>Ga0137389_10002431_pt1 | contig 11321 bp, 8 predicted proteins | sample 15con2h14BmetaG_FD_104645 | JGI IMG/M metagenome (GOLD analysis project Ga0137389, IMG submission 104645) | Vadose zone soil microbial communities from Angelo Coast Range Reserve, California, USA - 15con2h1.4B metaG | ecosystem: Environmental > Terrestrial > Soil > Vadose zone > Saprolite...
TATTTCGCTGATCGCCCTCGCGTCGCTTTCGGCCGCGGTTTTCCTGCTGGCCTTTGGAGTGATCCGCCACCTCGGCCCCCGCCATGCCTTCTGGCTGGAGCTGGCGGCGCTGCTCGGGTTCGCGCTTTCCGCATTGATCTGGGTGGCAGTGGCCGTGGCTACACCCGCGCCCATGACCATGGTAGACGCTGCCAAAGTAGGCGCGCGCCGTGTCCATGACCGCTTGCCTGCGGAGATTCGCGAACGCCTGCCCGAAGAATTACGCCTGAAAATTACGGGGTCGTAAAAAGCCGGCCTTTGACTGTGGAGGGACGGGTCTCCGACCCGTCCAGGCCGAGCGAAGCTCGGCATTTTCTTTCTGCGGTAAGAACCCAAGCGTGGTTGCTGCTCCCGGCACATCGGCATCATTTTCTGCCCGCGCGGTGGGAAACCTGCGGCAGAATCCTGGGATGGAATCTTCACTCAAACTCCTGCGAATAGTGCAGTTGGTCTTGCTCGCAGCCATCGTGTTCTATGCAGTCATTGCCGAATGGGCTCACCCCGCTTCCGGAACCACGACGAAAGCATTTTTTTACGTTATGACAGGCCTAGCCCTGTGGGCGGTCGAAGGAATATTTTTCTTTCGCCGCAGGAAAGTGAAGCCCTCGGAGGAGGTTCTATCCGTAAGGCCGGAAGACCTGCCCGCTCTCAAGGCCTGGCGTACCGCCTATATCGTGATCTACGCGCTTTGCGAATCTGTGGCACTCTATGGCGTTGTTTTGCGGTTCCTGAGATTCAGCTTCCCGCAGGTAGTGGCGTTTTACGTGGCCGGTTTCCTGCTCCTGCTCTATTTTGCGCCGCGCCGTCCCACCAATGCGATAGGCTAAACACATGTCCATCACCGATCCGAAAGATCTTGCCGGAATGCGCGCAGCGGGCGCGATTGTTCGCCGCATGCTTGAAGCCATGAAGCGCGCCGTGCGCCCCGGCATCAGCACCGCCGAACTGGATGCCGTCGGTGCTACCGTCATGCGCGAACACGGAGCTCAGTCCGCGCCGCAGTTGGTGTACAAATTCCCCGGAGTCAGCTGCATCAGCCTGAATGACGAAGCCGTGCACGGCATTCCCGGCGAACGAATGGTCGAAGCCGGCGACCTGGTCAAGCTGGACGTCACCATTGAAAAAGACGGCTTCATGGCAGACGCCGCCGAAACCGTGGCCGCCGGCGAAATCTCCGAAGAGAGCCGGCGCCTGATGGCCTGCGCCGAACAGGCTTTCCACAAAGCCATGCTGGTGGCCCGCGCCGGCTTCCGCGTCTCCGAGATTGGACGCGTGGTCGAACGCGAAGTGCGCCGCAACGGCTTCTCGGTGATTCGCGATCTGGGCGGACACGGCATCGGACGCACCATCCACGAAGAGCCTCGCGTCCCCAATTACGCCGACCCGGCCGCCAACCAGATTCTTACCGAGGGCCTGGTGATTACGGTGGAGCCGATAATCGCGGCGGGATCGGGACGGGCGGTGGTCGCAAAAGACGGCTGGACGGTCCGGACCGCCGATCACAGACCTTCCGCGCATTACGAGCACACTCTGGTAATCACCAAGCGCGAGCCTATCCTGCTGACCGCAAACTAGTCGTCGGTCGTCAGTCTTCAGTCGTCAACACCGACCAGCCTTTCCTGACGACTGAAGACCGGCGACTGAAGACTGCCCCATTACGAAGGTCTATGGCCATGACGTTCTTCGTAGAACCTCGCCGTAGTTTTCGCTACAGTTAACTCAGATCGAAAAGCTTAGGCATTAAGGACGACGGCGCGGCTCCGAAAAGCTCTCCCCCATTCGAGCCCTCACAACCTGGCCAACAGAAAATGGCAACACCAGGCACAGCACCCCTTCAGGTCGAGTTCGGGCCGGCATCGAGTTCCGGTGCCTCGTCCACTCACGCGCTGCTGGCGGCCATGTTGCGCGCTACCGACAATGTCAGCGACCTGATTTTCTCCCCGGGACGCCCACCCCAGGTGGAAGTGTATGGCCAGCTGATTCCGGTACAAGGCCCGGGATTGGGCCAGTTCAGTGCGGATGATACTCGCCGCATCGCATCCGACCTGATTGGCAACAATAAGCAGGCCATCACCATGCTGCGCGAGCAGGGCGCCTGCGATGTCTCCTTTGGTTTGCCCGGACTGGCACGCTTCCGCGTCAATGTGTTTATCCAGCGCGGCAGCTGTGCGGTGGTCATGCGCGTGATTCCAACTGTCATTCCGGCGTTCTCCGCTCTGGGTTTACCGCGGCAACTGGGGGAAATCGCGAGTCTCCGGGACGGCATCGTGCTGGTGACGGGAGCGCGGGGCGCGGGAAAATCTTCCACTCTGGCTGCGCTGCTGGACCGGATCAACGAAGAACAGACCTGCCACATCATTACCATCGAAGACCCGATCGAATTTCTGCATAACCACAAAAAGGCCACCATCCATCAGCGGGAACTGCACAGCGACACGCCGAACTTCGCGCTGGCGTTGCGCGCTGCCCTGCGACAGGCGCCCAAGGTGATTCTGGTGGGCGAACTGCGCGACCGTGAAACCATGGAAATGGTTCTGGAAGCCGCCGAAACCGGACACCTGGTTCTTTCCAGCTTGAACGCACCCAATGCCGCCAAGACTCTGGAGCGTATCGCCGGCGCGTTCCCACCGGCCGAACAGCCGTCGTTACGCGGGCGTTTGTCCAGGACGTTGCGTCACGTAATTTCCCAGCGTCTGATTCCCCGCAAAGACGGCGGCCGTGTAGCCATCCTGGAAATCTTTAAAAACACCTCGCGCACGATGAACATTTTGGAATGCGAAGACCCTTCCGGCGAAACCCTGCTCGAACTGGTGAAAAATGGCGCCTCGGAAGGCATGCAGCACTTTGACACCGAGATTGAGAAACTGGTTCGAGCGGGAATCGTAGACTTGGAAGCAGCCTTGACCTACGCGACCGATCCCCTGCAACTGCAGCACGCGCTGAGCCGGTAAATCGTCAGATTGCCCGGCCCGCCGTGTTTTCCACAAGCAACCCATACCTGCGCAAAGCCATCGACTAGTAGCCTTAAACAGATTTCCCGCTGAATCGCCAGTCGCGATACCATCATCTGACACTCTTACAGAGGAGAAAACATATGGCTTTTGAACTACCCCCATTACCCTACGACTATTCCGCTCTTGAACCCACCATCGACGCCGCCACCATGAAGCTGCACCACGACATGCATCATGCGGCGTACGTGAAAAATCTGAACGCAGCCCTGGAAAAACATCCCAACTTGCAGTCGAAGAGTGCAGAAGATCTGATTCGCGACCTGAACGCCGTGCCTGAGGACATTCGCGGAGCCGTGCGTAACAACGGCGGCGGACACGTCAACCATTCCATGTTCTGGAAGATCATGAAGCCCAAAGGCGGCGGCGATCCCAGCGGCCCCATCGCAGACGCGATCAAGAAGGCTTTCGGCAGCTTCAAGGATTTTCAGACCAAGTTCAACGACGCCGGGGTCAAGCAATTCGGCAGCGGCTGGGTCTGGCTCGCCGGCAAGCGCGGCGGCGAGGTGCAGATTCTCAGCACGCCTAACCAGGACAATCCCATCTCCCAGGGCCTGTTCCCAATCTTTGGCAACGACGTTTGGGAGCACGCCTACTACCTCAAGTACAACAACCGCCGTCCCGAATATCTGGCGGCGTGGTGGAACGTAGTCAACTGGGAAGAAATCAACAAGCGCTATGAGAGCCTGAAGTCAGGCCAACTCGAGCCTGCGCTCGCACGGTAATCAGCGTTACGCCTGCACCATGGCCTCAGCCCGGGAAACCGGGCTGGGGCTTTTGTGTGCTCCTGCGGCATCAGTGAATAACAATGGGCGGATTTTGATTTTGGGTGGAGCAGCGCTTTAGCGCTGCAATCAAGGCCGTACCGTGCGGCTTCAGCCGCTGAGTACCTCAGGGGCTGAAGCCCATCCCTAGATAGCAGCCGAATGCAGGCCTGAAGGCCTGCTCCACCCTTTGGCAATTCCGCCTCTCGCGGTTTCCCTCTTACGGCTCCGCCCTCTTCTCCGTGACCGATTGCGCCCTGGTAAGCGATAATACGGGCGACATTTGACGCGAACCCGCACGGCCATCCAGTAAGGATGGCGCTCAGCCTGGAGAGCACCATGAAATCTTCCTGCCCGGCGATCAAGGGTTTGGCCCTTGCAATCGCAATGCTCGCCAACATCAACGTCTCGGCGCAGTCCGATCCCGGCGTAGTGGCGGCTCCGCGAGATTATTCCTTCACCATCTCGACTGCGCAGCCCTGGACCGACACCGGCGTCGATCTGGAAACCGGGGAGCTTCTCGGAATCACCGCCAGTCCCCATTCCAGCGACGGCTGCGATCCGCGCGGAGTAAGTGGTTCGGGTGACGCGAGCGCCGGTCTTCCGGTGGTATCGGCTTTCCCGGGCGCCTTGATCGCCCGGACTCAGGCGCAAGGCGTGCCCATTCTCATCGGCAGCAGCAAGCAGGTTAAGGTCGACGCGCCCGGTCATCTTTTTTTTGGTGTGAACGGACAAGCCACCCCGGCCTGCAACGGCAGCTTCGCGGTCAAGATTCATGTGAGCAGCGCCGGAAGCGCGCCGGCTGGGGCTGCAGCCACAGGCCATGCATTGACAGCCACGGGGACATCCGCGTCGACCTCCACATCGGCGCCCGCCTCGGCGCCCGCAACTGGGACAACCGCGCAAACCAAGCAAGATATCAAGTCGAAGCTGGCCAGCGCCGCGCAGGTCTTCATGGCGGGACAATTCGGTACGGGGGCGAGCCCCACAAGTTCTTCCGCCGCCCCGACGTCGAGTAACGCGGACTCCGCAACCTCTGCTACCGCGGCAGCGCCGGCGGCGCCGGCGGCGCCGGCACTCAGCGTGTCCACCGCCGCTTTGGATTCAGGCCTGCGAAAAAATATCGACGAACTCCCCCGCCGCGTCAACGACCAGTTCAACAATCAGGGCGACATGGTGAACTTTGTCCTGGTCGGCTCCCAGCAGCAGGTGCAGAGCGCCCTCGAAGCTGCCAGCTGGCGAGTGGCCGACACCGACAACAAGGAAGCCGTCCTGAAAGCCGCGCTCGAGACCTACGAAAAGAAAGACTACCTGCAAATGCCGATGAGCCAACTCTATCTTTTCGGCCGCAAGCAGGATTTCGGATACGAACTGGCACAAGCTTATTCGGTCGTGGCCAGCCGTCACCACTTTCGTATCTGGAAAGCGCCTAATGCCTGGAACGGACAAACCATTTGGGCCGGGGCCGGCACCCACGATATCGGTTTCGAGAAAGACCAGCGCAACGGAAACGTGACCCACAAGATCGATCCGGCAGTCGATGGCGAGCGCGACAATATCGGACAGACCTTGCAGCAATCAGGCAAGGTGAAAAGCATGTCCTACTATCTGCCTCCCGATCCGGTGCAGGGAGCGAAAAACGCCACCGGCGGCGGATACCACTCCGACGGGCGCATTCTGGTGATTGTGCTGCAGTAGCGGGCGAAAAGCCGCTCCAATGGCTGGCTAGTCGCTTCTGAGTGGCTTAGAAACCGGACGCGTAAGCCCCGTCTTATGGCTGGTTACTGCTGGTGTGTCAGCACCACTGCAGCCACCTCATCTGCTCCAATTATTCCTTCAAATTTCCGCAGATCCGCCAAGTGCTCCGGGCCGACGTCGAGATCGCGCACAATGTACTCACGCGAATACCGCAGCTTGGTCCCGACAACTTCACTCTTGCTCTGGTAGCTCGCAAAACCCATGTCAATCTTCACTGGGTCCGGAACGTCATCCACTTTGTAGCCCGAAGATATTTCGATCTCGAAGACATCAGTTTCCCGAGATGCGCCGTGCATTTCGACGGCGTACTTCCGTGGTTTCCGATCCAAGGCAAAACTCTTCTCACCCAAAACGCGAGGTCGAGCCAGAGTCAGTGGACCACGCAACTGGGCATAGGTCGGGACGGTGAACTTGTAGGTAAGTATCAGCTCTTTGTCGCGATCATCGAGCTGCTGGATTTCCAAAGACTGCAATGTGAATCCCTGGAGAGAGCGATTAAGAACCTGTTCCACGCGCTGCAGACGTTCTTGTTGATTAGCTTGTTTAAGTGCGTACCGCTCCCAGAGCGCGTGATCTCCACGCCGCTTCTCGACCACTTCGCCCGTGAGGGACCCGTCGGGATTCAAATTGAATCGCCCTTCGCGCACCAGAGTATTGTTCTCTGGCGGCTGCAGCGCGGTGTGGATCAGCTCGCCGCCCGCGTCTGTCACCAGCAGTGCGTAGGTATCCTGGAGTTCCGACCGCAAATCACCCAGGGGCGTGTATTCGTCGGTCGGATCGAAAATCAGGTACCGTTTGCCAGCCCTGCTGCGGAGAACACTGTGATAGGAATCCGCATTAAGTGTGGCCGGCAACTCGATCGCCAAAATGGCATGATTAAACAATGCAGAATGAGTGGTCGGATTGACGATGCCACGCTGGGTATTGATCAGAACATATTCCGAACGAATGCCCACTTCCTGCAGCAGACTACTGAGCAGTGTCGCCTTGTCTTTGCAATCACCATAGCGTAAATGCAGAATTTCTCCTGCGGGATGCGGCTGGTATCCGCCTATGCCAATCTCGATCGCAACGTAACGCACCTCTGTCTGCAAAAATGATGCCAGGGTGCGGACCTTGCCGTCGAAATCGTTCTTTCCTGCCGTCAGTTCGCGCGCTTTCTGCGAGATCTCAGGTGTGAGGCTGCGCCGCGCGGTAGTCAGTCCGGCGTACCAGAGTCCCAACGCTTCCCACGATTCCGCGTTGCCTGCTCTTTCTCCCGGGCCGAAGTACGAGACTTCCATCTGCCCGGCCAACGAAAGGAATGGCGGCATTCTCGGTTCAGTTTTGATCGCGGACACATCGCGGACTGTCCACTGCCAGCCCCCTTCCGACGCCGGTGCCGGCGGGACGGGAGATGCTGAAGCCCAGGAATCCTTGTATTCCCATCCCGCGGGCATTTGCAGAATCAGTCGCGCCTCGCGCACGGGATTCGCTTCCTGAAAAAACCAGTTCAACTCCTTGATCCACACCCGCCGGCGCACTTCGTACTCGAAAGCAACAAGAGAGCCCGGGTCTGCTGCCGGCACTTGCGCGGTCCGTAGACGAACGCCGTCGTAGAGAACGTAGGAGTACGGGGTTCTTTCGGCGAAATCCTTGTCTTTAAGCTCATACTCCCGCCCGGACTTATCAATGCTCCAGGCGTGGACCGCCAGCACCTTGCCCCCGTGTCCAACCCAGAGGCTCAGTGCACCTTCCTGCCGTCCTTCCTGGCGGACGATTTTTACCACTCTCCGGTAGCGTTCCAAGATGTCTTCGCCGCCCGGGATGGTGTATTTCACTTCGTCCAGAAGAACAACGGCATTGATCTCCGGATCGAGCGTTCCCAGAGGCTGCGCCGCGGCCTGTTGGACCCATTCGGGCACGGCGGCGTGGGCTCCGGCAGCGAATGCGAGAGCGGCAACAAGGAGCGTGACGACTCTAATTCCCTGCCGCATGGGCAGCTGCCTTCAGGACCACTTCTTGATCGTCTCCGGCCTTCACCTGGTCGTAAAAACCTTTCACCTCCTGGTACATCGCCACGGGGAACGCCATCCCGCCCATGACGAGGTCCCGCCGCACATAAATACCGTTGGCGCCTTCGGGCTTTTGTTCGGTTTTGTACATCGCGTAATCCAGTTTCTGGACAGCGCTCGCCGGCAGACTTTCTACCTGGACGCTGGGTGGCAAAGTCAGATGTAGCTCATCAATCTCTCGCGATGGGTAGTAGAAATAAACTGCATTCGCTCGCTGCGCCGCGGAGAATCGCGGCGTGCTGTTGAACTGGAACGGGTGCAAAGGAACCAGCGCGCGTCTGCCCGCGTTAATCACGATCGGACATTTAATGTTGAACTGTGCGACCAACCGTTCTTCTGTCTTGTCCCACTCGGGAGACAGCGTAAGACTCACTTCGCTGTCCCCCGGCAGCCATGATTTGACCTCTTCTTCCAGCAGTTTCTTCCGTCCTTCGTCGTCGGTTTTGCCTCCCTGCTGCCTCCGATCCATGGCCTCCAGCCCGTAGTATGCAACCCCGAGGGAGCCTTCTGCTCTTCCCTCATCATTCACTTTCAGCCGGGCAAAACGAGTGATGAGCGCCTGGGTGTAGTCGGGGAGCGGAGTTTCCTTTACCTCCGCGCCTTTGCCTTCGACTTGCCGCAGACCCTGGATGCTGGAATACCGCCAGTCGGTATTGCCGTAGGGGCAAAATTTCGTTCCGGGATCAAGAAAAACGTCCTTGCCATCCAGCTGGGCGACGGCAATCTCAGCGCTGAACTGGCTCATGCTAAGGAAGGCAGGCACAAACATCTGATGATCACGGTCCGGTACCAGCATGAGCACGGCGGGAATTCTTGCGGCCCTCAGCATGGCGACGAGCAGACGATTCAAGTCGTCATGGTCTCCACTGCGTGCCTGCAAAACATCTTCCGCCCCGGCGTTGGCCTTGATCCCCAGCATCTTCTGTTCCTGCTCGGGGCGGTAGGGGACGTAACTTTGATTCTCGAGTTGCGACACGAAGGCGTAAAGCTTGCGCGTTTTCTGTTCGGGTGTGTCGCCCGCGGCAACCGTCTGGGCAACCGCCTCGGAAACGCCTCTATTCTTTCCCAGAAAACTCTCAACGTCTTTGTTCCAGAACTTGCCCTGATCTTTCCAGTAGTCCTCCTGTTTCCCACTCACCACGTAATAAAAACTCACGCGCCATTTGAGGATGTCAGGCGGCGGCATGAACGGCTCTTTCACAAAAGCAGGAACATCCGTGAGGTCGAGATCTACCCAATACGATGCCACGCCTTGGGCAGTCAGGCGCCCCAGAGGCAAGCTGTGCTGTTGAGGTTTGTATTGCGGGGGTAAGAACGTGCTCCAGGAGACATTGTTCGCGATCTGTCCGTGCGGCAGGGTAATGTACACGTTTCCGTTGCCCTGAAATGGAATGAATTTGAAGGTGGCCTTCTTCTGGAATAAATCATCCTGCACGATCCACTCCGGAGCCATGACTCGCCGATCACCGTAGCGCAGGCTGTAGCGAAAATCCAGGATGCTGCCGACCTGAACGTCAGGCAGGGTGAAGGCCTTTACGTGAATTCGAATTCCCCGTCCTCTTACGAGTACCTTATCGAACGGCTTGCCCTCGAAAGGAATCACGGTGCCGTCCGGATGTACCGTCCGCCCGCTGATTTCACTGATGGAGAAGCCCTGGCGGTCATAGGGCAGCTCCACATCAGCATATTTCCGGCCAGCCTCATTCAACACCTTGATACGTTTGTAAGTGGAATGAAAATTGTTCAGGTCATCGGCAACTTCCTGGAGCTCCAGAATCGCGGCTGATTCACCCGGCTGTCCCGCTACATCCTTGAACTCTTGCTCGTCAGGAGTGATGGGGGGCCAGTCCGCCGCAGCAGAAATGCTCACCATACATGTCAGCAGAAAAATGCTTACTAGAAACCGCCAAGCGGCACGCAGACAAAACTTCATAGTACCTACCGATCAAGGAGGTCGGATCGAATCCAGGTTCGGGCCCGGCGAATTCTACGTCGCCTTTTCGCATGGGGCAAGGCAAACGCAGTATCGATGCGTTTAGCAACCTGATTCCCTGAGGCGCTTATTTGAAGTTCTCAACGACCCGTCTAGCCCTGACCAGCGAAAAGGAACAAGCAGCCTAGCCTTCGGCAACCAGCTCGCTGTAGCAGCCCAGCGCCACGCCCCACAGACACGGTTCGGAAGCCAGACTGCGCAACCCAATCTCACCGGCGCAATGGCTGCCCGGCATGCCGGTCCACACCACCAGGAACTCGGCCTTTTCCTGGTCAAGCTGCACTTCCAGGAGGTCTCCCGGACGCACCCGGCGGCGCATGCCCTGAATGACCGCGCCGGTGCCGCTCAGGTTCTTGACGCTGGCCATTTGCATGAAGGGCAGGTCGTGCGCGTCCACGCCCCAAACCCGAACCGGCAGGTGTGCTGTAACCCGAGGACTGCGACGACGATCCATTCCATACTCCTTCGTGCTTGAAGGATGGTATGGTGATCGCACAGGGAAGAAAACTTACCGGGGTCACCCTTGCCGGGTGCCCGTGGTCACGCAGTTAAAGCCTTTCCGTACATACAGTTAGATAAATCAAGGCGAGGCTTTTTGGCCACAGTGAAGCGACAAATTTCAATTCAGGTCAGGCCGCGAGCAGGCCCCTGGTCCCCGCGGGTCGCCGCATGCGCCGCAGGCACCTCCTGAAGGCCCGGGCGACGCACTGCTTTTAGCGCTGACGGCAAATACCGAAAGCTGTGGCGCCAGTTCTTTGCTTTGGCACTTGGGACATGCCGCCTTCTGCTGGCCGTAAACAAGAACCTCAAACTGATGGTTGCAGTCCTTGCACACGTACTCGAAAATAGGCATCGCTCTGCTCCTTCGCCGCGGGGCTTCGCCGCCGTCACCATTTAAAATCAAGCTGTGGCGATTACGCAAACCAAAGCACCGGCTTTTGTCCCGCGGCGGGGAATGAGCGGCGGACATCAGCAAACTCTGGCTGCCTTTTTTATCCCGCGACGCGTCGTCCTTCCTCCCGCCGAGCCTCGCCTGATCGAGGTCGAGCCAGGCGTCAAAGTGCTCGCCCACTGTCACTGGCAGAGCGATCGCAAGAGCGCGCTGACAGTCATCATCGTGCACGGCCTCGAGGGCTCCAGCGATTCCGACTACATGCTGGGGATTGCGGCCAAAGGACTCGCGCGTGGCATGAATGTAGTCCGCATGAACCAGCGCAACTGCGGAGGCACCGAGGCCCTGGCCCCCACTCTCTACCATTCCGGGCGTTCCCAGGACGTGGCGGCTGTGGCAGAAAATCTGATCGTTCAGGACCACGTCACCCGTTTCGCGCTGGCGGGATTTTCCATGGGCGGAAATCTGGTGCTGAAGCTGGCGGGCGAGTGGGGCAAGGCGGGTCCTGCAGAATTTCGCGCCGTGGCCGCGGTCTGTCCCGCCGTAGACCTCGCCGCCTCTGCCGACGCCTTGCACCTGCGCGGCAATCGCCTGTACGAATACTATTTTTTGTGGAAGCTGAGCCGCCGGCTGCGCGCCAAGGCTCGCTTGTTCCCAGATACGTTCGACACCTCGCGCCTGCGCGGAATAACCAGCCTGCGAGATTTCGACGACAAAATCACGGCGTACTATTGCGGATTCACCGGCGCCGACGATTATTATGACCGCGCCGCCGCCACCCACGTGGTCGATCGCATCGCCGTACCCACA
>Ga0137389_10002432_pt1 | contig 11318 bp, 11 predicted proteins | sample 15con2h14BmetaG_FD_104645 | JGI IMG/M metagenome (GOLD analysis project Ga0137389, IMG submission 104645) | Vadose zone soil microbial communities from Angelo Coast Range Reserve, California, USA - 15con2h1.4B metaG | ecosystem: Environmental > Terrestrial > Soil > Vadose zone > Saprolite...
AAGTCCGGCTCCACATTTAGATCGTAGAGCGCGTCGTACATCTGATGAAGAATGGACAGATAATCTGTGTGGTCGGCAAAGGGCATATACCTGATCGCGTTGGCGGAGTCAGTGCTGACCAGAATCGCCACCTGGTTGTCCTTCTTGAGATTCACCAGCTGTGGACCCAACTTCTTCAGCTCGCCCGCCACGCGGGATACTTCCGCATAGGTGCGGTTCGGCTCCAGGTCGTGCGAGAGGACACCCTTCCAGTACGTCTCCTGGCCGTAATGAAGCGAATGCCAATGCCAGTACTCCACCATGTTGGCGCCAGCTGCCAAATGCGTATAGACGACGAGGCGCAGTTGCCCGGGATACTGGGGATACTGCGTGCGGGAATCCCACCCGATGGTTTGAGCGTTGGTTTCGGTTACCAGATAATTGGTGTGCTTCAGTGAACGGCCGACATCGCCTGACAGCCAGATGCCACGAGCATCGAGCCGTTTCTGCGTCTCGAAGTAAGGGTTCTCTGCCACGATGTCGAGGCTCCGTGCGATGGCCCATTGATCCAGATTGGTGTGGACCCCGCCGCTGAAATCTTGGGTGACGAACTGGTCTGGCCGCTTGTATTCATTCACGATCTTCGCCTGCCATGCCAGGTAGTCGGTTACGATGTCGTGCTGGAGGTTTTCCCATTCCAGCTTGTAGCCGGGATTCAGAATGCCGTTGCGGGGCGGAAGGTCCTCCCACTTGTCAACCAACTGCCCCCAATAAACCAAACCCCAGGCCTTGTTCATCGCGTCTGTAGTCTTGAATTTCTGTTTTAAGCGTTCAAGAAAAGCAGCGGTGGCGTATTGGGTCGGGACCCCGTTTGGGAATGTTTCGTTGTCGATCTGATAGCCGATGACAGCTGGGTGGTCCTTGAAGTGGCTGACGATTTCTCGAATCACTCGTTCGGCATGCTGGCGAAAGTACGGATTGAGGAAGTCATAGTTCTGCCGAGGGCCGTAGAAGCCAGGAGTCGTCGACGCAGGATACGTGGGATCGTACGGATCGGAAAGGTGTGGCACGGTGGAGTTGTGCGTCACCACGATTTCAGGATGCTCTTTGTACAGCCATGTCGGAATTGAGTAGGTTGGCGTGCCGAGGATCACTTTGATGCCAGCCTGGCGCAGACGATCCAACACGCGCTGCATCCAGGTGAATTGGAAGTCTCCATCGCGAGGCTCCCAACTGCTCCAGGTTGACTCGCCGACGCGGACGACGGTGATACCCGCCTTCTGCATCAGCTCTACGTCCTTATCGAGTCGGTCGGATGGCATGTACTCGGGGTAGTAGGCGACCCCGTAGAGAATGGTCTCCATTTTGTCCGGAGCGAATTGCCGGCTCTGCGCCGAAGAAAAAGACGCAGTAACGATGCAAAGCAAAAGAAACAAAAGAATTCTCGAGAACCGGCACTTTCGTGCGTTCATGAATGCCTCTTCGATTGGCTCCAAATTCCCGAATTCGCTAGCACAGCTCAACTCGACCCAAGAAGTAAAAGTGTAATCCGAGCTGGATGGTTCGGCTGTTCAACGAAGTGGGCATGATCTTGCCCAACATTCTTGGTATGGGATATCCGTCGCGGCGCGAAGCGGTCCCGACCTTCGCACGGTTGAAGGCTCCTTCGTCAAGCCCCTCTTGAACGCCAGAACTAGTCGGCCTGGACTTGGCAATGTAGTTGCCGCTGAGGTCGCGATATATACACAGGCCCGCCGGGGTGCTTGAAGGAAACAGTAGCGCTGACCTCGAACACTACCGCGTCGTCAAGCTCAGAAATACAGGTGCAATCCAAGCTGTATCGTCCGGTTATTAAGAGCGGTCCGGCCAATGGTTCCGAAACTTGGATTCAACGGATCCGCAATTGGCTCAGCGAACTCTGGATGATTCGGCAAATTGAAGAAATCTGCCGAGAAGGTAAGCCGCGTTTGTTCCCCGGCTGGAATCCTGAAATCCTTTTGCACGGAGAAATCGAGATTATTAACGCCAGGATTTCTTAGGTTCGAAAAGTAACGCGGGGCGTTCCCAAAGGCCTTTTGGACATCGAACGGACCAGTGGGGTCCGGCAATCCAGCCGCCGGACAGGTCCCGGAGAAATCCAACGCCTGGGTATTAAACCAGTGGGCCGATAACTGTTGGAAGCCCGAAGGAAGCAGATTGCCAATAATGTTTGGCCGATCCTCGAGCACCCCTGCGCCGTTGCAGAATCCGTAGGCGTTATCCGTGATTCCGAACGGAGTACCGGCGCTGATCGTATAGATGGCGCTGGTTCGCCAACCGCCCAGCACTTGACTGGCTACACCGGTGTTTAGCCACCTCTTCCCCTGGCCAAATGGAAGTTCCACAATCGGCGCAATTGTGAACCGAGCGGGTATATCGCCGCCGCTTATGGAGCGCTCCGCCTTGCGGTTGTAGAAATCCTGGCCGAGAACATCGAGCGACCAGAACCCACCCCAATCCGACGAAGAATCGTCGATCAGCTTGCTCCAGGTAAAATTTGCTAGCAGAGAAAACCCATGCGAGAAGCGGTGATCGAGTTTCGCCTGCAGGGAATGGTACACGGAGCTCGAAAGTCCCCACCATCCGGGGTTTACCGTCAGACAGCAATAGACTGATGCGCCGGAGGCGACCACGGCCGCGGCCGCGTTGGGACAATACGGACTCGTTGTCGCAGCAAAGGCATTGGGCAATGCGGCAGTGCTTGCTGGGGTCTGCTGGCAAATGTTGTATGCGTAATTGATGGGCAAATGGGTGCCATGGCTGCCAACATATCCCACTTGAGCAACGGTATTGGCATCCAATTGCTTCTCGACCGTAAAATTCCAGAGCTGCGTGTAGGTCGGATACTGTTTGCGCGGTGCCCAGAAAGAAAACGAAACATTGCTGTTCACCGGAATGGGAGCGGTGATGGCGGCCGGATCAGGATTCGTAATCGGGGGAAGGCCAGCCCAATTTGTGCCGGCAGCAAAGCCAGTGCTGGCGAGAAGGTTGGGTCCAGGCTGGCCATCGCCGGCACGGCCGTGACCGACAGCGCCCGGATGCATGATGCCGTAGCCTCCGCGAATGACCAGCCCACCACGCGGATTCCACGCAAATCCCACCCGTGGTTCAAATTTCTTCAATGACGGGTCGAACGGAGTGTCAGGTGCGTTTACGCCGAACTGTTCCCATTTAGCCGTGTAGGGGTTGAAAAACGCATCGCCGTTGTGGATTTCATGGAACGACTGATCGTACTGCCAGCGCAGCCCGAGGTTCAGCGTCAGCCGCGGAGTAAACTTGAAGTCGTCCTGCATGAAGAATGAATAGGACCACGCACGCGATGAAACAAATGTGTTTTGGACCTGCACGTTGCCGGAATTCATCATCCCAAACATGAAGTCAGCAAAGCCATTTCCCGTCTGTGCGCCATTAAATCCGAAGCTGCCGTCCACGCCATTCGGCTGGTAGTTGTCTAAGGAATAGTGGCGAGCCGCACCGCCAAATTTCAAGTTGTGGCGCCCCCGAATCTTGGTCACGGCATCGTCGAATTGAAAAGTCGAGGCTGGCTCATAGAGCATCTGACTGGCGGAAAGGCCGGTAAATCCGCTTATATTCACTCCGGGAGTGCCGCATTTTGTTCCACTCGCCGTGTCTGGAACGCTCGACAGGCATTTGGGAACCCCGTTGATTCCGAAATCTGACGGGGAAGTAGCTCCCTGGCCGTAGGTAGCGCGATCGCCGATCCGGTGCATGTACCCGAAGCGGAAATCGTTAACTAAGGTCGTTGTGATAGAGCGTGTCCATCCTACAGTGGTGGCGTAGTCATCGGTTCGACTGATCTGCTGGCCTGCAGGTCCGACGATCAGGTCGTAGCCGAGAAAATTCCCTGTTTCCCTATGGAACGCGCCGAATATATGGTCAGACGGTGAAGGGTTGAAGTCGATACGCGGGTTAAATCGATTAAGTCGGGTGCTGGTCGGAGAACTCAGGGTCAATAGGTCTGTTCCAGGCGCGGAGCCAGAAGTCGAAGATGTGGGCCAGACTGCGAGCAGGTTCTGCGAGATGGGACTGATTTGGCCTGAGGGGATAGTGTTAAAAGGCACTGGCGTCGTCGTCCCTGGAAAATGGACCTGTTGGCTAGGGTCGGCGCAGTTGCCCGCGCCATCGAATCCCGCTGTGCACAAGGCGGAGAGATCGCCACTGCGAAAGGCAGCAGTCGGCACGGTGTTCTGTGCTAACGCACCGCTTCCATGGGAACGAATCCCCTGGTAATCTACGAAGAAGAACAGCTTCTTCTTGATGATCGGGCCACCGATGGTCCCACCGAACTCATCGTAGGTGAAAGGATTCTTCCTTTGGGTGGGATCCTCGAAGTAGTTCCTGGCATCCAGCGTTTGATTGCGATTGTATTCGTATGCCGACCCGTGAAACTTGTTTGATCCGGTCTTGCTGAGCGCGATCAGGATGGCGCCGCCGGCCTGCCCATATTCGGCGGACATACTGTTCTGTTCGACCCGGAACTCCTGAATCGAATCCACCGAAGGGCTGAGCGCCTGTCCACCGAAAACGGGCTGCGTGATGGTGGTGCCGTCAAGGATGTAGTCCTCGTTTCGGGGGCGACTGCCACTTATGCGCAGATTGCCGTTCGTGCCACAGCCGTCGCAGCCAGTCTGCTGCGAGACGCCTGCAGCCAACGGAAGCAAGCTGTATACGTTCCTGCCGGTTGAACTGAAAGTCGGCAACTGCTCCAATTGCCGTTGGTTTATAGTCTGGCCGGCATCTGACTGTTGTGTTTGCAATAAAGGTGTATTTTCGGCAGTCACCTCAACGGTCTCGGAGATTTGGCCGACTGGAAGCGTCAGGTTTATTTTTGGGCTTGCATTTACCTCAAGGATAACGCCTTTCACCACTGTTGCTTTGAATCCCTGGGCCTTTGCTTCCACGTTGTACACGCCCGGATTCAGGCTGGTGACGCTGTACACCCCCGCATCGTTCGTGCTCAATGTCGTAACAATGTTGGTGTTGACGTTGGTCACGTTGACTGTTGCGCCGCGGACCGCGGCACCACTGGAATCAGTAACAATTCCACTGATGGTCCCAAAGAGTCCTTGCGCCACCGCGTTGGGCAAACAAAACACTATAACGGACAGAACGGAAGCCACAAGGAGTAGATACCTGATGGTTGTTCTCACGGGCGTCCTCCTTAGAGTAAACGTTTTCTCGGATCGATGGCCAGGATTTTGTTCCCAACACTTAGCGTTTGTCAAGTACTTTCTTCGCAGGGGCTTTTTGTGGGTTATGTGCAATCCCGATGGTGCAATTTCTCCGGTTTTAGATCGTTAGTAATCGTTTGCTCAATCGACGCAAAACCAGAAACCAACTCTCTTATTGCGTGACGCCACATCCCGCGTACTACGGACTCTCGCGAGCACGCCGGGACCCATGGTGTACTTCGGCAGAACACCGTGGGGTGAGGACGTACGCGTGCCGCTCGCGGACTTGGTACAGGCCGCGGGACTCGTGACCGGCGGCATGGGTTCAGGCAAGACCATGGCTTCGCTCTTGATGCTCGAACGCCTCGTACGGCTCCTACCGCAAAACCATTCCCTCGCCTTCGGCGTCATCGACCCTAAAGGAGAACTATTCGACCGGGCGCTCTGGCTCCTTGCCTGGAGAGCGAACGCACCACGTCGACTGTCTGTCGGTCTGCTGTTGGTCCGATTTTGCGGTTCGATTTTGTCAGCGTCGGTGTGTCGCAAGTGTGCCAGCCGACGCCCTGCGTGCCCACTCAAGGTCCTCAACAGATGAAAGGGTACGGCTCATGCCGACCAGTTTTGCGATCTCGAGCCTCCGTCACTGATACCAGTGATACTGTTTTGGTGGGAAATAGAGACTATTACGGAAATTATAGAAACTGGAACCGAAGAACCGAATCGCTTGCAACCCGCACAAACACACAGTATATAGCTGAAGTGTAGGTTTCACAGGTAGTTGCAGGGAACGAAGGTAATAGAATCCCACTCTCTCCGCCAGTTGTTCAATCAGAGTGACCGCAATCTCGATTCAAAGGGATTCTTCTTGATCGGAGCCGGAATTCGTTGCTCATAGACCCTTTCGAGGGCTCGCTGGTAGGCGTCTTTAGCCTGGTAAAAAGCTCGTTTCGCACAACGACTTAATGTTCCGAATTGTTTCAGCGTGGTCGCTTCATCTCGTGTCACAGCTCTTTCGGGCAGAAACGAGCGCTCACTCTTGTCAGCGAGAGCGATCTCCCAACTTGTTATGGATTTTCCTTGCCGCTCTAGATGCTTCAGGATTTCTCTGCCTTTTGCGTCAAGATTGTCGGCGAGCGCTATTTGCTTTCCGTCGAGTTCTCGGCCCATGCTAATGAAAACGTCATCCGGAAGGCGAGTCACATCCGTTTCGCTTGCCTCGTAGAACATTCTGCCGGCCAGCCGGTCGAATGGACTGAGCGCGATAAGCGCGAGTGCAACGTTGCTGTGCTCCTCGCAATCGATCGCTGCATGCTGGTCACAGATTTCGTGAAATACGAAATCCCAGAGTCGCCAAAGCTCGTAGCCAAGAAGCGTGTTGCGATGATCCCAGATCGCATTCGGTATCCATTTAGGTGCATTCCTTTCCAAGCTAACAACCAAGCGCTCGACAGGCTGGACAGGATCGCGAAAAGGACCCGTGGCCAAGGTTCTTATCTCGCGAGAAGTGGCTTCTTTCAGTTCTTGAAAGCAAGTATCCGGGACCAGGCTGCGAACCACGTTCCCAAGCTCGAGCCACTCTGGGATGAAATTTGGATGCATTACCAGTCTGTCAGCAAGTCGGTAAAAGAGTACCGCGAACATCAGATCGTCAACGCCGACACTCCGTACATAAATATTGATCTCTTCTCTCAGCCGCTTGCTCGACATCGGGGCGACTGCGAAATCTAGAGCCACCCCGGCTTTGGCCGTGGCTGACTTCTTGTTAATTACTTTCAAGTAAGTGGCCCGAACCTTGTAACCCGAGGTAGGTAAGACTACGATGTACCTCCGATGTGGAATGCGGCAGAATTGCGGACCGAAAACATGCGGGCTACGAGCGGCTTTTCCCATTTCCCCATACTGAAATCTACTTCGCCGGGTGTAATGTCGCTGGGGGTGAGTACGGTTGGAGATTCTTAGAAGCCGCAGCGCGGACTTTCTGCAGGTTGAGAGGCGGCTGGGCGGTCGGCTGGACCTCGTCAGGACTCGGCGTGCCCTCGTGGTTTCCTTGGATTGGAGGTCATGTGGAACATATTACCGGGGACACGAGAGCGGTGTCCGTGACCGACGATGGATATCTAAACTTCTACGAGAATTTCGAAAGGGTCGACCCGCCAGACCATGTGCTCAAACGGGCCGGATAACTTAGAAAACCTTCTTCTGTTTCGCTCTTTGCCAGACACTCGTCTTTCCCGTGTTTCGCCATCGGAGTGAGGCCAGATTGAAGCCTCCAACAATGAAGCCGTGGCGGAATGCATATACCGTTCGGAGAGGGGCTTCTAAATTCGGCTCAGAGGGGCGCTCTTGGGCTGCGATTGCGACTGAGATGGGAATCGGATAAGGCACGGCGAGGCGGGCGGCCACGCGTTGATCGTGGAAACTCGACATCTAAATAAGCCGCCTACCCACCCCAAGCGACCACCGTCGACGGCGGAGAGCCGCAATGCGCTCCGGACGGATGACACATCCGTTGACGTTGCAGATGCGCCCTCCTTGCGACAAGTTATTCTTTGCGATTGTCTTTCAAAACGACGCCACCGTCTATTGGTGAAAACCTGTAGATAGAGCCGATACAAGATGTAGCAGATTCGCGTACGCAAAAATACTCATCCCTTGCAATAACTTCCTGCTCTCACCTGTGACTCAGTCGTCCAGAATGCACAAAACAAAGAGATGGCACGGTTCGTGCTTCTTATCTGTGGACGGAGAACTGCATTGTGCTGTGGAGAAGCGGGGAGTGACGTGAAGGAGAAGACGTGAACGAGAAGTTGATGGAACTCTATGAATTAGCTTCCAACGAGCAGGACCAGCAGAAACTCAAAGTACTGCTTGTGCAGATCAGCGTGTTACTTGAAGCTAAGGAAACAGCGGCTCAAAGAGAAGAGAAAGGGAATCCAATTCCTGGGACTTTGAGATGAGACGCCGACACAAACGTCGATACCGACTCCCTGCACTACTTGTGATTCTTGGAACGGCGGTGGGTCTATTTGTAGTGCTTCTGGCAAATTCCTTTACGACCTTCGCTCGATAGAAAGTCAAATCAGGAAGTGACTCGTCCAAACACGAAAATACCCCAGACTCGGTTAAGTCACGGGGCACTGTCGTGAATGGCTCCTCCCCCGAGCAGCCGCTTTTAAGACGCTCCTGGCGCAGATGGGGTTGCCTTTCGCCTCTGCTACAATCCTCATCCGAAGGGGAAACCACATTGGCCAACTTGTCCGGGATTATGAGGCAGTTGAAGAAGGAACGAGACCGGTCGAATACCAGTTGTCGGGATTGAATGCGGCGCTGGTGGCTTTTGGTGTCCATAGTGGCGACAAACCGACACGACGCCGCGAGATGTCGGCGAAGTCGCGGGCGAAGATTGCAGCGGCATAGAGAGCAAGGTGGGCCAAGTTCAGGGCGAAGCAGAAGAGATAGCCCGCCCGTTTGACTGGTGAAGGGACTGCATACGTCGCGTTGTGGGTCGTGGGCTTCCGTGAATGTTAGGGCTGTTTGAAATTTGCGATGAAAGAGCCGCCCGGCGGGGCGGCTTTTCCTTTGTTTGGGGTTGCGCGGGAACTGCTGCTACATCTTGACGGTGAAGGGTGCAGTGAGTTTGAAGCTGAGGGTGGACTCAGCTGGCATGACAATCTCCTTCTCTCCGGTGTAGGCCGCTCCCGCGGTTCCTGCACCACCACCCAATAGTGCACCAATGAGGGCGCCCTTGCCGCCACCGGCTAGACCCCCAATGAGGGCTCCACCCCCGGCGCCGCCGCCGATCATGGCTGCAGTACGCTTACCCTTGCCTTTCTGGTAGCGGCTGACTGAGTTTGTCTTTATGTCGTGTGCGTCTCCGCTAATTGTCACGGATTCGAGTGCGAGGCTAAGGACCGCGCCGCCCTTAAAGCGGCCCTGGGGCACCGCTTCAACGACTTTGCCGAGCACCTCAGCGCCCTTGGGAAGCACTACTTTGCCGTCTGACTCAATTGGCGTCGCGATTGTCGCATTGAAACGGTCGCCGGTGTTGCTGGTCTTCGACCCCACGGCGCTTGCGAGTCGCACGGTGAGGACGGTTCCTGCCGGGAGCGTCACTTCTTTGGGGCCAAACAAGGTGGCTGATTTGCTCGGAGGAGCGCTCGAGTCTGAGCTTTCCTCTGCCGGTTTGCTGGAGCAGCCGATCGAGATGGCAGCCCACATAAATAGGAATAATGAAGCGAACATCACTAGATGTCGGTGCACGAAACCTCCTTGTTCTTTCGTGGAAAGAGTGATCGTAACGTGATGATCGCGCTGCTTGAAGGTGCGGAAGGTGCAATGGGAGTGGTGGTCTATGGTAATCAGGGTAAGGGTGGCATGGGTTCACCCTCAGGCGGCTAACCAAAGTCTCCAACCTTGGTCAAAACTGCTGTCTCAGAGCGGCTCCTTTCACGTGATGCTCTGCTACAATCTCCCGCCGAGGGGGACTCAATGGCAAACCTGTCTTCATTAGTGAAGCAGTTGAGAAAAGAACGTGACCGCGTAGAGCGGCAGTTGTTTGGTTTGAATGCGGCGCTTAGGGCGTTCGCTGGTGTGTATGGTGGCAAGCCGAGTCGTAAACGACGGAAGATGAGCGTGGCTGCTCGAAAGAAAATAGCTGCTGCGCAGAGACGGCGTTGGGCCAAGTTCAGAGCAGGCAAAAAGAAAGTTGGAACGCTGTAAGATTCGCGACGTGCGAAGGTGGAGATCAGTAAGGAAAAATCCCTCATGCACAAGCCGCAGTAAGGATCGGGTCGCAGAGGCACGAGTGTGATGAAAGTTGACCTAGATTGGCGATTGAACCATGGTATAGCCAGCCTCACCAACTTTGCCTTTCTTCTTGCTGTCCTGCTGTAAGGAAAAATCCCTCATGCACAAGCCGCAGTAAGGATCGGGTCGCAGAGGCACAGGTGTGTCAACTCTTCTGTGTAAACGACCAGGTTTTGTTTTTGGGGATGGGTGCGCGAGGGAAGGGGCATCGTCCCTTCCCTCGCCCAGCGATGTATAAAGGATTCTGCGCTTTCATGACGCAGCTCTCTCCAAGGCCGGCATCCGTTCGGGCCACAGAATCGTGAAGTGGTTCAAGGCTTCTCGCCAGTGATGAATCGGCATCGTCCACTTCTTGGCCGCCTGCCGCAGCGCGAGAAACAGCAGCTTCAACGCGGCTTCTTCGTTGGGGAATCCGCCGCGGGTTTTGATGATCTTGCGCAGCGACCGATTCAGCGATTCCACGCTGTTGGTGGTGTAGATCGCCTTACGGATGTCCGGCGGGTAGTTGAAAAAGGGCGTGATCCGCGGCCAGTTCCGCCGCCACACCTGGCTCAAAAACAGCGCAAAGCACGATTTTTTCAACGTCCCCGCGCTATTCTTGGAAAAGCCGCTATGCCCAGGAATATGGCGGCAACCCCTAGAATCAGAGCCCACCAGCCCCCACGGCTATTCTTCTCAGGCAAAACTGGCGCGTCGCCTTGTTGATTGTGTTGTTGGGCGCGCCGTAGCCGTCGTTGCTCGGTACGCTGTATCCGATGTCTCTGTTCCCACTGGCGTTTTCGCTCTGGATTCCTGTAAGGCATAAAACCCTCGCCCGTGAATCATACGGCATGGTGCAAGCGTGTCCCGAGGGGAGAATAGAAAGACCCAACCGGTCGGTTGAGTCTTCTGGCGTGGAAACTTGAGGGATGAGTCCTGGCTGTACGGGAACCCAACCCTTTAGGACGCAACCCGACGCTATCTTTCCTTATAGAACCAAATGCCGACGGGAACTGCTAGCAGAAGGTCAACAACACCGATTCCGATAATCGCTAGCAGGAGCCGGTTGGGGAAGAGGTTCAAAGGCATGAAAGCCATCGTCGGGATTACCCAAAATACCAGCCATATGGCGATGCCAGAGAGGACGGCTGAGTTCCGAGTTGGAGTGCAACGCGGGCGGAGCCACGCGTACAGCGCCAATGCAAAACTGCCAACCAGGAAGTTCGATGGGATAAAAGTGGTCCAGCCAGTCGGTTTCTTGCCCAGTGCTGCAAATGCGGCCGTCCACTGTTTGTCGAGCAGCACTCGGTGGAACAGCAGTTC
>Ga0137389_10002436_pt1 | contig 11314 bp, 8 predicted proteins | sample 15con2h14BmetaG_FD_104645 | JGI IMG/M metagenome (GOLD analysis project Ga0137389, IMG submission 104645) | Vadose zone soil microbial communities from Angelo Coast Range Reserve, California, USA - 15con2h1.4B metaG | ecosystem: Environmental > Terrestrial > Soil > Vadose zone > Saprolite...
CTTTTTTTGAATTACGGCGAGCGCGAAATTCTTCACGGCATGAGCTTCGACGACAATCGCGGCGAAGCTCTGGTGGTCCTGGGCGGCTCCGGTTCCGGCAAGAGCACCCTGTTGCGCATCCTTGTCGGTCTCGAAAAGCCCACCTCCGGCCAGATCTGGATCAAAGGTCAGGACATCGCCGCAATCTCTTCATCCGCTATGGATGAAATCCGCAAGAAAATTGGCATGTCCTTCCAAGGCGGCGCGCTCTTCGGCTCCATGACCGTTGGCGAAAACGTTGCCCTGCCGCTCCGCGAACACACCCGTCTCGAGGAATCCACCATAGAAATCATGCTGCGTCTCAAGCTCGAGCAGGTCGGACTCCAGGGCTTCGAGTACTACATGCCCTCGCAACTCAGTGGCGGCATGAAAAAGCGTGCCGCCGTCGCTCGCGCTCTGGCCATGGATCCCGAAATTCTTTTCTTCGACGAGCCTTCTGCGGGACTCGATCCGATCATCGCCGCCGGTATCGACCAACTCATCCTCGAGCTCAAGCAAGCCTTTCGCATGACCATCATCGTCGTCACCCACGAGCTTGCCAGCGCCTACTTGATTGCCGACCGCATGGTCTTGATCGATAAGGGTAATATCGTCGCTATCGGCACCACCGAAGAGATGCGCGCCAGCATTCAGCCCCGCGTCCGTCAGTTTCTTGACCGGGTCGCCGAACCTGAAGTTGCGCGCGAGCTGGATTATTTGCAGATGCTAACCGAGGAACGTCGTCGCTCCAGATGATCTCTGGAGCAGGGAAGGGAACCAATGAATCCTAAAAGCGAACAAGCGCTCGTCGGTCTTTTCGTTATCGTTGCCACTGCTGTCCTGATCGGCACCGTTTTCGCCATTAGCGGCGCCTTTGGCCGCTCCACCCACACGTACCACGCATTTTTCCCCTTCGCTGGCGGCATCGAGTCCGGCTCCGGCGTCCGTTACTCCGGAGGACCCAAAATCGGTCGCGTGGATCGCGTCCGTATCGATCCCCAAAATCCGGCGCGAATCGAAATCACTTTCAAAGTCCAATCCGATCTCCCCGTTAAAACCGATAGCCGCGTCAAAATCATGAGCATGAGTCCGCTCGGCGACAATCACCTCGAAATTCTTCCCGGCACCCCGAAAGCTGGCCTCGCTCCCGACGGCTCTCTGCTCACCGCCGAAAACTATATAGACTTCAACGCCATCACTGCCCAGATTAATGATCTCGGTCCCCATGCCACCGAGCTAATTGCTACCCTGAACGCTCGTGCCACCGAACTCAAAGTCACCGTTGATCGCGTCAACGCTCTTCTCAGCGTTCAAAATCGCGCCAACCTTTCCGCCACCCTCGCTAACACTCGGGGCATGCTTGAAGAAAATCGCCCCGCTCTTCACGCCACTCTCCAGCACATCAATTCCGTAAGCGAGAAATTAGAACCGCTCTTGCAGGATTTCCAGAAGACTTCCGCTGAAGCCAATAAGGCGATCGACCATATCGACTCTCTCATCGGGGAAAATCGCGCCGACATTCGCCAGGCCGTCGCCGAACTTCGCCGCACTCTTGCCAACACTACTGACCTGACCGCCCACTTAAATCAGACCCTCGACGTCAACTCCGAAAATATCGACGAGCTCCTCGATAATTTCCGCCACGTTTCCGAAAATCTCAGGGAATTCACCAACACCATCAAATCCCGCCCCTACACCCTGATTCGCTCCTCGAATCCCCGCGAACACAAACCTGGTGAACGTCAATGATCCTGTTGCGCCAAATCGTCGAAGGATGCCTTTTGAAGGTGCAATGTGCAAGCACCCGTAGAGGTCGCCGACTGCTTGCCCCGAGATTCGCGGGGTGGCGGGCGCCTTTGACTGTTGCGACAGCATTTCTCTCGTTCTTCTTGGTCAGCTGCGGCGCTGCGCGCCCTGCGAAGTATTATCAGCTCACCGTTCCCAAGGAAACCGCTGCTGACCCGCCGGGAGACCCGCTGCCCGTCACTATTCTCATGGGCCCCATCATGTCCTCTCATCTCTATCGCGAAGACCGCATCGTCTACAGTTCCAACGGTGAGAATATGGGCATCTACGAATACCAGCGCTGGGCCGAACCGCCCACCGAAATGATTCAGGACGTTCTCTTCCGCACGCTGCGTTCCTCGGGCCGCTATCGCGCCGTCCACGCCCAGCGTAGCGGCGTTCGCGGTGATTATCTCTTACACGGCCGTCTCTACGACTTCAAGGAAATCAGCGGCTCTCCTATGTCCGCACGCCTCTCCTTGGATCTCGATCTCCGCGACACCAAAACCGGCGCCACCGTCTGGACTCATCTCTACAATCACGACGAGCCCGTCAGCGGCAAGGATGTCTCCGCCGTGGTCGCCGCGCTTAATCGCAACGTCCAGCGCGCCACCAGCGAATTCGCCGCCAGCCTAATTCAATATTTTTCCGCTCACCCGCCGGCCCCGTCGCCAGCCCCGGCTCAATAATTTTCTTCTCAGTCTTCTCTGCGTTGCCTCCGCGCCCTCTGCGTCTCGGCGTTATCTTTTCTCTTCCTTACTCTCTTTCAACTCACACGCCGCAGCGTCAACAGCGTAACGTCATCGTCGAACTCCGCAGCCCCGCGATAAGACTGCAAGCCCGCTAATAAATTTTGTGAAAAATCCGGCAGGTTCGCCGGCTCCGCCATCCCAAGCCGTATCTCTTCGGCCAGCCCAAGAAATCCCAAATGTGTCAACTGCTCACCCTCCGGCGGACGCGCCTCGATCGCCCCATCCGAGAATGCCAGGATCATGTCCCCCACATTCAGTCGAATACTCTGCTCGCAGTATTGCTCCCCGGTGATAAACCCCAGCGGCAAATTCTCCAGCCCTTCCCCCAGTTCGTAGAATCGCCGGTCCCTTGCCCGCCACACCAGCATCCGAGGATGCGCCGCATACGCAAAGTTAAACTCCCCGGTTGTCCCATCGTAAGTTCCGGTAACCACCGTCGTCAGCCGCAAACCCTCGCCGTCGTTCGCCGCGCCCAGCGTGAATTCGTCGTTCAGCGCCGCCAGCAACCCCGCCGTATCGCGAATGTCGTGAAACTTGTGCAGCAACTTGTGGATGTGCCGCGCCACCAGGCTCGCGTTGTACCCATGTCCTACGCAGTCGGCAAGCACCACTCGCGCGATATTGTCACTGCACGAAAATATCGCGGAAAGATCCCCGCCCTTATCGCAGCCGCTCGGCACGGCGATGACATCAGTCTCCAGCCCTGCCAATTCCAGCGATCGATGCGCCCGCTCATTCCCCGCCCAAAGCTCCATGCACCCAAACGGCCGCGCCACCGAAGTCGTGCACTCCAGCCCATCCTTCTCAATCTTCCTAAATCCCATAAAAGTAATGTAGCAAACTTTGGAGTGCGGCGGTCTGGCCGCCGCTCTTGAGGTGGAAGCCCAAATGCATGCGCCACTGCAAAGATGCAGGCTCTGCGTCCCAGCAACGAACGTCGCTCCATGCGGATGCAATTTCACTTGATGTTCCGCACGCCCGTAGTCGAACGCGGGCCTACACACCATCCTGATCTTCACCGTGCCTCGCACACATCGGATTCTTCGGTACAGGTGGTGATACCACTTCGACTCCGGTGGCAATCCCACTGGCATGAAGTCTTCCAGTTCCGTAATTCCGTCTTCATGCAGGAATCGCGTCACCAGGATATTGGTCGACGGCCAATAAAATTGCCGTGATTTCACGCGCTCCGCCACCGGCACAATCTGGAACCGCCCACCTTTTTCATCGTCCAGAATCGCCCCAAACACGCTCGGCGAATCGAAATGCGGCGAGCAATACCAGTCGATCGATCCATTCATCCCCACCAGCGCCGCCGTCCGCATGTTCCCGATAATCCCGTAGTTCTCAATCGGCTGATATCCCATCGTCTTCTCTCGAACTCCGTCGCACGCTCAAGCACCGCACGCACAGAAGTAGATTCGCCAACCCCCTCAATCGACGCGAGTCCGTCTCTTCTCTGCGCTTCTCCGCGCTCCCTGCGCCTCCGCGTCATATTTTTTATTCTCCTCCGATTCCGATGCCGCGCCCACTCGCGCTCTGCCACCCCCGCCTGTATATTGGACATTGCACACGCGCAACGCCCCATGGATCTCCGCCCCGCCTCCGTCCTCCGTTGGCTCTTCGACCCCGATCACGGCGCCCGCGACCGCCTACTCCCCCGCTGGCTCTTCCTCCGCGCGCTCGGCCTGATCTATTTCTCCGCCTTCCTTTCCCTAATCTTCCAAATCCGCGGCCTAATCGGCTCCAACGGAATTCTCCCCGTCTCCGAATACCTTCGTGCCGTAACCAATTCCGTAGGCTTCGCTCGTTTCTGGTACGCGCCCACCCTGCTCTGGTTTTCTAGCAGCAATCACGCGCTAATGGCCATCTGCTGGACCGGCCTCCTCGCCTCCGTCCTTCTCACCATCAACGTTTTCCCTCGCGGCATGCTCCTCCTCTGCTTCCTCTCCTTTCTCTCCTTCGTCAGCGCCGCATCCGAGTTCTCCGGCTACCAATCCGACAGCATGCTTCTCGAAGCCGGCTTCATCTCTCTCTTTCTAGCACCGCCCGGATTTCGTCCCCGCCTCGCTCCCCATAGTCCGCCCATCCGCGCCGCTATCTTTCTTCTTCTCTGGGAATGGTTTCGCATCTACGTTGAATCCGGCATCGCCAAAATCGCCAGCGGCGATCCTCAGTGGCGCCACTTCACCGCCATGGATGAGTATTATCAAAACGGTCCACTGCCCACTTGGATCGGCTGGTACCTGCAACATCTCCCCAACTGGTTCCACGCCGCCACCGCGTTCGGCACTCTCGCTCTCGAGCTAGTTCTCGTCTGGATGCTGTTCTTCCCGCGTCGCGTTCGCATCATTTGCTTCTTCATCGTCACAGTCTGGCAAATTGGTGTGATTCTCAGCGCCAACTACACCTTCCTCAACTATCTCGTCCTTGCCCTCGCGATCTTTCTCCTCGACGATCGCTTCCTCGCGCGTTTCGTTCCGCAATCCTGGCGAGCACTAGCCCAAGCCACACAATCAGTCTCTCCAGTTGCCACTCCTCCCGAAACCGCTGCTCCAGCGTGGCAACAAACCTGGGCGCGCGGGCTGGCTGCGTTCAAGCTCGCACTCACCGCAGTCATGTTCACCTGGCTCTTCTACTCCAGCACCGTGCTCCTCCTGCTGATGCTTTGGCCCGCCGCGCCTTTTCCATACGCGCCGGTCGCCGCACTTCAGCCTTTTCGGATCGCCGATCGCTACGGCCTCTTCGCCGTAATGACCCGCGGCCGCTACGAAATCGAATTCCAAGGCTCTAACGACGGCGAAAATTGGACCGCCTACAAATTTCGCTTCAAGCCGCAAAATCCCTACGAAGCTCCGCGCATCTACGCTCCCTATCAACCCCGCTTCGATTGGAATTTGTGGTTCGCCTCGCTCGGTCACTGGCGCTCCAATCCCATCGTCCCGCGCACCGAGGAACGCCTCCTCGAAGGCAGCCCGGATGTCCTCTCCCTATTCGCCAACAATCCCTTTCCCCAGCCGCCCCGCCAAATCCGCGTTCTCCTCTGGCAATATTGGTTTACCGGGATGCAAGAAAAACGCGACCAAGGCCTATGGTGGCGCCGCCAGTTGCTAGGCAACTACGCCCCAACTCTCGCGCGCGAGCCAAACGGCCGCATAATCGCCATCGAATGGCCGCCCGAACTCCCACCCCGCCAATGAATCGTAAGTCTATGTTCCACTCACCGAGCAAGACTGCGGCGTTCGCCACGACCGGCAGGGGTGCCCCACCCTCGGTGTTTGAGGGTGGGATCTTGGTGTTCGTAAGATGTCCGCGAATGAAGTACGTGAATTGATTGCCGTGAACTCCTCCCCAGAGTCCGCTCGCACTGCCGCAATAATCGGCGCCGGCCCCAACGGCCTAGCCGCCGCAATCACCCTCGCCCAACGCAATTTCCACGTCAACGTCTTCGAAGCTCAACCACAACCCGGAGGCGCCGCACGCACTCTCGATCTAACCCTGCCCGGCTTCCTCCACGATTTCGGCTCCGCTGTTCATCCGCTAGCCGCAGGCTCCCCGTTTTTTTCCTCTCTTCCGTTGCAGTCTCACGGCCTAGAGTGGATCCACTCGCCATCACCCTTAGCCCATCCGTTCGACGACGGCACCGCCGTAACCCTCGAGCGCGATCTGCGCGACGCGGAATCCGCTCTCGCGCCGGACGGCGACCGTTGGCGCACTCTGCTCCAGCCGTTCGCCGAGCATTGGCCCGTCCTCGCCGCCGAAATCCTCCGTCCACTAAACGTGTTCACGCGACATCCATTCTTGCTAGCACGTTTCGGCATGACAGCATTTCTCCCCGCAAAAACGCTAGTCCATCTCTTCCGCAGCGAACGCACCAAAGCACTCTTCGCCGGTCTAGCCGCGCATTCTTTCCTAAGCCTCGATGAACCGCTAAGCGCCGCGTTCGGCATAATTCTCGCCGCTGCCGCTCATGCAGTCGGCTGGCCCATTCCACGCGGCGGCGCGCAATCCATCACCAGCGCTCTCTGCGCCCATCTCGCCTCACTCGGCGGCACGATCAAAATATCCACGCGCATAGAAGATTTCTCCGCCGTCGAAAATTACAACATCATTCTTTGCGATCTCACTCCTCACCAACTCCTGCGCATCGCCCGCAACCGTTTCCCCACCCGATTCGCCCGCAAACTAGCGAAATACCGCTACGGTCCCGGCGTCTTCAAAGTCGATTACGCCCTGCACCACCCCATTCCCTGGAAATCGGCAGACTGCGTACGAGCTGCAACCGTCCATCTCGGCGGCAGCCTCCAGGAAATCGCCGCCTCCGAATACGATATGCGCCACGGCCGCCATTCCGAGCGCCCCTTCGTCCTGCTCTCCCAACCCAGCCTCTTCGATCCCACCCGCGCTCCGGCGGGGAAGCACATCGCCTGGGCCTACTGCCACGTCCCCAACAGCTCCACTGTCGATATGCTCCAAGCCCTCGAATCGCAAATCGAACGTTTCGCGCCCGGCTTCCGCGATTGCGTTCTAGCCCGCCGTATCTTTTCCCCCCACGCCCTAGAAGAAATGGACGCCAATCTCATCGGCGGCGACATCTCGGGCGGCGCCGTAGACCTCCGCCAATTCTTCTTCCGCCCCACTTGGCGCCACTATGCCACCCCCATCCGCAACCTCTACATTTGCTCCTCCTCCACGCCACCAGGCGGCGGAGTTCACGGCATGTGCGGCCACAACGCGGCAAAAAAAGCCGGCTCCTCTTCCCGGTAGGGGCGCAGCACCGCTGCGCCCCAGCTAGGCTATACCGATCCGGTTCTGAGGCTTTTCCCCAACTGAGCCCAGCCCGCTATCGAATTAAAATCCTAGATTTACGACTTACCGGCGGCGATTGCGGCTAGCGTCGCCTTCGTGACCCTCAGATAGTTCACCGGTGCAAGCAGAATCTGCAATCCCCGCACACCCGCAGAAATTGAAATCACATCAAATTGTTCAATGCTCGCGTCGGCATAGACCGGATATGGCTTCTTCGCCGCCAACGCGGTTACGCCGCCACGGATATACCCGGTAAGCTTCTGCAAATCTTTTACGGGAACAAGGTGAACCTTGCGATCACCGGACGCAGCCGCAAGCGCCTTAAGGTCCAATTCCGTATCGCCCGGAATGACCGCCATGCAGATCCCGTGACGGTCACCCTGCGCAACCAGTGTCTTGAAGAGTTGTCCTGATGGTACGCCGATCTTCGCAGCAACCGCTTCGGCGGCAAGATCCTCGGGATCCACTTCATATTCGCGCAGCTCGTAGGGAATTCCCATTTGATCCAATAGGCGAGCCGCATTCGTCTTCTGTGTCACTAAGCGTCTCCGTACCGAGTTTGAGACGTAGGTTCACTCTTCATTTCGCCGTACCGTTCGTCCAACTCTGAACATCTTACAGGGGGACACACAACCGGGAGGAAAGATGGAACGCCGGATATTGGGAAAGAATGGGCCGCAAGTCTCCGCACTAGGCCTCGGCTGCATGGGAATGTCCTACGCCTACGGACCAGCCGACGAAAAAGAATCCCTGCAAGTTCTTCGTCGATATCTGCAGCTCGGCGGCAATTTCCTTGATACCGCCGAAGTCTACGGTCCGTACAAGAACGAGGAACTGCTCGGCCGTTTCTTGCACGAAGTGCCGCGTGACAGCGTCGTCGTCGCCACCAAGTTTGGCTTCCGCATCGGTTCCGACGGAATCCGCGGCGTTGATAGTTCGCCCGAGAATGTCCGCCGTGCTTGCGACGCAAGCCTTCAACGACTGGGCATTGAAACGATCGATCTCTATTATCAGCATCGCGTTGATCCCAATGTTCCCATCGAGGAAACAGTCGGCGCCATGGCCGAGCTTGTTTCCCAGGGCAAGGTCCGAACGCTCGGCCTCTCCGAAGCCGGACCGGAAACCCTGCGGCGGGCGTCGAAAGTCCATCCCATCGCCGCATTGCAGAGCGAATATTCGCTTTGGACCCGTGACGTCGAAACGAACGGTGTGCTGGCCACCTGCCGCGAACTGGGCATCACATTAGTTCCTTACAGCCCGCTCGGCCGTGGGTTCCTGACTGGCACCATCCAGAAAATCGAGGATCTGGACCCTAGCGATTGGCGGCGCACTAATTACCCTCGTTTCGAGGAGCAAGCGCTGCAAGCCAATCTAAAACTCGCGACCGCCGTGAAAGAGCTAGCCGCCGAAAAGGGCATTACGCCGGCCCAGTTAGCGCTCGCCTGGGTACTCGCACAAGGAAAAGACCTCGTGCCCATTCCCGGCACAAAACGCGTTCGTTACCTCGAAGAGAATATGGGAGCCCTCAACGTAAGCTTGAGCCAAGGCGATCTTAAACGCATCGAAACGCGCCTCGCCCAAATCGAAATCGTCGGGGAGCGCTACACGCCCCAAATGATGTCCCTAGTCCAACGTGCCTAAGGTTTGGAGTGCGGTAGCTCGCTTGCCTGCGGCAGGCAGGCTACCCCTTTTTCACCTTAAACGTCATCGAGGCGTTTCGCCCAGCCACGAAAATCCCTTCAGCCTTGCGCCCTCGCCTTCTGTTCCCATTCAATCCGCCCAGCAACCATTCAACCCTCAAAAACGTCCATTCAATGGATTACGCTTCCGTTATCTTCAGTCCGATGTTATCGTTCCCCATGTTCGCGTCTTTACAACTCCCCCGTCGCACGCAACTCTCAGGGTCACTCTCGCCGCTTCTTGCCCTCCGATTTTTCTCAAGTCGTTTGTTTCCTATCCATTGCCGCCTCTTTGCTCGCTCTTTGAGTCTCTTGCCTCTCTTTTTTGACTTCGTGTTGTTTGTTTTCAGCAGCTTACAGCCTCTTTTTGCAAAAACAGGGGGGTATGGGGTACCCCCATGAAAGCCTGCCTCCTCAAATCTCCTTCTCCGATTGAAACCAATCCACTCGTATATACGGAAGCTCCCCCTCCGCAACCTGCGAGCGGCGAGGTTCTCGTTCGCATTTCTCATTGCGGCGTCTGCCGCACCGATCTCCATGTCATTGAAGGGGAACTGGCCCCTCAGAAATCCCCGGTAATCCCAGGTCACCAAGTCATTGGCGTCATTGAAAAGTTGGGTTCGGGCTCAACCAAGTTCCCTATTGGCGCCCGCGTGGGCATTGCCTGGCTGCATCACACCGACGGCACCTGCCAGTTCTGCCGCTCCGGCGCGGAAAATCTTTGCGACCATCCCACCTTCACTGGCTACACCGTAGACGGCGGCTACTCCGAGTACATTGTTGCGCCGCAAGACTTTATCTATGCTATTCCTGAGCAATTTCCCGACGAGCAAGCCGCCCCTCTCCTTTGCGCCGGAATCATCGGCTTCCGCTGCTTGCGCCTTTCCGGAATTAAGCCCGGCGGCAAGCTCGGCTTCTATGGATTTGGTGCAGCCGCCCACGTCGCCATTCAAGTTGCACGCCACTGGAACATCGAAGTCTATGCATCCACACGAGATGCCCGGCACCAGAAGCTCGCGCTGGATCTGGGAGCAAAGTGGGCCGGCGACACCTTTGCCGAACCCCCTACAAAACTCGATGCCGCCATAGTCTTTGCCCCAGCAGGAGAGATCGTCCCTGCCGCGCTAAAAGCCCTCCGCAAAGGTGGCGTCTTAGTCCTAGGCGGCATTCACATGAGCCCAATTCCCTCATTCAGTTACGACCTGCTCTACCAGGAGCGCATGATTCGCAGCGTAGCCAACAACACCCGCCAGGACGGCGAAGATTTCCTGCGCGTCGCCGCCAAAATCCCAATTCGCACACACACGCAGCTTTTCCCCCTGCGCGAGGCCAACCGCGCCCTGAACGCCCTAAAAAACGACGCAATAGAAGGCGCAGCCGTCCTAAAGATAGAAGCATGAGCAACCGTAGCTGCCACCTTCGGGTGGCCAAGACGCAGTCGCGGAGTTTGCAGGTTTCAAGGAGTAGCGCGACCGGGTCCAGCCGCCTGTCCGGTCGTGGGACAGCACTTCCCGCAATCGGTCAGGCCGCTCCCCGATGGATCAGTTTCGCTTCGCTAACAGCGTGTGCGGACAGGGCTTAGCTGAATTTACGCGTGGAAGCATTACTGCCGATACACTTCGGACCAGCGAACGTCTCTAAGGGAAGAGGGAACGGGGCATGTTAGCATCGATGTCCGAAACTCCCGCTGAAGTGAGAACGATGCACTCCCGAATCTTAATTGCCGACGATCAGCCCGACGTACTCCGGGCTTTGTGTCTCCTCCTGAAAGGCCACGGCTACACCACCGAGACGGTAACCTCGCCTTCCGATTTACTGGAAGCCCTCGGGCGCGCTGAATTCGATCTTCTACTGATGGATTTGAATTACGCCCGCGACACCACTTCCGGCCGCGAAGGTCTCGATTTGCTCGCGCGCCTGAAAGCCCTGGACGGCGTTCCACCGATTGTGGTGATGACCGGCTGGGCCACCGTTGGCATCGCTGTCGAAGCCATGCAGCGCGGCGTCACCGATTTCGTAGAGAAGCCCTGGACCAATTCACAATTGCTGGAAGTCTTGAGCAAGCAAATCACTTTGGGCCGCGAGCGTCGCGAATCAGCGCGCCTCGCCGTGCAGGAAACCCAAGCGCAAAAAGTAATCGCCTCACAGTTTCACGAGCAGGAACACGAAATTGCGGAAGCCCGCGCCATCCAGGAAGGATTCCTGCCCAAGGAAATTCCGCAGCTCGCGGGATACGAAATTGCCGCCGCGTGGCAGTCCGCTCGCGTGGTC
>Ga0137389_10002447_pt1 | contig 11290 bp, 8 predicted proteins | sample 15con2h14BmetaG_FD_104645 | JGI IMG/M metagenome (GOLD analysis project Ga0137389, IMG submission 104645) | Vadose zone soil microbial communities from Angelo Coast Range Reserve, California, USA - 15con2h1.4B metaG | ecosystem: Environmental > Terrestrial > Soil > Vadose zone > Saprolite...
CGCGGGCCCGGAGGACCAGCTGGAAATGAAACAAGTCGCAGGGGATGAAACGGAATGTGGATGGGCCGAGGGAGAGGTTGTGGAAGGCGGCAGGTGGCGGTCTTTAACTGCGAGCGGCAGGTAATGGACGTTCCGGTACCAGGTGCTTGCAAAGCGTTGAAGATCCCTTCGCCCCCGAGACGCTGCAGTGGCGATGACCGTCTTGGCAATGGCGATTTTGACGGCAGGGTTCAGGCGCGACGCCCAGCCGGCCGGTTAGCGCTTGACAGCGCAGTGGCGATCCGCTCGCCGCGTGGATCGATATCCGTCAGCAACACCCGAAGTGCCGGTGCGGGCCAACCAGTGACGGACGCAATTTTCCCCAACGCTCGGATTGGAACCCTGCTTCGACTCGCCTGGATCAACGTTGCCAATGGGGCAGACCCCGGGTGGACCGGCTCTCGGGCGCGCTTTCTGCTACAGGAAGCAACGCTGCCCTCAGAGTGTCGAGCGACGACCGCCGCCGATCGTTGCGCGACCTTTTTTTTTCGGCGATCACTACGGTGTTGACAGGAACTCCGTTGGGGCTATGTTCCCGGCGTCTTTGCTGGTTTTGAATTGCTGGAGGGATTCGTGGGTCGCAGAGCGTCCTGGGCCGCAAGGTCTTCATCGCTGCTGATCGATTTGGGGGGGCCGACAACTCTGATCCAGAGTCTTGCCGTTCTCACACCCTGTCAGCAATTGCGCCCCCACTGCTTTGACGGATGCCAGTTTTACTTCAATCAACCGGCAGGGAGACGACGGAGCTGACCGGTACTAACCCAAAGGAGCTGACGATGTTGTCGAGACGGAAAGCCCTAAGCCTGGCTACGCTGCTTCTCCCCCAACTCTACTTTGCTGGAATTGGCTCAGCGCAGCAGCCCCCGCCCCCGCCTGCCGAGCCGCCACCGGCCGAGGCCGCGCAACCTGCGGCCGAAGCGGCGACTCCCGCCGCGGAGGAGGCAGCCCCCAGAAGAGGCAGGAAAGCCGGCGAGGAAGAGATCATCGTCACCGGTTCGCGCATCCGCCGGAAGGATCTGACGACCCCGGCGCCAATCACCGTCATCAACCGGGAGGCAATCCAGGCGAGCGGCCGGGTAACGATTGGCGACTTCCTGCAAAGCCTTCCCGAGCAGGGCAGCGCGGTGAACTCGCAGCAAAACAACGGAGGCAGCGGCGCAACGCGCATCGACCTCCGGGGCCTCGGCAACCAGCGCACGCTGGTTCTGATCAATGGCCGGCGACTGGTGAATACCGGCACCGGCGGGTCATCGGGCGTGGGCGCCGACCTGAATACGGTTCCATCGGCTGCGGTCGAGCGCATCGAGATTCTCAAGGACGGCGCCTCGGCGGTGTATGGCTCAGACGCGATCGCCGGCGTGATCAACATCATCACCCGAAAAACCTACAATGGAGTTGAGGCCAGCGTTTACTCCGGCGTTTCGACCCACGGCGATGGCGCCATCTATGATGTCAATGCCACCGCCGGCGTCAGCGGCGATCTGGGGTCCGTCCTCTTCACCGCGGGCTACTACGATCAGGAGCCGGTATTCGCCGGCGACCGAGGCTTCAGCCAGTTTCAGCAAGTCTTGGACTACGCGGGCATCAATGTCATTAATAGCGGCAGTTCCAGGGCGCCGCAGGGCAGAGTCACAGGTCCCGGTACTGGGGGAAACGCTCTTTGGCAGAGGCTTGCCAGTCGCTTCGGTTGCACCACCGGGAATTGCTCATTCACCTATGACCCTACGGTGCCCGACAATTGGCGGCCATTTAGTACGGCACAGGTTGCGCCCACGGGAACTTTGGGCTCGCCGGCCGGAGATCTCTACAACTTCCAGCCCATCAACTACGACGTCACTCCCTCGAGACGGATCAGCTTGTATTCTGCAGGCAATGTCAAAGTGAGCGAAAACGTTCGCACCTTTTTCGAAGCTTCGTATGTCAATCGGCAGTCTACGCTGCAGCTCGCGCCGGAGCCCTTGATCATCGGTTCTGGCGGAGCAGCAGTGACCATCTCCGCCGCGAACCAGTACAATCCATTCGGGCGCGATTTTACAACCTATAGCAAGCGCCTCGTCGAGTTTGGTCCCCGAACCTACGCTGCGAACGTCGACACGTTCCGGGTCGTCGCCGGTTTGAATGGCACGGTGTCTACTTGGGCATGGGACGTTTCGTTGAACTACGGGCGGACCCAATGGGCACAAGTGGACCGCGGCCACATCACGACCAGCCGCCTCCAGAACGCCATCGGGCCGAGTGACAGCGCTGGGCGCTGCCTGACTGGGGTTGGGGGTACCGTCATTCCGGGCTGCGTTCCACTCAACCTCTTTGGCGGCGCGGGCGGGATCACACCGGATATGGCGGGGTACTTGACCTTCCCCCTGGTGGCCAGAATCAGCAATGAGCTCACCGCGGCACAGGCCAACTTCGGTGGTGAGCTTCCGATCAAGCTCTTTTCCGAACGGCCGGTGGGGCTAGCGGTGGGCTACGAGTACCGCTTCGAGATCGGCGCCGACATCCCGGACCCGGTTTCGGCTGCCGGCGAATCCACCGGAAACAACAGGCAGGAGACTGGAGGCCACTTCTACGTCAACGAGGGCTACGGCGAGCTGTCCGTCCCCATCATCAGCGGCGTGCCCGGAGCCGAGAACGTCGAAGCCACGGCCGCGGTCCGGGTCTTCAATTACAACACCTCTGGCACCGACGCGACCTATAAGTTTGGCGGCCGATGGAGCCTCATCCGCGACTTCACCCTTCGCGGTACGTACTCAACCGCCTTCCGCGCCCCGAGCATTACCGACCTCTTCCAGGGTGCAAGCGACAACTTCCCCTCGGTTCGCGATCCCTGCGCGAATCTGGCGGGCGCGTCCCCGACTCTCGTCGCCGCCTGCGTTGCCCAGGGAGTTCCGGCCGGTGGAACCGGGATTACGGGCGAAACCCAGACCCGCACCCGCAATTCCGGCAACGTCAACCTTCAGCCTGAGACGGCCAAGATCTGGACCGCAGGCGTCGTGATTGAACCGCGGTACGTCAGGGGTCTTTCCGTCGTTGTGGACTACTACAACATCTCGATTGATAAGGCGATCCAGACGCTGGGGGCGAGCTTTATCTTGAACAACTGCTACCTCGGCGGGAACGCCGCGAATTGCGCGAAAATCCACCGCAGCCCAATCGACTCCAGCATCGATCGGATCGACGATTTCCTCGTCAACGTCGGGCATGTTGAAACGGCAGGCATCGATCTCGGGATTCGATACAACCTTCCCACCGAATACGGCCGCTTCCTCTTTGGCTTGGACGGCACATGGCTGGCGTTCTACAACGTGACCCAACCCGACGGCACGATCGTCCACGGCAGGGGCAACTTCGACCTCGGTACCCTCAATGGTGGCATCGGCGGTGTCTATCCGGCGTTCAAGGCGCTCGGTTCGATTTTCTGGAACTACAGCGATTTTGGCGCCGGCGTGACCGAGAGATTCGTCGGCAGCTTTGTCGAGTGCGCAGCGGCCGACCAAACGTCGGCTGGCGGAGCTTGCTTTGTCGACCCAATCGATCGGCGCAAGGTCTCGGCCTACTGGCAAACAGATGTCTTTGTGAGCTACAACCTCAAGAGCCCGATCGGCAACACGACGTTTGGGGCAGGCGTCCGAAACCTCTTCAACTCGGCTCCTCCCAGAATCTATAGCGCCTTCACCCCGACCTCCGACGCGACGGCATACGACTTCTACGGTCGCTTCTTCTACGGAAGAATCACCCAGAAGTTCTAAACGAAGCGCCGCACGTTCCCCGACCCAATGGGCGGGCAGTCAGTCGACTGCTCGCCCTCGTGTTTTAAAGACAATCCCCGCGAAGCAGCGCCGCGGCAATGGACGTCCTATCTTTACCGGACTCATGTTCGATGCGGTTCTCAACAGAACCAACGTACCTAAGGGAAGAATTGGAACCGGCGCGATCATCGCGCTGGCGTTGCACGCCGCGCTGATCACCTTTGCGATCTGGTTCTCGGTACAGCCACCCCCGGTGACTCAAGATAGGGACCTGGCAGTCAAGTTCATGGTTCCGCCGCCACCGCCGCCTCCCCCGGCCTCGGCAAAGAGGAAGGTCGAGGTGGTCGAGCGAAAGCCGGTGCGCAAGCCCGACACCATCGTCCAACCCAAGGAAGCTCCGACCGAGAAGCCACCCGAGGCGGAGCCACAGGACAGTCCGGATGAGGGCCAGGAGGGCGGAGTCGAGGGTGGCGTCGTGGGCGGAGTGGTCGGCGGCGTGGTGGGGGGAACAATCGGCGGGACTCCCGGGGGCGCCATCGGAGGCAAGCTGATCGAGCTCGATGAGAACAATATCAGGCTGAACAAGGTCTCTGGCCCCGATCCGAAGTACACCGATCAGGCGCTCGAACACGAAGTGCAAGGGACGATGGTCGTCAAGTGCGTTGTGACCGCGGAAGGATCGGTGAACACTTGTCGCGTCCTCAAAAGTTTGCCGTACATGGATCGCGCCGTGACCGACGCTCTTGAGCGCTGGAAGTATCAGCCGTATCTAACGGACGGGCGGCCCGTTGCTGTCGAGTACACCTTCAGGCTCAAGCTGATGTTGCCGCAGTAGGCGACAATTACCCGGCTTGCCGGCACGCTCGGGTCCGTCCCGGAGCACCCGAATCTGCTTCCAACCCGGATTTGGACACCCCAACAGCTTTGGTCTATACAGGGCCGGGCGAGGCGTTCGTACCCTTGTGGACGTGTACCGCGAGTCAAACTGCTCTGGGTCAACCACACGTGTGTAGCGTCAAAATCCGCGCGAAATTTTGGTTGCTACTCAAGCGCCTTAGTGGCAGCGTGTGGGCTTGGGAGGCGGGCTGGCGTCGAGTTTCCTCCAAGAGACTTGTGAAGTTTTGGGTCCCCAAAAAGGAGCAGAGCATGCCATCGAGAAGTAAAGCCGTGAATTCAGCCGTTGTCGTCGCAGCGATCGGGCTTTTAGGTACGCTGGCTTCGGCGCCAGCCTTTGGCCAGGTGGTCCCCCCGACTTTGCTGAGGGTGAGCGTCACCAGGGCGGCGAGCGAGTTGGTCACGGCTGCCGACGGTGGCTTACTCGATCTCATCACCTACGGAGGCACCGCCACGTACAGCGTGACGGTCCAGAATATCGGACCAAGCCGCGCCTATTCAGTGGCGTTGTCCGGTTCTGCCCCCACTGGCCCTACGGCAACCAAAATTACAGCGGTGACTCCGGCGAGTTGTACAATCAGCACTGATGGCTCCACGTTTACCTGCGCGAACCTCGGCGATCTCCCAGACGGGATACTGGCCGACGGCGGCTTTTTGGCGGCGACTTCGACCATCAGCACGGTGAAGATTTCGTTGGCCCTTCCTCCCAGGCCCTATGGCACCACCTGCACGCTGCCCGACGGCGGGCCCGTCCAGGGTAATTCCTTCGGACCTCTTACCCTGACTGCCTCCGCGACGAACGCTCCCCCAGTCCCGGTGTCGGCTGCCCTCGCGACCACGACCCGTGCATTGGCTGATCTCGCGGTGACGATGACCGGTCCGGACACCGCAAGCGAATATTCCTCGGTCGCCTATCAGGTGCACGCCCAAAACAATGGCCCCTGCGCCGCCAACCGCGTGCGGTTGACCAACTTCAATGCAACCAATGGCCTCACCTTGCAGTCCAATTCCGGAGGGTGCGCAAGCGGATATCCTTGCACCCTCGGCACCTGGCCTGCGGGGGCGTCGGTTGACGTCACCAGCACGTACACTGTCGAGGGTCTGCCGGTTGCGATGAAACAGGCAGTCGAGAACCAGCAACTCGACATCGCTTCCACGAATACTCCCAATCCGGACGCCGGTTCGATACCGGTTGTGTTCGCCACCCCCGATCCGGCTGCAGGCAACAATTCAGCCGCGGTGGCGACCAGCGTCATGCACGACACGGGCTGCAGCTCGGTCGGGGCTGGCTCGCTGGGTTTTGTCGGGGTGGCTCTCGCAGCAGTGGGTCTGATTAGACGCCGGCGTCGCGCTTAAATCGACAAGGGAGCCCGCCCTCGCAGTTTGCCCTCTCTGCCAGCAAGGCGATCGACGTTTATTGCTCTCTTGTCGATCCGTTCGAACGACCTATCGAAAGGCGACCTCGGTGAAGCTCCTCAGCTTGCGCGAGTGCAGCCGGTCCCGCTCCTGCGACTTGAGCTTGTCGAGCGCCCGCAGCCCGATCTCGAGGTGCTGTCCGACCCGCTGGCGATAGAACTCGCCCGCCATCCCCGCCAGCTTGATCTCTCCGTGAAGCGGCTTGTCCGAAACGCAGAGCAACGTGCCATAAGGCACGCGGAAGCGAAAACCGTTGGCGGCGATCGCCGCCGATTCCATGTCCAGCGCCACGGCGCGCGATCGCGACAACCGACGGATGATTCCCGCCGGGCCGCTGAGCTCCCAGTTGCGATTGTCGACGCTGGCGACGGTGCCGGTCCTCATCACCCGCTTCAGCTCGAAGCCGGCGAGGCCGGTCACCTCGCCCACGGATTGCTCGAGCGCCACCTGCAGCTCAGCGAGCGCCGGAATCGGCACCCAGGGAGGAACCTCCTCGTCGAGCACGTGGTCCTCGCGTACGTAGGCATGCGCCAGCACATAGTCTCCCAGCCTCTGCGTGTTCCTCAGTCCCGCACAGTGACCGAGCATCAGCCAGGCGTGGGGCCGCATCACCGCGACGTGGTCGGTGATGTTGCGTGCGTTGGAGGGGCCGGTTCCGATGTTGATCATCGTGATGCCTCGTCGACCGGACTCGACGAGATGAAGCGCCGGCATTTGTGGCATGCGATCGGGAGGTGCGCCGATCGGCCCGGAGCCGCCCACCCGCGTGACGATGTTGCCTGGCTCCACCAGGGCCTCGCAGCCCGCATGGGCCGCGGCGATGCGCTCGCGGCAGATTCGAGCAAAGGCGTCGAGATAGAACTGGTAGTTGGTGAAGATGGTGAAGTTCTGGAAGTGCTCCGGGTCCGTGCCGGTGTAGTGGTACAGCCGATGAAGCGAGTAATCGACCCGCGCCGCGCGGAACAGGGCCAGCGGCGCTGGCGTGCCCGGCGACAGCTCCACTGTCCCGTTGACGATGTCGTCGTCCATCGCGGCCAGATCAGGCACGTCGAAAAGGTCGCGCATCGCGCGGTCGGCGGAGGAGCCCCGAACCGCGAACGCCGAAGCGATGTTGGTGTCCGTTCGGTAGGCGAAGTGGATCGGGATCGGTTCGTCCGACTCGCCGACCTCGACCGGGACACCGTGGTTCTGGATGAGCAGCCCGATCTGCTCGGTGAAGTAGCCTCGGAACAGGTCGGGGCGCGTGACCGTGGTCTGGTAAACGCCGGGGCCGGATACAAAGCCATAGGAGACGCGAGAGTCGAGTCGCGCGTGAGTTTCGGTGTAAATCCGGACGAAGGGATAGGTGGCGCGAGCTCGCGCTTCGAGCCGCTCGCCCCGGGCGTAGGCTTCGAAGCGGTCTCGCAGAAAACGGGTGTTGCGCTCGTAGATGTTCTCGAGCCGGTCGACCGCGGCGCCAGGATCGGTGAACGCCTCGGTAGCGATAGGCTTGGGCGATAGAATGTTCAGCGCTGCGGGCATAGGGTCGCTTGTTCGATCGCGGATGAAGCGCTCTGGTTACCACGGATCCGGCCGCGCCAGCCGTTGTTATGGCGCGGCCCGTGCGGTTGGAGGACACTCGATGCGATACTTCTTACCGTTCAACATCGTCGGCGCGCTCCTCGCGCTGGGCGTAGCGGCGAGAGCTGAGTCTCAGGCTTCCGCCGCGGCGCTGCCGTCCGTGACCCTACCGCCGGCTCTCGACCGTGTTCTGCGCGACTACGAGCGCGCGTGGCGGGCGCGCGATCCAGCCGCTCTGGCCATGCTCTTTGCCGAAGACGGTTTCGTGCTCGCGAATGGGCGGCCACCGGTCCAGGGCCGACAGGCGATCCGCTCGGCGTACGCGGAGGGCGGCGGTCCGCTCGTTTTGCGTGCCCTGGCCTACGCGATCGAGGGCTCCACCGGCTACATCATTGGCGCGTACGGCGCCGGCGAGCGCGACACCGGGAAGTTCGTGCTCGCGCTTCGGCGCGGAGGCGACGGCCGATGGCTGATCGCCGCGGACATCGACAACGGGAATCAGCGCCCAAAGCCGTCGCCTTAGACCCGGGGCTGAAAACCTTCACCCGATTCAAAAAACCTGCCGCAGGGAAAGCGAGGGCGCATACTCCACCGAGCCCGCCGTGGTGACTCCCGCGCCGAAGTAGAAGTCGCACTGGAACTCGTCAGCCACGAGCAGATGCAACGCCAATCCGCCCGAGGCGGCGAACCTCAGTGACTGGGTGCCCGCCGAACGATCAATGGCCCCATACATGACCTGGTCATAGAAGATGCCGAGCTTGAGCAGGTCGCGCACGATGGCGTAGCGAAATTCAACTCCGGTGCTGGCGAGACGGGTCGAAAACTCCGAGGCCCCAAAGGGTCCATGCATGTGTCGTCCGATGGGTTCTTCGTCCATGAACAGGACTTGCCCCCCGAGCAGAGTTCCATGTGCCTGGATCCACAGCTCGTGCCATCCGATCGGGAAGTATCGTTGATACCCAACCCGCAGCCAGTAGGAGCTCGAGCTCGACGTCGAGCCAGGGTAGTACCGCGCATCAAACCTCAGCCGGTGTTTTCGATCGGTGCGCAGCTCCCCAGGATTAAAGATTGCTTCGCCCACCGCCTCTAAGTAGGGGCGCGTCTGCCCCTTCGGAGTCTCGTCAATCAGCGGGCTGGAATTGATTGCCTTCTGGATATTGTAGAGAAAGCGTCGCTCGAGCCCCAGACCCACCGTCAACGTCAGTCCGGGCCGAAAGGTCGTATTGGCATCCAACGAGGAGGAGAATGTCGACAGACTGTAGTTATTCAAGCGCAGGTCCGAGCGCTGCAGCTGCCATAGATTTGCGCGGATGGTCAGCTCGGGGCGAACGGGCTGACCCAGCACGGGCGAGGAGAACCAGCGCGCCTGCCCGAGCAGACGGCTCAGCACGGGGTGCGACGAATCGGTGTCCAGGTTGGACCGAATCGCCCCTGCCACCCGGCCGATCAGCTCCAATCGATCGTCCTTGAGGAGAAGCCCCGCCGCACCATAGCTGGCGCCCACGCCGAGGCCTTCCGGGGAGCCAATCTCCAGCTCTGGCGACACCCCTTGCCTTCCGGAGACGGACGAGATGAAGACGTGCAGCTCGTAGCGTTGTCCAGGCCGTTCGGCGGGAAGGCCGAGCAGGGGCCGCAGGTTGTAGAATCCGAACTCGTCATCATTTTCCTCGGATACCGGGGGCACTGCGACCGGTGCCAATTCATAAGAGTAAAGATTGAGCTTGTAGCGCTTGCCGAGCTCGCGAAGGCGCTGTTCCAGGAACGGTCGATTGAACACGTTTGAAGGCAGGGCGATCTCGAGCCTGGAGCGGATCGTCTCGACGAACCCCTGGCCGATCACCACCATCTTGTCGAGTTGACCTTCATCGATCTCGACGGCGATCTGGTCCCCCTCTACCTGGGCGTGAACCGTTGCCAGCTCGTAGCCCGCCCGGCGAAGGAATTCCTCCAGCTTGCTGGCCACCTCATGCGCTTGAGCCACGGTGGCTGTCGCGTACTTCGGAAGGTCGAGCAAGCTGCGGTAGACGAAATCATGAAAAAGAACGTTGCCGTGAAACACCACCAGAGGGCGCGGGACGAAAACGTCCTTCTCCACTTCGATCCGAGCCACCGGGGGCTCGGGGACAGGTGTGCCTTCACCCGCTGAAGCGCCAGCGGCAACCATTGCCAGGGCGAAAAAACCTTCTGTTCTCAAGCTCACCTGCGGCCACCTTATCCTGGCTGCCGGGCAAGGGCTCCGTCTTCACCGTCCAATTGCCTCTGTAGAGATGGCGAGCAGGGGCGCCAGCGCTCTCCGAAAAGCGGCGCGCCGCTTTGTGGCCGTCTGGAAAGGCACCGGCCCGAGGACCGCGACCCGATGCCGCCGCCGGATCCACTCCGCGTTATCTCGGCAGGAGGCATCCGGGTCGGGAGATGACCTCGAGAGCAGCACGGCGAGCACCGGAATCCTCCGAGCCGAGAGCGCCTCCAGGGAAAGCGCGGTGTGATTGAGCGTTCCCAGGCCCGCGCGCGCGACGAGCAGGACGGGAAGGCCCAACACCTGGACCAGGTCGATCACCTCGCGGCGGGCGTCGAGTGGAACGCACAGCCCTCCGGCGCCTTCGACCACCAGCGGCCGGCCGGCGAAGGATCGGTAGGCCCTCATCGTCGCGCGAAAAGATGGGTGCTTTCCAAGGCGTGCCGCCGCCACCCCCGGCGCCACCGCGGCACGGAATCGGTGAGGGCAGATCAACTCTAGATCATCCTCGCTGCGCGCGGCTGCCTTCATCGCGGAAGCGTCGGCGGGATGCGACAGGCGCCGGCAGCCGCTCTCGTACGGTTTGAATGCCGCCGGTCTAAGGCCTGAGTCGGCGAGCAATGACAGCAGTGCGCACGACGCTTCGGTTTTGCCGACGCCGGTGTCGGTACCCACCACGAACACGCGCAGCGGCCGCATCAGTGGCTCGTCACCTCGGAAATCGATTCGCGGACCGCGTCGCCCAGCATCCCGGCCTCGGCAACGGTCATCGACAGCGGCGGCATCAGGACGATCACGTTGCCCAGCGGTCGCAGGATGATTCCGCGCCGGCGCGCCGCCAGGCAGACCCGATGCCCGATTCGATCGGCGTACGGGTACTCTTCCTTGGTCGCGCGAACGCGCACCAGCTCGATCCCGATCATTAGCCCGCGGCGGCGCACTTCGCCCACGTGATCGTGATCCGCGATCCGCTCGAGCTTTTCCGCCAGCGCCCCGATCGCCGGCTTCATCCGTTGGAGCGTCTGCTCCTGCTCGAACAACTCGAGATTGGCGAGCGCCGCGGCGCAGGCGAGCGGATTGCCCGTATAGGTGTGGCCATGAAAGAAGGTCCGCTTCTCGGCGACCGGACCGAGAAAGGCGGAGTAGACATCCTCCGTGGTCAGCGTTGCCGCGAGCGGGAGGTATCCACCGGTCAGGCCTTTCGCGACGCACATCAGATCCGGCTTTACGTTCTCCTGCTCCACCGCGAACATTGTTCCGGTGCGCCCGAATCCGGTCGCCACCTCATCGCAGATGAGGAGGACTTCATGCTCCCGGCAGAGTGCGGCGAGGCGGGCGAGAAATCCTGCCGGCTGCGAAATCATGCCCGCGGCGGCCTGAATCAGCGGCTCGATCACCA
>Ga0137389_10002448_pt1 | contig 11286 bp, 8 predicted proteins | sample 15con2h14BmetaG_FD_104645 | JGI IMG/M metagenome (GOLD analysis project Ga0137389, IMG submission 104645) | Vadose zone soil microbial communities from Angelo Coast Range Reserve, California, USA - 15con2h1.4B metaG | ecosystem: Environmental > Terrestrial > Soil > Vadose zone > Saprolite...
AGCTGAACATCCAAGACTGCTGATGGTCCGTCCCGCGCATCCCCGCTTCCTCCCCACATCACTGATGACCACTATCCTACTATATAATCGACTGAGAAACATTCGTTTTTCCGCATCCTGCTAAGACGGATTTACCTTCGTTTGCGCGGTTCATGGTAGCGAGCTGTCGAAGAAATACTTCTTAACGAAGTCGTTCTCCGTTTTGGAGACGGCGTATCGACACAACGCTTGAGGCTACTAACCGACATCACAGAGGCAGACATCCAAGCCGTCGAGTCTGAGATGAGCCACTGCTCCAACTTCGTCCACGATGAGTCAGGTGCAGTGAACGCCGGCATTCCAGAACCACCAACTGTCGAAGCGGACATCAAGCGCCCCGACGATTGGGTGGCTACTATTCGAAAACGACGTAGGTAATTCAGGGAACGAGCATTAATCCGCGCTGAAGGGCGCATCGCAAAAGGGCTTATGATCCGCGATTCTCCCAAGGGATGGTAGTGATTAGAAAATGGACAGCTCAATCATAAAACACACGTTGGGTCAGCTGGAAAGCCAGCTTGGGCAAGCGCGCGAAGCGAAGAGCGAAATGGAAGCTCATGTATTGGGGGATCGGAGCAGCGACCCGGACGCGGGCGAGATATTTGACCCGGCGTCACCACCTATCTCGAAAACGGCTGGACGCTCGAGCACACAAGGCCACTCAGCTCGCTTCAGCGTCACGCCCTCCGGGCGATTTCCTCAGCCTCGGTGCACGTTCACTAGCGCGAGCCGCACAAGAGACTAGGACCTATACGGTGGCGCCGACCCCATCAACAAATCTACTGAGGGCGCTCGATCTCAATTCTCAGCCCTATCTAGGACGGCGGCCTTCTCCGGTAAAGGAGATGCGCCCGGTACAGTGGCCGGCTCGGCTCCAGCCGCTGCATCGCGTTCGTTGTCCGTCCGCATCTTCAGGTATTCTTCACCGCGTGGAGTCAGCTTGAACCATTTTTCGATGCGGCGTTTCCTTCCGTCCGCCTGGGTAAAGTCGCGCACCCCATGGTCGTCAAAGATCCTAGCAATCAAGCCGAGCGCTATCAGTCGTCGTAATTCGGCAGCGAGAGCGCCGGAGTCCTCTTTTTTTACTCCATATTCCTGACCATCCCGGATATTGACCAAGTGTTGATACTCGTAGCGCGTAAGGAACCCGTCCACGATGAAACGAAGCTGACGAATCGCTCGTTCGGTGAGATCCTGGCGCCATTCCACTTCCCTGAAAGCCAGAGCGATACCGCCTGGTAGTCGCGCGGACGACAGGTGCGTGGCGATCCACGGCAGAATCGCCAGCGCCACCAGGGCAAGACCAGTCGGATCGATGCCGCCGTTCTGCGGCCACGTATTCTTTTGCCATGCCGGCAGGTATTTAAGACCGAGATGAACAAGAAGCACTGCGCCAGCGACCAATGTCAGCGCGTTATTCCAGCGCGGTGAACTAGCATCCCGGTGTGGTTGATTACTTTCGGGCATAGGCGTGCCGCTGTATTGGCGGGGACCTTTACTTCGCCACCCTTATTCCTCAAGTTCTTCTGACTGGTAACGTCCGCCAACCGCACAATCAAATATCAAGACGCAAGCGCCGTCCAAATGCGGCCGTAATGTGACGGAATTGTAATTGGCGTTTCCTGAAGGGGTGTAATTCCTCGCAAGCCGAGGTTGCCACCCTCGAGTTCTTCGACGTATTCACCGCCAATCGGGAACCAGAAAGGCACGGTCTGTTCCGCATCGCCTATATTGATGCCGACCACAGTGTATTGGGATCCACTATAGCGCGCAAACAGCAGAATGCCTTTCGACATATAGCGGCCCCAATCGTTGAAGAAAAAGTACATCCCTTCACGAAATTGTGGACGATTCCGCCTTATGCGGATAAGTTTCCTCACTAGCTGCACTAATCGCTGACCTGGGCTGTCATAGAAGAGGTCCCAGCGCAGCGGACGAAGTAGAGACACGCGTCCCGCACCGAAGTCGGGAAGGAAGTAGTTCTCTCCGAACTCCTGACCCTGCCACAACATCGGTACTCCTTTGCTCAGGAGAATCGCGATTATATACGGCTGAAGCATGTACCAGCGGCTGCGATCACCTTCTAAGAAAAGCGGATTCCCAGCCTCGTCGGGATTGAGCAGACCAAAGTTGCAAAGGAAGCGCTCGTGATCGTGGTTCTCAATGTACTGTAGTGCTGTTTTGGGAATGACGTCAGCGTTGGTGCTTTCCTCCTCAGGGTAACCAAACAAGCCGAGGGAAAGTCCCCAGTCCGCGAGCCGTCCTCGGTCGCCACGAGCAACGGCTTTGGCAGCGTCGAAGGTATGGTTCTGCCACGTGCTGTTCGAGTAGGTCGTGTGGAGCACCTCCTCGGGACCTTCCAGTTGTTCGGCGCACTGGATAAGTCTGATCCGCGACCCGGCGGCCGCGCCAAAGCGGTTCCAGTAAGGCTTGGCTTGCGCGATCTTGTTTTTGGTGAGTTGGTAGGTTTCGTACACGAGGCTCGCATAGCCAACACCGAGCGGGCCATCCCAGTAGTTCGGCACGCAGTCGTACCGGAATCCATCAAGATGATAGACCTCGAGCCAGTGGTGGTTCACCGTGAAAAAATAGTCGCGCGTAAATTGACGATTGAAGTCCGTGCTCTTGCCGAAATTGCTGAAATAGTCTTTGGCGAAGGGCCCCATGAACGGGTTCTGGCGATATTGCAGACGCGTGTATACATCGTAGTATGGGAAATCGACGCCGGTATGGCCGTATACGGCATCTACAATGACCGCGATCCCGTGCTGATGGGCGACGTCGACCAGCGCCTGGAAATCCGATCTCTTTCCGAACCGTTCATCCACGCCGAAGTAGCCGATTGGGAGATATCCCCAGTCCACTGATGACGCCACGTTCGAGAGTGGCATTACCTCGAGCGCGTTAACACCTAGATCGCTGATATAGGCCATGAAATCTCGGGTGCGGTCAATGTCGCCACCGAGTTCCGCGATGTTGACTTCGTACATCACGAGGTCGGCGAGCCGCGGCGTCTGCCAGTTCTGTTCCGAGGCGCTCCAGGCGTACGGCTGGTAGCCCAGAGTGAACGCCGAAAGTTTGCCAACGGCGAACTCTCGGGCAAAGGGATCGAGTATCCAGTCAAGCCGGCCCACGTTCGGGTTGTCTATCTGATAGCGATACACATAGCGTCCTGCCGTGCCCCACTCAGATATTGGCGTTGCTGGTGCCGTCCCAAAGATAGGCACTGTCGCCGACCAAAAATCACCGTAAGGTTGCCGCACGCTGTGCGTCATCGGAAATTCTCGCGGCAAAACGTCCTTAAGGAACTGATCGCGCTCGTGAATGATTTTGATCGTAACCGAATTGCCGTCGTTGTCGGCAACCCACGGCAGCCACAATCCGAACGTTACCGTGCCGTTATTCTCGACTGCGCCCAGAGTATCGAGCGGAAGCAATGTCACAGTCATCGCTTTAGTGCCTTTCCGTGAATGAGCCTGAGCAGGACGAATTGTTTGAAACAATAACAGCTCCGCTTGTCTAGGATTTGATCTGAATATTCCGGAAAGCCACGGGCGATCCCGGATGAGACTGCAGGCCGATGAACCCGACGGGCTTTCCTGATTCTGTGCCAACTCCGCGCGCGGCGTCCGTGTTTTGGAAGGTAGTGGTCGTCACCGCTGTATTCAAATCCAGATCGCGAATGTTCACACTGTAGGCATCACCGTTCACATCGATCGTGAACTCGTACCATGAACCATTACGGAAGCTAGGGGCGGGATTGTAAGTCTGCAGTTCTGCGTCGAACAAACCGGTGTTTGGGATGGGGTCCTTGGCGGGAATCTTGTAAATGGCCCCGGTTCGGTTCTTACGCAAACCACCAGGTTCGGGCGGACCATAAAACGTCTTGCGGGGATCCGCCTCCGCGTTGTCGTCAATCTGGACTTCAAAGCCAGAGTACACCGCGCCCCAAGCTCGGTTCCCGTTGAAGAGATTCATGTCCGTCGGAAGGTCCTGGCGAATCTCGTTCACTGTGCTGATCCGCTGCAGAATGTTCTGCGGCAAGTCCAACAGTGGATCACGGAAGCGTATGAATATGCCGGAGTTCCGATTAACGGAGCTGAACACGCGTACCTGCGCCTTGAGAGTGAAATTGTTGAATGGCTGGGCGGCATAGTACAGCAGACCGAAGTCCTTTTTGCCGTACGTAACGATCTCGCCGTTGATTAGCGCGAAGCCACTCGAGTTGGCCGGGCTGACTCGAACCCAACGATTGAACGACACGCCTGTGCCGTCGAAGAGCGCCTTCCAAGGCGCAGCGACATTGAACGGGAGCGGCTTTTGCAAAATTGAATCGGTCAGCAGGGTAGCAGTGCGTTCAGCCATGGCCACTCCGGTGAGCATCGGGTTAGGAGAACCCGTCGCGGGCAGCAGTGCCGGGCCGACTACGTAGCAGTTAGTTGTGTCGTGGATACGCCCGAAATCGTTGGTGACCCCTTTCGCGGGATCGTCGCTCATCCGCATGGTCCCTGCTTCGTGGTGGGTAGTGCCAAGCGCATCGCGGATGTCGTTTTGCAACGCGCCACCATTTGCCACTGTCCGCAATTGCTTCAGGTCCGTGGCCGTCGCATTCGCCTTGACGTTGATTACGGTTCCGGACTTCATCAGGATTTCGAATGGCTGCTTATTAGCGAACATGAGAGCGATCTGGTCGGCGAAGTCGTCCATGAAGCCCCAGAGCTTCCGGTCATCTTGCGTCTGCTGGCTGCCACCAGTAAGGGCCAGCGCATTGCCGAGATTTGCGTAGGCTTTGGGGCGGTTGAAATCGATATCCCCTGGCGTTTGCGCCAGACCAACGCGGCTGTCGGGATTCATCAGTGACATCTGACCGATGCCCCGGATAGTGATCACCACGGTAGCAGCGTCAGCCTGGGCCATCGCGTTCACCAGCTCGGCGTCAGGAACCTTCTTGAACAAGAATGCTTCGGAATTGTTGCCGAGATCGGAGAGGCCGGATGCGGTAATCTGAAAATGAAAGAACTTATCCTGGCCTCCTAGGTTCTTCTTGCCTTTCACAAACATCGCCGACACGGGTATGTGCTTGGGACTGGAGACGATTGGCGACGTCAGGGCAGACTTCGGAATTCTGATGGTCAGGTTCGAACGCAAATGTGCTAGAAAATTTTCGCCCATGCGCTGCGCGGCACGCCAGCTGAGCGAATCCCTAAACGTGGTGAGCGCCACGCGTGTGGTCTCGATGGTACCGAGGGCCAAGACCACCACGCTCTTGCTTCCGTCCGATTGCGGCGGCTTGAGCGAGATGTCGACTGAAGCTCCGGTCCGATCGATGGCTCGTACGCCGGTGACGTGCACCCATCCGTCGGGCTGCGTCTGTGTGATCAACTCTTGAACATGGCAACTTGGAACGATGATTAGACGTTTGCGCGCATCAGCATCCGGACCGGTGCCGTCCGCCTCGCCCGAGGTGACGCGTGCCGCCTGAATGACGAGCGGAATCGCGCTGAATTTGTTGAAAGGGAAGAACCCGGGCTCCGTGGTAGCCTGAACAGCGAGCGGAGCCTCGAGTTTTATCATGTTCAGGAGGTCGGCTTGCGGCGTCACTTCGGTAGGCGGGAGATCGAGCCACACGCGGAGTTGAGCGGGAGAAGGTGCGGCGCCGCCATTTTGCTTTCGAAATTCGCGAACAATCGGGTGGTCGGGCAAATCGTTGAGAACAAGACCCGATGGCGGGCTAGCCACCAGAGCATCATATAGTTGCTTGCGCAGCGCCCGCTGCAGGGGACCGGATATGAAATCATTGGTCGCGGCGACGCCTATGGTTACGGCAGCGTTCGGGTAATATGTCTGCTGGAGCTCGTTGATCGTGGCCGAAGGCCAGTTGATCATTTCGTCGTTCTTCGGCGGGTCGTGCAGAGGCTCGGGTGCCCAACCTCCCCATGCAATCGACCGCCCACCCACCGCAAATAGAAGGCCAGGATATTGCAGCGCCGAGTCGAGCGCCGGATCGTTCACCCAAGGCTTTGTGAAACTTGGGGTTCCCCCCATGAAGGGAAGATTCTGCACGTGTTCAGGGAGCACAAATGGCCCTTGTTCTAGAACCAGAATGCGGCGGCCACGCGATCTATCGCGCGTGAACAGCGCCTCGGCGATTGCGCAGCCGAACGAACCGCCACCGACAACAATTACGTCAAAGTCGCGCTTCTGATTCCCGATAACTACGTTTGCGCTGTCGAGTGCTTCCTGCAACGTGTTGCAGAGGTAACGTCCCATATTGTCGAGCGTGAAAGTTGTGTATTCGGATTGGAGCAATGGTGCGGCCATGGAAGAACCCCCTTTCTAATTGGCAGATCGGCCCCGCCGGATGGTCCATTTCTTTCAGCCCGGCTTTAAACCTCGAGCTATGTGAATCGCCTTGTTTTCACGGCGCGACATAAGCCGCGCCAGCTTCATCACCCGCTTGCCTACCTTGACTAAGCAGCCTCCGCTACCAATTGAAGGGCCGGAACTCCGGTCCGACGACGTGACCCAAAGGGTCTGGATGAGCCTCGTCGTGCCTGAAGTGGCCCGCATACCAAAGGACTATATCTTGGCCGTCAACTGGCTCGCCATTGACGAACTTGTCAATGCCTGCGCGAGACAAAGCCGGATTGGTCGTGAATCCCTGGCCGTCATCGATTTCGTTACCGTGATACCGCAGAACCCACAAATCACCAACGCCGTATGCGTCAGATGTCCCGTCATGTCCGCCGGGCACGATTGTGTAGCCACGGAAAGTTCCTTTGTTCCGCACGCGCCAGAAGCGCGCATGGCCCGCATCGCGAGGACGGCGTATCTCGAACCTTTTGGTATGCCAGTTCGAATTTCCGATTATCGGCGGGTCGTTATATTCCTCGACGACGTTGTTCCCTGCGGTCATGATGTCGAAGTCGAGGCGCCAATAAGCGTGATGGGTATGCACCTCGCAAGTACAAGGATTAAGGGTGCCGGCAAACCCGAACCTGGGTCCAATGCCACCGTCGTTTCGTAGACGCCAGTCGCTGATGTAGCGGTACCAACCAGCTGACAGTTGGCTCACGAGGCGCAGCTCATAACCGTCGTACCAGAGCGCGACACCAGCGAAGTTCCCACCGTCTACGCCGCTTTCGAGAATCGTCTTAGGAGACGCTGAGCAGACTCGGAAGCCCGACCCGACAGGATCGGAACCAGTAGCGTGGAAACAGCTTTCCTGGTTTTGCCAGTCTCGATAGGTTGGCCCACAACCAGCGGCCGCTCCCGCCGAGCCGTACTCGACATTGAGGATAGGTACGTGGGCTCGGAAAAGGACTCTCTGGCCTTTATAGTCTACAAAGCGTAGTTCGACTCCTGATCCGTTGGTGCCTGACGAGGCACGCGGACGCACCACGACGAAGTCCCAGAGCACCGTAGAACCTTGGAAAACCCTTACTCGGACTTGATCACGGCCGCCGGTCGAGCTGCAACCGCCTTGCGGTGCTGGAGGTTCGCAGTTCGCCGCGGTAGGCCGAGGCACGCCCTCGGGATCTAGTACTACGCTTCCGTTTGACAAAACGCCCACAATACGATGACGGATATCGCCCTCTTCAGTTCGGATTCCGACTGTTACCATTCTCTCGACCGTTCCGTCGGGGCTTTGGAGGTCGAGGTGCGGAGGCATGGGCTGATAAGCTTGAGTTCCCCCTCTCTCAATCAGGGAACGCAACTCGTGGTGGGTCAATACCCTTTCTACAGCGCGCTGAAAGTCCTCTTCGCTCGGCCGCTGCCTGTCCGGTAAAGGATGTGCAGTGGCTTGCTGCACTTGAGCCACGGTCCCTTGAAGCCTGACGCCACGACAATCGTCTCGGTCATAGATGACAGCTTCGAACCGAGCCTTATCGCCAGCGTCCTTATCCAGTAGTTCAAACGTTCCCACCCGCAGATCTGAACCTGTCAAGTGGGCGCGCACTGCGTGGTGACTCACTAGCTCTGGGGCCAATCGCGTTGCTGCCGAAGTTTCATCCTCGAAAGGATGAACCTCGACGCGTACCGTTTCACTTTTCGGGAGAGACTCTGATCCTCTGGGTTCCTCAACGTTGGACATGGTCAAACTCCTTGAACAACATTTTCTCCGGCCTTTCTAAACTGGCCTTCCAGAGGCCTTCACGCGCGAGCGCCCCGCCAGAGCACCGCGTTTGCTCCGTGGCGCTCCAGAGCGCCACGCGATCTCAAAAAGACTGCATTGAAAGGGCGAGAGTATTACACCCCCGCCCTTCCCGGACAGCTTGAAGACAATGGTCTAGACTTCAGACCTCTTTCTTTGCGCCCTCAGGCAAATGGATTACGTTACCGTCGATTGTTACCGTTTTGTTGGCGCCGTAATCCAAGTCGAAGACAACAGTCGCCCCACGCATCACCTTGATCGAAGCAAGGTCGTGCTTCGACTTATACGTCAGCAACTCACCCAAATGTTGCGGACCATCCCAATCACCGTCGTCGAGCGCGACCGTGTCGAAAGTTGTTACGCGTAGTTTTTCGTCTGCCATAATGTTTTCCCCTTTGTGGTTAGATTCCGCGATAGCCTCAAACCGTCCAACTCTCTTCTTAGAGCAAGCGCGAGGCCATCGTTCGATAAGCTGAATTCGTTCAGTTTCTTGCAAACAATATGACAATTTTAGTTGGCATCTTGTCGAGAACTGCAAACTAACTTTAGCACCACGGTCTATCATCTGCTTGTGAAACCCCACCCCGGCTATTGCGCTGAAGCTGACGCGACTGAGCTGCTATCGCTTCCGCGCCAACGGGGTGCGGCTGTGGCTGAGTTCGCTCGCCTACAATCTCGGCATCTGTGGCGGCGGCTGGCGCTGCCGACGCGGGTCGCCACGTGGTCGCTGACCAGCCTGCAGCAACCACTCTTCGAAGCGGCCGTGAGAAGCAATCGCGGTCCCGTTTGGAGTCCCCATTCCCGTGCTGGTGTCCAACCTTTCGCTGCCGCGAAGTCGTCGTGGTTAGCCTGAGTAATATCGTTGATAGCGGTTCAGAATTTGATCCCCTCCGACTTCGTCAAATAAAAGCTCTTCCCGCGTACGGTCGTAAAGTTTGGTGGTCCGCGGCGATTCATGATTGGCGATGGTCTGGGCGTGCTCGAGGGTCCCGCCGTTTTCGGGATAGGTCGTGATGCCGGTGGCGCGAAACGTGTGGCAACAGGTGGAGTAGGAGCAGCGGGTCTTCTTTGGCGCGCCGTTTAATCATCCGCAGCACGTCGTTGGTATCGATCCGGTTGTTGGTCAGCCGGCCCCTTTTGCGGATGCTGCGAAACAGCCAACCCTTCTTGTCGCCGCCTCCGGTGGCGGTTTCGATCCAGGCATCAGACTATGATGACAAGGAACCTCGTGGCGTTTCCCGCCTTTCTCATGCAGCCGGAGCCACCAACGCTTTTGTCGTTTTGGAAGTAGTCGCCGACCCGCAGAGTATTGGCGGCACCGAAGCGGGCGAAGCTGAAGACCATCAATCCAATCAATGCACGATCTCGCGGACCGATGAGCCTGCCGGGGTCAACGATCGCAGCTCCTGGAATCGCCATCGTCGGCGATCCGGCGGCCCAAAATACCCAGGCAATCATGCCTATTGGGGAAGAAGTCTGAGTAACATTTTTATCTGAGGCAATACGACCGACAGAATTAATTGTCGTTGATCACACAACATTTGACAATTACTCTCACCGAAGGCTTCGACACCCGCGATCTGAAAGATGCAAAGGCGTTGCTCGACGAGATGGCTGACTAAATGCCGGCGGCGCGAATATGCGTTAACCGGAGTCCGGCCGGCGCGTTTACTTGATGTGCAAGAAAACGGGCCGGTAAAGAATGTACCGATAGGATGGTTTTGAATTTATGGAGCGGAAAAAGGATTCTTCAGTAGAGACATTTCAGAAGCGGCTGCGGGACGAGGTCGCCGCGGTCGAGAACGAAATCAAAGCGTGCAATCTGCAGGTCGAAGCTCTGAACAAGCGCTTGGATGGACTCAAGCGCGCGTGTGAACTGTTCGATGCGGAGCCAGCTGCAGTCACCGAGTTGTTGCGCACCAGCACCCAAGCTGAAAACGGAGCGCGGAATATACAGGAACCGGCATCAGCGGCGGCGGTAAAGGTGTCGGCGCGGAAATCCCAACCGCGCAGCGCTCCCCGGAAATTAGTCGCGGCTCCGGCGCGCGCGAAGCCGCACCAGTCCTTGAGTGCCCGCGAGCAGAAAGCCGCTCAAGCGCATTTAGCCCAAGTGCGCGACGCCAGCCATAACGGTAAAGTCAAAAGGACTCATTTGATAGCGGCGGTCCTGCGCACCACTCCTCAGACGACCCTGCAGGAGCTCATCAAGGCTCTTAACAGGGAATTCAGTTGGAAGTGCACCGAGAGCAACCTCACCGGCCATTTGTATACCAACCCGAAATTGTTTACTCACACCGAGGCTGATCGGTCCGGCAAGAATCCGATCAGGTGGTCGCTGAAGTAGCAGCCTAGGCGGGACTCCTTTTACGAGCAAGAGTAGGGCGGCCATGAGCAACCTGGGAGCGTACTTTAGATTTTGATCCTTTCACTTCGTCGAACAAAGCTCCTCGCGAGTGCGGTCGTAAAGCTCGCTCGTTCGGGGCGATTCGTGATTCGCGAGGGTCTGGGCATGTTCGAGCGTGCCGCCATTCTGCAGGTAGGTCGTGATGCCGGTCGCCCGAAATGTGTGACAGCAGGTGGAGTAGGGCAGGGCGGCCGCCCCTGCCCGCCGTTTGATCATCGCTAAAACATCTCACCTTGCCATTGGATTCTCGGTTAGTTTGTCGCCCTTGCGGATCGCACCTTCTTGTCGCCGGCGATGCCCGCCGCCTCGATCCACGCCTCCAAATACGCCTCAAGATTATGATGGCAAGGCACTTCGGACCCTTCCCGCCTCTCGTGTAGCCGCCGCCAGGAGCGCTTGTCATGCTCAAAGTAACCTCCACTCGTAAAGTCACATCCGCGCTCACGCGGGCAAAGCTGTAAACCATGACGCTGATCAGCGCGCGATCCCGAAATCCCGCTCCGGTACCCAGTAGCGGAGCCGGCGAGAGCGATGCAGCCGGGCGTGACAACGAAGAACGCAAAGCGCTTGCGCGAGCGACCGCACTCAGCAAGAAAACTGTACGCGGTGAGGGAATGCATGCTGAAGCACGACATCGGTTGAGAACGAGAAGTTCCTGACGATGCTGCACGTCTCAAGATACCACTCG
>Ga0137389_10002450_pt1 | contig 11284 bp, 9 predicted proteins | sample 15con2h14BmetaG_FD_104645 | JGI IMG/M metagenome (GOLD analysis project Ga0137389, IMG submission 104645) | Vadose zone soil microbial communities from Angelo Coast Range Reserve, California, USA - 15con2h1.4B metaG | ecosystem: Environmental > Terrestrial > Soil > Vadose zone > Saprolite...
CACCGAATTGATGAAGCAGGCGGAGCACTGCGGGCGGGTGTATCCGGTGACGCCGAATTCGACCTGGTTGGTGGTGAAATTCCAGTGCCAGTTGGTGGCGTCGGATTTCGGCTCTACACGATCGCAGCCTACGTTGAACCAGACAGGCGAATTGAAAGCTACGTGCTGGCGGATTAGCAGGTGGACCAGTTCGTCGTGGAAGGTGGCGGCGTCTTCGGAGGAGCGGAAGTATCCGTCTTTCATGCCCCAGTCGCGAATGGTTTCGGCTACGCGGGCTACAAGTTGACGCACTCCGGTTTCGCGCTCTTCGGTGCCGATCGGTCCGTGAAGATATTTCGAGGCGACGATGTTGGTCGCGGTCATGGACCAATCTTTGGGGACTTCAACGTTTTTCTGCTCGAAGATCATGCCGCCCTGGGAGTCGGTGATCTGAGCGTTGCGGAGTTCCCACTCGACTTCGGAGTAGGGGGAGACACCGGGCTTGGTGAAGAAGCGGCGGAAGGTTAGGCCTTGGGCCTTCTTCTTGTTGACGGCCGTATTGCTGGCAGCGGATTGGGTGTTGATTTGGTCGCGCACTTCGGGCATATCCTTCTCCTAATTAGATGATGGCAAAGAGCAGATGATCTAGAGCCAAAACGTTCTTTCGACCAGATTGGGCGCGGGCTTGCCGCGTCTTCTGGCGCTGAGTGAGACGGGGCAAGCCCCGTCTCTACGGACAAATTTCTTGCGAGCCTTTTCGGTAATTGTGCTCTGGGAGCGCGGTGGTAAGAGTTGGCTCAGCGAGGCGGACCGTTTGGACTGAATTCGGTCGGGCCTGCTGAGGATCGCCGGCTGGGGTTTCGATGCCATGACGGGCAAAGGAGGCGGCTACGAGTTCGATCAAATCTTCCATCGGGGCTCCTAATGGCTCGCAGGAAGCTGGCCGGTCGGGGAGCAGCTTCAGCCGCGAGATTCTATTTCTACTGATGAATCCCCCCGAGGGGATGCCTGGCAGGGCCAGACCCGGGGGGAAGTCACCGCTCGTTTCCATCCACTCCGGAGGGATGGTTTCCCGTGAAGGGGAGGACGCTAAGTCGGCTCAACGAAATCAGCTCAACTAGGAGTCTCGCCCCCTGCGTTTGTGGTCGTAGTCCCCTCTAAGGGGATCTGCAAAAGTGCTCTGGGATGCTTAACGTACTCCCGTATATGGTGCCTGTCAAGAAGGAAACACAACATCTTGTAGCCCAAAAGTGGTAAGGGTGCCGAGTTGGGAAAGTGTGGCCAGGTTTCAAGGTTTCGAGCTTGAACACATGAGGCTTGCTGGAGCCCTTAAACCTGGCCTTATCTTATGTTTCCGCCAATTCAGGCGGTGGCGCGGATGCGATCTTCTGGCGAGGCGCGGGCCACAGGCCGAGTATGAACGGTGGGCGTTGCATCGGTGTGAAGTCCGGTGTGAACTCCAGGTTGAAGTCCTGTTTGAAATTCGGGAACTGGGGAATGAAGCTGCGTGGCCGCGAGAGGCACGTAGATGTCTTCGAAGAGGGCTTGAGTGGTGATCCGTTTTATTCCGGCAGACGTCTCGACGAGGTAATCGCCGGGCTGGCCGGATTGTTCGCGGCCGAGGGCGTCGGTAAAAACGAGGGATTCGGTAAGTTGACGAGCACGCACCAAAAAACGGGTGCAGTAGACGGTCCATTGGCTTTCAAGATTCATAATGCTTTTCTTTCACCCCACCCGGTTAGTGTTTCTGGTTTTGACCGATGCGCGGCTGTCGCTCGGCGGATGCTTGTTTCAAGTGGAGCGACTGTACTCGCAGAAAAGGGGCGGGTCAATTACATAAGAATTGTGCAACCGTGAAATTTTCATTCGCGGATTCGATGTGATGAATCCAGATTAAGCATGGGTCTAGCGTAACTGCGGTTGGCATACGAGCGGCGGGGTTTGAACGGCCGGCGGAAAATGGCGGTGGACGCTTTTTTGCTCGGCGACTTGAATTTGCACAAGGGGTGCACAGGTTAAGAACAGTTGTGAATCCCAGTTCTCAGTTCTCAGTTGCCCTCGCCATGCTCGGAAAAGTAGAAACAGGCCAACAGTATGGACAATGAGAGTCAGGCTCTGCCACACGAGTGGCCGGATGGCCGCGTGAAATATGGCTGTCTCGGCCAAGATGAACGTAAATATGAAAGTGTCAATTGCGTATATCCAAAAGCTGACTTGAGTAGCCCGAACCCGTCGATGCGAAACTTTTACGGCGAGAATCAGCAGCAGCAGGACGAATGGCACATCCAGCACCCACGCGGGTAGCGCAGTCCACCACCAGGGTGCTCCCGGGGGTTCTAGCTGCATCCCAACAAAAACCGCATCGATGAACTGTGTAAATGAAAGTCCGATCAGTAAATCGATGAAACGTGAATACTTGAACAGGATCAGCGAGTTAAGAACGGTGGCAGCGGCGACGAGATAGAGCCAAATCGTCGCTGCCCTGACGCTCGTTACTCCAGAGCCGCCAAATTTCTGCACGCTTCTTTGCGGCGGAGCGTTCATACGGGCCGCATGATAGCTCAGCAATGACCGTAGTTGTTGATAAATCGGTTTCTCACCAACAACCCGGTTCTGCACGTAAACGACCCGAATAGGATAATGTTTCCCTTCAAGGAGGTCTCCCATGGGCAGTGTGGCTCTTTTGCAATCCCTGAAGGAAAGTATTCTTGGGCAAGCGAGCGTGAAGACGATCTACGGCGAACCTATTTCGGCGCACGGAAAGACGATCATCCCAGTGGCAAAAATAATGTATGGCTACGGCGCGGGTGCGGGCACCGGAGGCGTGGGCGATACCAGCGCTCGAGGCGAAGGTGGTGGTGGCGGCGGAGGAGTGCGAGCTGTCCCGGTAGGCGTTATCGAGGTGAGCGACCAGCAGACCCGTTTCGTTCCGATTACGGATCGCAAGAAGCTGACTGGGGCTGTGCTCGCGGGAATTGTATTTGGTATGTGGGTGGGGTGGCGCAGACTTCGCTGACATTGATCTGTGGCGTGCGGTAGATAACGGCGCAATGGCGCGCTTGTGGCGCGGACACATTTCAATGCCCTTAGCGGCGCGACTGAAGTCGTGCCCTTCGCAATGTCCATTTTTGGCGAGCTTCGCTCGCTGGACAGCCGAGGGCGGCTGTCCCTACGTGATTTTTTCCGCAGGCGACTTGCGGTATGCCTGAAGGCATACCCTGATACGAACCTCTCTTCGGCAGCCGCTGCCGAGCTGCGCTCGGCTTGGACGGGCGGGGCGCCCGTCCCCACACTTGCCCGTCTCCACACTAGCCCGTCACTAGCGTCTCCACACTAGCGCAATGATCAGTTGCAGCCTTGGCCGTCGGTGATGCTGGTTAGGACTCCGGTGTTGGCGGTGATGCTTCGGCTGTAGCAGTATCCGGTGGAGTTTGAGCTGAAATAATTTTGCGCGCTCGTCTGGTTCTGGTTGCCCGTGATGTTGAAGCTGGCGTCGAAGTCTAGGGTGTCCGTCGGCGTCACGCGGTTTTGAATCAGGCTGAAGAACGTGGCCTGTCCGTTGTGGCGCGTCTCCTCGTCTCGTTCGTAATACTGGTTGATGGTGGTGGCTTGGGTTCCGGAGCCGTCGGGATTGAAGAGCAGGGTGATGTTCAGCTTCAGCGGCCAGCTATCGTGGACAAGGTCGGTGAAATTGCCACTGGCGTTGTGAGTGGTCACTACGGAGTGGATAGTCGTGGTCTGGTTGATGTTCTGCTCGTAGATCGCGGACTGGATTTTGAAATACTGGAGATTCGCGAAATTGATGTTTTGAGCGACAGTTGTAGTGACAGGGCCGGTAGCGGTGTTGATGTATCCGGAGATTTGAAAGTTGTGGCCTGAACGCGTGTTGACGGTTCCCTGGATGTTGCCATTTTGCGCGGTGTGAATATTTTCCGTGATGTTTGGCGCGGGGGCGGCGAGCGTGTTTTCGGTAACGGCTCCGGTGAACTGCGTGGAGTTGCTGTCGAGATAGAGCAGAAGCGAGGCAGTGGCGGAGAAATAGCTGTCGGCGTTGAACACGCTGAGGGCTACGGTGTGGGGCTGGCCATCGTCGAGCAGGGACGCGAATGGCGTTAGGTTGACGCGGTAGGGCAGGAAGTTCATGGTCTGAACGCCGGGGATGGGACGCCACAGATAAGGATCGATGCCTCCGGTGTAGATCCAGGGATAGACGGGCGCTACTCCGGCGGGAGTGCCGTCGATGGTGACTTCGGATTCGCGGAAGGCGGTGCCGGGGCAGCTTTGGAGTTCTCCGGCCACGTCGTTGGGGACGCAGCTGTACCAGAATTCGTCGCTGGACTGGCTCTGGGCAAAGACGTCGAAATAGACGTCCGTAATGTTGGTCGGAAGCGTCAGAGTTTGTTCGAGCAGGTCGGTCGTGGTGTTGAGGGCGACGGTTCCGCCGGTGGGGCCGGAAGAGAAGGCGATGACTTGATCGGCGGTACGCGGCGGCACTTGATTCGGTTCCAGCGGGTAGAAGAGGATGTCGGCATTGCCATGGAGAATGCTGGTATAGGTTTGGTTGACCAGGTTGCCAAGATCGACGGTGCCGGCTTGCGTGACGGTGAAGATTGAACTGTAGTCGGTGAGGTCGCGCTCGACGTGCCAGTGGCGGGAGACGGTGTGCGAGGGCTCGGCGGTGGTGCCGAAATAGATGTTGGTGGGGCCGATCCAGATGTTGGCGGTGCGGTCGAATTGGCGTCCCTGGTTGATGGAGAAGTTGGCTTGGAGAATGACCTTGGCCCAGGGAGCCGGACAGGCGGCGGGCGGCGTGTAGGTGAAGCTCTTGGGATTGAAGTCGGCGAAAACGAATCCCTTATAGAGAGTAACTTTGCAGGGTGTCGTGTGCGGGCGCGGCACGGGCGGATCGGCGAAGGCAGTGTTGGCGGAACCGATCTGGAGATCCTGCGCGGCGGCGATGGCGGACAGCAAAACGAGTAACGAGAAAAGCGTGGCGGCGAATTTCGAAACAGGGGAAGTGGTCACTGGAAGCCTCCGAATGCTGGTGCTACGAATGCTGGGTTAGAGAGTGATTGCTGGGCGAAAAGCCGTGCTGGTAGAGGAGTTTAGTGACCTGGGGGAGTGGGTGTCAAGGCGGGGAGGGCGGGTTTAGTGTCCTCATTTCATTCACCACCAAGGACACTAAGGTACACGAAGGAAACTCTCAGTCGAGGGCACGGAGGTTTGGATTGAAGAAATTCTTTTTTGTACTCGTCGCGGCGGTTGCTGCTTGTGCTGGCTGGTTCGCTGAGGATCACGCGGCTCCGGCTACTCGCGTGGTCGTGTTGGGGACGGGGAATCCGAGTGCGGATCCAGAGCGGTGGGGGCCGGCGCTAGCGGTGGTGGTGAATGATCGGGCATATCTGATCGACTGCGGTCCGGGAGTGGTGCGACGTGCCGCGGCGGCGGAGAAGAATGGGATCGCGGCTCTGAAGGCAAAAGAGTTGAAGATCGTTTTTATAACCCATCTGCATTCGGATCACACGCTGGGCTATCCGGACCTGATTTTTTCGCCTTGGGTGCTGGGACGAAAAGAGGCGCTGGAGGCTTATGGTCCTCATGGGCTGAAGAATATGACTTCGCACGTCGAGAAAGCTTGGACGGAAGATGTGCGGATTCGACGACGGGGATTGGAGCAAGCGAACGCTACGGGATACAAAGTTAACGTGCATGAGATCGGGCCAGGAGTGGTGTATCGCGACGAGAACGTTACGGTGACGGCGTTTCCGGCGAAGCATGGGATTTGGAAAGAGGCTTATGGATATACGTTTGAGAGTCGCGATCGGAAGATTGTGATTTCGGGGGATACTGCGTCTACTGACGAAGTGGTGAAGGCCTGCGATGGGTGCGATGTGTTGCTGCACGAGGTCTATAACCCGCACGGAGAGGAGTTAAAAGAAGAGCACTGGAAAGAATATTTTCGGACGTTTCATACTTCTCCGGCAGAGTTAGGAGAGATTGCGCGGCGGGCTCGGCCTAAATTGCTGGTGGTATATCACCAGGTGTTGGAGAAATTGCCGGAGGCAGATTTGGTGGAGCAGATTAAGAAGGAGTATTCGGGGGAGTGGGTTTCGGCGAAGGATTTGGGGGTGTATTAGTGGCTTCCCGAGATTTAGTCATCGTGACCCTGAACGGAGCCGAAGGGGGGATCTGCATTTTGCGGCAAACAGCAGGTCCTTCGCTTCACTCAGGATGACAAATTCATAAATCATGTGGCTGCACAGGCAGCTGCCGAGCTGGGCTCGGCTTGGACGGGCGAGGGCGCCCGTCCCCACACGGGCGTCCCCACACGAGCGTTTCACAGTTACTTCTTCAGTGACGACTGGTAGCGCTTGTTGATTTCTTCCCAGTTGACTACGCTCCACCACGCCTGTAGATACTCGGGGCGGCGGTTGTTGTATTTGAGGTAGTAGGCATGCTCCCAAACATCGTTGCCGAAGATGGGAAAGAGGCCTTGCGAAATGGGGTTGTCCTGGTTGGGAGTGGAGACGATTTTCACTTCGCCTTTCGCGTCGCCTGCCAGCCATACCCATCCGCTGCCGAACTGGCCAACACCGGCGGCATTGAATTTTTCCTGGAAGGTCTTGAAGTCGCCGAAAGTTTTCTTGATCACGTCGGCGATGGGGCCGCTGGGATCGCCTCCGCCCTTGGGCTTCATGATGGTCCAGAACATGGTGTGGTTGACGTGGCCGCCGGCGTTGTTGCGGACGGCGCCGCGGATATCTTCCGGAACAGCGTTCAGGTCGCGAAGCAGATCTTCCGCAGTTTTCTTGTGCAGCTCGGGATGCTTGTCTAGTGCCGCGTTAAGGTTCTTGACGTAGGCGGCGTGATGCATGTCGTGATGCAGGTGCATCGTCTTTTCATCGATGGTAGGTTCGAGCGCCGTGTAATCGTACGGCAGGTTGGGCAGTTCATGCGCCATTTTCACTTCCTCCAAAGTTTGTGCCATTTTCTTTTCCTCCAAAGTCTTAAAGATGACGGGGTGTGATTGAAAGATTCATCTGGGACGGGCTTGGTTGCCGCGGAGACGCCTTTTATTTGTAACACTCTGGAGGGGTAAAGCGCTCGGCGCAAGCGTACGATCTTGTATTTTGGATGGTGGCGGCGACTGGGGCATGAATCTCCAGCAGGCTGCACGGGTGGACGGGCGGGGACGCCCGTCGCTCCATCGTTGCTGGCGCGCTCCCCTCGTTTAAGCCGCCCCTTATAATTCTCTTTGATCATTTTGCGGTCGAAATCCGGGAGGGTATTTGAAAGTTCTATTGCTGGAGAACATCAGTGGTGTGGCGGCTTCGCAGTTTGAAGAGGCGGGGTTCGAGGTGGAGTCACTAAAGGGGGCGCTCGACGAGCGCGATCTGATCGAGAAGGTGCGCGGGGCTTCGATTCTGGGGGCGCGGTCGAAGACGTGCGTCACGGCGGCGGTGCTCGATGCCGCGCCAGACCTGGTGTCGGTGGGGGCGTTCTGCATTGGCGTGGACAAGATCGATCGCGCGGCCTCGAGCGAACGGGGGATTGCGGTATTTAACGATCCGCACTCGAACAGCCGGTCAGTGGCCGAGTTAGCGATGGGAGAGATTATCCTGCTGATGCGGCGGACGTTTGAGGCGAGCACGCAACTGCATAGCGGGGTGTGGAATAAATCGTCGGCGGGATCGCATGAAGTGCGCGGGCTGACACTCGGGGTTGTGGGCTACGGGAAGATCGGGTCGCAGGTGTCTGAACTGGCTGAGGCGTTGGGCATGCGTGTGGTGTTCCATGATGTGGCGCATGTGCTGGCGCGCGGAAATGCTCGCGCTGTGAGCTTTCGCGAATTGCTGGAAACGTCCGACGTGATCACTCTGCACGTGGATGGGAAGGCGCAGAACCAGGATCTTTTTGGGGAAGATGAGATCCGCGCCATGAAAGACGGAGCGTGCCTGATCAATTTGAGCCGCGGGTTTGTGGTGGATCATGAGGCGCTGGCCCGGCATTTGAAGAGCGGAAAGCTGGGAGGAGCGGCGGTGGATGTGTTTCCCAAGGAGCCGGAGAGCGGCGGCGCGTTTTCGAGCCCGCTGAAAGGGCTGCCGAATGTGATTTTGACTCCTCACATTGGGGGCAGCACGGAGGAGGCGCAGCAGAATATCGGGCAGTTTGTTTCGGCGCGGATGATCGATTACTTCACGAGCGGGAATTCGCTGCTGAGCGTAAATCTGCCCCATTGTCATCTGGACTATGAACCGGGATCACACCGGCTGATGCATATCCACCATAATGTGCCGGGAATTTTGCGGGCGATTAACCATATTCTTGCGGATGAGGAGATCAACGTTGAGCGGCAAGTGCTGGATACTCGCGGGACGCTTGGATATGCCATTTACGACATCAACCGGGCTTGCGATGAGCAGTTGCTGGCTAAGCTGCGGGCTGTTCCGCATACGATTCGGGTGCGGGTGCCGGGAGTGGTCGGATAGGTTGCGGGAATTGAGAAAGACATAACCACAGAGGACACAGGGGTGCACGGGGATGCACAGGGAACACCTGGATCCGATTACTGCGGGTGATGAAAATCAGCTGGAGGCGGACGCGGCGTTTGTCTTAGCTGGCGACGGAGCTGTGGTTTCGTCAGGGGCGGCGGCTCCCTCGATGTGGGGACCCGGAGTGGCTACCGGAGAGGCGGGGATTCCATTGATGTAGATGGCGGGGGCGACGGTTCCGCCGCGCACCGTTTCGCCGGGGGGCAGAAGGCCAACCGCCCGGTTTCTTCCCAAACCCTTGGCCTGGTAGAGCGCATAGTCGGACAAGACGAGTACCTGCTCGTGAGCCACGAGCTTCGGATCCGCAGCCAGCCACGGAAAAACCGCCCAGCCGATCGAACAGGTGATGCGCAGATCCGCGTTGGCGCCTTCCACCCGGTAAGGCCTGGATCCGACCGAATCGAGAATGCGAGTGGCGAGAGTGTGGGCTTCTTTACGGTCGGTGTAGCGCGACAGAAGAAGAAATTCTTCGCCGCCCCAGCGGATCACCGCATCGGAAAGCCGGGCGGCAGAGTTGATGCGGCGCGCGACCTCGGCCAAGACTTGATCTCCAATCTTGTGCCCGAACTGGTCATTGACCTTCTTAAAGTGGTCGATGTCGATCAGATAAAAAACCAGGTCACGATTGTGAAGGTCGGCGGATGGATTGCTGACGAAGGAGCGCAGCACCTGTTGCACGTCGGCCTCGATCGAATTGGTGAAGAACCGCCGATTGCGAACACCGGTGAGCATGTCGGTCAGCGAAGCGTCAAGCAACTCATGATTGGCATTGGCCAGTTCCTTTTCGAGGCGGGCCTGTTTCACAAAGCCGACAAAAGCGAAGACCACAACAGCGGCCAGCGACAGCACAACGCGGAATTTCCAAACCGGGTTTGGCAGACTTCGGTCGAGGAACGACCACGCCGCCAGCAGGGGCAGGATCAAGGTAACAGGAGCGGCCAGTCGTGACGCCCACCGCCAGTATCGTTCAGTGTTGAGATCGCCGTATTCCGACACGGGTTCCAGACGGTGTGCCATGAGAGCGGCAAACGTCATGCCAGCGAGGCAGGCTGCCGTCGTGGAATCGTACCAACTGCCACTAAAGTAAACGCCGGCTTCGGCGAGCGTATCCACAACGTATTCCATGACGGTATCGAAGGCGACGATGACCGTGAGCAGGGCGTAGAAATTCCGCCATCGGCCGGAGCTGTGGAGCCAGCCATGGGCGACGATTGAAAGTAAGACCACGTCCTGGGCTAATGCAAGAAATTTGTAGGCGGGGCCATAGGAATGGGGTTCCGGGGCCAGATACTGCCATGGAATGACGAGAAACAGATACAGGTAGAGACCGGCCATTAGAAGCAGTAGCAGATCAAGCGTTCCCAGGCGCTGATGTTGCGGGGTCGGCTCCACGTGAGGCCGCAGAGCAAAGCCTAGAATAAGGATGGTCCAGGCGAGAAAAATCCCGGCGTCCCCCAGACTCATGGCGGGCGTTTGCTTCACCACCAGTTCCCAATGCATCCACAAGATCTGGCTGCAGGATTCGATGGCGTACCCGGCGCCAAGAAGGATCCACACGAGGCGTTGCGGGCGGGGGGCGCTGAACGCGTTCCTGGCAAAGGCAACAGCGGCGGAAACCATCAGGACGAAGATGATCGAATCGGTGATCGCGGTGAGCCGATAGGATTTTGGGAGGAGCAAGGAGGCGAGCGCCTGTGCGATCACCAGGCAGACGACGGCACAAGCCCAAATCTTCGAGTTTGATCGAAGACGCACTATTCCCCCATTCTTTAGGAATTACAACGTGTTATGGGGGATAACCCAAGTGACACAAGTAACTTCTGAGGAAATCGGCGTGTTTCAGACCGACTTCTCAGCAATTCGAGGCAGCGCGGCGGAGGCGGTCGTGGACGGCTTCCCACTCGGGCGCCCTGGGCGGGAGGTCGACGGCGATCCAGTTGTAATTCCCGACGTCGGCCTGGTGGAGAATTTCGTAGAGCGCGGCGGCATAGTCTGGAGCGGCTGCAGGCATTTGGATCGTCTGGACGGATTCACGCGACGGCAGATGTTGGTGCTGGAGATAGATTCCTTGGCTTTGGTCGGGCAATTTCCCGTCTTTCACCAACACAAGAGGAGTGCGCGGGCTGTAGTGGCGCGGGTGCATTCCGGGCGAGGGATGGGCGCCGGCTTGGGCTTCGTGGCCAGAGGCGACTGGCCCGACTATCGTTTCCAGTTCCGGCCGCGAAATTCCGCCGGGACGAAGCAGCGTCGGCCGAGGCCCAGCTAACGATAGGACTGTGGATTCGATACCCACGCTGCAGGGGCCGCCATCGAGGATGTAATCGACGTCGCTACCCAGGCCGCGCCGGACGTGGTCGGCAGTGGTGGGAGAGAGTTCGGTGAAGCGGTTGGCGCTGGGCGCGGCGAGTGGAACGCCAGCGGCGCGGATGAGAGCAAGCGCGAGCGGATGCGCCGGCATGCGAAGACCGACCGTGGGGAGGCCGGCGGTGACGATGGCGGGCACGACAGGGGGCTTTTCGAGCTGCTTTTCCAGGACCAGCGTCAGTGGGCCGGGCCAGAATCGGCGGGCCAGGCGCTCAGCGATTTCTGGCCAGTTCGCAACTAGTGACTGCGCCATTTCGATCGAAGCCACGTGGACGATGAGCGGGCTGGTGGCGGGCCGGCGTTTGTCGGCATAGATGCGGGCCACGGCTTCGGCGTCGAGGGCGTTGGCTCCGAGACCGTAGACAGTTTCGGTAGGGAAGGCGACGAGG
>Ga0137389_10002453_pt1 | contig 11281 bp, 5 predicted proteins | sample 15con2h14BmetaG_FD_104645 | JGI IMG/M metagenome (GOLD analysis project Ga0137389, IMG submission 104645) | Vadose zone soil microbial communities from Angelo Coast Range Reserve, California, USA - 15con2h1.4B metaG | ecosystem: Environmental > Terrestrial > Soil > Vadose zone > Saprolite...
TCGTTTCCTGAACGGAGTCGGGGTTCGGCGTGAGATTCAGGACGCCCTGCCGGATGCTACTGGTGACGTCAAGTCCATCTACGATCCACATATTTGCAACTGTGCCTTGACCGTTGACACTGACGTCGAGGGCCGGTTCCGTAGAAAAGTTGTCCACGCCGGATCCAGGTGCGTTTCCGCCAGCGTTGCCAAGTCCAGAGACGCCGGGAGCCAAGCTCACCAGCGAAAATAGGTTGCGGCCCGCCAGGGGCAAGGTCGACATTTCCTGGCTCTCGAGCGTCATTTGATTCCGTGTTTCCGCAGTGTTCACGAGCGGATTTTCCGCGGTGACCGTTACTGATTCAGTCGTAACCCCAACCCTTACTGCAATGGTTACGTTCAGGTTTTGATTCGTCTCAAGGGTGACAGTCGTGCGAGCCGTGGAAAAGCCCGCCGCTTCAACGGAAATTTTGTAAGAGCCAGGGGCGAGGCTCAGAAACCGATACCCTCCCGAGGCATCCGTGGTAGTTGTGGCCGAAATATGGGTCCCAATGTTTTCAAGCGCAACCTTTGCCTGTGCGACCGCTGCGCTGCTCGGGTCTGTGACGGTTCCTTGAATGTTTGCGGTGAACTGAGCCCAAGTCGAGCCAGCCATCAATAGAAGACTGACAAGCAGCCGGGTGGACCATGAGACAAATGATCTGGCTTGCATTCGCATCCTCCCCAAAAAGCTGAGCGCTAACGTCTATGCCGCATTCCAAGTAAACGTTTGCTTGATTGCCTCGCGTTATAGCTCTCGGCCACAGGGTCTGTCAAGCTTTTTCTATTTTCTCGATGAATTTTCTTGATGCTTGCGCGGGAAAAGCCCTAACAAATTGCGGCTCTTCGGCTACGTTTTGGACCAGCCCCGGTTTGGTATCGGCCGCCCTACCCCCTCCTTCAGTGTGACCAGTTGATTTGCAGGGACGTGCTTAAACTTTTGGTGCAGCCCGTTGGGCCAATACACGTCTAAATCGACCGAACTGAAGCTTCCGAGGCCGAAGTGCAACCGGGGATCGTTACAAGAATAGAAACTGGATTGGCTTAGGACGGTTTGAACCTGGGTTCTCCCTCCGTAATGAGCAAGCACGCGGGCCCCGATGGCACTGCGGTTTGATTTGACACCTTCCAGTTTCACTTTGATCCAGTTTTGTTTCCCGCGGATATCATTTCGCAGCAGGGAAGGAGGCTCATTCATGTTGATTATGAGCACGTCAATGTCACCATCATTGTCGAAATCCCCGAAGGCACATCCGCGGCTGCAGTGCGCCTCCGCAACGCCGGGACCAGCCGTCTCCACCAGTTCTTCGAAGGTTTGATTGCCGAGATTGCGAAACACCGCTCGCGGCGTCTTATTCGCATATTGCGGTAGTTTGCGTTCAACCTCTGGGTAGACGTTTCCCGTAACCATAAACAAATCCGGATGGCCGTCGTTGTCAAGATCCACGATTCCAGCCCCCCAGCAAATATAGCGCGTCTCCACGCCAACACGCGACGACCGTGTTACATCGTCGAAATTCCCTTTCCCGTCGTTGTGGTAGAGAACGTTGGCGTCGTCGGCGAAGTGAGTCTTGAATAAATCAAGATGTCCGTCGAGGTCATAATCGCCAATCCCCACGCCCATCCCTGCCTGTTCCGTGCCATCATCACTGAGGGCCACCCCCCGCAATACGCCCTCCTCGCGAAACGTCCCATCATGGTTATTCATGAAGAGCAGGCTGGGAGTAGAGTCGCAGGCAACGTAAATGTCTGGCCATCCGTCCTCGTCCAAATCCGCCGCTACCACAGTCATGCCGTAACTTTGTGTGACCTGAGCGATGCCAGCCTGCTGACTGACGTCGGTAAATGTTCCGTCGCCATTGTTCTTATACAGCGAATGCCGTCCTGCTGGCAGCCCGCGCGGTCCGCATTCGACGGGAATGCCTTTCCAATTGCAATTGGTGTTCTCTCCGGGAACCGGCGCATGTTCGAACGAGAAACGCACATAGTTGGAGACGAACAGGTCAAGGTGCCCGTCAAGGTTGTAATCCAGGAAACTGCATCCCGCTCCCCATCGCGCCTGACCGTTCAAAAGCCCAGCAGCCTTCGTCACATCCGTGAAAGTTCCATCCCCATTATTGCGGTAGAGAATATTTTGTCCGAAGTAGCTGCAAAAAATATCTTCAAATCCGTCGTTGTTGTAGTCCCCGATGCAGACTCCGGAAGCCCAACCTACCGCGTGCAGGCCGGCCTTTTCCGTAACGTCAGTGAATGTCCCGTCACGATGGTTCTTGTATAGCCGGTTCGTTGCATCGGCCGGCGCGTCTTCGAGGCGCGTGCCTGAAAGCAGGAAAATATCCATCCAGCCGTCATTGTCGTAGTCAATGAAAGCACATCCGCAACCGGTAGCTTCCAGAATATATTTTTTGCTCTCCACGCCTCCGTAGATTGTCGGCGCATGCAGCCCTGCGCCGGCCGCCACATCAACAAAGTGTGCGTTGAAAGGGCGCCCAGAAGGGGCCTGCCTGGCCAGAGGCTTGGCCGTATGGGTCGACACACCTTGGGCAAGCAGCCGTTCAGCAGTCATGGACACTGCGGAACCGAGGGACAGTCGCACAAACGTGCGGCGCGTGAAGGTCATTTCAAAGAGTTCCTCTGTTTGTCGATGTAATGCGAGTTCTCAATTATGGCCGCGGCGCCAACCCGGGTAAAGGGTTTCGCGAAATCCACGCGTACACAACGAGGAACAGAAACGCCGCGCCTACGGCTGTACCGGCTGCTTGGCCGGAATGTCTTCCTCAATCAGTTTGTAACGGTAGCGCTCCCTTTCTTCTTTTGTAGCTTGTTCGCGAAGCAGGGCGAGCCGCTTCAGCAAGTCGGGAATCTCACCCTTCTGCCCGGATTTCCGAAGCGCCTGAATCATGCGATACAATGCGGTTTGGTCCTTGGGATCATTGTTCAGGGCTTTCCTGCACTGGTCGACCGCTTCCTGGTACTGTCCGGTTTGCATATATAGTTTTGCGAGCACGCCTCGAGCGGCGCCGAGCGTGGGCTGCAAAGTGACCGCCCTTTTCGCCGAGTGCAGGGCGAGTTGAAACTCTGGCGTGCCTGGATCTGCACCTTTTTGCGAGAGCACGTCTGCTTGCAAATAGAGCAGAAGTGCGTCGTTCGGTTTCCGCGCTAGTTTTGACTGAATCGACGCCAACGCGTGATCGAGATCGTTCGCCTGCACCGCCGCTAACCCTTGAGCGGCAGAGCTTAGAGACTGGTTCGGATCCAGTTCGTATGCTTTCTCAAAGTCCGCTTCTGCTTTGTCATACTGGGCCAACTGCACGTACAGGACGCCGCGCGCCACATAGAGCTGCCCTGCCCTGGGCTGCAGCACCATCCCCTCACTGATCACGTCAATGCCGACTTGAAACGATTCGTGCGCAAAGGAAATGTTGGCAAAATCCAGATAAAGACTGACATTCCGTGGGTCAAGCAAAAGGGCCTGCCGAAGTGTGCTCACCGCTTGTGGCGTGTCGCCGGCGTCTTCATAGGCATTTGAAGCGAGCTCCAAGGTATCCGCATTCGGATTGTTAGCCTCAATCAGCGGCCCTAGCGTTGCAAGGGCGTTTTGAGGCTTGTGAACCATGAGCTGTATGGATGCCAGGAGGTGACGCTCCTGCCGATCGTCCGGGTGAAGAGCCACGGCCCGCTGAAAAACTGTTGCCGCATCTTCAAGTCGTTTGAGCTTCACGAGGCAGGTGGCGTATGCATGCAGAGCATCGATCTGTGAGTCGAGAAGCTCGCCGGCCTTCTGGAAGTGAGGGGCCGCCGCAACGCAGTTTCCCTGCCGATACTCCAGCACAGCCAGCATGGCGTGGCCTGTAGGATCCCCGGGGCGCAATTGCAGCAAACGATTGAGCAGCGGCACTGCATCCCGATTGGCCGCTTCGTACTCGATTTGAGCTGCGCCCGCCAGCGCGGCAATGCTGTTTGGAGAGATTCTGAGTGCTTGCTGGAATGCCGCCAGCGCCTCTTTGCTGTCTCCTTTGCTGGCGAGGGCGATGCCTTCCAAGGTCCACAATTGAGCATTGTTCGGCGATTCTCGCAAAGCGGATCGGCTCAGTTCTACCGCCTTGTCGAATTCTCTGGCGCGCAGCGCCGAACTGATCGACTCGATTTGGTGCTCGTGTGTTTGGGAAAAAGCCAAAGAATGGCAAGCCAACAGCACAATCGGGAGACCAAGTTTCCTGAATAGAGCCATCACAGATACCGGGCAGACGCACAATCGTTGCATGCAAAGGATACTTTATCCGGGGAGACGATTGCAGCTACTGTTTGACTCCGTCCCGCACTCGCGCTATACATGGGTCGGTTGAGTAAACGATTGCTGGGATTCCTCTGCGCAATGGATTGCTTGATGGAGATCTCTCAGTATTTCCGAAATGCCTTCCCATAAGGACTCAGGAGATTTTGTCATGAAAAACAAGTCAAGGCGACAGTTCCTAAAGTCGGCGGCGGTTTCGACTGCGGGCGTACTAGCGGTGCGTTCCATTCCCGCCTGGGCGCAGACGTCGGCGAAGGGTCCCATTGTCCCTCCTCTTTCGGTCTTCGGATACTCGGATGTGCAACTCCTGGACGGACCCTTCCGTATCCAGTTCGACCAAAACCATCAATTGTTCCTGCACCTCAGCGAAGATGGATTGCTCAAGCCGTTTCGCCAACGTCAGGGGATGCCGGCTCCCGGCCCTGACCTCGGAGGTTGGTATGACAATGCGGATGACTTTAACGAGAAGAATAATTTTCACGGGTTTATTGCCGGTCATACGTTTGGTCAGTACGTTTCCGGGTTGGCGCGAGCCTATGCGGTGACGGGATCGAAGCCGACGCAGGAGAAAGTTCACCGTTTGGTACGCGCCTTTGCGGAGACCGTAGAACCCACGGGGAAGTTCTACGTTGATTACCGGCTGCCGGGCTATACATTCGACAAGACGTGCTGTGGGCTCATCGATGCTCATGAGTTTGCAGCGGATCCTATCGCCCTCGATGTGCTCAAGCGAAGTACGGACGCGGCCTTGCCCCATTTGCCTGAGAGGGCACTAAGCCGCGCCGAGCAGGAAGCCCGGCCGCATAAGACCCCTGCCTATACATGGGATGAAACCTACACGCTGCCGGAAAACCTCTTCATCGCGTATCAGCGCAGTGGCGACAAGCGCTATCGTGATTTGGCGGTGCGCTTCCTCTATCACGAGTACTACGACGCACTGGCAGAAAACCACAATGCCCTTCCCGGCAAGCACGCCTACAGTCACGTCAATACATTAAGTTCGGCGTTGCAGGCCTATTTGACGTTGGGCGATGAAAAATATCTGCGCGCTGCAACAAACGGGTTGCGCATGGTGCAGGAACAAAGCTACGCCACGGGAGGCTGGGGCCCCGACGAAGCTTTTGTCGAACCCGGCAAGGGACTGCTTGCCGCCAGCCTGGGCACTACTCGCTCCAGCTTCGAAACTCCGTGTGGCGCATACGGGCAGTTCAAGATCACGCGGTACTTGCTAAGGGTGACGCGCGACTCCCGTTACGGTGACAGCATGGAACAGGTGCTGTACAACACGGTCGCCGGCGCCAAACCGATTCTTGCTGACGGCACTAGCTACTACTATTCCGATTACAACAACGAGGGTGCCAAGAAGGTCTATTATAAGGATAAATGGCCTTGCTGTTCCGGTACTTTCCCACAGTTAACCGCCGACTATGGCATCAGCTCATACTACGCGGGCAAAGACGGCATCTACGTCAACCTGTTCCTTCCTTCTCGAGTCACTTGGATGCAGAACAGGGCGCGTTGCACTCTCACGCAGCAAACCACCTATCCCACATCCAACACCACGCAGCTTCAGCTAGACATGGCGCGTCCTGATAATTTCACGGTCTATCTGCGAGTTCCCGCCTGGACGGACGCCAAAACGCGGATTTACGTCAACGGCAAACGCGTGGAAACCAACATTGTTCCGGGCACGTTTTTGGCACTGCAACGCACTTGGAAAAACGGAGACAGAGTGGAGTTTGAAATTGGAATGCCGCTTCGCCTGCAAGCAGTGGATGCGCAGAACGCAAATACGGTGGCACTGGTCCGCGGTCCGCTGGCTCTCTTTGGCGTTGGCAATCTGCCTGCAAAGTTTACTCGTGCACAGTTGCTCGCCGCTGCCGCCGCTTCTCAATCTTCAGAAGACTGGCTGGTGCAGAACGATACTGGGAGAGTGACCTTTCGTCCCTTTGCGGCAATCCGTGATGAATCGTATCGCCTATATCAGAACGTACCGGCCTAAACTATCGACGCGGGCCGCGACCGACCTTAGCTTGAGCGGCGTTCGGAGACTTTCGTCCGGCCGTGCTGTCAAATCCACATAGTTCGCTGCATCGGTCCGGGCAGAGCGGCGGAATTGATCGTGATTGCTGGCTAAGGCTCGAATATCTCGGGGCGGTTTGCTTGAAGCGCAGCATAGTTGAAACAATACGGGATTCTAGAAAACTTTCTCTGCTTTACATGGCGTGGACTTTTCTCGAAGGAGAACCGTATGAGTATGGTAAAAGACATGTCGCGAAGGCGGTTTGTGAACTCAGCGATCTCGAGCGCCGCTATTTCGTGCCTGCCGATCAAAGGGCTTTTTGCCGATTATACGGAGAGCGTACGAACTGCGGAGGTACTTCGACAGCAAGCTGGATCGCTTCTGACCGACAGCACCGCTTGGAAAGACCAATGGATCGAAAACCTCGCGAAATCCCCTTACGCCAAGCTACACAATGTGCCGGTGCGCGCCGTCACGATCGGTAGCGGCTTTTGGGGCCGCCGGCGCGATATTAATGTCACGAAAAGCATTCCCAGCATGCACGACCTGCTCGAGGCTAATGGCCGTATGACTAATTTCCGCCGGCTAGCCGATAAGAGCAAGGGCGATCAGCGAGGGCCCGTGTTTTCTGACTCCGACATTTATAAATGGACCGAGGCCGTGGGGTTCGCGCTGCAATCGGGCGATCATCCGCCGATGCGATCGATGGCTGAAAAATTCATCGATGATGTTGTCGCTGTGCAGGAACCGAGCGGCTACCTTAACACCTATTACGTCGATGATCGCGCATCGCAGCGCATGCTAACCCAAACGCAGACGACCGGTCATGAACTATACAACTTGGGCCACATGCTGCAGGGAGCCATCGCCTACTATCGGGGCACCGGCGACCGCAAGATGTTGGATGCTGGCATCCGCTTCGTCAACGACTTTCTACTACCGGATTACGGTCTCGCGCCCAAGAAACCGATTGTTTCCGGGCACCCCGAGATTGAGATGGGGCTGATCGAACTGTACCGCATCACCGGCGACAAGCGGCAACTCGATCTCGCAGGCTACATCCTGCAGGGCGATGATCGCCTGCAGCTGGCAAAACCAAGAACAATTTACATGTTCAGCGGAACCCCATTTACATCGCGAACCAAGCTTGAAGGGCACGCTGTCCGTGCCATGTATGCATGCTGCGGCGCCACAGATTATTACCTGGAAACGGGCGATCCCGCGTATTGGAGAACGCTCAACACCCTTTGGAACGACATGACCGGAAACAAGATGTACGTTACCGGAGGAGTCGGCTCTCGCGCGGCCGGCGAAGCCTTCGGCGATGCTTACGAATTGCCCAACTACCGCGCCTACGGGGAAAGCTGCGCGGCGATTGGTAACATGATGTGGAACTGGCGCATGCTTGCGGCCACGGGAGATGCGAAGTTCACCGATATCATCGAAAGAGCGCTCTACAACGGTATCAATTCCGGCATGTCGCTTGACGGTGCGCTCTACTGCTATCGAAACCCCTTGGCCTTCGATCCCTCCACTGGCGATAAAATTAGGAACCCGTGGTACGACACGACCTGCTGCCCACCGAACCTTGAGCGCACCTTCGCTTCGCTGCCAGGGTATTTCTACAGCACGAGCAGCGATGGAATTTATCTGCACCTTTACGATAATTCAGAACTCGATTGGCACTTGGAAAATGGCACGGACCTGAAGGTCACGCAGAAGACGAATTATCCTTGGGACGGGAGCGTGGAAATCGCTGTCGCACCGGCGGAAGCTTCGCGTTTCACTTTCTATCTGCGCATTCCTGGGTGGGCCGAGCACGCGCAAGTTTCCGTGAACGGTAAGGCGCTCACGGGTGCTAAGCCCGGTGAATATTTGCCAATACAGCGCCGTTGGTCGCCGGGAGACGTCATTCATTTGCATATGGAAATGACCGTGCACATGATCCAAGCAAATCCTCGTCTTGTCGACGACACGGGACGCCTTGCCATCCAGCGTGGCCCTCTTGTTTATTGCATGGAAGAACTCGACCAGGCGAATGGCGTGGCGCTTACCAATGTGGCTTTGGATTTGGGACCAAAGGCGGGCGCATTGTTCCACAGCGAGCTCAGGAGTGATTTGCTCGGCGGAGTGCTTGTGGTGCGTCACATGGGCGCAGTTTACGACAAAACAAGCTCGAATGACGCTCTCTACGCTCGGTACACGGGAGCGCCGGTAAAGACCCGGCGGGTTCCGCTGACGTTCATTCCGTACTACGCGTGGGCAAACCGGCAAGCGACTCCGATGCAAGTTTGGACTCCAGTACTAAAATCCTCGGCGCTAAACGCTTGATCATTTCATCGAACGATCTATGTTGAAAGTCATGCCGCCATCAGGAAATGGAACGGGAGATGACGCCCATGAGTAAACAACACAGTCGCCGGCAGGTATTACAAGGTATGGGTGCGGCAGGCGCGACGTTCCTATTGCCAGGGAAAGTATCATCGGCGGTACCAAAGTTACGCGTTTCCGGCGTGGATGTTGAAATCCAGGTTGCTTCGGTTAGCGCTCACACCGTGCGGTTGACCGTTCTTCCGATCAACGACGGCAAACTAACCGAGGTCGCTACTAATGGATCGCTCGTACGATCGTCTTGGGGCGTGCCAATTACAAAAGTGCGGGAAGAAACAGACCCGAAAACCGTCAAGTCCGGCGATCTAAACGTAAGAGTATCCACCGATCCTCTCACGTTCACCATTGAAACCGCGAAGGGCGAAGGAATCCAGCAATTCACAGTGGATAAGGAGACCGGCGTTGTCTCCTTCGCGACCGGGAATTCACCGTTGCTTGGCCTAGGAGAGGGTGGCCAGCAATTCGACCGCCGTGGGTCGACCGATAGCATGCGCAGCGGCCAAGGCGGTTACCGGCTTGCCACCCATGGCGCACGCGTTCCCATTCCCTGGATCATCGGCACGGCCGGATGGGCGATTTTCTTTCACCAACCATTCGGCACGTTCGACTTTACAGCATCCGAAAGCAAGTTTCAGCCGACGGGACGAGGCGCCGCTTTGCCTCTTGATATTTTTCTTGTTGCAGCGCGCGAACCCGCAACGATCATGGCCGAGTACGCGCGTCTAACCGGTTACGTCGAAATGCCTCCGCTTTGGAGTTTGGGCTACCAGCAGTCGCATCGCACCCTCGCTAGCCGCCAGGAAATACTCGCTGAGGCAAAGACATTCCGCGAGAAGAAATTGCCCTGCGACGCTCTGATTTATCTGGGCACCGGTTTCTGTCCCTCCGGCTGGAACACTGCGAACGGATCGTTCGCATGGAATTCTCACGTGTTCCCCGACCCCAAGGAAATACTCGATGAGCTACACAAGGACAATTTCCGAGCCGTGCTACATGCCGTGATCTTAACGGACACACTTCGGGGAACAGTTCTCGACCGATGCGAAACCACTCGATACAACGCAGAAGAAGCTAGCTGTCACTGGAACGCCCACCGCGCGGACTTTGCTCTGGGCGTGGACGGCTGGTGGCCTGATGAAGGCGACCCGCTGGACATCGCATCACGCCTCGTTCGGAATCGAATGTATTGGGAAGGACCTCAAATCGACCGGCCGAATGTACGCCCCTATGCACTTCATCGTAATGGCTATGCGGACATGCAGCGGTACGGTTCGTTTCTATGGTCCGGAGATGTGTACTCTACCTGGGAAACATTGAAAGTTCACATTCCGATTGCGATTAATACCTCGCTGACGGGCATTCCCTACTGGGGAACCGACGTCGGCGGGTTCGTGCCGTCAAAGGAATTTAGTGCCGAGTTGTACTTGCGCTGGTTTCAGTTCGGAGCGTTCTGCACGCTCTTCCGCTGCCATGGCCGTGCATGGAAACTCCGCCTTCCTTGGGGATGGAACACCGGCGATCCTGGTCCGGTCGAAATAAGTAACTACAGCGGAGCTGACATTCCAGATTCCAGCCAACTTCACAACACGCAGGTCGAACCGATCTGCCGCAAGTATTTGGAACTTCGTTACAAGATGCTGCCTTATCTTTACAGCGCCGTGCGCGAGTGTGCCACCACAGGCATGCCGGTCATGCGTGCGTTATGGCTGCATTATTCCGACGATCCGGTGGCAATCGCTCGCGAGGATGAGTACTTGTGGGGTAGAGAAGTGCTAGTGGCCCCTGTCGTTGAGAAGGGTGCAGCCTCTCGCCGAATCTACCTTCCTCGTGGCTTCTGGTACGATTTCTGGACGGGTGAGCGAATCGAAGGGGGGCGCGAGATCACCCGTCAGGTTGACCTTGAAACCATGCCGCTCTATGTGCGGGCTGGAGCCATTCTGCCTCTCGGACCCATAAAGCAATATACAAGCGAGCAGGTGGACCAGCCGCTCTCCATTTCGATCTACCCTGGAAACGATGCCTCATTCCTACTGTACGAAGATGACGGAAAGTCCTTCAATTATCGCAAGGGCGAGTGGACGGGCATTCAAATGGAGTGGAACGATTCCCAAAGAGTGCTGAGCCTACGTCTTGCCAGTGGTTCGCGCTTCTCACCGCAGTTGCGACGGAACATTGACGTAACGCTCAATCAGACCAGGCGCCCAATCGTGTTCGAAGGACATCCGGTCGAGGTGCGATTCTGATTGGTTCCAGTACGAGTTTCAAAGTTATTTGGAGTTTTCTATTGTCGCGAATTGGTGTGCGGGACGACGGTTTTATCGACTTCTCTCTTTTGGTTCACCAAAGCTCTTGCAGACTTTGAAATGGATAACATAGCGGGCACCTTCCCGCCTGTTGTTGCGAGCCTCTCGTTGAAAGTTAGCGCGATTTGTTGTCACTCGATTGGACCCAAAGAGACTTACGTGAAGGCCTGGGTTGCTTCCATTCCGGCGCATTCTTCGAAGCGCACGAACACTGGGAATCTGTCTGGCTCGCCGCGCAAGAGCCGGAAAAGA
>Ga0137389_10002456_pt1 | contig 11275 bp, 9 predicted proteins | sample 15con2h14BmetaG_FD_104645 | JGI IMG/M metagenome (GOLD analysis project Ga0137389, IMG submission 104645) | Vadose zone soil microbial communities from Angelo Coast Range Reserve, California, USA - 15con2h1.4B metaG | ecosystem: Environmental > Terrestrial > Soil > Vadose zone > Saprolite...
AGGCAGCGATGTACAGGCCATTACCATGACGGCGCTACGCGAAGGCGACGAGTATGTCCTCAACGGTGCCAAACTATGGGTCACCAACGGCATGCGCGGCAGCATCTTTGCCGTGCTGGCTCGCACCGATACCCACGTTTACCCGCCTCATCATGGCATGAGCATCTTCCTCGTTGAACAAGGCACGCCCGGTATGAGTGTCAGCCGTACCTTTGACAAGCTCGGCTACAAAGGCGTCGAGACCGCCGAACTCGTTTTCGACCATGTCCATGTTGGCGCTGCCAACCTCCTCGGCGGTCGTGAAGGTGAAGGCTTCAAGCACGCCATGAGCGGGCTGGAAGTCGGTCGTATCAATGTGGCCGCACGAGCCGTAGGTGTTGCTCAGGCCGCCTTTAACGACTCCATTCGCTATGCGCAACAACGTCACACCTTCGGCCAGCCGATCGCGCAGCACCAGGCCATCCAACTCAAATTGGCGGACATGGCGACGAAGATCGAGGCAGCTCGCCTCCTCTTGCAGAAGGCAGCCGCGAAAAAAGATAGCGGTGAACGCTGCGACCTTGAAGCTGGCATGGCAAAGCTGTTTGCCACTGAGACCTGCCAGGAAGTGGCGCTGGAGGCCATGCGCATCCATGGCGGCTTTGGCTACACCAAGGAGTTCAATGTCGAAAGATATTATCGCGATGCTCCCTTTATGCTGGTAGGCGATGGCACGAGCGAAATTCAAAAGCTGGTGATTGCACGCCAGTTGTTGCAAAAGCACAAGCTCGTGTAGGAGGTGTTTGGTAGGAGGACGGACCCTGGTACCCGCAAGGGGCACCAGTACATCTCCGTCGTCGACGCTCCCAGCAAATGTAGTAGGTCCCCGATTTATCGTGGGACTGCCTGTATGGAGTACCAACCTCGTGACCCTTACTGTGTACGTACATCGTATCCCTTGTAGGTGCAGCAGCGGCTCTCATCGAGAGGGTACGATGTCGGTACATAACATAGGTCACGATGTGGGTAACCCATACACTGCCCCTTGCGGGTACCAGGGGGGCTGCGACATTGCGGTACCAGGGGGGTTGCCTGGCTTATTGCTCAATTGCTAATAGCTAAACACATCCAAATTTTCTCTTGCATTTCTACGCATATTACGCTATAATTACGCTACTTAACGTAATGTGGTGCCGTAACCCGATCTCGTAGTAGTAGACCCAATTCTACTATGTTCTGACTTATGACCGAAATCCACGTAAATTCTTGATTGTAAGACGGTTCTTGAGCCGCGTCCCCTTGTGCAACAAAGCAGAAGCACGGCCTGTCTGCCGTGCTACAACACTGCGTCAGAGACCAGAGAAGAAGAAAGAATGTACTGGAACCCTGTCTGGGGGACAGGTATCCCCTTGCGGGTACCAGGCACAAGAAAGAAAAAAGAGAGGAACAGCATTTCATGGAAGAGCAGCAAATTCAGGACTTTGTACATCGTGTCTCTCACGATGAGACCTTACGTAAAGAACTGGCCAGCAACCCCGATGGCGTGATCATGCGCGAGGGCTTTTCGCCGCGAGTAGCTCGCATTGTTGCCCGGCTGGTGCCACAGTTAGCCTTGGATAAGCCGATAGGGCCTTCGTCACCGTTTTTTTGGAGGTGAGTAACCATATCCAACCTCCAGTAAATCCATTTGTCGCTCAACAACAGATGCTGATTGAGCGACTAAACCTTCTTTTGGCAGCACTAGATTCTGTGCTTTATCCTGATGTAATACGGGCGTTAGAGGGAGCAGGCAAACTGCTCTCTCAGCCTGAACATCAGGCTGATCATCCTGATCCTCCTCTTCCTGCTGGCGTTTGGCCGCTGCTGACGCTGCTGGTGGCACAACAAATTACTCCAGACATTGACACGGTCTCCGCAAGCAGTGTGGCTGTAGCGATCGAATGTTTTGTCTGTGCCATTGATCTGCTTGATGATGTCATAGATGAGGATCAGACACCCACCCTCCAAACCCTTGGTGTTGCACGTACCCTCAATGTCTCAACAGCACTGTTGACCCTGGCCCAGCAGGCCATTCTCTCCTTGTCGCAGCAAGGTGTTCAGCCACTCACTATTCTACGCTTACTCAACACACTTCAAGAGTCTGCTCTAGTCGTTACAGCCGGTCAGCACAGGGATGTGTTGGCCGAGCAGAGGCCGGCCCAGAACTTTACTCGCGAAGAATGTATAGAGATTGCAGCAGCCAAGGCTGGCTCAATTATGCGCCTGGCCTGTCGCCTAGGCGCACTGTGTGCAGGTGCGGATAACGTGGTGTGTGAGCAGTTTTCAGAATTCGGTGAGTTGCTTGGCATTGCTCATCAACTTGACAACGACAACCACGACCTGTATTATCTATTACAAGGTGGTACCTCTACCATAGCGTCTACAGAGGCTGAAACCGCCAGGAATATAAAATCTGATTTAGTGCGGGGAAAGAAGACGCTGCCCGTGGTGCTTGCTGCGCAAATAAATGGTACTCTTCAGAACACATCGTCGTCGGCCGATGAAGAGAAAAAAGAGTATCTGCGTGCTCTTCACGAGGGAATACTTACAACCTGGGGTATTTGTTTACTTTATCGCGAGCGCGCCCGCGACCGTTTGCAGGAGATCGAAACTCAGAAGCCCGTTGCGCCCTTATTACACCTCCTATTAGGCTTCGAGTGACATATCTTTTGAGGCTATGTGGCGGGATTTACGGGAGGAGATTGTATGAGATATATAGCCTGGGCGCGTATCAGGGCAGGACGCCTACTAAGCGTTCTACTAGCCTTGGTGATCTACTTCCTGCTATTATCAACGCAAGCTCTGTACTTCTTTCCACACCGTGTGACTGACCTCTTTTCATTGCTTCTTTTTGGCTTCTCAGCTTTTGTGGCATTGTTGTTCCTGGCTGTCGGCGCTTTGGTCTGGCTCTATGCACGCAGTCGTCGTGTGGCTTTACTCCTTTTCTGCTTTTCTTTTACTATGATGGTCACGTTCGCTGCAGAAACGGGTTCTGTCTTACGTAACCCATGGTTCGTAGCAATTACTGCTTCTATGAGTGCGCTGTCTCTACCTCTATTTGCGATCTTGTTGCTGCTTTTCCCCAAAAACCTTTTGTTGCATTTGCAAGCAAGTGCAGAGTCAGACGGCGGTCATCGATATACGTATGTTCTGTTGTTGCGCTGCTATTTGGCAACACTGACTCTCTTAAGTATCATAGTAGCCCTGCACTCTGTTCTACTCTTTTCGCCTTTGCAGCTTTTGCCACTTCCAGACTGGTTAAATACGCTCGATTCTAGCTTTTATCTATTCGTATTGGCAGGTATTTTGATCACCATCATCGTCTCATATCGTCAATCTTCCTCATTGCGAGAGCGCCAGCAACGGCGTATTTTTGTGGGTGGCGTCATTCTGACATTTGCCCCTTTTCTCATACTCACCATACTACCCTGGGTCTTCAATTTGCCAGGTGTTGTTGGCCAACTGAGCACCATCACCTTCGTTGTCTTGCCCCTGGCGCTCGGCTACTCCATCTTGCGTTATCAAATCCTCGTGCTGGATATGTACGTTCGGCGCGCTGTCGCATGGATAGTAGGCTGCATCAACCTGGTCGTGCTCGGCTACCTCGTGTTTGCATTCACTACTGTCCTTCTATCCAATAATCCATCGACACGCATCATTTACATCATTCTTGCTGTGGCTGCCCTGGGCCCACTTGCCTGGTGGTTGGCACGAATGATAACTGACAATCTCTTCTTTGGAGAGATCTCACATTATCGTCGTCTCATTGACCAGCCTGACCTGTTGGCTCGCGAAACATTCGACATCGATGGAGCAGCGCGCTTAATCACCACCGCAGCAGTCAATGCCTTTGAGACGCATGAGGTATGCCTGTTCGTCTTGGATGAGGAGACCGGCTACTATCAACTCTACCCCACACTCAGGATTGATGATCCAAAGGATGCGCCTCGTCGTGAGTTTGCACAGCGTCTGTTTCGTGCGACTAGTCCATCAGCAGATGGGGATGCCGATGTAGACGTGTATGCTTCGCTTCTGCAAAACGCTGACTGGCTAACGCTTCACAAACCCATCATGGACATCATAGAGCATCTCTCCTCCTCCAAACGCCCACTGTTATTGAGTGAAGCCTCCAAGCCTGGTGGAGAGACGCCGACAGGCCTTGCCCGTTACCTGGCAACCACAGCACCTCTAGGAGGATTTGACCCGCTCTTAGCTCCTATTCGCACGCAGGGCAAGCTGATTGCTGCACTCGTCCTGGGCGAGCGAGGCGATCGTCAGCAGTATGCCGGTCCTGATTTTGAAGCCATTGGTCTAATCGAAGCGCGTTTCTCCCCAGTCCTGGAAACAGCGCGCTTGTATGCGCAGGTAAGTCGGCACGTGGCCGTACTTGATGCTCTCTATAGTGGTCTTGCTACCATGGAGAAAACATTCCAGAGCATCGAGGACGTTGCCATTGCCTATACCAGGGTTGCCGCTGAATCCGTACAAGCTGGCGCTGAGACCTGGCTCTATGATCAGACCACTCACCTGTTGCGGTCCATTATCCATACAGGCTCCGGTTCACGCTTGATCTCTTCTAACACCCCCATATCACCCCGGGAAGGCGACTGGTCCTCCTGGTTCTATCAAGCCAGTCCACAGTCGTGGCAAGCTCCTTCTACCCAGGTCCCGCCATGCCTATCACAGACACCATCTTACCCCTTCGCCTGGCTCCCCTTAAATGGCGCACAACAGCAGCTTGGCGTCCTGGCCTTGACCTATCCCCGTCCGCATCTCTTTTCCCAGGAAGAGAAACGAGTACTCGGCATGTATGCAGACAAATTCGCCGTCGCATTGGACAATGCTACCTTCACCGTACAGTTGCGTGCCGCGTATGAGCGTCAGAAAGAACTGGATCGTCTGAAAGATCAGTTCATAACCACAGCATCGCACGAACTACGTACACCTCTGACAGCTGTAGTGGGTTACATTGAATTGCTTGGCACCTATAACGAGAGCCTACCCTTTGAGAGGCGAGCCGAATTTATCGGCAAGGCCCATCGCGGCTGCGATGAGTTAACTCTCGTAGTGGGCAATATCATGGAAGCCGGGCGGGTGCAGGCTGACATTGAGAGCCTCAATCTCAGCCCCGTGCCACTGGCTCAGTCGGTCGTACATATCCTGGAGATCCTCGAGGCGGTGACCCAGAGGCAAGGCCGGAGTATCTACATGGATATCCCCACCGATCTCTATGTCATGGCCGATGATCTACGCTTGCGCCAGGTCTTGCTCAACCTGATGAGCAATGCGATCAAATATTCGCCTGAAGGTACCAACATTGACCTTACCTGCGACACCGATGAAGAGAATGTCACTGTGCGTGTCCGCGATCGTGGCCTGGGAGTGCCCCTGCAAGACCAGGGACGTCTCTTCGGACGTTTTGTGCGGCTGGAGCGCGATTTGAATAGTCCTATCCGTGGCGCTGGCCTTGGCCTCCACATCAGCAAGCAACTGATCGATGCTATGGGCGGAAGCATTTGGGTAGAGAGTTCTGGTAAACCCGGTGAAGGCAGCACTTTCGCTTTCATCCTCAAACGGGCAATCGTGACTCAGGAGGACGATCCATTGTGGTCGTCCCGCGGCGTGTCTGTCCCGTAGGGGCCGGAGTGGTCTGGAGTGGGGTGGGATACCTGTCCCCCAGACAGGGTACCCTTGTGGACTCCTGTCTGGGGGACAGGTATCTCCGCGTTAGCCTTGAAGTAACCCTTATCTTGCGCATACTGCCAGAGCGACTTTTGCAGCTGTCGCCGGGCACGAGATATACGGCTCATCACCGTCCCTATCGGAATCTGCAACGCTTCAGCAATTTCCTTATAGGACATACCCTCGATGTCGGCCAGCACGACCGCCATACGGAAATTAGGCGGCAGATCGTTTAACGCTTTATACACATCCTCATCCAGATACTTGCTCAGCACCTCTTCCTCAGCGCCTGCACTCAACTCCTGCCCGTTAAAATCCCTGATGCGGTTGTACAGGTAGAACTCTTCGCCTTCAGGCAATGAAGTCGTCTGCGGGTGTGTCGCCTGCTTGCGGTAGCGATTGATGGCAGAGGTATTCAAAATACGGAAAAGCCACGCACGCAAATTTGTGCCCAACTGATAAGTATCGGCGAAACGAAATGCTTTGAGCATCGTCTCCTGTACCAAATCCTCCGCCTCTTGCTGGTTGTTGGTCATCCGCAGTGCAGTACGATAGAGGCTATCCAATTGAGCCAGCACTCCTGCTTCAAAGTCCTCCGGTGGTACCTTCGTTGTAATCTCGTTCCTCGATACTGTTGGCTGTTCCGAGTCCTCCGGTGGTACCTTCGTTGTAGTCTCATTCCTCGATACTGTTGGCTGTTCCGACATTCAATACTCCTGTGTTAATACCGGGCGGAGGCAAGCTCACGCCCCTACATTCAAGTATAGCGTATTTAGTACTGGGAATGAAAGCCCCCCCGATTCTGTTAAAATAGACAGATATCATGACGAAGCCTGTGCTGGAGAAAGTACCCATGAATTGTATGAGTTGTATTGAAACTATTGCTCGCCTTCATCTCTACCTGGATCGCGAACTGAGCGTCGAGGAAGTCGCTATCGTTCAGCAGCACCTCTCAGATTGTCCGACTTGTGAATGTCGTTTTCACTTCAATCTTGGACTCAAGAGACTGATCCACGAACGCTGCACCATTGAGCGCGCTCCCGCTCACCTGCGTGAGGCCGTACTGCGCCTGGCTCGCTTGCCTGCCGGTCAAATAACCAGCCTCGACCCCGAACTAGAGATGGAGATCTGGGCAGATCTCGAAGGATGCTAATAACGATCTATCACATCCCAAGAGCCTGGAGCAACGAAAATTTGAGTTGCGCTAAGACCAGCATCTCGCCAATCGTCAGTAGAAGAGCAAAGCCAAAGAAAGGAAGCAGCTCTCGGTAGCGAGCAAATGTCTGGTCTCGCTTGGCGATGGCAACGACCAACACCAGGTTCACGCTACTCAACACTGTTAAGACCCCAGCCGTACTTAAAAGTGCAAGTGGATAGAGCACAAGACTGTTCTGCGAGGCCACCGCAAAAAAACTCAACACCAATCCTGGCACAAGCACCAGCAGTGCCGTCCACGAGGAAATACTCCGCTGCTCGCTATGCTCGCTCCAGAAGAGACGATTCAATAGTGGGAGACCGAGAGAGGCCAGCGCAAGGCCCGTTGCCAACCCCGTTGCCAGCCGTACCAAATTGTGCGGCTGATACAAATGCCGAAGACCTAGATCCAGAAAAAACGAATTGAACCCATCGACCGCCATCACACCTATGCCCAGCACCAGCACCACAACAATAGGCCAGGGTGGCACGCGTTGAGCACGTCCGCGTCCAATCGCATAAAGGGTCATGAGCGTCACAATAAAGCCCAGGTAGATACCCGTGTTACGCGCACACAGTGGCAAGCGCTCACCGCCAGGATAGAACGAATGGGTCGGCAGTTGTGCACATATGCCGCTATCCAGCCAACGCAGGCGATCCAGGAGGGACGAGCCAGGCACCAGTACCACCACAGCCAGCAACCCCAGATAAGACAATACCAGCGCGCCCACCAACCATGGACTCCAGTACAGCGGTTGCACCTCAGGCTTCTGTGCCATCTGGAAACCCTCTTCCCTTCTTATAGATTAAGCCCCCAATTAAAATACTGATTCAGGTAAAACAGCAAATTAAAGAAAATCATTACGCCCGCTAGAATCATCATCACACCCGTACCAACCTCAATCTTCCCCAGGTGCGGCTTCAGCCACTTCAACACCTTACTCACCCGATCAAGCCCCAGGCCCAGTAACAGAAACGGTAGACCTAGACCTAGCGAATACACCAGCAGCATCAGAACACCTTGGGTGAGCGTCCTGGCAGTCGCAGCCAGAGCCAGAATCGCCCCCAGAATAAGGCCAATACAGGGTGTCCAGCCGATAGCAAAGATAATACCAATCAACAATGAAGCCGCATAGCTCGGACGCGCAGGGTGAAACTCAAAACGCTTCTGCCAGTACAGAAACGGCAACTTGAAAATTCCTGCCAGGTGGAGCCCAATAATGACCAACAGTATACCCCCGACCTCGCGTAACAGAACCTGGTGCGCACGCAAAAAACTGCCCAGGGTACTGGCCGTGGCACCCAATGCGACAAAAGCAAGCGTAAATCCGAAGACAAACATTGCCGAGTGCAGAAATGTATTCAGGCGTGCTGGCCTCTCGCTCTGTTCGCCTGTGGACTGGTAAACGCTCTGGCCCACCAGCTGTCCCAGGTAAATAGGTACAAGCGGCAACACACAAGGTGAAAGAAAGGATGCCAGTCCCGCTATGAAAGCTACGCCGAAGCTCAGTTGTGACGGGTTCATATTTCTATAGATCTCCTGGCCACTCAGGACTCCTCATCACCTTAGGCGGCGAGAAGTCAGGTACCTGATTTGTTACGCTGTCTTTCTCTTCCGAATTATAGCAACGAACGAGGGCGACCGCAAGGGGTGCCTCAAGCGTAACGTTACGTTGACAACGCAGCTATAATAAACCCGTCGAGTTCATAGAATCTCGTTTGGTGTCAAAAGAAGAGAGAGAAGCAATAGCATGACTGACCCGCAAGTAGCACCATATGGCTCATGGAAATCACCCATTACCACGGACCTCATTGTCTCCGAAACGATCAGGTTTGGTCAGATTGCACTCGATGGCCAGGACGTGTACTGGCTCGAATCACGCCCGTCAGAGGGTGGACGATCCGTCATCGTGCGGCGAACGCGTGGCGGGCAGATAACCGACCTGCTACCACCGCCGTTCAACGCTCGCACGAGTGTCCACGAATATGGCGGTGGCAGCTTCGTCATCAGTGATGGCACAATCTACTTTTCGAACTTCGCTGATCAGCGTATATACCGGCTGACCCCAGGCTCTGAGCCACAGCCAATTACCCATGGCGAGAATTTGCGCTACGCCGACGGCGTTATTGATCGTCAACGAGGGCGCATGATCTGCGTGCGCGAAGATCACACCGTAGCCGGACGCGAGGCAGTCAATACCCTGGTAAGCCTTGCACTTGATGGTAGTGGTACTCGCGTGCTCGTCTCTGGCAATGACTTTTACTCATCGCCGCGCCTCAGCCCGGATGGGTCGCGCCTGGCATGGCTCACCTGGAACCATCCGAACATGCCGTGGGATGGGACCGAACTTTGGATTGGTGAGCTTAGGGCAGACGGCTCATTAGGCCATAGCGAACACGTTGTCGGCGGCACAGACGAATCAATCTTCCAGCCGGAATGGTCGCCGGACGGTGTCCTGCACTTCGTCTCTGATCGCACCGGCTGGTGGAATCTCTACTGCTGGCGCAATGGGAGCATAGTACCACTATGCGAAAAAGCGGCTGAGTTCGGCCTGCCGCAGTGGGTCTTTGGCATGTCCACCTACGCGTTTGCATCGGCCCATCGCATCATCTGTACCTACACAGAGCAAGGTGTGAGCCACCTGGCCAGCCTCGATACGACGACGGGCAAGCTTGAACCAATCGAGACGCCGTATTCCAACATAGGGCAGGTGCGGGCAACAGCAGAGCGCGTAGTGTTCATAGGCGGTTCGCCAACCGAGCCGGCGTCAATCGTCCAGCTTGACCTCAACACATCCCGCATCGATGTGCTGCAGCGCTCTAGCAACGTCACCGTGGATGCCGGCTACCTCTCTTCACCAGAATCAATTGAGTTCCCGACCGAACACGGGCTCACAGCGTATGCATTCTTCTACCCGCCGCAGAACCGCGATTATGTTGCACCGCATGACGAACGCCCACCACTACTCGTCATGAGCCACGGTGGACCAACGGCAGCAGCCTCCAACATATTTGACCTGGGAATTCAGTTCTGGACCAGTCGCGGCATCGCTGTCCTCGATGTCAATTATGGAGGTAGCACCGGCTATGGTCGCGCCTATCGCGAGCGGCTCGATGGTCAATGGGGCATTGTTGACGTTGATGATTGCGTGAATGGGGCCAAATACCTGGTGAACCGTGGCATCGTAGACGGCAAACGGCTCATGATTACCGGCGGCAGCGCAGGCGGCTACACAACACTCTGCGCGCTCACCTTCCGTGATACCTTCAAAGCTGGAGCGAGCTATTTCGGTTTGAGCGACCTGGAAGCCGATCTCTTGGAGACACACAAATTCGAGTCGCGCTACACCTACCGGCTTGTCGCTCCGTATCCCGAACGCCGTGACATCTATTATGAGCGCTCGCCAGTCCATTTCATCGACCGTCTCGCCTGCCCCGTAATCTTCTTCCAGGGGCTTGAGGACAAAATCGTCTTGCCCAATCAATCAGTACTGATGGTCGAGGCGTTGCGAGCGAAACGGTTACCCGTCGCATACATAGCGTTCGAAGGCGAGGGACACGGTTTCCGCCGTGCCGAAAACATCAAACGTTCCCTCGAAGCAGAGTTGTACTTCTACTCCCGCATCTTCGGCTTCCCCCTCGCCGATGCAGTAGAACCCGTGCTCATCGAGAATCTCTAGAAGCAGGAGTGCAGGGGGCGGCTTGCTTGAGACTGTCACCCTGAGCGCAGCGAAGGGTCTGTCTCGATGGGCAGAGAGATGCTTCGCTGCGCTCAGCATGACAGTGTTGTACATTGGGGTGGCCCCAAACTCTACCCTTTAGTCCAAATAATCCTTCAGGACGCGGCTCGCCTGCGGATGACGCAGCTTACGAATCGCACGTTCCTCGATCTGGCGTACTCGTTCGCGAGTCACCTTCAGCTTCTTGCCCACCTCCTCCAACGTGTGGTCATGATCATCGAGCAAGCCAAAACGCAGTTCAATCACCTGCCGTTCACGCAACGTCAGTTGCCCAAGTACTTTACGAATCTCCTAATGCAACAATTGCCGATCAGTCTTCTCCACCGGCCCACGATCATGCGTATCCTCGATAATATCGCCCAGCGTATTTTCCTCCTCGTCAGAGAGAGGAGCATCCAACGAAAAAACCTTCTCCGCAAAAATCAACAACTCACTCACCCGGTCCGCCGGCATGCCTAACCGCTGACCGATGTGTTCAGGCGTCGGCTCCCGCCCAAGTTCCTGGTACAATTGGCGAGTCGTCCGCTTGACACGCATCACCTCTTCCATAATATACACGGGCAATCTCACCGTGCGTGTACCTTCCAGAATCGCACGCGTAATTGCTTGCTTAATCCACCACGTCGCATAGGTAGAGAAAC
>Ga0137389_10002462_pt1 | contig 11265 bp, 9 predicted proteins | sample 15con2h14BmetaG_FD_104645 | JGI IMG/M metagenome (GOLD analysis project Ga0137389, IMG submission 104645) | Vadose zone soil microbial communities from Angelo Coast Range Reserve, California, USA - 15con2h1.4B metaG | ecosystem: Environmental > Terrestrial > Soil > Vadose zone > Saprolite...
CGGGTCGCGGCGGCCGCGATCGGTGGAGCGCCTGCGGCCGCCGCGCCGGCTCCGACCACCAGAACGCGGAGAAGATCGCGCCGGCCTAGTCTCGGATTGAGCCGATCATTCATTCGAATGCTCTCGATAAATCGGGTACGGCTTAAGCGAGCTCGGCCGTCGCTATGAGTGATCGCGCCGTCCAATGGCTGACAGAAAGATAGCCACGGAACCGGAAATGCCATCGGCGCTGCAGGCGTCCGCGTATTTGCGGCGACGATTGACGCAAGTCGGGACAAATCACCGCAATTCGAAACAAGTCACCGGATATAGATCTTCGGCGATATGATCCGCCGAATTGCGGAGGTCCCGATCGATCGGCCGTCCGCCGCAAGCGGGTATCGATGTGCTGATCCCCGAGCTCGACCTGATCGCGCGGACCGCCAAGCGGGGCGACCGCTCGATCGATCTGCTGCCGCGCGAGTTTCGCCTGCTCGAATACATGATGCAGCGCAAGGATCAGGTTCTTACGCGCGCAATGCTCCTCGAGGAAGTATGGAAGTACAAGTTCGTTCCGCAGACGAACCTGGTGGACGTCCATATGGGACGCCTCCGGCGCAAGGTGGATGAGTCGGACGAGCCGCCGATGATCCATAATGTTCGCGGCGTAGGATTCGTTCTTCGTGCCCCTGCCTGAGTTTGTGCGCACCACCACGTTTCGCTGGGCGCTCGCGGTCGCCGGCGTATTCGTCATCTACGTCATGCTGTTGTTCGGCGCGATCTACTGGCAGACCGAGCGATATCTCACCTCCCGGTCTGACGCGGTCGTCACGATGCAGGCGCAGGTGTTCGGGGCTGCTTCGATCGAGGAGCGGCTGATCGCGATCGAGCAGCTCCTCGGGCAGGATCCGCGCGGAGTCCAACACGCCGGCCTGTTCACCGCCGACGGCCAGCGTATCGCTGGCAATCTGGAGCACATACCAAAGGACCTCAAAATAGACGGACACGCGCAGCGCGCGCTCGTTCCGGTCGGCCCGAACGGCGGCGAACGGCAAGCCGTGCGCGCCGTTGCGCGCACGCTGCCGGACGGACACGTGCTGGTGATCGGCCGGAGTGTCGATGAGATCGTCCAGATCAGCGAAATCGTCGGCGGGACCTTGGGGCTTGGACTGGTTCCGGCGCTGTTTCTGTGCGTCGCGGCGGGCGTGCTGCTGAGCATTCGCGCCCAGCAGCGGGTCGCCGACGTCAATCAGAGCGTCCAGCGCATCGTCGCCGGCGATCTACGGCAGCGGCTGCCGACGCGCGGCGTCGACGACCCATTCGACAGGCTCGCCACCGTCGTGAACGAGATGCTCGATCGAATTGAAACGCTCATTCACCAGATTGGTGGCGTCGGCGACGACATTGCCCACGATCTGCGCACGCCGCTGACGCGCGTGCGCATGGGCATGGAGCGCGGTCGCGCGCATGCACGCACCGTCGAGGAATCGCAGGCGGTGATCGATCGCGCCATTCTCGGACTCGATCGGTCGCTGGCGATCGTAACCGCTCTGCTGCGCATCGCGGAGATCGAACATACCCGGCGGCTTGCCGGTTTTTCCGAGGTGGCGCTGGCGGACCTCGTGCGGGAGGTGGGCGATCTCTACGAGCCGATCGCGGAGGAAAAAAAGGTCGCGCTCCGCGTCCATGTCGGCGATACGCCGACGGTGCACGGCGATCGCGATCTCCTTCTCGAAGCGATCGCGAACCTCGTCGACAACGCCGTGAAATTCACGCCGCAAGGCGGACAGGTGCAGCTGGCGTTGTTGGACGGGACCGGCGAAAGCATCGTGCGCGTCAGCGACACGGGACCGGGCATCAGCGAAGAGGAGCGCGATGTCGTGGTCCGCCGCTTCTACCGTTCGGACCGGAGCCGGCAGACGAAGGGAGTCGGACTCGGTCTCAGCCTGGTCGCGGCGATCCTCAAGCTGCACGGCTTTCGGCTCGCGATAAAATCCGGCCCTGGTTTCGTCGTCGAGATTGTCTGTCCGCGTACGCACGGAGAAAGCGCCTGAATAATTTTGTTGCACTTGGGACAGAATTGCTGCGCGCCGCTCGCGCGAGCAGCGTCCATTCACGATACAAACACGCGCCCGTGCACTTCTAAATCCGAATTTAGATTTTTCAGCAGAAATTTAATGGCGGTCGACCAGCCGGGCTCTATGTTGCGGTGGTCGGTCGCGCTTGCGTCGAACGGCGCCGCGCCTCGGACACGGACCATCAACCTGGATGTTGCGCCATGTCTCGCACCGCAAGCTTACCTCGATCCGCGTTCGATTCCGGCCTCAAGCGATATATCGAAGAGATCCACCGCATCCCGCTCCTGGAAGCGGATGAGGAGTTCGAGCTTGCGAGGCGATCCCGGCAGCAGGAAGACCGCGACGCCGCAGACCGTCTCGTCAACAGTCATCTGCGTCTCGTCGTCAAAGTCGCGTTGAGCTACCGCGGTTACGGCCTGCCGATCGGCGACCTCGTTTCCGAGGGAAATATCGGCTTGATGCAGGCGGTCGAGCGTTTCGATCCCGACAAAGGATTCCGCCTCGCCACCTATGCGGTCTGGTGGATCAGGGCCGCGATCCAGCAATACATCGTGCGCTCCAAATCACTGGTGAAGCTGGGAACCACGGCAAACCAGCGCAAGCTGTTCTTCAATCTCCGCAAAGCCAAGAGCAGGATTTCCGCGCTCGACGACGGCGACATGCGTCCCGACCAGGTCGAGCTGATCGCCAAACGGCTCGGCGTGAGCGAACAAGACGTCATCGAGATGAATCGGCGGCTGAGCGGCGACGTGTCGCTCAGTGCACCGGTGGAGGAGAGCGATTCGAGCAGCTGGCAGGACCTGCTGGCCGATGAGGCGCCGAGCCAGGAACGCGTTCTCTCCGATGGCGAGGAGCTGGCGAAGGGCCGCGAGGCGCTGGCCGAGGCGCTGGCGCTGCTCAACGAGCGAGAGCGACACATTTTCGTGTCCCGACGCCTCCGCGACGCACCGCGAAAGCTCGAGGAAATCGCCGGGGAATTCGGCGTGTCCCGCGAGCGAGTGCGGCAGATCGAGATGCGTGCCTTCGAGAAAATTCGCCAAGTCGTCACGCAGCGGGCGGCCGATCCTGCTGGCCAGCTCGCCGCGGCATGACCAAGCCGATGTGAGCTTGCCGTATCGAAAGGCTTCGCACGGGGACCATGAACGGAGGTGGCTCATGTTTCGCCAAGAAATGTTCAACTTCCTGCAAGCGACCATCATCTTTCTGCTGCTGACGAACGCGGTCAGCGCGCTTGCCGCGATGTACGCGATCTGGGTCGCCAACGGTTCGACGCCCAGACAAGAACTGACCGGCGCTCTGGCCCGCAAAGCGCGGGCGGTCATCAACCGCGCCGGCTGAAGCGAGGCAGACATGTTGACGACACTGCGCGCGCCCAATGCCGCCTTCCCGGCGGCTGTCGATCGCGGGATGCCCGGTCGTGACACGCGGGATGGTCGCGAGTCGGGGATGGATGGCGACCAGGGCCGCTGGTCGTCCGATCAATCCGAGCGCGGCGTCATCCAGCCCGCTGTCGCGATATCTCCCTCCGAGACGATAAACCGGCATGGAGTGAGCTGGCGCGGCATGGCAGCGGAGGCGGTAGGCGTCACGCAACACGGGCGCATCGAAAGCCGTTTTCGGGCGCCTCTCCACCTGCTCGCCCTGTTCGAGTCCGGCGCGCGCAGCACCGGCGACACCTTCGTTGAAGGCTTGCCGCGCTCCACGCTGCGAAACTACAAGCGCAAGCTCATCTTGGTGCCGGCAGGCCATGAATATGCGGATTGGCAGGAGACCTCCAGCCTGCCTCGAGTGGCCTATTTTTATTTCGACCCCGCCGCGTTGCCGGTCGACCCCGACCTGGTGCCTGCCGATGCGTCGTTCGCGCCGCGGCTGTTCTTCGAAGACGCGGCCCTGTGGGACACCGCATTCAAGCTGAAGACGCTTCTCGACAGCCCGCGACGATGTGATCGGGGCTATGGCGAAGCACTCGGTATGGTGCTCGCCCACGAACTCGTCAGGTTTGTCCTGCGGCCTCGCCGCCTCGAGCGTCCGCTGCGTGGTGGGCTCGCCGCTTGGCAGCAGCGCGTCGTCCTGGATCACATCGAGGAGCATCTGCCGGAGCAAATCCCACTGGCTGCCTTCGCGCAGCTCGTGCGTCTCAGCTCCTACCATTTCTCGCGCGCATTCAAGCAATCCTTCGGTATGCCGCCGCACCGCTTCCACACGCACCGCCGTATCGAGCGCGCCAAAGGTCTGCTGGCGAAGCGAGCGATGTCGGTCACGGAAATCGGAATGGCGCTCGGCTTCAGCGGCACCAGCGCGTTCACCATGTCGTTCCGCAAAGTCACCGGCATGACTCCGACCGATTATCGCCGGAGCGTCGTGTAGTCGGACCTGAAATCGAGCCACACCGATCAACGAGGCTGCGAAAGCGCGATGTTTGCGGCTGCTGACGGAAAATCGAAAGCAACGTCCATGCGCAAAAAACTGGTTATCCTCGCCGCTTTTCTGGTCGCCACGGCCGCTCTCGGCGGCGTCGGCGTGGCGGTCTGGCATGGCTCCACCGCGTCCGGTCCGGCGCCCGCGCCCGCGCCTCCCTCCGTGCCGGTGATCGCGGCGAAAGTCGTCGCAAGCGACGTTCCCATCTATCTGCGGGGTGTCGGCACGGTGATCGCCTACAACAATGTCGTGGTGCGCAGCCAGATCACCGGGCAGATCACGAAGATCAACTTCCGCCAGGGCCAGACGGTGCATAAGGGCGACCTGCTGGCCCAGATCGATCCGCGCCCGTATCAGGCTCAGCTCGACCAGGCGACGGCCAATCGCGATCGCGATCAGGCTCAGCTCGCCCACGCGCAGGCCAATCTCGGCCGCTATACGCCGCTCCTCGCCAAGGGGTTTGCGACCCAACAGCTGGTCGACACGCAGAAGGCGCAGGTGGCCCAGCTCGAAGCCATGATCAAGTCCGACGAGGCCGTGATCGAGAGTGCGCGGGTGAACCTGGCGTACACCCGCCTGACCGCGCCGATCGACGGCGTCACCGGCATTCGGCAGATCGACGAAGGCAACGTCATTCATCCGACCGATCCAAGCGGCCTGGTGAACATCACGCAGATTCAGCCGATCTCGTTGATCTTCACGCTGCCCGAAACCACGCTCGCCCAAATCCAGCAGGAGATGGCCAAGGGACCGGTCAAGGTCCTGGCCTATAGCCAGGATGACAAGACCAAGCTCGACGAAGGCGAGCTCCTGCTCATCGACAACCAGATCATTCAGACAACCGGCACGATCAGGCTGCGCGCTACTTTTCCGAATGCGAAGCGTGCGCTGTGGCCGGGTGAGCTGGTCAACGTGCGGCTGCTTCTCCGCACTCAGCAGAACGGATTGACCGTCGCGGCAGGAGCCGTGCAGCAGGGCCCGAACGGTCCATACATCTACGTGATCGCGGACGATCAGTCTGTACAGATACGCCCCGTCACGGTCGGCCAGATCAGCGAAGGCCAGGCTCTCATTGAGTCAGGCCTCAAACCCGATGAGACGGTCGTCGTCGACGGCCAGTCCCGGCTCCAGCCCGGGTCCCACGTGAAAGTCCTGACCGGCCGAGCCGCGGAACAAGCCGATCTGCAGAGCGCGGTGGAAAAGGCCATCCCATGAATATCTCGGCGCCTTTCATCCAGCGGCCGATCGCCACGGCGCTGCTGATGGCAGGCCTGCTGCTGGGCGGGCTCGTCACCTACCCGCTGCTGCCCGTCGCCGCGCTGCCGAATGTCAATTACCCGACCATCCAGATCAGCGCCCAGCTGCCGGGCGCCGATCCGCAGACCATGGCGTCCTCCGTGGCGACGCCGCTCGAGCAGCAGTTGAGCCAAATTCCCGGCCTGACGCAGCTCACCTCGTCGAGCGCGCTCGGCGTCACCACGCTCTCCGCCCAGTTCGAGCTGAGCCGAACCGTCGACAGCGCCGCGGTGGATGTGCTCGCGGCCATCAACGCGGCAAGTCCGTTTCTGCCGATCGGCATACCTTACCCGCCGACGATCCGGAAAGTGAATCCGGCCGACACCCCGATCGTGGTTCTCGCGCTGACGTCCGACTCGCTGCCGCTGACCACCGTCGATGCCTATGCGGAAAACATCCTGCTGCCGAAGATTTCGCAGGTCTCGGGCGTAGGCCTGGTCGGAATCGGCGGCCAGCAGAAGCCCGCCATCCGCGTTCAGGTCAATCCGCAGGCGCTCGCCGCCCGCGGCATCAGCCTGGAAGACGTCCGCACGGTGCTCGGCCAGGCCAACGTCGATCTGCCGAAAGGAACGCTCAACAGCCCGCGCGAGACGTTTACCCTCAACACGAACGATCAGCTGCTCAAGCCCGAGGCCTACGACGATCTGATTATTGCCTATCGCAGCGGCTCGCCGGTGCGCATTCGCGACGTTGGAAAAGCGATCGAGGGGCCGGAAAACAACCTGATGGCTGGTTGGTACAACAAGCAGCATGCCGTCATTCTTGCCATTCAGCGTGTACCGGGCGCCAACGTCATCGAGACGGTCGACCGCATCAAGGCGTTGTTGCCCCAGCTCGAAGCCTCGATCCCGCCGGCCATCAAGGTGTCGATCGTCGCCGACCGGACGCTGACCATCCGTGCCTCAATCGCCGACGTGCAGTTCACGTTGATCTTGACGGTCGCTCTGGTGGTAATGGTGATCTTCATCTTCCTGCGCAATTTCTGGGCAACGGTCATTCCGGCCGTCACCGTTCCGCTCTCGCTCATCGGCACCTTCGCGGTAATGTACGAGCTCGGCTATAGCCTCGACAACCTGTCGCTCATGGCGCTCTCGATCGGGGTCGGCTTCGTGGTCGACGACGCGGTGGTGGTGATCGAGAACATCGTCCGTCACATCGAAGACGGCCTCTCGCCCATGGAAGCGGCGCTCAAGGGTTCGAGCGAGATCGGCTTCACCATCGTGTCGATCACGCTGTCGCTGATCGCAGTGTTCATACCGTTGTTCCTGATGGGCGGCTATGTCGGCAAATTGTTCCAGGAATTTGCCATCGCCATCACTGTTTCGCTCGTTCTGTCGCTCATCATTTCTCTAACCCTGACGCCGATGATGTGCGCGCGCCTGCTCAAGAACGAGACGCACAAGCGGCATGGTCGGCTCTATTTGCTGTTCGAGCGCGGCTTCGACGGCCTGCTGGCGCTGTACGAGCGCGGCCTCAGGGTCGCCCTGCGCCATCGCTTCGTGACGCTCCTCGTCATGCTAGGGACGATCGCTGTCACCGGCTACCTCTACGTCATCATTCCCAAGGGATTCTTTCCGCAGCAGGACACCGGAATGATCCTCGGCATCACCGAGGCCGCGCAAAACATCTCGTTCCCTGCCATGGTGCAGCGGCAGCAGGCGCTTATCGAGACGGTGCTGAAGGATCCGGCAGTCGAATCTGTCAGCAACTACATCGGCCCCGGCGGCCCGACCGCGACGCTCAACCAAGGCCGCGTCTTCATCGTCCTGAAGCCGATCGCCGAGCGCGGTGTCAGCGCCGACCAGGTGATTCAACGCTTGGGGCCTCAGCTCGCCAAGACCCAGGGCATCAGCCTTTATCTGCAAGCCGCGCAGGACATCACCGTCGGCGCCCGGCTCTCGAAGACGCAGTACCACTACACCTTGTACGATGCAGACTCGAACGAGCTCAATCACTGGGCTGCGATCTTCCTCGACAAGATCAAGACCATTCCCGGAATAACCGACATCGCCAGCGACCAGCAGAATGCCGGGCAGATGCTCAACGTGACGACCAATCGCGAGGTCGCATCGAGCTATGGAATTCTGCCCGCGACGATCGACAACACGCTCGACGACGCCTTCGGCCAGCGCATCGTCTCCACCATGTTCACGGAGCTCAATCAATATCACGTCGTTCTCGAGGTCGCTCCCGAGTTCCAGTACGGCCCGGAAGCCCTGGGAGGCATCTATGTCAGCTCTTCGAGCGGCCAGCAGGTGCCGCTGAGCACGTTGGTGAACACCGGCATCAAGGCGGCGCCGATCGTGATCAACCATCAGGGCATGTTTCCTGCCGCCACGATTTCGTTCAACCTGAAACCGGGCGTGGCGCTCGGCGACGCCGTCGCGGCCATCCGCCAATTCGAGCAGCAGAGCAACAAGCCGGCATCGCTCGCGACGAGCTTCCAGGGGAACGCGCAGGCCTTCCAATCGTCGCTGTCAGGCACGCCTGTGCTGATCGCGGCGGCGCTCGTGGTCATCTACATCATCCTCGGCGTGCTGTACGAGAGCTTGATTCATCCGATTACTATCCTCTCGACCCTGCCGTCCGCCGGCATCGGCGCCCTGTTGTTGTTGATGGCGGTCCACCTCGACCTCAGCGTGATCGCCATTATCGGCATCATTCTGCTGATCGGCATCGTCAAGAAGAATGGCATCATGCTGGTGGACTTTGCGCTCGAGGTGGAGCGGACCGAAAAGGTCACGCCGGAAGAGTCGATCTACCGCGCCTGCACGCTGCGCTTCCGGCCGATCCTCATGACCACCATGGCGGCGCTGCTCGGCGGCGTGCCGTTGATGCTCGGCACCGGCGACGGCGCCGAATTGCGCCAGCCGCTCGGCTACACCATCGTGGGCGGCCTGCTGCTGTCGCAGATCCTCACACTCTATACGACGCCGGTCGTCTATCTCTATCTCGACCGGCTCGGAAGGTGGATGCAACGCCTGCGGCGCGGAACGAGCACTCCAGTGGCGGACAATCCGTCGGCGTGACGACGCACGATGCGGGTTCACATCTTGCCGGCGCTTTCGCGGAATTGCGCAAATCGCGAAGGCTTCGCGACCCAGCATATGGACCAATCGGGTTGGCGCATCATCTTACGTGCAAAGAAGGAGCTTCGACATGAGAGTTTCACTTGCGGTCGCAACTCTTTGTATCGCCGTAGGCCTCGTCGCAACGGGCCGCACGGAAAGTCACGCGCAGCGGGGGCCGGAGAGCTATCCTTATTGTTCGGTCCAGAACCAGGGCGCGACGGTCTGCTATTTCGATTCGCACGAGATGTGTGACCGCGCGGGCAGCGGACGCTGCATCAGCAACCCGAGCTATGTCGGCTCCCCGGAAGCGGAGTCGTACGCTGCGAGCAGCCACCACATGCCCCGCAGGTACAGGTAACTCGCGCGCCGATGCGCTGGTCCGGTCAGTGCCCTGGCAATCACCACAGGATCGACCGATGGCGCGCAGTGGCATTGGGCTTGACCGGCGGTCGTTTCTCACGACCGCAGGACGTGCGGCGGCCACACTCGCGGCCCCGAACATCCTCCGCTGGAGCGCGACACTGACCGCCTCGGGGGCCGCTCTGCTGCCAGCGTCGGTGCGCGCTCACGCCGACGAGGCTTTGCTGCAGCCGCCGGAGATTCGCAGCCGGAATGGCATCCTCGATGCGACCATCTCGGCCGCGCCCGGACGCGTCCAGCTCGGCGAATATGCGTTTCCCGGATTTCTCTATAACGGCGCGTACTCCCCGCCGCTGCTGAGAGCGCGCGTCGGCGACACGATGCGGATCACGTTCCAGAACAATCTGCCGGACGATCCGTCCAACCTGCATTATCACGGCTTGAGCGTGTCGCCCCAGGGGCGCAGCGACAACGTGTTCGTCCATGTCCACCCGGGACAGGAATTCCAGTATGAGGTGCGGATTCCCGCCAAGGGCCGCCAAGGACCCGGGCTCTTCTGGTATCACCCGCACGCGCATGGCGTCGTCGCCAAGCAGATACTCGGCGGCATGTCCGGCGCTCTCGTCATCGACGGCTTCGAGCAGCTCTTTCCGATCGTGGATGGTCTGCCGGAGCGATTCCTTCTCATCAAGCATGCGGAGCCGAATGACGACAGCGAGATCATCTCGATCAACGGCCAGCTCAATCCGACGGTGCGGATCCGGCCCGGAGAGGTGCAGTTCTGGCGGATCGCCAATATCGGCGCGACGCTCTTCGTCAAGATGCGGATCGCGGACATGCCGCTCTACGTGCTGGCCACCGACGGCCATCCGCTGTCGCGGCCGCGCAGGGTCGGCGAGCTTTTCCTCGGCCCCGGCGAGCGGGTCGACGCGATCGCCATCGGTCCTCCGGCCGGTGAATACGCCATGGCTACGGTCCCGTTTCAAAACGAAGCCTGGAAAAAGCCGGATCCTGCGCAGCAGCTGGCGACGATCGTGTCCGCGGGCCCGCGGGCGGCGAGCGCGAACCTCGAAGCGGAAGTCTTGCGGCAGCGTGTCGTGGGCGAACGCTGGATCGACGAAGTGCGGAACGCCCGCATCGCGCGGCCACGTACGTTCGACTATTCAAGGACGCCCGATCGGCATGTTTTCATGATCAATGGACGCGTGATGGACGAAAATCGCGTCGACGAGACGGTGAACCTCGGCGACACCGAGGAATGGACCGTCATCAATACCGATCAGCAATATCACAGCTTTCACATCCACCAGACCGCCTTCCTGGTGACCGAGGTCAACGGCATGCCGCAGAACGACGACAGCCTCCACGATACGTTCTCGATACCGCCGGCAACCGATGCGGGGCCCGGCGTGCTGAAGGTCGTGATCCCATTTACCGACCCGGTGATCGTGGGCCGATTCGTCTACCACTGCCATGCCGTCGATCACGAAGACAAAGGCATGATGGGCATCGTCGAAGTGGTCGCCTGAGCTGAGCGCGGCGAGGTTTCCGCACGGAATGCTCTACGGAGTGGACTCATTAACATGGAGCCATGGTCTATGATGAACCGCCGGACATTGATCGGGGCTGTCGCTGCTGGGGCCGCCGTTCCCGTGCTCAATCGAGTCGCCAGCGCCCAGACATCGCCGAAGACGAAGAACGTCGTCTTCGTACACGGACTGTTCGCGGACGGCTCTTGCTGGTCGAAGGTCATCGCCCGCCTCCAGCAGAAGGGCGTCAACTGCACCAGCGTGCAGAACCCACTGACCTCGCTGCATGAGGCGTCGGAGGCCGCGCGGCGGGCGATCGCGGCGCAGCCGGGCCCGACGGTGCTCGTCGGCCATTCCTTCTCCGGAATGATCGTGACGGATGTGGGGGTGGACCCGAAGGTCACCGCCCTCGTCTACGTCGCTGCGCGGGCACCCGATGCGGGCGAGGACTATACGGCGCTGGCGAAGAACTATCCGACGCCCCCGGCCACAGCCGGAATTGTCTTCAACGACGATTGGGGTCAGTTGTCGGAG
>Ga0137389_10002464_pt1 | contig 11263 bp, 12 predicted proteins | sample 15con2h14BmetaG_FD_104645 | JGI IMG/M metagenome (GOLD analysis project Ga0137389, IMG submission 104645) | Vadose zone soil microbial communities from Angelo Coast Range Reserve, California, USA - 15con2h1.4B metaG | ecosystem: Environmental > Terrestrial > Soil > Vadose zone > Saprolite...
ACCTTGCGCAAACAAGGACTCCCCCTCTTGTCGGCTCTGAAGGCCACTCTTTGCTGTCATCCTGTCCTTCCTTCATTTCAGTGATCCCTGCTGACCTGAGCTGTTACGCGAAACCTTAGAGGAAATCTTTGAATGGGAAGATGCAATGTTGAGATTGCCCTGCAAGCTCCTCTCATCTGGTGAGAAAATTCGTATGATGCAAAAGATACATCGCAGGATACCGCAAGAATGGCTGGAATTAGAAGATGAACAAGCAGTATAAGAGACACATACCGACCAGGGTAAGAAAAACTGTACTTGAGAGAGACGGGAATAAATGCGCCGTGTGTGACAGCACTACCGACCTATGCATATCACACATTATTCCTCTTAGTGAAAACGGTAACAATTCTGAAGATAACTTGAGACTGTTATGTAGGACGTGTACCGCCATAAAAGGAAATCATGTCCTCACTGTAGAGGACATGAGAAAGTACCTCACTCTCTACGAAGTCAAATGGCTAGAAGATGACAGGCATAAAATCGGTCGAGTCAAATCGCTGATTAGATACGACCTGTGGGAACAAGAGAAAAGTAGGCGTAATGTTGACAGTACAATTAGTCAAGATATGGAAGGGACAAAATGATGTACTGCACTCACTGCGGAAACTCCATTCCTGTTTTCAGGACGGTGAAAGTGGCTCTTGAGATTTCTTACGAAACGGGCATAGCTACAGAACATCGCAACATATGCCCGGATTGCAGCAAGGCAATAGTTGAGAGAAATCAGTGGTATGGTTCTTTCGTGAACTTTTTTAATAGTCGCCCCGGACTACTCGACAGATTAGAGGAAATACACATGGAGGAGTTATCAGCGTCATGAGTACTAAATCTATGTTTGTCAAAACAGCGGTACAATCGCCCTTCTCTTCTATCTATCCAAGATACAACAGTTGGCACGCGGTCCAGGCTCTTAAGCAGATGGATGATTTTCTGGTGCTGGATGTTGAGAGTACAGGCATAGGTAAAAGCGCTGAAATATGCGAGCTTGCCATAGTGGACTACAAAACCGGCTCCGTCTTGTTCGACTCGCTTTTATGTCCTTACAACCTTGATGGATACGAGAGCAGCAAGGCAAGAGAGATAAACGGCATAGGCACAAAGGAGCTAGTGAGCGCTCCACCGCTTAACGCTGTATGGCCTGAAATACTGGACATATTGCAATCGAAACACATCACCAGTTTTAACACTGACTTTGATCTGAAGATGATTAGGAATAGCGTGCAAAAGTGGGGCATTGACGTACCTCCATTTGCCGCTACCTGTTTGATGAAGCTTTGTACGGCTTTCTTGGACTTGGATTATTGGATATCGCTAGAAGAAGCGGCAGAGTACTTCGGAATTGAGAACACTGCAAGGCATAGAGCGCTAGGTGATACGCTCACGACTATTGAAGTTGTCAAAAAAATGAAGTTTATCGTAAACGGTCTGAAGGGATAAGGCATTGAGGAGCTTACGCTATCTCAGTTCAGCATTTTTCTTTCTCATAATGGCCTTCTTGCTGTACATTGCTTGGCAGCACCTACAACCCTATGTTAATACGATTGTCCTGGTAGTAGTCACCGTTTCCCTTGCCAGTTTTGTAGTGCTCATGCTTTCCGTTTCGCTCAGTGTCTGGCGCTCATTTTCCACATCGGGGAAAATTGAAGAGATGCGAGCAGGCATTAAAAAGCGTATCCCCAGGGCAAGGAAAAATGACTGAGTTTTGCTTAGTGCGTGTACGGACATCATTTTGTTAGGTCATATTATCATCAAAAACAGAGGTAACAATGGAGCAAGTTAAAACACGAACAGACCATGAAGAATTGCAAGAACTCTATGATATGTTGCAAGCCGCATACATAGAATTGCAAGCAGATAATGACAGGCTAAATAAGCGCCTTCACATGATGGAGGTAAGAGCCATAGGGAAAGACGATTATATTAAGTTGTGTTCTGCCGTTCGTATGGTACGTACTGCATTGCTGAATGGTGAAGAGAAAAGCACCTATGAAAGCATCGCCTATATGATACTGCTAGAAGATCATGAGCAGTTAGACATCTATACGAAGATATTAGTAAAAGATGTCCAGTATTATAACGGCAATGTTGCCAGGGCTGACACCATTATTGACAGGCTCATTAAAAAGGAATTGTTCTTGCAATATAAATCTGTAGAGGACAAAGGTGTTTATTTGCTGGCAATTCCCGTAGACATTTTTAGAAGACTCAAAAGCATACCGACCAAACGCGGATGGAAAAGCCCTTGGATGTGGTGTGCTAAATGCGGTCACAATGTAAGGTTAAACCACGGTGAGATGTATAGCGTCAAAGTTTTGAGAGGCGAATGTGGTCATATACTCGAAAAACCACAAGGCTCTCTCTCGACAATTGACATGAATGGAATAGAGAAAAAAGACATATCAGTGAGCGATGTATTGCAAGCCATACATCAGGCGATGGAAGAATACGAGGTGTCAGAATGATAGCGCAAGAGCAAGCCATATTGCAGCATGAGAAAAAGTATACATCAGAGGAGCGCCCTACATTCTGGTATGACTGTACATCACGTATAATCATCTTCCCTGATGGCGATGTAAAACACATAGGAACTATGCCGCTTACATCTGTGCTAGGGGGAATTGAGAAGCATATGCAGCGCCCCGATAGTGAGCAGAAATATGGCAGGCATAAAGCCGTGAACCTTTTTATCAGGGCTGGCAATCTTCGAAAGAACAAGCCAAATAGAGAGTACTTTAACGTGGGGGATGGATGGATACGCGATGCATACGAGTATGTTGATACACTTTTCGCTAAGTATTATAGAGACGGTTATCGGGTGTACGTCTATGGCACTGGTAAATACTTTGGTGAAGAGAGAGACATTATAGCCATACGCAAGGCATGGTACACTTTGCAATCTCAACTTGACGATGCTTTCCACTATCCAAATTTCAAGCTCTATACAACGCCCGCGTCTACTGGTCGAAACTTGCTACGTGGCTCACTGCCTGAAAATGTGCAGTATGAAAGATTGCCCGATGATATCCTACGTGCAATCTACAGGGATATTTGTTATCAAAGCAGGATACAACATTTCCCACCTAAGCGGCCAGTGTTAGAGAATGGAGGATACATCATAGATGGCTCATGGTTTTACGCTAGTTTTTGCCTTAACGATATGCCTACCGGAAAGCCTGAGCATGATACAGTCAACGAACTGGCTACTTTCCCAAATGGCTACAGGTGTCCTGGTTTTTACTATGGCACTGCGACCGTTCCACTAGACCGCCCGAAACACATCGGACTTTTGAAAGAATGGACTGAGTGTTACAGATCGGACGATGAAAGCCGTTACCCAAATGAGCCAGGGGAAACGTTCAAGTTTCGTGCTACAAATCATGAGGTATTCTTAGCTATGGTTAATGGCTATCATATCGTCATAGAAGAACGGTACTACTTTCCTCACAAGCAAGCGAACCCTTTATACAACTGGATTAGAAAGCTAATCGACTTGAGAGAAAAAGCAAGTACAGGGAAGGGCAAAAACTCACTCCTGAAAGCAGCATACAGAAATATCGTCCTGCATACCATAGGCTCTTTCAAGCAAGCGTACACATGGAAAAACCACACCGATATCACCGACGATAAATTTCACAAGCTGGAAGAAACAGGCAGGATTATAGAGATATACCCGCGCAAAAAGCTAGGCTTCATATCCTGCGTGGAAGAATTGGACTTGCCAGGGGATAGACAAAAGTTTGTACATCCTGAGATTGCTGCTTATATATGGGGAATGGCAAGAGCTAAACTAGCAGAATTTTTACTACAGAACATACCGTACGAGGATGTTGTTTTTATGAGTACAGATTGTGTATGGGCTGCGAGCGTTCCTGATGGAGTGCAGAAAAAAGGGGAATGGAACAAGCCAGGGGAATTTGTTGTAAAAGATCACATTCCTGGGCCGTGGGAAGTGCCTACAGATAGCGGCAAGATGAGAGACTACGTTATCAAGTACAATGTAGAGCATAACAAATTTGATGAAATAATGCACACTGATCGTTACTACTACGATGAAGAGGAGTTTTAATCATGACAGGATACAGAGTGATAGAAGCGCAACGCGAAGAGGTAGACCCTGCTGATTTGTACGCGCTACCAACTAAAGAGCAGCATAAAGACGGTTCATACTCTGTCAATGTTCCTGTAGAGAATATGGATAGAGCAGTACGAGAGATCGAAAATGGAGGGCCTGATTTTCGCGTTCATGTGTACGCAACAAATGAAGAAGGCGAACGTTACCCTGTTTTTATCAATGAAGGTAGAGACAACGGCATAGGGGCCGATGGATTGGCAGAAATGTTGAGCACCAGCGAGCTATCAGATTTGATCGAAGCAAACACATACGGCAAGGTATCATCTGATGAACTAGCTTTCATTCAGCTAGAATTTAGGCCGGAACATCACAGGGAATAATTCTCAAGCGTTCCTTTCAACCATAAAACCAGGGCGTCTATATCCGTTTGCGCTACTCGACAGGTAGCCAGGATATAGCGCCTTAATTCTTCATTAAGCCTTACCTCACCGCTATAGACTTGGTAAAAATCTCCCCTGCTAAAGACGGTCTTACCGAAGAACTGTAAAACCATGTGGTCTATCTTGGCTCTAAACGGCTCCATCAGATCATGACATAATGTGTTCTTTTCTGCCTGGTATGCATGAAGGTAGCCGCAAGTTGGCTCTAACCCTGCCATGATAACCGCTTGTAGTATTTGCGCTTCGAGTAGTGCGTAAGCGAAATTCAGACAAGAATGGCATGGATTAATTGCCCATCTTGCGCCGTGGCTCTTACTAAGTGGACTATTGCGGCCTGTGATCGACAGCCAGTGAGGAGGCACTATTTTAGCTGTTTTCTTGTCCCATAGAATAGGGATGCCCGTAAGTGCTGCAAAGTAGGCACTAGCCATTGTGCCTTCTACCGTTCGCAACTTTTCAAGAGTCGGTATACGGTGCAATTCAGATAGTCCCTTTTCAAGCGCATCTATCGCATATGCTTGCTTATCAAGATGCGGGTATTTCTCAAGTGTTGCTATTTGGCTCAAGGTTTTTTGCCTGATTAATTCGACTGAAATACTGAGTCCCATATCACCTTGACTTGCTAGGTACTGCTTGCATATGAGCTTTGCGTTACTTGGATGTTTGGGGGTAAGAACTTGGATTAAAGAGCCGCGCCAGTCCAGCATAAGCACATTGATGTTTTCCTGTATACAGAACTTTATCGCCTCTATGCTAACATATCCCCCGTCTGAAACCAGGATGATTTGACGTACTTTGTTCGTACCCTTAAAGAGCCTGATAGTTTTGTCCTCTTCTGACATTCTTCCATAGCTTAATACGAGCGCCTTATGTTCTACGCGGATAGAAGCTCCATAACCTCCTAAAATAACGGTGTCACCCTTTACTTTTAATTTGCGGTCGGTTGCCTCTTCATACTGGACACAGGAAACATCATAGGAAGTTTGCTCAATCTCAAACGGGGTAAAATCGGGGAGGTTGTTTTCCGATGAAATGCGTGGTAAAATTGTAACCATGATACCAGTACCTTAACCCTTCTGGTGTCTATCGCCCCTAGATATTCCAGTATCTAGGGGCAACACATTATTCTCTTCTAATTATAGCATAAATCCGCCCGCCGCGCCAGCCCCTCTATTTTTGTCCCCTTTCCCCGCTCCCAAACCCGCCCCCTGTTAGCCCCCTCTTTTGCAGCTCTTTTCCTGTTGTTTTTGCGGGTAGTACGCCCGACGTAGTAGGCGTGAAGGCACTCGCACACTAGCGTTATAGCTCCCGCCGCTCCCCAGGCCGATGTACAGGCAGCATTTTTGACGCATCGTATAGGGGGGAGGTGTATCTTTACTTATAGTAAAAACTTGAAGCTGTAAACTGCCTCCCCAGGCGGGCGGAGTGTTCGGGCTAGTGTGCGAGCGGGTTTATGGCCCTAGTTGATCGAGGTATATTCCTGGGTGGGGTGGGAAGCGGATACGCTGATGGGTGCGCTGCTGCTGCTGCTGGCGTTACGAAACTTCACCGGAGCGGCAAATCGTAACGTTTGCTGTTTGTTGCAGCAGTGGCGGCGCGGCGGGGGCACCACCCTCGGAGAGCGTCTCTTTGACTTTGGAGAAGCAGCCGGGGCGGCCAATGTAGTGAAACTGATCGCCAATTTCCTGCTGGGAGTCAACCTCGAGGCGATTGCCGAAGGGTTAGCGCTGGGAGAGCGCTCAGGCATCGACCGCAGCCGCATCATCGATATGGCGCGGCAAACCCTCTTTGATTGTGTCGCCTTCAACACCTATGGTCCCATGATTGCGCACAAAGCCTACGCACCGGCCAGATTTCCTGTCCCGCTCGGCTACAAGGACATGCAGCTGGTCTCCAGCGCAGCAGAACGTGCCCATGTGCCCATGCCCCTACTCAACGTGGTCCATAACCGGTTGATGACCTGCATCGCCCATGGCTGGGTGGAGCAGGATTGGTCATCCCTGGACCGGGCGGTCTTACAAGACGCGGGATTGGATGGGAGTGCATAGTTGTAGCAGGAGAGAGTGTCGCGAACATAGGCCTGGGAAAGGATATCCGTCTCACGCCAACCGAGCTGATCGATGAGCGAGTCATAAGGAAAGGAGCGAACCCAGTGAGCGTCTTGACGATCGTGAAACGCCGGAGAGAGCACCACTTTTCTCTGCATATGGCTGTTCGCAGCGGAGCGTTGGTCCTCGCCGCTGTGGCGATTGCGTGTCACTTTACGAACTATGGCCCACTCATTCCACTCCTCCAGAGCACATTACACGCCAGCGGTTGGCAGATCGGCCTACTGTCAACCCTGCTGTATGTGGGTATCGGACTCACCTACCTGCTCGGAGGCGTTTTTGCCGATCGCTGGGGCGCCCGCCGGGTGCTCATTTTGTCTTTGCTGCTGATTGGCGGTGGAGGGTGTCTCTTGCCACTCTTCCCCAATCTGATCTGGATCGTGTGCATGCGCGCTCTGATCGGACTTGGGTCGGGTGCGGCCATCGTGGCAGCATCACAAGCGGCGCGTGTAGGCCCATACGCGGCGCTCGGGCAGGGGTTGTTTGGAGGTGCCATGCAGGCGGGAGCGGCTCTTGGCCTGTTTGTCACGCCTGCTTTGCTTGCCCCCTTTGGCTGGCAAGATGCGTTTTTTGCTTGGGGCTTGCTCGGTCTGCTTGCCGCTGGTGTATGCTTCATGACGATACAGAAAGAAACTATACCTGCTATACAGTGCCGTCGCCGTATCCGAGAAGCATGGCAATCTGGCACCCTCTGGTCGCTTGGCCTCGTCCACTTCGGGACGCTCGGGTTGGGTCAGGCCATTGCACCCTGGTTAGCGCTGTACCTGGCCATGTCCGATGGGATGCCTGTAGGAGTGGCAGCGGCGATTGGAGGTTTGGGACTGCTCGCGGGCATGTTCTTTCGTCCTCTGGGCGGTGGGTTACTCTCACGAGAGCGCTGCGAGCACGTCTTGTTGCTCCGCACGGGAACGCTGCTGGCCTGTGGCGGCGTGATCCTGCTAGCCCTGCCCCTGCATATTCCGCTTCTGACCGCCTGGGGTATCACCCTGCTGGTCTGTGGGACGACGCTGCCCTATGCAGCGGTATTCGACCAAGCCGGACGCATCGGAAAGACACATGCTCTGGGACCGGGGACCGCACAGGGCGTGGTGTCCGTCATCTCGGCTCCTGCGTCGGCCTTTGGTCCCCCACTCATCGGTGTCCTGTTGGAGCGTAGCGGCAGTTTCAGTGTGGCCTTTGGGGCGTTCATCCTGGTGGGTTTGCTTGCGATCACTGCTGCTGTTCTTGCCGGTCCTGCCCTGAAACGGGCGTCGAGGGTACGTGAACCACGCGCGACGCTGTCAGCGACTCCGCCCCACACGCGTGACCAACACAGGCGCAGAGGCAAGGACCTCGATGTATATGTGCAGTCTGAGATGGCACGCATCCGCTCACAGGGCACGCAGCAGTTCCCACCGCCTGATCGTCCCATGATTGCCATCCCTAGCGCGCTCGCGCTGTCGCGAGAACCGGGTGACTCCACTTCGAGGATCGGCGCCACAACGATCCGCAGGCTGTTTCGGGCAGGGGGCACGCCGCTGGTCCTTCCTGTCCCGACGCCGCAAGGGAGCCCTTCTGACCTGCTAGAGGATACGGTCCGCTTCCAGCAGGTCTTTGACACCATCCTCTGGCCGTTGTTCTCCCAGGTGCTCCTGCTGCGTGTGCGAGGGATCTGCCTCACAGCCGGGAAGGATCCTCTGGCCAATGGTATGCAGATGCTCGATACAGCGGGGGTATCGTTCTCGCTGCCAGAGGTCCCCGACCGATGGAAGTACATGCTCCAAGACGCTATTGCCCTATTCGCCTCGTTGATAGGTATGCCCGTGCTCATCAAGAGATGGGGCGAGCAGCGCTGGCAGGTGAAACAGTGGGATGAGAAAGCGATACGGCCCGATGCCAGGCGCTTCAGGATGGAACATCCGGCCCGTCCTGTGGGCGAGGCTGAGGAGCCTCCCTCTCTGTTCTCAACCTTTATTGCAGCTGCGAAGGCGTGTTCTCCGCCGCCCCTGGAAGCGCTGGACCCACTGCGAGAAGCGATATGCGCGTGGCTCCATTTCCAGATGACGTCCAGGCACAGGCGCGAGAGAACGCAGCGAGCGAAAGGCACGCCTGCACGAAGATACACCAAAGACGATCTGCTGGAGAGGAAGCGCGCATGCATGCGTCAGCGGAAGGGAGCGTCGCTCCTTGCAGCAGGAAAGTTGGGTGGCAAGAGACATGCATATGCTGCCGGTCCGGAGGTCGCTCGTCTCTTGCCAGGCCGGGAGCGTTACGCTGGCACACGTCCAGCATGAGAAGGAGGGAGAAGACGATGAAAGCTGCTGTCTATCATGGAAGGCGAGATGTGCGGATCGAAGAGAGGCCTGATCCCTCCGGGCCAGGCCGGGGCGAGGTGGTGCTGGAGGTGCTTATGGGTGGGATATGCGGGACGGACGCAGGCGAGTTTGCGCACGGCCCGTTGCTCATCCCGCTCGATGTCCGGCATCCGGCCAGCGGGCATCGTGGTCCGGTGATCCTGGGACATGAGTTCGTCGGGCGCATTGTGGCGGTGGGACCAGAGGTAGAAGGCCTCGCCGTGGGCCAGCGGGTCGTGCCAGGCGCCGCCTGGTGGTGCGGGCAGTGTCGCTGGTGCCTGGAGGGACGGAGCAACCTGTGCGCACAGTATTTTGTGTTCGGGCTGCATGCCGATGGCGGACTCGCTGAACTGGCGAAGGTTCCCGCACGCATGTGCCATGTGGTACCCGATGCCTGTGGCGATGAGAGCGCCGCGATGGCCCAGCCGGTGGCTATTGCATTGCATACCGTGCGTCAGAGTGGCGTGCAGCCGGGACAGGTACTCGCCGTCATTGGCGTTGGCGGCATCGGGTCGTTGATCCTCGTCGCCGCCCAGGCACAAGGTATCTCCCCTATTCTTGCTCTCGATGTCGATGAGCAGCGCCTGGAGAAAGCAGCACGGCTGGGTGCCTCATTCCTGGTCAATACACGATCCGAAAACCCGGAGCACGTCATGCGCCGCCTCACCGGAGGAGTAGGGGCGGATGTGGTGATCGAGGCCAGCGGGGCGCCAGGTGCGCCGGAGCAGGCCCTGACCCTGGTACAACGAGGTGGGCGTGTGCTGCTGGTAGGATTGCAGGCAGCACACCGTGCGCTTGATCTGCGCGCGATGGTGCTCGGTGAAATCGAACTGCGCTGCTCCAACGGGCATGTATGTGATGTCGATCTCCCTGCAGCGCTCACGCTGCTGGCAACAACCGACCTCGCCCGAACCCTGTTGGACCGGGTCATTGCGTTGGATGCACTCGTGCATGACGGATTACTGCCGCTCGTGGAACACAAGGTGCATGGCAAGATCCTCGTTGCTATCAAACGGACATAGGAGAGACAACACGGATGGAAATCGTTGAAAACGCGACCGTTGGACTGGACCGGGAGATCCATTGGAGAGAACACGGCTCTCTCAGAACGTACTCCTATCCCTATCACTTGCGTGCGGGCCAGGCATGGCCGGAGTTACTGGGGAAACTGCACGCGCTCGAGGCAGACCACTTTGTGCTCGTGACCGATGCGGCATTTCCCGTGCGTCTGGCAAGAGAGGCCTGGATGCGGGTATCCTCCCTCGGTCGCTGCACGCTCCTCACCTTCCAGGGTGGCGAGCACGCGAAACACCTGGTCACCATTCATCGCCTGGGCAACGACGCGATACGCGCCGGAGCCACACGGCGCTCCTGCATCATCGCACTGGGAGGAGGACTGGTAGGCAATGTCGCGGGGCTGTTGGCTGCCCTCTTCTTCCGCGGCTCGCGGCTGGTGCATCTGCCGACGACGCTCCTGGCGATGTCCGACTCCTGTCTCTCACTCAAACAAGGCGTGAATTCGGACGCAGGGAAGAATCATTTCGGGCAGTTTTACCCACCGGAATTTGTTTGGGCCGATCTCTCCTACCTGCGCAATCTGCCCACGATCGAGATACAGTCGGCGCTGTGCGAGCTGATCAAAAATGTGCTGGCTATCTGTCCGCAGTACTACGATGAGATCGCCGCGACCTTGCGCCAGGATGGGGTCTATACAGAAGCGCAGATGCAGCATTTTATCGCCGTATGCATCGAAGCAAAATGCGCGGTGATGGGCCAGGATGCCCTGGAAAAGCAGGATGCGGTCATCCTGGAATACGGGCATACGGTCGGGCATGCCCTGGAACTGCGCTCTCACGGGACCATACCCCACGGCCTTGCCATTGGGATTGGCATGGTCGTTGAGGCGCGCATCTCGCGCATGTTGGGCATGCTCTCTCGACAGGAGGAGGAAGCCCATCTGACACTCCTGCGTCTCAATGGCGCTCCCACCTCGATCCCTGTACACTTCAGCGCCTCGGAGCTACTGGAACTGTTGGCGCATGATAACAAGCGCGGCTACCTGCCTCCGGTACGTGGGAAATACGATATGGTCCTCCTGGAGCGGCTAGGAGTTCCTCATAGGACAGGGGGAACCGTGCTGACGCAAGTCGAGGAGAGCACGGTCCGTGCCGCCATCGAGGCGTTGCAGGAGGACAACGTGAGCAATCGAGAAAGGACGCAAGCAGTATGACCACAGCGGTGAACAATCGAACATATGGTCCCATTACC
>Ga0137389_10002467_pt1 | contig 11260 bp, 11 predicted proteins | sample 15con2h14BmetaG_FD_104645 | JGI IMG/M metagenome (GOLD analysis project Ga0137389, IMG submission 104645) | Vadose zone soil microbial communities from Angelo Coast Range Reserve, California, USA - 15con2h1.4B metaG | ecosystem: Environmental > Terrestrial > Soil > Vadose zone > Saprolite...
AAGTGGTTGAACGCGTTGAGCCTTCGCTCCCAGCCACGCCAGTCGAACTCGTTGGCCCAGTAGGATACGAGGCGTCGTAACCAGTCCAACTCGGTGCCCTGTTCCCAGCCTATCCCAGGTATCTGGTCGGGCCATCTAGCATTGCGCAACCGTGCCCGCAAATCATTGAGCACCTCATTCGCGACGTGAATCCGAAATGGTTCCACTACAATTACCTCCCTCTTGGCCATAGCCAGTGGCCAACTGAATGCGCAGGCAGTGTCGCACGGGGTCTCGTCGATCACTGTCGACAGATAGACATGAGGCGTTGCGGCCCGCGACAATCCCGTTACGACGTAGTTTAGATCATGCCCCTCTGCTCACGAACGATAATGTCCTCTACCGTGGGTGAATGAGTCTAAGAAACTGCCGACAGCGGTCTTTATGAACGACTGATGATCCCGTCTGGATCACGGGGAAACCGGAAGTTATTCCCGAGGCGGGGCTGCCGCCCACGATTCCCCCCGATCCATGAGACAGGTTCTAGTCTGCCGCGCATCCGTGCAACGAAGAACTGCCTCGCGCATCCAACCTGGCATTGAAACATGCGGTAGACAGGGGTACATTCCAACTTCACAGAAGACGCCTAGAACGCAAAGGAGAACGATCCATGTCGCAAACGCAAACCATGACCACTGACCAGGCAACTTTCTTGCTGCAAGACATGTACATGGGAACCCTGAAAACGGAGAGCCGCACAACGAAGAAAATTCTCGAAGCGGTTCCCGCGGGAAAAGTGGACTACCGGCCGGACCCCGCGTCAAGAAGCGCGATTGAACTGGCGCGCCATATTGCCGCCGCGGACAACCGCTTCGTTGAAACCGTGATCAACGGCGTGTTCGACACAAACCCCGCGATGATTCCGGAAAACGTTAAGACACCCGCTGAAGTTGCCTCGTGGTACGAAGAACGCTACGCGAAAAATTTCGAAGCCCTCGGAAAAGTGACCGGCGAGCAATTGGTGAAGATCGTGGATTTTCGCGGGATGTTCCAATGGCCCGCGGTGAAGTTTGTGATGTTCGGCCTGCACCACACCATTCATCATCGCGGCCAGCTCGCCTCGTACTTGCGCTGTATGGGCGCAAAAGTGCCTTCGATTTACGGCGAAAGCTACGATGACGCGCAGGCGCGAAAGGCGGCGCAGGCATAAGGAGAGTCATCGCCCAAAAGTGGTCGGTGCGCCGCGCGGTAGAGCGAGCTGAAGGTGTTAGTTAGGAAGATTGGGTGACCGTGGCACGATCCGCGCGATCGTGCTTTTCGTCGTAAAGGGCCTGGTCTGCCGCACTGAGAATATGTTCAATCGTCGCGCCGTCGCGAGGATACTCGGCGATGCCGATGCTGACCGAAAGCCGCGGAACTTCGACATCTTCCGTGAGACGCAGAGAAATGCGCTGAGCAACCCGGCGGGCATCTTCGGAGGAAGTCCCAGGAAGAACGAGAGCGAACTCATCGCCGCCATAACGAGCGGATGTATCGATCTCACGGCAACTCAAGTGAAGAACCTCTGCCATGCGGCAGAGTGCGAGGCTACCGACGACATGGCCGTGCACATCGTTGATCTTCTTTAGTCCGTCGAGATCGAGCAAGAGAACCGAAAAAGGGCGGCCGTCGCGCCCGTAACGCTTGATTTCCGCACCGAGGCGATCGATCAGCAGACGGTAGTTGGCGAGGCCGGTGAGGGGGTCGCTGACTGCCAGAACGCGAGCGTGTTCCTCCTGACGGCGGCGCTCCGACACTTCCGCGGTAAGAACGAGGGTCATCAGCGCCTCCACACCAAGAAAGCACTGCAAAAGAAGCAATGAGTGATTAACCGATTCGCGGAAGAAGGGTCCGTAACCGCGGATGGTGCCTTCCACGGCCAGCAAACACAGAAGGCAGATGATGACGGAGGCTTCGCGCTGCCCGAAGCGAAATGCCGCCCAGACGAGCAATGGAGTACACAAAAAGGTCCAGGGATCACTCCGGATCTGGGCATGGAAGAAAGGGCCGAAAATGATTCCCGCCGTGAGAAGCGTCGAACAGAACAAAGCGCCGGCCTCCAAATACTGGCGCCTGGACCATTTCACGCGAGGACGCTCCGTCCAGAGAAGCAGAAAAGGCGTGAAAACCAGGGCCCCGGCGGCATCACCGAGCCACCAGGTACGCCAGATAAGGCCGTAATGATTCCATGACGCGAAGCCACCTGCCGCGAGACTGGTGACTCCGATCGTTGCCGCGACGGCGGTGCTCAGAATCCCCGCATAGAGGGCGAATAGGAGGATATCCCCAGTTCTCTCGAAGACGCGCCGGCCGTTCGCGAAGCGAGTGACCAGATGGTATGCCAGGACAGCTTCGAGAGTGTTTCCGGCCGCAATCCCGAGAGAAGTAAGCGCGGAACCCGCAGTCGTGAGATTCACAAGAAAAGCTCCTGCAAAAACGGCAGGCCAGAAGCCGGATCCGAGCGTAAGCAGCGCGGCTATAGCAATGCCGGTTGGCGGCCAGACGGGAGATGCGCTCGGGTGTACGGAGGCAAGCCTGAGGCTGAGCTTTCCCGCAAGGATGTAGATGGCACAGACGGCTAGTCCGATAAGAATTTGCTTGAGGACCCGGGATCGCAAAACGCTCAGATCGCGCACCCAAGGGGTTGAAGTGTTGACTCCGAGGCCAGAGTTCTCCATGTATGTTCTTTCAGGCTCCCTATGGAGGCCCGGGAGCTGTCTCCACTAATGGCAGAAAACTTCGCCAAAAAAGAATATTTTAAACGAATGGCTTCTAAAGGGTAAGTCAGGAAAAGACCTTACGTTTCAAGTAAGGGAAACGCCCTAGCCCGCTCGGCCAGGGGGACGGCCCCCGGGTCCGGTTGCCCATACTCGCGGACCAGCAACGCCGAACTACGCTTCTACAAATTAACGGACCACACCAGAGAGCGGGCTGGAGGCAGAGGCATAAAGGCGCTTGGGCATGCGGCCGGCGAGGTAGGATTTGCGGCCGGCGACCACAGCATCGCGCATGGCTTCGGCCATGAGCACGGCATCCTGGGCTTCGGCGATGGCAGTGTTCATGAGCACGCCATCGGCGCCGAGCTCCATGGCCACGGCGGCGTCGGATGCGGTGCCGACACCGGCATCCACGATCATGGGCACTTCGGTGATGCGCTCACGCAGAATGCGAAGGTTGGCGGGATTCTGCACGCCGAGGCCGGAGCCGATGGGAGCAGCGAGAGGCATGACGGCAGCGGCTCCTGCGTCGATCAGCTTGCGGGCAGCGATCAAATCGTCATTTGTGTAAGGCAGGACGACGAAGCCTTCCTTGACCAAGACGCGCGTGGCTTCGATGAGCTGCTCGGTGTCCGGGAAAAGAGTTTGCTGGTCGCCGATAACTTCGAGCTTGACCCAGTTCGAGAGGCCGACTTCGCGGCCAAGACGCGCGGTACGGATGGCTTCGTCGGCGGTGTAGCAGGCGGCGGTGTTTGGCAGGATGAAGATTCTTTCGCGATCAATGTAATCCAGGAGCGATTCCTTCGATTTGTCGGTGAGGTTGACGCGGCGGACGGCGACCGTGACCATGTCGGCGCCGCTGGCGGCGTGCGCGCGCGCCATTTCCTGGAAGCTGCGGTACTTCCCCGTTCCAACAATGAGACGGGAGTTGAAAGCGCGGCCCGCAATGACCAGATTGTCCGGCATGGTTGACCTCATTAGGATTTTAGACCTTCAGAGGCGCGCGGACAAATTACGATTGGCGGCAAAAAACAGGAAGAGGGGCCAGCAGCCTGAATAGCGCCAGCCCATTGTCAGACGTTGCGCTGCAAAAATGCGTTGGCCGAGCTTAGCGCACATGCGGGCGCAAGAGCCAGCTCAGGTCCACACCGATGCCGAAGGAATAGCTATTGAGTTGCAGAGGAACGCTGCGGCTGAAGTCGAATTCGAGATCGAGGTAATCGACTGGCTTGTAATCAATGCCGGCGTTGTATCCGTTGTCTCGAACCAAATCCGCAGCGCCGGTGGAAACGCTGGAAGTGGTGAAGCTCTTGCGGTCCTTGGTCGGAGCGCCAGCGCCGCATTTGGCGGCGGAACCGCAACGAAAGACTCGACTGATCACCGTCTGATTGCCCCAGGGTGCGACATCATAGGCCGAGACAGAGAAACTAAACTTGCCAGGGTCGTATTCAATGCCGCCGTTGAATTGCGCGTTATAACCGTAGGTGATGAAAGGGCGATGGAAAAATTTTGTGTCCATGACGGAGTTGCCCACTCCGGCGTCGAGGAACGGAGAAAAGTCGCCGAAGGCGTGATCAAAATGGTTTGCCAAATTCCAAGTGGCGTGGCCGGTGCTTAGGCCCTTCTTGGTATCGGCCGTAGGAGCCGTAAGGTGGATGGCTGAACTGTAATTCAAAGACTTGTTCGGGTAGTTCCAACGGAGGTCGGTGAAGAGAGTTCCGACGCCGATGCCGGACACCGCGCCAGGATTTTTCTGCTTGATGGAAGTCGGCGTGCTCACGAAATAAAACGGGACGCCCGCGTCAATTCCAAAATGGTGAGAAAAATTGTAGCCGAGAGCGGACCCCACATCGTAGACAGCACCGTCGCCGCTGCTGTAGCTTCCTTCGAACTTGCCTCCCAGCGTCCATCCGGGAGTGAAACCTCCGGGGTTATCTTTTGCCGGCCCGCTGGCGGCGGGGATCGGTGATTGTCCGAAGGATTGGGGACAAAGAGCGAGAAGGGCGAGGGCGCCGAACACGGTTGAACGGAGCAGCCAGCCGCTGCTTACAATTGAACTCTTCCTATTTAACTTTGCGCCGAAGATCACAGTTTCCCTCCGAGTTTTGTATCATTTTTAGCAGGATGTGCCGGGTGTTTCTTCCAGCCATGCGATGCCTGCCGAGCGCTACAGTTGAGAATTGAGGTGGGCGTTATTTAGTTCGATTCCAGTTTACGGAGGGGAGACGCCCGAAGCCAGCGGGACGCCTGGAGTTGTTTCGCTGGATAAACCTGTCCGAAAGAACAGCGAGCCGCAGGCGCGGGAACAAATGGGACGAAAGGACTCAACACAGAGGTCACAGAGTACACGGAGAAGAAAAATCGTCGAAATTCATTCCTGCAAAATCGGGCGAGGTTCGGCGACGTCGGCGTAGAGGGATTCGATGACCGCGGCGTACTGTTGTTCGACGACGCGGCGTTTGAGTTTGAGGGTGAAGGTGAGGCTGCCGTTGTCGAAGGTGAAATCTTCCGGGAGAAGGGCGAAGCGTTTGATGGTTTCGTATTGGGCGAGATGGATGGTGAGGCGCTTGACCTCGGAGTCGATTAGCGCGTGGACCCAGGGATGGGCGGCCAGTTCGGCGTTGGAGGCGAATTTGATGCCTTGATCAGCGCCTTTGGCGGCGACGGTCATGGCGTTGAGGACAATGAGCGCGACGATGAATTTGCGTTTGTCGCCCAGGACCATGGCGTTCAGGATGTAGGGGCTGGTCTTGAGCGCGTTTTCGATGGGCTGGGGGGCGACAAATTTGCCCGCCGCCGTCTTGATCAAGTCTTTCTTGCGGTCGGTGATGAAGAGATAGTTGTCCTTATCCACGTAGCCGATATCGCCGGTGCGGAACCAGCCGTCTTCGCCGAGAACTTCGCGAGTGGCTTCGGGATTCTTGTAATAGCCTTGCATCACGCAAGGGCCTTTGACGAGGATTTCTCCGTCTTCGGCGGCGCGGACTTGCACGTCGGGAATTGGTTTGCCGGAACTGCCCATGCGGTTCTCTGGATAATTACTGGAGACGATGGGAGAAGTTTCCGTGAGGCCGTAACCCTGATAGATTGGAATGCCGATGGTCCAGAAAAATTCGGCGAGCGCCTTGGAGAGAGGAGCTCCGCCGGAAGAAACGATGCGCAGGTGGCCGCCGGTGCCCAGACGGATTTTCTTGTAAACCAAGGTATCGGCGAGCTTCCACTGCGCTTTCAGGGCGATGCTTGCGGAGGCTCCCGTGGCGCGCCAGGGAGTTGCTCGCTCGGCTACGTTCATGGCCCAGTCGAAAATCTTTCGCTTCACACCGGTGGCCTTCGAGCCTTGTTCGACGAGGCGGGCGTAGATTTTTTCGAAGAAGCGCGGAACGGCGGCGATGATGGTGGGATGGACTTCGAGGAGCGCCTGGGCGACGGAGTCGATGGACTCGACGTAGGCCAGGGCGGCACCGTTGAAGATGTAGATGTAATCGAGCGTGCGGCCGTAGACGTGAGCGAGAGGAAGGAACGAGAGCGCGACGTCCGTGGCGGGATCGAGACTGAAGTCGTGGCCAACGCCGTGGACGTTAGAGCAAAAATTGTTGTGGGTGAGCATGACACCCTTGGGCTCGCCGGTGGTGCCGGAGGTGTAGATGAGCGAGGCGAGCTGGCCGGGGAGAACTTGCGAGGCGCGCATGCGGTACGAGGAAACGTCCGCCGCGGTCGCGCTGGCAATGAGAGTTTCGTAGCGGAGACATTCGCTGGGGATGTCGGGGCCGCCGTCGGCGACGATAATTTGCTCGAGTTCCGGAAGGCTAGCGCGGACGGTGAGAAGCTTTTGTAATTGGGGCGCGCCGACAACGAAGACGACCTTGGCGCCGCAATGTTTGAGAATGTAGGTCATGCGGTCGGGCGATTCGTTGAAGTAGACCGGGACGGTGACGGCGCCAGCGCCATTGATGGCGAAGTCGGCGGTGTGCCACTCGGGACGGTTGGCGGAGAAGAGACCGACGCGGTCGCCGGGCTTCACGCCGAGTTCGACAAAGGCCGTCGAGAGGCCGGCGACGCGGCGGAGGAATTCCTGGGAAGAGATGGCCTCCCAACGGCCGTCGCGGCGAATCATCTGGACGCGTGGGTTCGGAAGATTGTCGATGGCGTTCAGGAAGCGTGAGGGAAGCGTTCCGTAGTTCATGGCCTGAGCGTCACTCTACCTTACCCACCTAGATGGCGCAATGCGGGACGCGCTTGCAGTTTTTACGATGGGCGTAGCGCATTGGTCGTGTCTGGAGCCGCAGAGCTGAAAAGGCACGGGTCTAAAGACCCGCCACCACGGGACTGGCAGGACTTCCAGGGTCAGGAGGGGCAGCCTGCGCGGTATTGGTTGCTTGTTGACTGCGACGTGCGGCAAGTTCACGGTTTTGCTACCGAAGGAGGGCGTTGAAGCGAGTTATCTCCGCTTCCTTCTGGGCGGCCTTCTCGGCCGCAGCGGCTCTCTCTACAGCAGGGAGGCTATTGAGGAGCAACTGGGAAATGTAAGCCAGGGCAATGGCGTCGCGGCGGGCGATGCGTTTGCGGGCGAGTTGCTTGACGAGATTACCGAGGAAGAGATTTACGGAACCGGCCGTGGAGAAGTCACGGATGTCGCCGAGAAAGTCGGCGGCGAGAACCTCGGGCTCCACTGTGGGAACACTCGACTTGAGACGGTCGGCGTGATAGGCGCAGAGCGTCGGGCGCGCAGTTCCATTCGCGAGAAGCATTCGGGACGCAAGAGGCGCGCATTAAACTATAGGAATAAGGTGGGCCAACCCGGGGGTGTTCAAGCGGGACGAGGGTTGGTCACCTATCCAGTCTAAGGACGGCAGCCTAATTAGTTGTTGACGATGAATAATAAGTTGTATACGATGAAGATGGAGGTGTTTTATCCGAAGCCCAAAGGAACTGACACGAGCAGAGATCGTTCGCGCCGCTGATCATTTCCGCTGGACGAGAAAAGGTGCGAAATGGACGGTGATTGTGGGTGAAAGAGAGCTCCCGGCGCGCCCGCTCGTTCTTGAGGCTGCGGGTGTTCCTCCGAATGACCCGACAAACTCGCACCAGGCCGTGGAGATATTGCGGAGACTCGGATTTGAGACTCGCTACGCCAGGGACCAAGGGGAGACGGGAATAAAGGAGAAAGAGGAACCTTCGGAAAAGGAATCGGGCTCGATTCTTGAGATGGTTTCGGCCATTACTAGGGAAGTACCTGAACGCGAATGGAAACGCGTTCCTGCCGACCTGTCAAAAAATGTTGACCATTATCTTTACGGTAGCAAGAGGACGGATAAATGAGGCAGGTCTTCGCCGACACTAGCTATTGGATCGCCCTAGTGAATCCGCGGGATCAGATTCATGCGAAGGCCGTCAGCGTAACTCAGCAGCTTTCTCCGGCAAGAATCTTGACCAGCGAAATGGTGCTGGCGGAAGTCCTCAACAGTTTTAGCGATGCTGGTCCGTTGCGCCATGCTGTTGGCAGCATGGTTCAGAAACTCCGCAGCCATCGGGATGTAATCATCGTTCCGCAGACATCGGAACAATTTGAGAGCGCGCTGCGGCGCTACAAGCAAGCGGCGGATAAGAGTTGGAGCCTAACAGATTGCGCGAGCTTTCAGGTGATGGAAGCGGAGCAGATTCAAGCGGTGTTGACGCATGACCAGCACTTTGCGCAAGCGGGATTTGAGACGTTGCTGCGCTGAGGGGAGTTATGAGTCGATTTCGGTCAGGGTTGAGGGTTCTTTAAGAGATCAAGGAGGCTCTGGTGGACGCGCTGGACGGCTCGGAAGAATTCATCAATCCCCACGGTTTCGCGGGCTATTTCGTGAGCGGCCAGGCCCGTGGTTATGGCGTCGCAGAGTTGAGTGGCGCGGCGGATCCCTTCCGCAGTCAGCAAGGGGAGCACAGTGAGTGGATCCTGTTTGCGGGATTGGCGCTCTTGCCACTCTTGGACGGCCCACGCCGTCTTGCGCACATTATCCACTGCATCGCGGAATTCCTTGAGGATGCGCGGATCGAATGGGCCCGAGCGCATCTCATACTCCAGCCTGACCAGGTCGGCGCAGGTTTTCTTTAGCTGGAGATTCTTGCCCCAGAAGGTCTCACTGGGGACGAAAAGCTCGACGGCAACCCCCAACAAGCGGCCCTCGCTATTGCGACGAACGCCGACAACGCGAGCTTGCGAAGTTTCATGCGTAACGAGATTCGTCAACTCAATCTCAGTGCCAGCGGCAGGGTAAATCTTCATCTCCAACAAACCACCCTGAGCGTTCACTTCAGTGGCCTGGCCCGCTTCACGGAAAATTTTACCGTTAGCCTCCTGCCAGGTCGCCTCCACCGGGGAGATGAAGGGAAAACGTCTGCTTCGCCGCTTGCCGACTGTTGAAGAAGGTTGATTCGCGATCGGCTGTGCCATCGAACCGCCTCCATCGAGCTGATTGAGGGGATTTATAGCACCATATAGTTCCCTTTGCCGAGCTAAACGAAGCGCAACGTTAATTTGGAATTTGGCTGAGTTTGGGGAGAGGTGGAAAGAAGCGGAGAATCCGGCTTAGGGAAACGCGGAGCGAGGGCCGCCGCACTCCACGTCAGGAGAGGCGGGTAATTCCGGGGAAACCGTCGAAACCAGAATCAAAGCTCAGGATTCGTTTGATTCCATGCTGCTCCATGACGGCCAGGTGGACGGCATCACGCGCAGACATCTGCCGGCGTCCCATCACAATCTCTTTCGCTCGCTCGGCCGTGGCCCGGTCTATCGCCAGCACTTCATCGGCGATGCCAAGCAAAGCATCGAATGCGGCTTGGATGGCATCTCGCCGGTTTATTGCCACATAGCGGTGCAGGATCTCCTGTAGGACCTCGGCATCCGTAACCAAGCGTTGCCGGTCGCTGATCAGGTTTTCCAGCAGACGCTGCGCATCGGCCTTGTGGGGATGGGGTGCGCCAACGAGGTACATCGGGATATTCGAGTCGACCAGAATCAAGGCTGGGTACCAGCGCCGTATCCGCTCTCGATCTCTGCAAGCATACGGTCGATATCAGCCGAGGGAAAGTCGTGCCGCGCTGCGGCACGAACCACTTCGAGCTTCTTCCCCACTCCAGCGCCAGGTTCACGACGGCGCGCCAGATCGAGAGCCTGGCGGACCCACTCGGCGATCGACATGCGACGGGAGCGGGCTGCACGCTGAATTTCGCGGTATTCGGGATCCTTTAGAATCACCTGGAGCCGCTTGGCCATGGGTATGAGTCTATCTGACTCATACCCATGAGTCAAGATGAGCAACGGCTAGCGAACGGCAGCCCCATCCCTTTCCGCACACACCGCAGAAAGGATGGGCCAACCGGGAGCGTTCAAGCAGGACGAGGGCCTGCCACCCGCCGATTTTTGTTTCTTGTCTGTACGCGCACCTTGCTACGGCAAAAGCGCTTGCGGCAGGCACTACATTTGGTGCTAGCGTGCCATTCGCTCGTATCGAGGGCACCCGGCGATTTCAGGACAGATCGCGGGACACTTCTTCTACGGCTTCGAATTCTTCGTATGGAACTTCAAAGGTTTCGCTCTTCCACGTTCCCGGCCGCGTGATTTTCACGGGCAGGCGAGTACGTCTAAGGACCTCCGCGTGAAACAGGCTTGGATCGGCGTTGAAGCCAGCGTGAGTGATCTGGCGGCCGTCGTTGGCACCCACGGTGAATTGTCGGTTCCCGGTGTTAAAGTGCAGGCCAGCGACATCTTCCCAACGGATCTTCTTCTTGCTGCCGAACCAGGTGCGTGATCCAATCCCGTCCACCTCGATCGTCAAGACCGGCGGAACCATGAGTGGAACCAACGCAAGGAATACAAGGAACAGATATGGCACCCACCTTTCTTCGGGCTTGTGCACGGAATAAGAAGACCAGAGCAGGAGCATCTCCTCCTCCCCTTCGAGCTGCATCCTTTTGCACTAGGGCTTTACGGCCAAGGCTGCCTGCGTGCCCACAGTCTGAGCCCTGCGGAAGGCGTCGAAATCCGCCCACACATGCTGCACGGTCTTCTCGTCGAAAGTCTTGACGGTAGGTTCCCCGCCCTTCGAGGAGTAGATTTCCAGCTTTACCTGACCGCAGCCCGGATTCACGGCGTCTGGCGAATACAGGTACACGCCTTTGTAGGTGGAATCTTCCATCTTTACCGCCCGGTTTCGGACCGACACTGTCACCGGAACCCGGCCAGGATGGATCGGCAGTACTTCCTTGTCTCCACAAAACAGCTTCATCGTCTGGAAATCGGTCTTGAACTTGAGCTTAACAGCTGAGTTTACGCTGAACGAGCGGCCCAACGCCGATCCAAACCCCTCCTTGGCCTTCGGCATCGCATATATTCCAAATACTGCCGGATGCGCGCCGGCTTCCTCTTCCCACTCCTTCGGCTCATCGGAATTGCCCGTGTTCTCGTCAGCGCTTTGTTGTTTCTTGTTGCGCTTCTTATGCTCGCGCTCGGCCTGCAGCCGCCTCTCCTCCTGCTCCCGGTA
>Ga0137389_10002468_pt1 | contig 11260 bp, 10 predicted proteins | sample 15con2h14BmetaG_FD_104645 | JGI IMG/M metagenome (GOLD analysis project Ga0137389, IMG submission 104645) | Vadose zone soil microbial communities from Angelo Coast Range Reserve, California, USA - 15con2h1.4B metaG | ecosystem: Environmental > Terrestrial > Soil > Vadose zone > Saprolite...
GCGTTTGCAAGATCATGCACCGAGCGAGGCGGCAGCCGGTACAGTGGCCCAGACGAACTCCGTAGCCAACCAGCACGGAGCGCTTGAGAGCGACAGATACCCGTGGCAAGTTAACCGTCGTACGCGGTCCTTGGCTGCCGCCTCGCATTTTCGCAACTCGGAGAACTTTCCGGGAAGAAGCTTGCAGTCAGCTAGGGGGCACAATGAGGGGTATCGAGACGATGCCGGGCGAACCGAACGCGAGCATGATTTCTTCGATCATCAACCTTGTCTGCCCACAGTGCGGCGGACACATGAGGGACTTCGAATGCTGCGGCAGGTGCGGCAGGAACTGGCTCCCGGAATGGGAGTGGGCGGTCAACGCTACGAGGAAGCCTGGTACTGCCAGAGCAAAAGGTGCCGGGCCAAAGCGGTGAGTCACTGTTTGGCGGCTCTGTAACAAGCCAACCCATCCTTAGTCAGTCTGAGCACAAGCGTGTCTGACTACAGTCGCTATACTGACGTCGCAACCCGGTCAGGGCGTTTGCGGCGGACGATCTTCAATCGCACTCTTTGCAGGTCTAAAGGCGAAGGAGAACCTTGATATGGACACACTCGCCGGGGTGGCAGAACTGGACCGCCGGTTCGGAATTCCGGGGGTCGCCAGCGTTCGCGAAGGGAATGGCGCGATGCCGCGAGTGCAGATCACTTCTTCCCTCTGCGAGGCCGGGATGTACCTGCACGGTGCACAAGTAACCTCCTGGAAGCCTGCGGGCAGCGACGAGGTGCTTTTCCTGAGTGCGAAGGCGCGATGGACGGATGGCCAGGCAATCCGTGGCGGAATCCCCGTCTGTTTCCCCTGGTTTCGGGCCAAGGCAAATGATCCCCAGGCCCCCGCACATGGGTTCGTGCGGACAAGAGCCTGGCAGCTTGAATCCATTCTCGAAGAAGATGACGCGGTGGTCGTCACTATGGTTACGGAGAGCGGTGAGCATACTCGGCACTGGTGGCCGGGAGAGTTCCGACTCGTTCACCGGGCTACTTTCGGCTCTCAACTCAAGCTGGAGCTTGTTTGCACTAATACGGGGACAACGCCCCTGCGCTTCGAAGAAGCGCTCCACACCTACAACCGTGTGGCGGATGTTCAGCATGTGCGCTTGCACGGTCTGGACGCGGTGAGCTTTCTGGACAACACTGACTCGAACAAGGAGAAGGCGCAGCGGGGGGACGTGGCGATCGCCTCGCAGACCGACAGCGCCTACCTGAATACCCGGAACACGGTGGAACTGTCGGATCCCAAGATGCGACGTCGAATTCGGCTGGCGAAGGCCAATTCGCTCACTACAGTCGTGTGGAACCCGTGGCGCGACAAAGCCTCCGAGTTGCGGGATCTCGGTGAGGGCGAATGGACGCAGTTCTTGTGTGTTGAAGCGAGCAACATTCTGGACGCCGCCGTTCACCTTGAGCCGCGCCAGGAGCATAGAATGACTGCCATTCTCAGTGTGGAGAAACTTTAGCCCGATGGTCGGCGCACGTCATTCTATTTTGCTTCGGCAGATGGAGTCGATGAGGGCAGCACTACAACGACGGCCGTGTCTGGCCCCGCACCCCCACGTGCGCGCTTGGCCCGCGTTGCCTCCTGAGCCACGTCGCGCTCCAGAGCGTCGTGCAAGGCGCTGAGCACCTGATATTGCATCATTGCAATCTGGTATCTCTCTCCGATCAGATACTCCGCCTGTTCGCGAGTAAGTTGATTCGCTTCCTGCGCTCGAGAGATATTCACGACGTCGGCGGACATTTCTTGAGCGATCAGGGCCATGCCATGTTCGTATTCCTTCAGGACATCGGTCGGCCCAAGCGGGAGTTCTGGTTTGATTGCCATCAGCTCGGCAAGTTGCGCGTTATTAGGGGTTTTGGCGCTGGCAAGAACCTTTTCCAGCGGAGGCCGCTCCACATCTGCGCCCTTTCGCGCCATTTGCCCTAAGGCGGTACCTGCCATCACGGCAAGTGACAACAGGGCGCCAACCAGCGATCGCATTTTCATTTTGCTCCTTTGCCACCGCAAGCGCTCAGCTCGCGGCAGTCGTAATGGCCATCTCGGGCGTTCTTTTTTCAGAGTCCTAACCTTATGCTAGGCGGAGGTGAATCTCTTCCGAGAATAGCGCTGGCGAGAAATGCCACGTCTGGATCGCCGCAACGCTGTGCCCGAACCAGTTCCAGGCGGGCGTCTTCGGAAGCGTATTGCGTCCACATCACCCCGCACAAGAAAACATAATCTGCCCTCATTGCCTCTCCTCACCTGGCGTCAGCTTGCGCCCCAAATACCTAGCCCGCGAAACGACCTCTCGCTGGCATGACCGGCTCTAGTGGATTTCGGCAAAACGTCGCGCCAGCATTCCTTCATGGCCTAGACCGGATGATCGATCTCACAAAGCATTACTGCCCGTTACGAAATTCATCACCGCTCGCTTGGAGAAGGAGCATTCGCAACTCCAATTCGACTCCTGCCCGTGGCTAACTGTTACTCCTTTCGATAGAGCTACTTGGAGGTGTCAAGCGGAATGGCACAGCATCGCTGTTCCATTCAGTTACGAAACATTGCCAAGTCTTTGACGGATGGCAGATGGATTTGTGCCATCAAAAGGACGTTTCCGCGGTGTTCATCCTGCCCGCCAAGGCCGCTTAAGCGTAGGCGTTTCTCAGGTATCTCGCCGTAAATCCTGCCACGTGTCGATCTGGCACGGAGCTTGCTGTGTCGAGGTACGGCGAGTGGCTGCCAGTTTGTCTCACGACGAAGATTGCCGATCCCTGCCAAGGAGAAGTCATGATGAAGTCTTATCTAAATTGTGGAGTGCTAACGAGTTTGTCTTGGCACGTGACAAACTGCTCGCCCATGCCATCCATTGGCCGTCGTCAATCGGCGTTCCAGGGTGAGCATTTGCTTGCAGCCACTTAGCAATCTCGTCCAGGCCCTCTCTGTGGTTGGGCCGACAGTTGCTCCGAGTAAACCTGCGCAGGTCATTGGGAGACCATGCTTAGGATCACTGTCGTCGACAGTCCGACCGTACAACGGCTGGTGCTCTACGGTAAACTCGTGGGCCCGTGGATCGGGGAGCTGCAAAGAGTCTGGGAGAATCTGCGCCAGCAACTTGGCAACCGGCGCTCTGTAATCGACCTCAATGAGGTGACGCTGATCGAAGACAGTGCCGATCGCCTGCTTGCCACCATGTTGGAACAAGGCGCAGAACTCGTCGCCCGCGGCACGGCAAATCGCTGGCTGATTCAAGCGATGAAAGCAGGAAAGACCCGGCTCGCCGTAAGGGCGCTGCGCCCGAGCGCGGCGGTTTTCTCCCACACCGTGGACATTGAGCCCAGCGAGGTGACCACGATAGCCGAGGGAACCGTCACGCTCGACGAAGTACGTGCCCACTTGCATCGTGAGAAGAGCGACTCTGCCCTGCCTTACAGGGAGTTGATCGACGCTCGGAACGTAGTCGTCAGGCTTTCCTCCTCCGAGCTTCAGCAAGTTGTCGAACTGTTGCGCTCCCTGGCCCGCAGCCGCCGCCTGGGCCGAACCGCGGTTGTCGTATCGACCGATGTTGCCTACGGGATCCTGAGAATGCTCCAGATTCTCGTCGAAGATGCGTGCGTGGTGCAGCCTTTTCGTGATCTGGCAGCGGCAACCCTCTGGCTAAACGACGGAACCTAGTAAGATCCGCGATTTTCAATCGGCAGCCGTTTCGGCCAGGCTGGATGGCGTTTCCTGCGTGGGCTCTGAATCGCTTTGATAGCTTCCCTCTGCTCCAGCGCACACACGCCAGATCACTCCCATCGACGCCACGAGCGGCACGGCGAGGTAGATGCCAACGATTCCTCCGATCTCGCCGCCGACCAGCAAGGCGAAAATCGCCGCCAGTGGGTGGATATCCAGGTGACGTCCTATGATCCGCGGAGAAGTGAAATAGTCCTGCACCATTCTCCAAATCCCCAGCAACACAGCCATCCAGATCCAGTGCGAATGACTGACAATACCAACACTCGTAATCGCGGCCAACGTGCTCATCCAGCCAAACACCGGGATGAACTCCAACAATCCCCCCAACATAGCCAGTGCGATGGCGTGAGGAAATCGCAGAAGAAGCATGGCAGCGGCATAGAACACGAAAGAAAGGCCACAGAGAAGTACCTGGGCCCTTATGTATCGGGTGAGCATGACATGGAGCTCGTTCGCTACGGCACGAATCCCCGGGCGCCGGTCCCGGGGAAAGAGCATCTGGATCAGCAGATCGGCGATACGGTCACCATCGCGCAGGAAGAAAATTGCCAGGACGGGAATAAGAAACAGCCAGCCCAGCACCTGCGCGGCATTGGAAAGGTAACGATCCACGCCTCGTACCAGCCCCTGGATGTCCTCTCTGTGCCTCGCCAGGAAGGCCCGGAAACGAAATTCCTGTTCCTCACTCCAAGCGTACTTTCCTCCCAGTTCGGTCGCGATGTCTCCGGTCGAGAGGCCATCCAGCAAAACAGGCACTTCATCCACCAATTTCACGGTGTTTCTGGCTAGACCTGGTGCAAATACATACCCCAACAGTGCGATCAGAACCACGAAGGCGAGATAGACTTCCACCACTGCGGGTCCTCTCAAATTCCTGAAAAACAAGGAATGCCGTTGCAGGAACTTGACCACGGGATCAATTAAGTAGGCAAAGAATACGGCAAGGACGAAGATCAGAAGGATGCGCCGTGCGCTGTATACGGCTGCGCACACAGCGGCAAAAAGCAGTATCGTCAGCAGGACGTCCGCGGTACGGCGATCAGGGAAGGCCATTATTGTAGTCCGTACGCGAAGAAATCTTCGAGGTCCCTACCCCACCCCTCAGCGCGCATTCGCTCTACCTAGTCGAGTGCACACGGAGTGTGTTTGCAATCACATTGAATTTCGGTCTCGTGGACGTCGGCGGCGTCAGAGCAATAGTCACTGCAGTACGTTTCTCGATCCGCCACTGCGCATTCGCACGCCGAGTACGCGCACTTGTGTTGTCCTTGAGCATTCATTTGTTCAATCCCACCTTTCCTGAACCCAGCAGAGTTGATGCAAGTCACCAGCCACTCTGCTGAACGGGGACGCTGTGAACAACCTGTCTTGAAACCTTATTGGTAAGTGTTTCCTTCCGACGCCTCGTTAGCGCTCCGAGTGGCATAACGTCGCCCGTCTTGCGCGTTTGACGAACATTTTGTCAAGTGACAAACAACCAACCGATTCCAAACGGGGAAAACTGCTTCGGATCAACAGGTTTTGGTCTTGGCACCGGGAATGCAATAACCCCTGCACAGTGGGGTGGCGTTCGTGCACCCACGTACTTTGGCATTCCAGCCGAATCTTGAGAGGAGGTGGACCGTGGCTCCAGAAGCTGCGAGTGTCGCCACCACTACCGAAACCGCGAAGCCCCCGCTTGCTCCAGCCCGACCCGCTGAGCCTGAGCACGTCCCGGCTCCATCCAGGCCTAACTGGCAGAAGTATCTAACCCCGGTCCTGGTGGTGCTGCTGGCTGCGGCCGTTGTATTCACGATCTTTCGAAACTGGAATTCATGGGAAGGCGGCAAAGCGGAACAGGTTACCGACGATGCGTACGTCCGAGGCGATCTCACACCGCTGAGCACCAAGGTCGCCGGCATCGTACGCGACGTGAGTGTGTCCGACTTCCAGACTGTGCACCAGGGAGAACTGCTGGTTCAACTCGACGATGACGACTACCGCGCACAGGTAGCCCAGGCGAGTGCGGCGGTAGCTGCGGCAAAAGCCGCGATCGAGAACAACCGGCGCCAGAAACAACTGCAGCAAGCAAAAATCGACCGCGCGCTCGCCGGGGTGTCGCAGGCGCAAGCCGAAATTTCCGCGGCGCAAGCTGGAATTGTGGCCGGGCAGGCCGACCTGGACCGCGCTCTTCCCGAACGCCGCCGCCAGGAGGCTCTGATCGAGACCAACTCCACTACGCGCCAGAAAGTTGAGCAAGTGGTGGCCGACGAAGAACGCTCACGCGCGCAACTCGTGAGCCGTCAAGCATCCCTGGAGCAGGCCAAGGCGATGTTATCCAGCAGTCAGTCGGCGGTCGACGCCGAACGCCGCGGGCTCGACGTTCTGAACTCCCAGGAACTCCAACTCATCGCCGACCTCCATGGCAGAGAGGCTGCGCTTACCGTGGCACAGGTGAACCTGGGCTACACCAGGATTGAGGCGCCCGCGGACGGCACTGTGGGCGAACGGCAGGTTCGTCCCGGACAGTTGGTCTCTCCGGGCACGCAGGTGATCCCGTTCGTCAACAAATTGAAATGGGTTCAGGCGAATTATCGTGAAACACAGCTAACGAACGTGAAAGTTGGTGACGCCGCTGAGATCCGCATTGACGCGTATCCCGAGAAAGTTTTCCGCGGCAAAGTGATCGAGATCGCGCCGGCCAGCGGTTCGCAATTTGCTCTACTGCCGCCCGACAATGCCACCGGAAATTTCACCAAGGTCGTGCAGCGCGTTCCAGTAAAGATCGGCCTGGATGATGCCAGTCTGGCCCCCGAACTGCGACCAGGTCTTTCGGTCATTGCCACAGTCCGCACGAGGCGATAGCGGGAGCGTCATGGCTGCTACAACGATTACAACTCGTCCACCCGCACCGGTGGAGATTGCGCGCGCTACGGCTGCAGCGATCCCCTCGGAACTCTCGACCCGGCCTCTCTTAGGGATTCTCGGGGTCCTGATCGGCGCCGGACTCGTCACCCTCACCGGACGCATGCTTTCGCTCGGGATGGCAGATCTGAAGGGCCACGTCGGCATTAGTTACGACCAGGGGGCATGGCTCGACAGCGCCTATAACGCGGCCCTCATGTTTATCGGGCCCTTTACGGTCTACCTCGGAGGTTTGCTCGGGCCACGGCGCGTCCTGAAGTTTGCGGCTGGACTGTTCACCGTGACCTGCGCTTTCCTGCCCCTCATACACAGTTACAGTTTGCTGGTTACGGCATTGGTTGTCGCCGGGCTGACATCAGGCACCTTTTATCCGCTCACCCTGACGTTTGCGCTGCGCATCAGTCCTCTGCGATTCCTGCCTATCACGATGGCGTTCTATGCAACGTTTATTGATGGGGCAGTCAATGTGGCGCCATCCCTCTATGGCTGGTACCGTGAGCATCTTTCCTGGCATTGGATGTTCTGGAATTCAGCCCTGATTGCGCCGCTGATGCTGATCTGTATCTATTTCGGGATACCGAAAGCTCCTGCCCGAAAGAAGGAGAGCCCGGCACCCAGCTTCGTCGGATTTCTGTACCTGAGTGCCGGGTTGGCACTGATGTTTATCGCCCTCCAGCAAGGCCAGAGGCTCGACTGGTGGCGCTCCGGTGTATTCACCGGCTTGTTTTGGTCCGGCGCGTTCCTCACATTGTGCGCTCTCATCCGGCGGCTACGCGGCCCCAACCCGCTGGTAGCCCTCCCTTATCTCTGGCAATGGAACACTGTGCTGCTGGGTAGTCTGCTCTTCTGGTTTCGGTTTACTCTCACCGGAACCATCATCCTCATTCCGCAGTCGCTGGCAATTCACGGCTTCGAAGCCGACCAGATCGGTCCGGCCATAATCTGGAGCGCTGCTCCCCTGTTGCTGATTGCGCTGACTGCTGGGCTTCTGATGCTCGCCAAGTTGGATCCGCGGCTGGTACTGGCGGCGGGCCTTTCCTGCACCGCCTTCGCCGTCCTCTTGAACTCTGAGTACACCACCGCCTGGTCGGCGGCGAACTACTATCGCACCGAACTCCTGACGGGCATCGGACAATCTGTCTCTCTGATTGGGCTGGTCGCATGCATCATCCTGCAGGGCGTCTTCACGGGCGGTCTGGCGAAGCCTCAGTGGATTCTGACCTTCTCTGCCTTCTTTCATACGATTCGCTTGTTCGGTGGAACGGCGGGGGCCATCTACATGGCTCACTTTCTCGACGAGCGTGAGAAGTTGCACTCGAATCTTTTGGGTCTGCACGTGACATCGGGCAGCTGGATTACTGACGCGAATCTTCACGGCGTGGCTGCGGGTGTGTATGCGAAATCATCCGGTTTAGCCGCGGCGGGCGCCCGTGCTGTCAATCTGATCGGAGCGCGGCTGCGCCTTCAGGCATACGCCTTGAGCCTCAATGATGGCTTTGTTCTGGTGGCATGGTCTTGCGTTGTGGGTCTTCTCCTGACTGCATTGCTGCGCAAGTCGCCACTGAACTACGGCGACCTCCCCACGTTTCAGCAACCATCGTCCGAGCCCAAGGAATCGACTTCATGATCACCCGCGATTGGCCTTCGCTCTTCCCATCGTCTGCCCGCAGGCAAGCCTGCATGGAGATTGAACTGTTGTGCCTTGCACATTGCTGGAGGAATGTTCTATGAAAAAGCTCAACCGCGCAATTCTCCGCTGGATCGCCGTGATGGCATGCGCGTGCGCATTAGTGTCAGCTGCTCAGGGTCAGGAACGCAAGCTGTCGCTCCAGGAGGCCATCGATCTCGCGCTGCGCGCAAATCATGGCCTGAAAGCCGCATCCTACCAGGTCGCAGCGGAAGAACAGAATCGACGGATCGCCAGGTCCAGCTACTTTCCCTCTATCACGAACGAATCCACTCTTCTGCACATCACCGATCTGCAGCGGGTCGAGGTGCCCGCCGGGGCCTTCGGTCCGGGCATTCCGTCGTCGAACGTCTTTCTTAGCCAAGGCACGAAGACCTTCGAAACCAGCGGAACCATGATTGCCCAGCCGATCACGCAGCTGATCAAGATCCACCAGGCAAATAAAATCGCGGCCGCCGACGTGAACCTGTCCCAGGCCTCGTTGAAGAAAGCGTCGACGGACGTAGTTTTCCGCGTGCATGAACTCTTCTATCGCGTCCTTACGAGTCAACTGCAGAGACAAGCAGCCGAACTGCAGATCACGTCCGGAAGCGAGAATCTGAACGAAAACACCGAGCAGGTCAAAAACGGCAGCCTGCTTGAAGTGGCGCGCGTTGAGAGCCGAGCGAACCTGCTCGAAGCCCAGCAGGCGCTGCTGACCACCGACATGCAGATCGCCGACCTTACCATCCAGTTGAACGACGTACTCGGACTGCCACTGAACACCAAGCTTGTGCTCGATCCGAATGTCGGCGTGGCGCTGGATCTGCCGCCACGCGAGGAGTCGCTGAGAACGGCCCTGAATGACAATCCGGAAATCAAAGAAGCGGTGCAAGTACTTGCCAAGGCACGCGCGGCACACTCTGCAGCAAAGGCGGAATACATACCCGATGTCACTGCCTTTGCCCGGCATAGCTATCAAAACGGAGTGCCCTTGCTGGATCGGAACTTCGGCACGTTCGGCATCCGTTTGAGCTATGACGTCTTCGATGCCGGCAAACGCAGGGCGCTCATTCGAGAGCGCCGCGATGAGGTGTCCGAGGCGGAAGAGAATCTGCAGCGCGTCAAGGACGAGATCGAGGTCCGCATCAACATGATCTACAACCGTCTCGAAGTAGCGCGTGCCATGGTGGAAGTGAGGAGAGAATACGTGGCGGCGCGCCAGGAGAACGCGCGACTCTCCGAAGACCAGTTCAAGCAGGGCATCACGTTGGCGTCCCAACGCGACGCATCGCGGGCCCAGGCCATGAAGGCTCGGGCCGGATTACTGGACGCAAGCCTCGCTTACCTTTTGGCTCGCGATGATCTGAACAGGGCGTTGGGAGGTACGACTCCCTAACCGTCTATTCGTGGGAACAGCTAAGGAATGCGCTCTCGCACCTCGCCTTGCGGGATCGTCTTCCGCTGGAACTGGACATGACGAATGCCCTGCGTCCCAGCGAACTGTTCGCTCTTCGTTGGAAATGCTTCGACCACGCGGAATCGAAAATGTACGTATTCGAGACCGCGTACAAAGGGGCGATTCGGCCTTGGGGCAAGACCAAGAAGAGTCCGGGACGTGTGCATCTGCCGAAGGAACTGGCGGACGATCTGTGGTTCTGGAAACAGGAGTGCCCGAACTCCTCGCCTGAAGGCCTTCATCTTTCCGGACGCCAAAGGCGGTTTCATGGACACCGGCAATTACCGCCGGCGGGTGCTGCATAAGCTGGCGAAGGACCTCGACCTGCCGAAGCTGACCTTTCAAGTGATCCGGCGCACGATAGCAACGCTGGCGCAAAAGAAGGGAACGGTGAAGGACGTTCAGGGACTTCTTCGGCATTCACGTGCGGCCACGACGACCGACGTGTATATGCAGGAGATTCCGGAAAGCGTGCAGGCGACCGTCAACGCGATCAACGCTGAACTCAGAGTGAAGCCGGAGGAAATTCACGCTGACTGAAAATGTTTTCTGCAATTTGCTACCAAATGCTACCAAAGGGAAAAAGCGATGTTGGTAAGTGATTGAAAAGATGGTGGACCTGGTCGGGATCGAACGGACGACCCTCTTCCATGCCATGGAAGAAGCATCCCAGCCGGAGATTGATTCTAAAGCGGTTAGCAACCGGAAGATTGGACAAAAACCGGTATATCGGGCGATATTTCCGGCCAATTTCCGGCCAAAAATTTCAACAATGTGAAACAGCCGAGCTGCATGGGCGGGGAGTCATGCAAGTCCCGAACACAAAAATTCAAAAATTCAAACGCGTTATCTGGTGTCGCTTAGGATCCAGAAAAATCATGAACACTACATTCGCCTTGATGATCGAAATGCCCTTACCGGTCTGCAACGCAATCCGCCTCAACCTCAACTAACCATTCGCGATTGATGAAACCCTGCACCTCGACGAAGGTGGTGGCAGGCCGGATTGCGGCGAAAAACTCGCTGTGCGCACGGGCAGCGGCTTCCCATTGCGAGACATCGGTCAACATGATTCGTGTCCGCACCACAGTGTCGATGGAAAGGCCAGCGTCCACCACAGCTTCCGCGATGATCTCAAGGCAACGTCTCGTTTGGCCATAGACGTCGCCAGGACAAGCTACGCTTCCGTCTGCCGCGAACGGCGCAGTGCCTGAAACAGCAACGATTCGTCCTACCCTGACGGCTCGTGAAAAGCCGATTCGCGGCTCGAGCGGCGATTTCGACGAAACAAGTTTACGCATAGCAACTTTGGCCTCCTAGTAGCTTCTACGCAGACTGCTCTCCTGGAAGTTACAAACGACTCCGAGTCTTTCTTGCACTGTTTGAAAAATGCGGTTGCCGGAGTCGATACCATAGCCTACGGACGCTCCGGAATCGTCGGCTACTCTTTCCTAATCCGATTGTGGAAGAGTGCCCC
>Ga0137389_10002470_pt1 | contig 11258 bp, 10 predicted proteins | sample 15con2h14BmetaG_FD_104645 | JGI IMG/M metagenome (GOLD analysis project Ga0137389, IMG submission 104645) | Vadose zone soil microbial communities from Angelo Coast Range Reserve, California, USA - 15con2h1.4B metaG | ecosystem: Environmental > Terrestrial > Soil > Vadose zone > Saprolite...
GGGTGTCCATGACCGCCGACGGCCGCGTGACGGACGTGGGGGGCGACGCGGGCGACCTCGTCACGGCCGGGATGTACCTGGTCCCCGAGCGCGTGCGCACGCTCAGGGCCCCGGCCGGGCTCGGGCGGCTTCGTGAGTTTCTGGCGTGGCTCGCCCGCTCGGGTGCGCCGGTGTACGGCGAGGTCATCGAGCGGGTTGTCGACGTGGATCGGGCCGAAGACGTCGCGCTTGCCGAAACGCTGGCCTTGGCGGGGCGGGTATCATGAATCGGTTGGGAGGACTCGAGTGAGCAACTCGTGCTGGGGCATCTTTCGTGAATTGACCCATTCGCCGGGCCGTGAGTCCGACGACACCGAAATCTTGAGGTTGACCGGGAAGCACCTGGAGGCCAAAGGATTCCAGGTCAAGCTCCGGGCCGCGGACGAGATCAGCGAGATCGACGAGGACCGGCCGCGCTTCGTCTTCCTCATGTGCGAACGGGTCGATGTGCTCAACCGGCTGCGAGCCCTCGAAGTGAGCGGCGTGCCGCACGTGAACAGCCCCCGTGCGGTCCAGAACACCTACCGCGACCGGATGATCGCAGTGCTGGACGAAGCGAACGTGTCCTTCATCCGGAGCCTTCTCGTCTCGACCACCGAGCGGCCCGAGCCGGGCCCGCTCCCCGTCTGGGTGAAACGTGGGGACGTCCACAACACTCAGGCGGGCGACGTCGTGTTCGCGTCGACGGGGGCGGTCGTCGAGAGCGCCCTCCGGGGGCTCGCCGAGCGCGGGATCGCGCACGCCGTCATCCAGCCGCACGTCGACGGCGACCTGATCAAGTTCTACGGGATCGGCGCCGGCGGCGGACCGCATCGCGAGCCGCCGTGGTTTCGCTGGTTCTACCACAAGGATCAGCAGCTGGCGGGACACGCGTTGGACCCGCGCCGGCTCGCGCGGCTCGTGCGCAAGGCGGCGGCAGCCCTCGGCCTCGAGGTGTACGGAGGTGACGCGATCGCGACGGCGACGGGCGAGCTGGTGCTGCTGGACGTGAACGCCTGGCCGAGCTTCGCGCTCTACCGCGACGAGGCCTCGGCCTCCATCGCGTCCTACCTGGCCCTTCGATTCTCGGGAGGAAGGCGTTGACAGAGCGTCGTGAGGTTGGTCCCCGCTCGCAGAAGATCGTCGCCCAGGAGCGTCGGCACCTCGCTCCGGGCGCCCAGGGCTTTTCCCTGTACGCCGGCCTGGCCATGGCGCGCGGCGTCGACTGCACCCTGATCGACGAGGACGGCCACGAGTACATCGACTTCATCGCCGGCATCGCCGTGGGCAGCGTCGGTCACTGCCACCCCCACTACGTCGAGGCGCTCAAGCGCCAGATCGAGCGGCTCACCTTCGGCAGCTTCACCACGGAGACGCGCGCGAAATTTCTCGATCTCGTGGCCTCCGTCACGCCTGCGGGACTGACGCGCATCCAGATGTTCTCCGGTGGCGCGGAGGCGGTCGAGGCCGCGCTGCGGCTCGCGCACGCGGCAACCGGCAGGGCCGAGGTGCTCGGGTTCTGGGGCGGCTTCCACGGCAAGACGGCCGGCGTGCTGCCGCTGCTCGGCAGCGAGTTCAAGCACCACCTCGGCCCGTTCGTGCCGGGCCGCTATTCCTCGCCCTACGCCGATTGCTACCGGTGTCCGTTCAAGCTCCGGTTTCCGGACTGTGGCATCGCGTGTGCGGAGTTCGTGCGCGACGTCATCCGCTACCAGACCGCCGGCGAGATCGGCGCGATCATCGTCGAGCCGATGCAGGGCACCGCCGGCAACGTCATCCCGCCCGACGGCTTCCTGCGCGCGGTGCAGGCGATCGCGCGCGAGCACGGGGCGCTGCTGATCGCCGACGAGATGATCACCGGGTTCGGCCGCACCGGCGCCATGTGGGGCTGCGACCACGACGGCGTCGTGCCGGACATCATGACGGTCGGCAAGGGGATGGGCGGTGGCTTCCCGCTCGCGGCCGTGATCTCCACCGAGAAGACCACGGCGGCCAAGCCCTGGTCCAACCCGAGCGCGAGCTCGTCCAGCTACGGGGGCAACCCGCTCGCGGCCGCGGCCGGCCTCGCCTCGCTCGAGATCATCCTGAAGCAGGATCTGGTCAAGAACGCCGAGCGCGTGGGCAAGGTGATGCTCGGGCGACTCGAAGAGCTGAAGGACAAGTACCGGTGCGTCGGCGAGGTCCGAGGTCGGGGCCTGATGCTCGGTATCGAGCTGGTGCGCGATCGGACGACGAAGGAGCCGCTGGCGAAGACGGTGACGCAGGCGCTCTACCAGGAATGTCTCCGGCGTGGGCTCGTCTCGATGACCTACTCGCCGTCGGTCCGGATCAACCCGCCGCTCACCATCCGCGAGGAGACGGCCCTCGCGGGACTCGCGATTCTGGACGAGGCGCTGGAGGCGGTCGTGCGAGAGCACGGGCTCCGATAGGATGCTGCGCGGTGCGCTCATCGGCCTGGGCAACGTCGCCCTGCACGGCCACCTGCCCGGCTGGCGCCGTCGGCATGACGTCGAGATCGTCGGCGGTACCGACTCGCGGCCCGAGCAGCGGGCCGTTCTCATGGCCCATGCCCCGGGCGCGCGCTGGTACGCGACGGCGGGCGAGCTCCTGACCGAGGCCTCGCTGGACTTCGTCGACATCTGTACGCCGCCGGCGAGCCACGCGCCGCTGATCCGGAGCGTGCTCGAGCGCGGTCTGCACGTGCTCTGCGAGAAGCCGCTGGTGGGCGCTCTCGACGATCTGGCCCCCCTCGCGCGGCTCGCGGCGAAGACGGGGCGCGTGCTCTACACCGTCCACAACTGGCACCACGCGCCGATCGTGCGCCGGACGACGGAGTTACTCCGTGAGGGCCGGATCGGCCGGGTCAATCACGTGGTCTGGCACACCCTGCGCACCCGTCCCGCCGCGGTCGGCGACCAACGCGGCGGGAACTGGCGGGTCGATCCCGCCGTCGCCGGCGGCGGCGTCCTCACCGATCACGGCTGGCACGTGTTCTATGTCGTTCAGCGATGGATCGGCGAGCCGCCGTTGTCGGTGAGCGCCACTCTGGAGCGGCGGCGGCACGTGTCGTGGAGCGTGGAGGACACGGCAAGCGTCCGCGTGACCTTTGCGGAGGCGACCGCCGAGATCCTGTTGACCTGGGCGTCCGACGTCAGACGGAACTGGGCCGAGGTCAGCGGCACCGCGGGCGTGCTCGAGCTTCAGGACGACACGCTGGTGTTGAAGGGCGACGGCCGAGGCCCCGACCTCTCCTGGCCCTGCCCGCCGGCCATGTCCGACGGCTCGCATCACCCGGACTGGTTCGACGCGGTGGCGGGCCAATTTCTCGCGGAGGCGACGGGCGCGGCCCCACGCGGGGAGAACCTCGCCGAAGCCTCGCTGTGCGTCGCGCTCGAGCACGGGGCGCGCCAGTCGAGCCGCGAAGGCGGGCGCGAGGTGACGCTTGCCGGGGTCCTGACCTGACCACTGTGGTCGCCGTCTCCGCCCGATCAGTGGACAGCCTGCTCCTCATCGTGCCGCCCGCGCCGGGCTCGGGCGCCCGAGTCTCGCCCGACACCGTGGTGGCGGGGCTCCCCCTGTTGCGCCGGATCGTGCTCGCCGGCATCCGCGCCGGATTTTCGCGCGTGCTCGTGCAGAGCGATCCCGCCGGCATCGACCGCCTGCTCGGCGGAACAGCGGCGACCGCGCTGAGCGACGACGTTCGGCTGGCGTTGGACTCGCGGCGCCGGATCGTGATCCTTTCAGCAAACGTCGTCCCCCAACCGCGCTGGCTGCGTGCGCTACGCGAATCGGAGATCGAGGCCGAGCGGCTCTACGCCGACGCGTCGCTGACCGCGGTGATCGACACCGACGACTCGGCTGCGGTGCTCGCGGCGGCGATGCGCTACCGTGGGGCGGGGGAGCTGGTGGAGGGGTTGCGCGCGCGGTTCGACTGGACGGATCTCAAGGCCGATGACGCCGGACGGTTCCCGCTCACCGGGCCGTCCGACACGGGGCCGGCCGAGACGTGGCTTCTGCGCAGCCTGATCAAGCAGCGCGAGGGATTCATGTCGCGCCACTTCGAGCGGAAGATCTCGCTGGCGCTCACGCGCCGGCTGGCTGCCACGCGCGTCACCCCCGACGCCATGACGCTCGTGAGCCTCGCGATCGGTCTCCTCGGCGCGTCGTTCTTCCTGTCGTCGTCGCCCGCGGCTCAGCTCGCGGGGGCGCTCCTGTTCTTGACGCATTCGATCCTCGACGGCTGCGACGGCGAGCTCGCGCGGCTCAAGTTCATGGAGTCGCCGCACGGCGCCATCCTCGACTTCTGGGGCGACAACCTCGTACACATCGCCGTGTTCGCGTGCATGGCGGTCGGCTTGAGCGTCACCCGGGAGGCGACGTGGCCGCTGGCGCTCGGCGCGCTCACGGTCGTTGCGACCCTCGGCGCCGCCACCCTCGCGTCGCGCCAGATCATGCGGGACACCGCGGTGGGCGTGGACGCGACCTGGGCGGCCCGCCTCGCGGAGGCGTTTTCCAGTCGCGACTTCATCTATCTGGTGGTCGTTCTGTCGGCGTTCGGGCTGGCCCACTGGTTTCTGATCTTCGCGTCCGTCGGCACGCCGATCTTCTTCCTCCTGCTCCTGTCGATCGGCGCGCGGCGGCGCGCCTGAGGCTCCGTGGCCGGATTCGTCGACGTGCTGCTCCGAGGGCTCGCCTTGTGCGGTCAGGCGGTCGCCATCGGAGGCGTGTTCTTCGCGGCGCTGCTGCTGCGGCCAGCGTCGCGCGAGGACCCGGCGGCCCGCTCACGCCTGGCGAGAAGCCTCGCGCTGACGGCGGGCGGCGCCATCGTCGTCGCCGGTGCGCAGGCGCTGTCTCAAGCCGTCCAGCTCTCCGTCCTCGGTGACGCGGCCGCGGGGTGGCCGCTCGGGGCGATCGCGGGCACGAGCTACTTCCGGGCGAGCCTCGCCCGGATCGTCGCGTGCGCCGGGCTGGTCGCCGGATGCGTGGCCCTGGCGAGGCGTCCGGACTGTCTGCGATGGTGGGTCGCGCTCGGCGGATTCACCGTGGCCCTGGGCGCGGGTAGCGCGTGGATGAGTCACGCGGCGGGCCGCCTCGGGCCCAGAGCCCTTCTCTTGGTCCTGGACGCGCTGCACCAGCTCGGGGCGGGAGTGTGGATCGGCGGGCTGCTCCATCTCATGGTCAGCGACGCGCCGCCGTCCGCGGCGCTGCTGAAGCGGTTCTCGACGATGTCGACAGTCGCCGTTGCGACCCTCGTCACCGCGGGGGTGGGACTCACGCTGTCCTACGTGGACAGCCCGCGCGCCCTTCTCGGCACCTCCTACGGCGTCATGGTCCTGGCGAAAGTCGCGGTCCTCGGCGGCCTCCTCTTCCTCGGCGCGGCGAATTTCGTTGCCGTGCGCCGGCTGCCGGAGGGGTCGGACGTCTCACGCGCGCGCATGCGTCGCTTCGTCGAGGTCGAGTTCGGCCTCGGCCTGACGGTGCTGTTCGTCGCCGCCTCGCTGACCTCGCTGCCGCCCGCGCGGGACGTCGTCGCCGAGCGCGCGCCCCTCGCCGAGGTTGCCGTGCGGTTCACGCCGCGGTGGCCCGCGTTAACCTCGCCGACCATCGCGGACATGCCGGTCGACGACCGCAACGCGCCGCGCACGGCCGCCGACCGCGCGTGGTCGGAGTTCAATCATCACGTGGCCGGCTTCTTCGTGCTCGGCATGGGCTGCCTGGCCGTCTTGAACGCGGCCGGCCGGGCGCCCTGGGCGTGTCACTGGCCGCTCCTGTTCCTGGGCTTGGCGGGCTTCCTGATGATCCGCATCGACCCCGGCGCCTGGCCGCTCGGGCCCCTTGGCTTCTGGGAGAGCATGCAGTATGCCGAGGTGCTTCAGCACCGCCTGTTCGTCCTCCTGGTCGTTGCGTTAGGTCTCTTCGAATGGTCGGTCCGCACGGGTCGGCTTCGCATCCCGTGGGCCGCGCTCATCTTTCCGCTCCTCTGCGCGGTCGGCGGCGGCCTCCTCCTCACGCACTCCCACGCGGGGCTGAACTTGAAAGAGGAGTTCCTGATCGAGGTCACGCACGTCCCTCTCGGCGTGCTGGCTATGATCCTGGGATGGGGCCGCTGGCTCGAGCTTCGCTTGCCGCCCCAGGCCGGCCGGTTCCCGGGTCGCATCTGGCCACTGGCGTTCACGCTGGTCGGGGTCGTCCTCGTGCTCTATCGGGAAAGCTGAGCTGAGCTACCTTCGCATCGCCCTCCTCGTGCTCGGCCTTGCGCTGCTCGCCGCGCTGGTCGTCCAGAACGACCCCGCGGCGGTCCTCGGCTCGATTGTCGATCTCTCCTGGCGACTGGCGATCGTCCTCTGCTTTCCGGTCGCGCTCGTGACGCTGTTCGACACGCTCGGATGGCGCTTCGCCTTCCTGCGCGAGGGCGTCGCCTTTCGAGCCCTGTTCGCGTCGCGGCTCGCCGGCGAGGCCTTCAACCTGACGACGCCAGCCGCCATCGGAGGAGAGGCGGTCAAGGCCTGGCTCCTGCGGGGGCACGCCCCGCTCGACGCGAGCCTCGCCTCGGTCATCGTCGCCAAGACGACGATCACGATCGCCCAGGGGCTCTTTCTCCTTCTGGGCATCGCGCTGGCGTGGCGCTCGATCCTGAGTGGGTCGCTCCTCTTCTACGGCATGCTCTGGCTGCTGGCCGTCGAGGCGGTCGCCCTCGGCCTGTTCGTTCTGGTGCAGACACGCGGTATGTTCGGGTGGGCGGGCGGGCTGCTCGACCGGCTCGGCGTCCACGCCACCCGGGGGCGCTCGACGCTCGGACGGGTCGACGACGCCCTCGGACAGTTCTACCGGACGGCGCCGCAGCGGCTGGTGCTCTCGATCGCCTTCCACTTCGCCGCCTGGCTCCTCGGCTCGCTGGAGACGTGGCTCATCTTGAAGTTTCTCGGCAGTGAGGTGTCGCTCGCGACCGCCACCGTGATCGAGGCGTTCGGCACGGCGATCAAGGTCGCGACCTTCCTGATCCCGGCCAGCCTCGGTGTCCTCGAGGGCGGCTTCCTGGCCACGTTCGTGGCGCTGGGGCTCTCGCCCACCACGGCGATCTCCTTCAGTCTCGTGAGACGTGCCCGCGAAGTCGCCTGGATCGCGATCGGCCTCGTCGTGTTCGCGGTGATGCGGCCCCGCGCCCCGAACGCGCCCGAAGCCTCGTCCGAGCCGAAGAGCCATCCGGAGGAGGGGCGCGCGGCCCCCCGATGTTAAAGGGCCCCGCCCGCGCGTTCCGTTGTTAGAATTGGCCTCGCCCATGAGCGCCCGAGGTCTAGCCGGCGCCCTGATCGCGCTCCTGCTCTCGTCGACGAGCTGGGCCGGGGCGGGCCTGCCCACAGTCATCCACGATGGGCGCACGTACGTCGAGCTCACCAGGGTGGCCGCTTCGCTCCAGACGAAGCTCGACGCGACTCCCGCGAGCACGCGCGCCCACCTGCGCACCCGCGACAAGGTCGTCACCCTCACGCGGAACTGGGCCCAGGTGCTGGTCAACGGCAAGCCCGTGATGCTGGACGCGCCGGTGCGGGTCAGGCGCGGGGTGTGGCTCGTGCCCGAGTCCTTCGTCGGCCGCGTCGTTCCGACGCTCGTCGCCGGAGCGCCGGCGGGAGCGGCCGCGTCGCGTACGGCCCTCGCACCGGTCGACGTGACTCTGGAGGATCTGCGGGTCCGCTCGTATCCGTCGTTCACCCGCGTCGTCGTCGAAACGTCGGCCGCCGTCGCCTACCGCGTCGAGTCGAGCGGGCCCAAGGAGGCGCGCGTCCGGCTGGTCGGCCTCGGGAGCGGCGCGCGGGTCGAGGAGATCCGCGACGGGCTCCTCGCGGAGGTCCGGCTGGAGCGCGCGGGGCCCGACGGGCTCCTGCGCGTGGTCTTCGAGGGCGCGGCCGGGACGATCCGTACCAGCACCCTGGCCGATCCGCCGCGCCTCGTGCTCGACGTGGCCCGGCCGACCGAGCCGGCCGCGCGCGAGGGCCGAGAGCAGCGGGGCCCCCTCAAGATGATCGTGCTCGACGCCGGCCACGGCGGTCACGACTCGGGCGCCCTGGGGCCGACCGGGCTCATGGAAAAGGACCTCGTGCTGGACGTCACGCGCCGGGTCGCGAAGCTCGTGGAGGAGCGGCTCGGCATCAAGGTGCGCCTCACGCGGGACGCCGACCATTTCGTCACCCTGCGCGACCGCACGAGCTTCGCCAACCGCGAGCGCGCGGATCTGTTCGTGTCGATCCACGCCAACGCCCACCGCGAAACGGCGACGGATGGGGTCGAGACGTACTTCCTCTCGTCGGAGGCGACGGACAGCGCCGCGCGGCAGGTCGCGGCGCTCGAGAACGGCGTCGTCCAGCTCGAGCAGCCGTCCGGCCGCCCCTCCGGTCAGGTGGACATCGTGAGGGCGATCCTCTGGGATCTCGCCCAGTCGGAGTTCCAGACCGAGTCCTCGCGGCTGGCGGAGGTGGTCCACGACTCGATGACGCAGTCCCTGCGCATCTCCAACCGCGGCGTGAAGCAGGCGGGGTTCTACGTCCTCGGCGGCGCGGCGATGCCGGCGATCCTGATCGAGATCGGCTTCGTCACCAATCCGCGCGAGGAGCGGCGCCTCAAGGAGACGAAGTACCGGGACGAGATCGCCCGCGCGATCCTCGCCGGTCTCGCCGAGTACAAGCGCGCCTGGGACCAGCGGGCGCGGGCGGGCGCCGAGCTGCCTTCGATGACGCGGGCACGCTAGTGTCCCGTCCCAGAACTCATGTCAAGATCTCGCCGCAGGCGGGGGCGGCGGGCGGGTGCGGTAGGGGGCGACGGGACCACGCGGCCCGCGTTCGCTGCTCGGGTGCGGCTGGGCTCCATCCGGGCGCATCGGGTCCGCATCCGGCGGGGCGGGAACGGATCCCGTCACCCCCTACCGCACCCGCCTGCCGCCCCCGGGGGCGCGTGATCGTCAACAGAACTTCGCGGACGGCACGCTAGCGATGCCGCGGCCCGACGGGCGCGCTCCCGATCAGCTCCGCCCCACCACGGTCACGCGCGACTTTCTCCTGCACCCGGAGGGCTCGGTGCTCGTGGAGTTCGGCGCGACGAAGGTCATCTGCACCGCGTCGGTCGAGGACAAGGTCCCGGCCTTCCTCAAGGGGCAGGGGCAGGGGTGGGTTACCGCCGAGTACGCGATGCTCCCCCGTTCGACGAACACCCGGACGCCGCGCGAGAACCGCGGCCCGAGCGGCCGGTCGCAGGAGATCCAGCGGCTCGTCGGGCGAGCGCTCCGAGCCGTCATCGATCGCAGCAAGCTCGGCGAGCGGACGGTGTGGGTGGACTGCGACGTGATCCAGGCCGACGGGGGCACGCGGACCGCCGCCATCACCGGAGGCTTCATCGCCGTGGCCGACGCGATCTCGCGCATTCCCGGTCTTCAGACAGCGGCCGCGATCCGCGACTGCGTCGCCGCGATCAGCGTGGGCGTCGTCCAGGGCCAGGCGGTGCTCGACCTGAACTACGTCGAGGACTCGACCGCCGAGGTCGACATGAACGTCGTCATGACCGGTGCCGGCGAGTTCGTGGAGGTGCAGGGCACGGCGGAACAGGTACCATTCGGCCGGGCCCGGCTGGACGCGCTCCTGGCGATCGCCGAGGGGGGCATCCGTCGTCTCGTCGGGCTCCAGCGCCGCGCTCTTGACGCGCGTGCCGAGCGCGCCTTCACCCTCTAGAGGGATTCTCGTCCTCGCCACGCTCAATCCCGCCAAGGGACGCGAGCTGCAGGCACTCCTCGGCGCCGTGCCGTTCCGGGTCCGGCTTTTCTCCGAGTTTCCCGGCGCCAGGCTGCCTGAAGAGACCGGGCGGACCTACGCCCAAAACGCGTTCGGAAAGGCGCACGCCGCTGCGAGCCTGACGGGCGCGCTGGCGCTCGGCGACGATTCAGGGCTCGAAGTCGACGCGCTCGCGGGCGCGCCGGGGCTCCACACGGCGCGGTTCGGCGGCCCGGGGCTCGACGACCGGGCGCGCTGGGGGCTCTTGCTCGAGCGGCTTCGTGACGTGGCGCCGGCGCGGCGGACCGCGCGCTTCCGCTGCGTAATCGCCCTGGTGGGCCCGGCGCACGGCGAGAAGGTCGTCGAGGGAGTCGTCGAAGGCATGATCGCGGAGGCGCCGCGTGGGAGCGGTGGCTTCGGCTACGACCCGGTGTTCTTCTACCCGCCGCTCGGCCGCACGTTCGCCGAGCTCTCCGACGAGGAGAAGGCCCGCGTGAGCCACCGCGGCCGCGCGCTCGAGGCCGCCCGGCGGCTCCTCACCGGGTGATATAGTCAGGTCCGGACGATTCGACACGATCATGCTGGCGGGGTGTGGCGCAGCCCGGTAGCGCACCTGCTTTGGGAGCAGGGGGTCGGAGGTTCAAATCCTCTCACCCCGACCATCTCTAGAGGAGAAGGCACGCATGAGAACCGTCGTCGTCTTGCTCGTAGCCACAGCTCTTGTCCTCGCCGGCCCGGTAGCCTGGGCCTACAACTGCCCAGTGGTGATCAAACAGGCGGAAGATCTCATCAAGAAGGCGGAAGCGGGGAAAGTGACGCCCGAGACCCGCCAGTTGATCGACGAGTCGAAGAAGCTGGTGGTCGAGGCCAAAGCCCACCACGAAAACGCCAAGACGAAGCGAGACCACGGCGACGCGGTCCGCAAGGCCAAGACCGCCGCCGCATTCGCCGAAGAGGCGATCATCCTTCAGAATCCCTAGCGCGCCGTCGGTGCGACGTCGGCGGCGGTTTGCCGGCAACGCGGTCTTCATCACGGGCGCCTCGTCGGGCATCGGAGCCGCGCTCGCCCGCGAGTTCGCCCGCGAGGGCGGCGACGTGGTCCTCGCGGCGCGCCGGCAGGACCGGCTCGAGGCGCTCGCGGCGGAGATCACGCAGGCCGGGCGCCGTGCTCTGGTGGTCCCCTGCGACGTCACCCGCGATGGCGACCTCGAGCGCGCCGCCGCCCTTACCCGGACAGCCTTCGGCAAGCTCGACATCGTTGTCGCCAACGCGGGCTTCGGGGTCGTCGGCGCCCTCGAGACCCTCTCGCTCGACGACTATCGCCGCCAGTTCGAGACCAACGTCTTCGGCGTCCTGCGAACCGTGTACGCGACCCTCGAGGACCTCAAGAAGACCCGCGGCCGGCTCGTCCTGCTCGGCAGCGTCAGCGGCCACGTGGGCGTTCCGGGCTCGTCGCCCTACTCGATGAGCAAGTTCGCAGTGCAC
>Ga0137389_10002471_pt1 | contig 11257 bp, 7 predicted proteins | sample 15con2h14BmetaG_FD_104645 | JGI IMG/M metagenome (GOLD analysis project Ga0137389, IMG submission 104645) | Vadose zone soil microbial communities from Angelo Coast Range Reserve, California, USA - 15con2h1.4B metaG | ecosystem: Environmental > Terrestrial > Soil > Vadose zone > Saprolite...
ATGCGGACGGAGCTCATCGTTCAACTCGAAGGCGATGATCCCACACCTCAGCTTGGTTATCCCTTCGCGAAAAAACTGCTCGCCCGTAGGCGCCCATTCACGGCATTGTTTGCCTATAATGATATTTCCGCGATCGGCTCCATCCGCGCATTCCAAGAGGCCGGGCTACGAGTCCCTGAAGACATTTCTGTGGTGGGATTCGACGATATTCAAATTGCCGTGCATAACAGCCCAAGTCTCACGACGGTGCGTCAACCACTTCGGAAGATGGGGGAGATAGCCGCGCGCACACTGTTGAAGCGCATCGAGAACGGCGAAGACGGTGTGACAGAGATCGTCATTGAGCCCGAATTCGTCGTGCGTCAATCGACCGCCAGGGTGCCTTCTCGACCTTTGGCCGCGCGAAGTGACGGGGATTCTCTGAAAAGTGTTCCGATCACAGTGCAGCCGGATAGTTAAAACCAACGAACCGATGCGCGGATGGCGACCTCGAATGCGAGAACGGCAATCCATGATGCTCAGCCAAATGTGGATGGCCACCATGATGTGCCGGCGAGGGATTAGCAAGCAGCTTCTCTTGCGTTTTGCTGCGTCTTGCTTGCTTTTCGCGACTTATGCCCATGTTCCCGGCCTGCTGTGGGCACAGACGGCCACGGAGGATCGGCTCCTTTATCGCGGCTGGTGGCCGAGGCACAGCACTTCGTCAGGGAATGTGTACGCTGGACCAGCCGAGTGCGCAAAATGTCATCCTGGGAAAGCAAGGGCACAGAAAAACACGCCCATGGCTCGCACCGCCGCCCCCGTGGCCGACTCGGGCATTTTGGCCGGGCACGGCCGGCTGACTTTTCAGGCAGGCCGAATCAGTTACCAGATTGCGAGGTCGGAAGGCAAGACCGTCTACACGGTCACGGACGGTAGACGTAGCATTTCTGCACCGTTGACGTGGTCGTTTGGCGATGGTCATGTCGGTCAGTCCTATCTTTTCGAGCGGGACGGAAACCTCTACGAAAGCCGCGTTTCGTACTTCGATACTCTGAAAGCTCTCGAGTTTACCCCTGGCCGCAAACTTAATGAGCCGCAGGATCTTGAGCAGGCCATGGCGCGGCCCGTGACTGGCGCTGAGCTCGTCCGTTGTTTCGCCTGCCATACCACCTCCTCGACGATCAACGACAAGTTTGAGCGCGGTCAAATGATACCAGGGATTACCTGCGAAGCATGTCACGGGCCGGGTCTCAATCACGTAGCCGCGCAGGAAATAGCGTACTTGCAAGGGGGGGCGTGGGAAACCGGACAAGATGCAGACCTAATTTTCGATCCCGGCAAGCTCAATCCGGCTGATGCCGTCGATTTCTGCGGTGCATGCCATGGCACCTGGTGGGACGTCAAGCTTGGGGGGCTCGTGGGGCTTGCCAACCTGCGCGCACAGCCTTATCGCCTAGAAAAGAGCCGGTGCTGGGGAAAGAAAGGTGACGCTCGCCTCGTTTGCGTGGCCTGCCACGACCCGCACCAAGAGCTCGTGCGCGATTCGGGGTACTACGATAGGAATTGCTTGAGCTGCCACCTCACATCAACTGCCGCGAAGCCAACCACAGACCATCAGGGTCCCACATGCAAGGTGAGCATAAAAAACTGTGCTTCCTGCCACATGCCGAAGTATGAGGATTCAAGAATGCACTATACATTCACCGATCACTACATCCGCGTTGTTCGGCCGGGTGCGCCCTATCCCGATTGAGCTTACGCACCAAGTCTCACGGGTAACTTTTATAGCTTGCAGGGTCGGACAGCGTGGAGCAGTGGCGTGTGCCTGCTCGGGGTCTTCAATTGAACTGGAACCAGTTTACATTGCCGAGGCCTGTGGTACCGCTCGCAGGGGCCTTGAACACCAAGTACAAGTCATGAACGCCGCTTGCCCCAGACACGTTAACTGGTGAAGTCGTTTGCCATGTTTGCCATCCTTCCGTGGAGGGGACAGTAACAGAAGCTACGAGCGTGCCGGTATTCTTCTTAGAGATTTAGATGCGCGCTAGGGGGGCGCTAACGGCGTCTGCAGAACTTCAAGCCTACATTTCCTTTTTGAAGTCCGTGTATGTCGCCTTATGATCGAGCCAGCGCCAGTATTTATGCAGCTTTTAGAGCAACACGAGCTCCGCGGAGACTTATACCCAACGGTTGAGAACCAAAACCAGCCCTTTCACCTCTCCTTCAACTGCTCTTCGAAGGTCAATTTCCAAGCATCCCGGGTCACTTCGGACAGCGGCCCGCTGCTGATAGGCGAGTTCGGTGAATGTCTGGGGTTGAGTTTGCCGATGGCCGAGCTCCTCACAGACGACCGTCGCGGAAGGAACACGCAGTTGCCATTGGCACTGTTGTTGCAGCAGTTGACTCGGGCCACGAAAAAAGGGCGCAGGAACCCCGCGAAGCGTGCATGCTGTGGGGTGGTGCGGAGCTAAAACGGGAATTCCGGTCTTAAATTCTTTAGCTTTGTCTCATCTACGCGAGGGGTGCATCCATGAAAGCGACCCGTTTGAATCGCGGGCTTTTTATCAGCGGAGTTTGTATGAGTTTCACATTAGCTTTGGCTGGATCGCTTGCCCGCTCAATTCCACAGCACACCCCAGCTCCCGCTGCGGCTATTCCAAGGCTCGCCGAGGAAGAGTTCAAGAACATTCAAGCGCTAAAAGGCATCCCTGCGGATCAGCTTATTCCCTCCATGCAGTTCATCTCCGCTTCCCTTGGCATCGAATGCGAGTTCTGCCATGTGGCTAACGCGTTTGAAAAGGACGACAAGAAGCCGAAAGTCACGGCTCGAAAGATGATCGGTATGGTGATGGCAATCAACAAGGACAACTTCGAGAGCGCCCGCAAGGTGACTTGTTTTTCCTGCCATCGCGGCTCGACGGATCCGGTAGGCATACCCATGATCACTGACGAGGCGTCCAAATCAGATGCCGGCGAAAGGAAAAAACCCGCCGAAGAGAAAACCAACTTTCCTCCCGCTGATCAGCTTCTTGATAAATATCTCACCGCCCTCGGTGGCGCCGAGGCTCTCCACGCAATCACAAGCCGCGTGCAGAAGGGGACGCTCGCGGCATTTGGCGGCCAGCATCTTCCCGTGGAGATTTATTCAAAAGCGCCGGACAAACGCGCCTCCATCATGCATCTCCAGAACGGCGACAGCGTTACCGCTTTTGACGGAAAGCAAGGATGGCTCACTTTGGCGGGGCGCGTGCACGTGATGTCTTCCGCGGAGAACGACGCCGCGCGCATTGACGCCGATCTTTATCTTGCTGCGCGTCTGAAATCGCTCTATCAAAAATTCCACGTCGAATCCGGAGAAAGGATCGATGGTCATGAGGCTTATCAAGTCGTTGCCCGCAACGAAGACCAGCCTCCGCTCCGCCTTTATTTCGACCAGCAGTCGGGCCTCCTGCTGCGGCTCATACGGTATGCAGAAACTCCTCTAGGCCGCAACCCCACGCAAATTGATTACGCTGACTATCGCGACGCGAACGGCGTGAGAGTGCCGTTCCGCTGGACGCTCTCACGGCCTGGGAACCGCTTCACCATCCAGGTCGATCACCTTCAACAAAACGTTCCCGTGGATGACGCGAAGTTTGCGCAACCTCCTGAGAGAGCACCCAAGCCGCCCACTCCGTGATATTTGATCTCCCAGTTCCGATGAATTCGGTGGCGGTTAAATGAACTCATTTCGTCTCCAGTCTACAAATCGGGGGAAGGCTGCAAATCTTCCGCCAAGGCTTCCCGCGGCTCAAGGTTTCTTAGCGCAGGGTTCGAGAATAAAGGGGCGCTCCATAAAGGTCTTCTCTGCCTGGTGTACATTCAAGCTTCGTTGTCCGGGCCAACTAGCGCTTGACTCGCATTTGACGGTGTGTTACGGATCTGGAAAATCGGTATTCTACGAAAGAAGAGAAGAGCGATGATCATTTGGACGGATTCGCGTCTAGTCTGCCGGTGGAGATGGCTTCTTGCAATCGTCGTTTTGTTCTTGGCCGGGGCGGGACGAACCAACGCGCAGGGTTGCGCTGGCGTTTCCAACAGCACCACGGGGGCCGTAACATGGACTCCCCAGTGGTGTCAGGAATTTAACGGCCCTCAGGCTTCTCCAGACACCACGGTATGGAGCTTCGATCTCGGAAATGGCGGCTTTGGTAACAATGAAGTCGAGACCTACTGTGGCCCTCCTAGAACGCAGGGTAATCTGAATAGTTGTGCAACCACTTTTTCACCCAGCACTTCCAACGCCTATGTCGACGGCAGCGGATTCCTCGTCATTCAGGCCATAAACAATAACGGCACCTGGACTTCGGCTCGCATGAAGACCCAAGGCTTGCAGGACTTCCAGTTCGGCCGCATCGAGGCGAGTATCAAACTATCCGATACCACGAACCAAGGCCTCTGGCCTGCCTTTTGGTCCCTCGGGAGCAATATCACTACAACTCCCTGGCCCAAGTGCGGCGAAGCGGACATTATGGAGGTATGGTCGCCTTCGGTCCTTGGCGGACCTGGGCCAACAGGTAACCGCTCCACGCTTCACACGGCTCTGACCGACGGTGCTGGAGTTCAACCAAATGGAAGTTTCCGTTTCACTAACGGAGCAGCGAATAATACGGCTTTCCATTTCTACGGCGTTATTTGGTCCGCCAACATGCAGCAGTATTACATCGACAACCCTCTCCAGCCGTACTACATCGCTGCCTCCAGCGATCTCAAGCCTGGCGATACGTGGCCTTTCAATCTTAAATTTTTCCTGCTCATGAACGTGGCCGTCGGTGGAACCCTTGGCGGAACACCCAGCGCGTCAACGCCCAATCCGGGAATCATGATGGTCGATTACGTTCGCCAGTATCAACCGCTCGCGCCCGTGACTGCTCCGGCCCTTGGAAATCCTCCTTCCATCACCGTGAAAGCCGGAGCGACAACGGGCAACACCAGTACGTTTACTCCCGGACTCATGCCCGGCACAGGCTTCGTCTATTTTTCTTGCAGTACCGATGCGCCGAAGGCGAGTTGTGCCATCAGCACAACTGACACTCTGAACGCGCATGTCGTTAACTCCAGCGCACCATCCGCCGAGAGCGTCACGGTGACTGTGACGACCACGGCAAACTCGATTCTGCCCCTTTTCTTCTTCAACCCTAAGATTCGCGTCTGGCTGCCACTAGCAATCGCGGGGTTTGTCGTGTTGACACTGGTCGTGCTCGCCCGGCCAACGCGAAGCCGCGCGTGGCGCTACGGCGCCACGCTGCTTGCAGGATTGATTCTTGTTGCGGCCGTGATTGCGGGCTGCGGTGGCGGCAACAGCACTGTGATAACTCCGCCCAATAACAACGGCACGCCTCCAGGCGCCTACACGGTGACCGTTTACGCGTTCACCGAAACCAACACCAGCAATGGGTCGAATACCAATGCCGACGCAAGCGTCTCCATTCCCCTGACGGTGAACTGACGCGTCGTACCCTAGCAACAGCATGAGATAGCCGTGATAGGATTCACGCCGAATGCATCGGGAACTCTCAACAACCCTCTTCGTCGCCATTGGAGTCCTTACTTGCGCGTTCCTTCTCCGCGCGCAAAACAAGTTCCCCGCCCATGGCGGCCCGGTATTTGAAGACGTCAGCCGGCAAAGCGGCCTGACAGAGCCGCATATTTCTTCGCCCGACAAGCGTTACGTCCTCGAATCCATGAGCGGCGGGGTTGGCGTTTTTGATTGCGACAATGATGGCAAGCTGGATATCGTTACCATCAACGGTTCCACCGTCGGTCGCTACCGCGAGGGCGGCGACCCCATGATTACGTTGTACCACCAGGAGCCGGATGGAACCTTCAAGGACATTACCAGGTGGCAGGCCTGACCCGGCGCGGCTGGGGAATGGGCGTGGCCGTCGCCGATTTCGACAATGACGGGCGGTTGGACATTTACGTCACGGGATACGGAGGCAACGTGCTCTATCGTAATCTCGGCAATTGCAAGTTTGAAGATGTAACCGAGAAGGCTGGCGTGCGTGCCGGCGGATTCAGCACCGGTGCGGCTTGGGCCGACTACGACCGCGACGGACATATAGATCTATTTGTCTCCCGCTACGTGCATGTCGATATCAACAACTTGCCGGAGTTCGGCCGGGACAAATTTTGCCGCTACAAAGGTGTGCTGGTTCAATGTGGTCCCTGGGGACTCCAGGGCGAGAGTGATCTCCTGTATCACAACCGTGGTGACGGCACGTTTGAGGAAGTATCCGCGCGCGCGGGGGTTCACGATTCGGAGGGCCGCTTCGGGCTAGGAGTTGTTTGGGGCGACTACGACAACGATGGCTGGCCGGATCTATTTGTCGCGAATGATGCGGGCGCAAACTACCTCTATCACAACAATCATAACGGGACATTTACGGACGTTGCCATGCTGGCAGGGGTCGCTTTGAGCGGAGCAGGCCTCGAGCAGGGCAACATGGGAGTGGATTTCGGTGATTACTCCCACAGCGGGCGATTCGATATCATCGACACGACGTTCGCGGACCAGCCCAAAACGCTTTACCACAACCTCGGTCGCGAGGGTTTCGACGACGCAAGCCGGACGGCGCAAGTTGCACAGGCGAGCCTCCCGTACGTGGCTTGGGGGACCGGCTTTGTGGATTTTGACAACGATGGTTGGCCGGATATTTTCATCGCCAACGGCCATGTATATCCGCAAGTAGACACGATAAAAGAGGGTGCGCGCTATCGCCAACCGCTCTTTTTGCATATGAACAAGCACGACGGGACATTCGAAGATGGTTCCGCAGCCACAGGGCTCGCGGATATCCCTCTCGCTTCGCGCCGCGGCGTGGCCTTCGGCGACATTTGGAATGACGGCGCGATCGATGCCCTCATTCTGAACGTCGGTGAACCTCCCACTCTCCTGCGCAACCACTTGACCAACGGAAACCACTGGGTTGAATTCAAGCTGGAGGGCACGAAAAGCAACCGCGCCGCCATCGGCGCGCGCCTCACCATTCGTACTGGAAAGCTCGTGCAGTTCAACGAAGTTCGTGGCGGCGGCAGCTACCTCTCGCAGAACGACTTTCGGCTCCATTTTGGCTTGGCTGCCAACACCAGGATCGATTCCGTGGAAGTCTCCTGGCCAAGCGGCCTCGTTGAGCAGTTCAGCTTTCCCGCTGTCAACCAAATCTATTCCATTCAAGAGGGAACGGGGATCCTCCTGCAGAAACATTCCCCCTCGCAATGAATTGCGCCTGTCGACATCTCTCGGCTGTCCTTTCTCGTTGGGCCCACACGCCCTTCCGTGGGATATGGGCCGTGGGACTCGTGGTGATCAGTCTAGCTTGCGGAGACTTCCGCATGGCGGAGGCACAACAGACTGGCCAAGCAGTTCGCGCTCAAGAGACACCAGCGGCTCATTACCTGAATGCGCAGCCCGGAGTGGAATATGTTGGCGAGGAGGTATGCCGGACGTGCCATCCCTCGGAATACGCAAGCTTCAAACAGACAGGGATGGGTAGATCCGTGTCAGTTCCGTCCCCGAACGATCTGCGCGATTTGGCGCAGCCGGTCATCATTTTTAGCAAAAAGCTGAACCGGTCCTATTCCGTCTATGCACGCGACGGCAAGATGTTCCACGAAGAATCCGAGCGCGACGCCAAAGGTCACGTCGTTTTCTCCGAAACCCGCGAAATAGCTTATACCGTAGGTGTCGGCGACCTTGGCAAGAGTTATCTCGTCGCCAAGGGAGACGCGCTCTTCGTCTCGCCGGTTTCTTATTACACGAACATTCGTGGATGGGATCTATCTCCCGGCTATGAGGAGGGCTTGTTTCGAGGGTTCACACGTCCCGTCGTCGAATTGTGCGTTGACTGCCACACGGGAATGCCGCTACCAAGTCCAGGCGCCCACAACCGCTTTCAGCAACCTCCCTTTCGCTTTCTGACGGTCGGATGTGAGCGCTGTCACGGGCCGGGTGTAGTCCATGTCGAGCAACGCAGGCAAGAAGCTCCCTTCGATGGATCGATCGACTTTTCCATTGTCAATCCCAGGAAGTTGCGTCCCGAAATTCGGGACGACGTCTGCGCGCAGTGCCACTTTGCTGGAGATGCTCGCGTCCTCCAGCCCGGGAAGAATTACCTCGACTTCCGGCCGGGAACCCCGCTCGGTGAGGTGGTGGCTATATTTTCGGTTCCGCCGGCGATCAAAGGAAATCGGTTCGTGGCGCTCGATCAGTTTGAGCAATTGAAGATGAGCCGCTGCTGGGCCGCAAGCAACGGCCGGATGGGTTGTATCACGTGCCACAATCCTCACTTTCAACCCCACGGCGATCAAGCGGCTGATTTTTTCCGCAGAAGATGTTTGACGTGCCACTCGACGGAGAGTTGCCGCGAGCCGCTCGCGCAAAGGCAAGCCGCTTCGCCACCTGACAACTGTATTCTGTGCCATATGCCGAAACGGCCAACCGAGAACATCGACCACTCGTCCCTAACAGACCACCGTATTCTGCGGATTCCATCCGAAATTCCCCTGGTTCTGCAAGGTCGTACGCCTGCGCCACCCATGGATTTGATCAACGACACAGAGGCCCCCGACTCAGGCGAAACACAAGCGAATTTGCGGAGTCTTGCACTGGCTTATGTGCAGGTTACCGCGCACTACCCCGAACTCGGCGAGAAGGGCCTTGCAATCCTGGAGCAAGCCGCCGCTCGAATCCCGAACGACTCCGGGATCCAGGCTGCCTACGGGCTTTTTCTCCGCGTCGCGCGTCCGAGGGAGGAGCAACGCGCTGCCCAGGCCCTGCAAAAGGCCGTTGATCTCGGCTCAAAATCCGCCGAAGTACGAACGCAACTCGCCCGCTTACAGCTTCACAAGGGAGAGGTAACGGCATCGATCGAGCTGTATAAAGAATCGATCCAGCTGGAACCGTACTACACGCCGGCCTACTTGGACCTTGCACGTCTTTACTCGATGTTGAAAGATCGCAAGAGCGCTTTGGAAATACTGGACCGCGTTTTGAAAGTAGACCCGGGAAACGATGCCGCCCGTCAGGAGTGGCTCAAAGTTGCGGCTATTCCCGACAAAAGCCCGTAGCCTGTCGTAGACGCAGCGTTAGAAGGTGCGTGTTTGCGTCTCCGCCCGATCCTCATGACCTCGTTTGCCTTCTTCCTTGGTTCTGTCCCGCTCTGGACGGCGTCCGGCACCGGGTCGGTTGCGCGTCAGATCATGGGCACCACCGTTATCGGCGGCATGCTTGCCGCGAGCCTGATCGGAGTTTTCTTCATCCCCGTGGTCTTCTACGTGGTCGAGAAATGGTCGGGCGCTGGCAAGGAACACCAGCAAGCCGTCTTGCAGCAGAGACCCACTCCTGCCGAGGGCGACTGAGATGAAGAAGATCATTGCCCTTATGTGTGTCGCAATCCTGAGTTCCGGCTGCACCGTTGGGCCAAACTACAAGAAGCCTACCGCCACCGTCCCGGGCACCTATCGTGGGTTGGCGCCGGAAGAAACGGGGAAACCCGAGTCTGCCTCCATTGGTGATCAAAAATGGTGGGAAGTCTTTCAGGACGACCAACTCCGGTCTCTAATCCGGACGGCACTGCAACAGAACTACGATGTGAGGATCGCAGGAACCCGCATTCTGCAAGCGCAAGCGCAACTCGGAATCACCCGTGCCGACCAGTTTCCCAGTGTCGGTGGCGGGGCAAGCATCAGCGATCAACGAAGCGCAAAGTCTGCCTTCCTCCCGGCGTTCGAAAGAAGTACCGGACAGCTGAATGTGTCTGCAGCTTGGGAGCTCGATTTCTGGGGAAAATTCCGCCGCGCCACGGAAGCCGCGAGCAGACCTTCTCGCCAGCGAATGGGCCCGCCAGGAGATCATTTCCACCCTAGTGGCCAACGTCTCCGCCGCCTATTTCCAGCTTCGCGCGATGGACCTGGAACTGGAAATTTCCAAACTCACACTGGCTTCGCGGCAGGAATCTCTGCGACTAACCCGCAGTCTAGCCGACCACGGTTCTACTTCCATGCTCGACGTGCGCCAGTCCGAACAGTTGGTATTCACTGCTGCCGCGGAAATCCCGGCACTGGAACAGCAGATCGAACAGCAAGAGAACTTGATCAGCATTTTGCTGGAAAAAAATCCTGAGACTGTCCCGCGTGGGGAGAAGCTCACAGACCAGCCACATCCGCCTGAGGTTCCGCCTGGCTTACCTTCTTCGTTGCTGGAACGCCGGCCGGACATCCGCGAGGCCGAACAACAATTGATCGCGGCCAACGCTCAAATCGGGGTTGCCAGGGCTGCCCATTTCCCTCAAATTTCTCTCAGTGGCAACGCCGGATTCCAGAGTGCGGCACTGACAGATCTATTTAGCGGCCCCGCAGGCGCTTGGAATTTTGGAGCGTCGCTGGCTCAACCCATCTTCATGGCGGGCAGGCTCCGCTCCAACGTTCGTTTCACGGAAGCCCGGCAGCAGGCCGCGTTGCTTTTCTACGAGCAGACGATTCAAGGAGCGTTCCGCAACGTGTCAGACGCGTTGATCGCTTCCCGTAAGTCAACCGAGTTCCGTACCCAGGAAGAACTCCTGTTCCAATCGGCGCAGGACGCAGCGCGCCTCTCCCACATGCGCTAAAACGGTGGTGTCACGGGTTACCTCGAAGTGCTGACCAACGAAACCAATGCGTTCTCTGCCGAGCTTGGACTTGTGCAGGCCCAACTCAATGAGTTGTTGGCTTTGGTTCAGTTATATAAAGCCTTGGGTGGCGGTTGGTAGCAATAGCCGTAATCAACTAACTGAACTGGTGATCCACGATAACCGACGATTCTGGATGTATCGTCTCGCGCTCGGAAAGTATTCAAATGTCTTGCGAGGCTCCCTGTGGTTTCAGCAATCAGTTTGCTCCAACGTCCGCATAACCGGACAATCGAACCAGTCGCGGTCCAGAAACGGCGCCCAATACCGACCCGTTCCTCAAGATCTTCTCAGACTAGTCCTTCTGAGAAGGCATCTTAGGCCTTGAGGCGACTGTCACAGAAATGTCACGCTAATCGCAGCGAATGGCGACAAACTGCGAATAAAAGGTGAAGAGAGAAGGAGAAATCGGTTCGCAGCGTTTAATCATAACTAGCTGATTCCCCTCGATTAGCCCCGAATCCGGCAAGTTTTGGCAAAATGACTCTACTGGCTGTTAACCGAAGGGCTGCAGTCGTCCACAGTCCGATGTGCTGTTCACAAGCATGACCGTTGCACCAGCCTTTCAC
>Ga0137389_10002478_pt1 | contig 11242 bp, 8 predicted proteins | sample 15con2h14BmetaG_FD_104645 | JGI IMG/M metagenome (GOLD analysis project Ga0137389, IMG submission 104645) | Vadose zone soil microbial communities from Angelo Coast Range Reserve, California, USA - 15con2h1.4B metaG | ecosystem: Environmental > Terrestrial > Soil > Vadose zone > Saprolite...
CGCTCGGCGGCGTGCGCGATGAGGCGGAAATCCGCGGCCATCGCCGCACCTACATCGGCGCCCTGCCCGGCCAGATCATCCAGATGATGAAAAAGGCTGGCACCAAGAACCCGGTGTTCATGCTCGACGAAGTCGACAAAATGTCGATGGACTTCCGCGGCGACCCGTCGGCGGCGCTGCTCGAAGTTCTCGATCCCGAACAGAACTTCATGTTCGTCGATCATTACCTCGACGTCGAATACGACCTCTCCCAAGTCTTCTTCGTGGCCACGGCGAACGTGATTCACACCGTTCCGCCCGCCCTGCAGGATCGCATGGAAGTACTGCGCCTGCACGGCTACACGGAACCGGAAAAGGTCGAGATCGCGAAACAGTTCCTGGTAAAGAAGCAGATGCTGCAGGCAGGGTTGACGGAGAAGAACGTGCAGTTCTCCGACGACGCGATTCAGCAGATCATTCGCTCGTACACCCGCGAAGCCGGGGTGCGAAACCTGGAGCGGGAAATTGGCAACATCTGCCGCAAAGTGGCGCGCAAGGTGGTGAAAGAAGGCGCGAACTTCTCCGCTTCGATCCAGGCGGGAAAGATCGGCGACTACCTCGGCGTGATAAAGTTCCGCGACACCCTCGCCCACGAGAAGAGCGAAGTTGGCCTGGTGACGGGCCTGGCGTGGACCGAAGTGGGAGGGTCGATCCTCAGCACTGAGGCCTCGGCAGTGGATGGCAAAGGCAAGCTCACTTTAACCGGCCAGTTGGGCGACGTGATGCAGGAGTCGGCGCAGGCTGCCATGTCCTACATTCGCTCGCGGGCGGCGCGCCTCGGACTGCCCCGCGATTTCTACCGCACGCTCGATATTCATGTGCACGTCCCCGAAGGTGCGATTCCAAAAGATGGCCCGTCGGCAGGCATCACCATCGCAACCGCCCTGGCCAGCGCGCTAAGCCGGATTCCGGTGCGCCGCGATATCGCCATGACCGGCGAAATTACGCTCCGCGGCAAAGTCCTTCCCATCGGCGGACTGAAAGAAAAGCTCCTGGCCGCGCATCGCGCCGGATTATTCGAAGTGATCCTGCCGCAGGACAACGAAAAGGATGTTGCCGAGGTCCCAGAGAACCTGCGCACCGCGATGAAATTGCATTTCGTCGAAAATATGGACCAGGTGCTGGCCGTCGCCCTCGAAGGCCCGCTGCCGCAGATGTCATCGGACACCGAAACAACAATGGCTCCCATCGTGACGCCCCCCACACCGGAGATTCCCACGGCGCGGCAGTAGCCTAGAACGCCGCCGCGGTGGAATTTCACTCATGGCACCCCGCGTCTTTGGCGTTGCCCCGAGTCTGGCTTTCCCGTATCTTAGGGCCATGGACGTGCACCTTAATAATCCCGAAATAAAGGCGCAGATAGACCGTTGGGTAGCAGAAACCGGACGCGGCCCTGATGAACTGGTTGAGGACGCCATGGCTGGCTACTTCGAGGAGTTGGCCCAGACGCGGGAGACGCTCAACAACCGGTATGACGACTTAAAGAGTGGCAGGGTAAAGCCCATCCCCGGCGACGAGGTCTTTGCCCGCTTGCGTGAAAAGAGCGCGGCCCGCCGTTCCCAGTCAGGTTCCAGCCGTGATAAATGACCGGCTACGATTTCCACCCGGAAGCTGCCCTTGATCTTGACGAGATTTGGGAATTTATTGCCGAGGCTAATCTGGATGCCAACCTCGACGCCGCCGGCCGAGTGATCGCAGATATTTTGGCCGCCCTCGATAAGCTGCTGCCTCTCCCAAACCAGGGCCATAAAACGTCCAGACCTCGCCTCGCGGCCGCTGCGGTTTACCATGGCCCGCGAGTACCTGATTGCCGATGCGCCAGACGAAAGACCGTTGTGGGTTGTTGCGATATTGCACGGACGCCGCAACCCGCGCGTGATGGCTGCGATTTTACGGAGTAGAGAGTAACCTCCGCTTGAGAACTATCGGAAAAAGAAGGGCAACTCTACGGCCCTGCAATAGACTAGAGTGACGCCGCAGTGGAATCCCACTCATCGCAAAGTGCGCGATGATTGGGGCACCCGGCAGCAAGTCTGATCCAGCTCCACGATGCATATCGGATCAGCTAGAATTTACCCTCGGAACTGACCCACACCCATGAGCTTTGAACCGATTGAGAACTACGGGGTGATTGGCAATATGCGGTCGATTGCGCTCGTGGGTGTAAACGGTTCAATCGACTTTCTCTGCTACCCAAATTTCGATTCTCCCAGCGTGTTTGCCGCGCTGCTCGATGATGAGAGAGGTGGCTGTTTCCAGATTCAGCCGCAACTCAAAGAAAGGCGCGTACGGCAGCTGTATTTGCCAGACACGAACATTCTGCTCACACGATTTCTTGCCGAGGAGGGTGTGGCTGAGCTGACTGACTACATGCCCATTGGGGCCGACGGGGAGCAACCGAATGAGATTATCCGCACCCTGGCCGTTATCAGGGGCGAGGTCGATTTCAAGATGCGGTGCCAACCACGATTTAACTACGGTATGTGTGGGCACACTGTGAACATCGAAGATCGGTGCGCGATTTTTTCGCCGGCGAGCGATACCTGTCCACCGATGGCGCTGTACTCCACCAGTGTCCTGCGACAACAGTCCCAGGATGCAACCTCCGAGTTCAGCCTCCGCGCCGGCGAAAAGGCGACGTTTATCTTTGGTGGAGTTCGCCCCCGCGGACAGGAACCCGAGATGGAATTTGTAGAGCAGCGCTTCAAGGAGACAGCGAGCTTCTGGAAGGGATGGATCGCGAAATCAAAGTACAAGGGCCGGTGGCGCGAGATGGTCAACCGTTCCGCTCTAATGTTAAAGCTGCTGATCAGCCGGGAGCATGGATCCTTGATTGCAGCACCGACATTTTCCCTGCCGGAACAAATTGGCGGACCGCGCAATTGGGATTATCGCTTCACATGGTTGCGAGATGCGACATTCACGCTTTATGCGCTGATCCGATTGGGTTTTGTCGAAGAGGCTGAGGCATTCATCGACTGGCTGAAGGGGCGGCTCGGTGACGATGCGGAGCGGGGACCGCTGCAGGTGATGTACGGGATTGATGGCAGGCAGAAGCTCGATGAGCTGACGCTGGATCATCTGCAGGGGTATGAACATTCGCGGCCCGTGCGCATCGGAAACGCAGCCTATCAGCAGTTGCAGCTGGATATTTATGGCGAAATGATGGATTCCATCTATCTCGCAAACAAATACGGAGATCCCATTTCCTATGCCGGGTGGCAGGAAGTTCAGCGGATATTGGAGTGGCTGGGCAAGAACTGGCAACGGCCCGATGAAGGTATATGGGAGGTTCGTGGCGGCGCGCGAGAATTCCTGCACTCGCGTTTTATGTGCTGGGTGGCTTTCGACCGAGCCTTGCGGCTGGCGCAGAAACGCTCGCTTTCGGGGCCTCTCGATGCCTGGCAGCGCACCCGCGACGCGATACGACAGGACATCTTTACGAACTTCTGGGATGACGAACTGCAGTCGTTTGTGCAATCAAAGGGGACGAAAGACCTGGATGCGTCGGTCCTGCTAATGCCACTCATGCGGTTCATCAGCCCGGTCGATCCGATGTGGCGCTCGACTATGAAAGCGATTGAAGCACGATTAGTCGAAGATACCCTTGTCCGTCGCTACGAGGCGGAACGCACGCATGTGGACGGGCTTCCAGGCGGAGAGGGTAGCTTTACTGCATGCTCGTTTTGGTACATCGAATGCCTGGCGCGCGCTGGGGAGTTGGAAAAGGCTCAATTGTTGTTTGAGAAACTCTTGGGATACGCCAACCATCTTGGACTCTACTCGGAGCAAATTGGTTCAAGCGGGCAACATCTCGGCAACTTCCCACAGGCATTCACTCATCTGGCGTTGATTAGCACCGCAACGTATCTGGACAGGGTCCTTTCCGGCAAGGACGACTCAGTGTGGCGCTAGCATTTTGGAGAACGGCCGGGTGCCCCATCCTAGCGTCGCGTCTTTTGCGACGCTAGGGTGGGATTCCACAGTCGCCGCCCTCTCGGGATTTTCTCGATCCACATGACAGAAAATCAGGAAACGTACCGCGTGTCCCCACGTTTTCTGTCCGAAACGGGAAGGGCACAATTTCATTCGTGCCGCTGTGTCGGCACCGGGAGTTTACTACTTGGTACCCCCACCCCCCTCCCCCCTGGTCTCCTGGAATCATAGAGTTAGCGGGAATTTTCGGACTCGGTCTTTGAATCGAAAGGACTTATATCAAAGTATTCCGGAATAAGGACTTAACTCCTAAAAGAGCACTGAAACGGCTTTGGGGCAGCTTCGAGGGCCGTCTTGGTGGACGGACTTCGAAACTGCCCCAATCAGATTTTTATTTTCGCGCACGACGGGTCTTAAGTCAATGTTTTTCGATCTCGGGTGGTTTGTGAGGAAACATCCCGTCTGTCCCCAGGCTTCTGTCCCCAAGTTTAGCCCGATACGTTTCCCGCTCTCCCGCCACTATCCCCTAAGGAGAATGAGGAGAAACGAGATGGGACTGTCTAGGAACGATCTCTTGAATACGAATCTGTCTTATCTGCTTGGATTGCTCGGCGAGTTGGCCACCGTACAGTCGCCCTGGGCAGTCATCCTGGTGCGTTTTCAGGACAATACCGACCCGCTCCCCAGCATGACCATCTACAACGACCTGTTCACCTCCGCGGGTACAGGCAAAGAGAATATGGTGGATTTCTTCCGCGACATGTCCCACGGCAAGCTCGACCTTTCCGGAACCAAGATCTTCGGCTGGTACACGTTGCCCTACAATCGCGCGGACTATGGCACCAAATTGGATCGCAACGGACTCCGCGACGAAGCCAAGGCGCTCGCCACCGCTGCCGGCGTCGATCTCAGCCAGTTTGCCGGAGTAGTAGTGAGTGGTCTCGGTCAAGTGGACTTGTGTGGCTGGGTCGGATGGATGGCAGCCCTGTGCGACAGCTTATCGTTGAGTCCCAGCCTCCTGGGACAGGAAATGGGACATGGCTACGGTCTCGATCACGCGCGCATGCAAGGCTCGACCGACGACTACCGCGACCCCTGGGACGTAATGAGCACCGCCGCCTATCCCTGGATGGAGGATGATAACGCTGAGTTCACAAAAGTCGGCCCCGGGCTTAACGCCTGGAACATGCGAGGCCGCGGTTGGCTGGACGAAGCCAGGGTCTGGACGCCGCCTTCTCCGGCGTGGAGCGGCACGGTGCAACTGCGCCCGCTGCACCGCACCGACTTGCCCGGCTTCCTTGCCGCCGAACTCGGCGACTATCTCGTGGAGTTTCGAGTGCCCCAACGCTGGGACGCGGCCATCGGAGACGCGTGCGTCCTAGTGCATCGCTTCGAAGACAACCACTCCTACCTGATGCCGGCAACCAACGGCAGCCAGAGCCTCCTGACCGGATACAAGTTCCAGATCGGAGATCCAAAAGACATTTACCAGCCTTATATGTTGGCAGAGGTAACGAGCATCGACATGGACAACCTAACTGCGACTCTCAACTTAGTACTGCGTCCGCGCCAGCCGTTTCCGAACATCGGACTGGTCGGTCAGATTTTCGGAGGAGTGGCAGTGGACGGTGGCGGCTGGATCTTTGTAAATGGCCAGTTCATACCGATTCCCCCTCGGGGCCCCGTCACCGATCTGGTGCAACAGGTGGCGCGCTACTTGGGCGTACAAACCTACCAGACCGGAGTCGAGAGCGCCCTGGGTTCCCAGAGAGCAGCATTGGAAGATGTCGTACGCTCAGTAGTGGCCCTATACCGGGAAGCCAGCGCGATCTCAGAACAACCTCCCGGTTACGGAGCGCAAAACCTGAAAGAGAAAAACCGCTGAGTCCCGGTCAAGTGGATACGATGGCGGGTGGCCTACATCTCCGGGCGGGTGGGCCCGATTAACGCGGAAAGTATAGTTCGGGTTTTTTAAAACGTTGCAGTGACACAAACTGGGGTGCGCCACTTCTCACGCTTTTTGAGAAAGCCTGCTCTGAGCGATAGCCGAAGGGTGGCCCGCGATGCTGCCGCCACAAGCGCGGTTTCGGTTCTCCGCAGGCCACTTCTCAAAAGCGAGAAGTGGCGCACCCGGCGTTAGACTCTCCACTTTGATGTGGCCCACCCGGCCCATTTCCTTCGCTACTTCCATTTCGTCGGGAGTCATTCAATCCGCCCACAGTATCAATCTTCTTCATTATCTGCACAGCCCATTGGATTGAGGCTGCAATCAACTTGTCCGTTCGTGGGCTTCCTTGCGGAGTCCCGAACAGATCATCCGCCGTTTGCATGTGAACGCTGTCGAGAATCGCTGCCATGATTCCGATCACACGTTTGCGGCCTTCGTCCATCGTTGCACAATAGCATTTTCGCCCCTTGTTCGCCAAGGGTTATACTGTCCGCATTGGGTCTTGTTGTGGACGTGCGCGATGGCAGAAGGCAAAGACCTCCAGAACATCAACTTCACTGATCGGAATGCGGTTGAGAAGTTCCTTGAGACTGACAGGTTTCGCCCATGCCCGAATCTTGAATGCTCACCAGTGCAACTGGAACACGAGGTTTTATACATGCCTATGTGTCTGGAAGGCCGCTTCAACAGAGAAGGTGTCGCCCAATTTCTTGAGATGCCTCTACCTCCGCGTCCTTTGAGTCCCTTGACTTACACAACTATCGGAATCTGGGCACCGTTAGTGAGTTGCCCGCCCGATTGCAAAGGCTACCGAAACCGCAATGTAGCAAAATTACAGAGGGCTGGGTCTTCAGCAGTACGCTGGCTGTTTGGGAGAAGCAGGGTGAATGCCTCAAGCACCGTTCAGGAAAAGAAATGGTGGGAAAGACCGTTCGGAATAATCGCTATCGGAATATTGGTCACTGTGATCGGCGGGTTAATTCTCTGGCGCATAATCAGTCATTACGACAAGCCGCCGACGCCATCGACTCCCGTTGAACAGCCGAAAGCGCAGCCCCAACCCGCCCAGCCAGAACCAAAGGCTCAAGAACCCCAGAACCAACCAACCCACCACCAGAGTAGTGACAAAAAGAAAACCAAGATTGAGCAGCATGGAGAGGGCAGCGGCGCTGTCGGCGGAAACATCAATCAGGGACCGTGCAGCAACCTTCAAATTGGGGGAAGCAACAACCAAGCCACCACGAACTGCGTGCAGCCGAACGTCACCTATAACTATGATGGCTCTCAGAAAAAGACGGTGAGCGGCGGGAGCAGTACGTTAAACGTAAGCGTTCCGAATGAATTAGTGGCTAAAATCCAAAGTGAAATAGCGGCAGGGCAGGAACAGCAGGCATTACTTGATACCCAGACTTTAATGACATCTGATCCGATGTGGGCAACGCCACATCTATTGGCGGGACTGGCGTACATCAATCTAGGGAATCAGGGCGCTGCGAAGACTGAACTGGCAAAGGCCAAAGGCTTGGTTCCATCGGGATATGAATACGAACAAGACTACTCCGTGCATCTCCAACACTTAGAGGAAGCGATAAAGAAGCACGAACCTAGACAGCCCTAAAGGGAAGAAATAGAGATGGCCGAAGGAAATTGGAATCCGCTCTCATCGTTTCAAGAGATGGGAACTTTGTCCAAAGTTTTGTTGCTGCTAGGATTCGTTTTTCTAGGAACTGTGTTGACTCGTGGCGCTTCGTTCTCCGATCCGATGCTGCCTGCCAGTCTTGCTTTCATCTTCCTGAGTCTGGCCGTTCACTACCTTTCGGAATGTAGACAGACAGTCGATTACGACGACGAATCAACGACCGTCACCGATTGGGGAAAAATAGCGATCGGCACAGTCATGTCATTGATTACTGCTGGACTAATTGTCTGGGCTTTGTGGGTGCCAAATAAGAAAGTCACGATCACACCCACGACAGCCTCGAAGGACGTGTCCAAACCGTCAGACGTTCCCAATACTCCCGCCGTCGAAAAAGATGCCACTACCCCTGTCACGGAGATGCCAACAAAGAAGAGCAAGGGGGCAGCGGCCAAACGTAGTACAGGCGATGGTCCTCAAGCATTGGGAGATAAGAGCGCAGCCGTTGGCTCCGTCACTCAGGGTCCGTGCAGCAGTCTTCAAGTCGGAGGGGAACATAATGAATCGACAGTTAACTGCCACCAGCCTACAATCCAGAGCCTCATGCTGGTAGCCAAGTTGACGTGCAGTTTACGAACGGATGTTGAGCGACCATTACTGTCTGACAGGGATTTCGCGATGATGGATGTTAAGGCTGCACTTCTTCAAAGCGAACAGCCCAAACTCTGGTTGAATGTGCAATCGCCCATACACCAAGAGGAGACAAATGGAAAATTGGAACTTACCGAACGATATTTGGCTTCTCAAGAGTCAGGCTGGATTGGAAAGTCAGTGGATTCAATCCCCGCAATAGATAAGGTAATGGCAGGTGTCCTCTCCATCACGTTCTACGACTGTACCGAGAACACCTATTCTGCTCGTAGCATGGCTGTCTATATCAACGGAACCGAAGTGTGGAGTTCTGCGAATGTCTCAACTGGTAAAGACTCTGTTGGCACCACGGTGTTTTCTGCTTCTTCCCACTCATGGCCTACAAGAGACCAATTGTCCAGGAAACTTTTACGTTAGCCGGAAAACCATCGACCACCGAGTCTTTCATCACATCATCCAGTGACCACCCTCACAGACGCGCAACGCGCCCAATGCGACAATGACAGCTGACCGGCAAAGCCGGAGCGCTGTCTTCAAGGAAGTTCGAGAAGCAGCGGCCCAGTACTCTTTGATAAACCAAGCTGTTCAGCGAGAGTGAGCGAACCCAGTGCGGAAACGCGCGAATCGTTCCCAAAACCGCCCCAAAACGGGAATTTAGGCCGAAAATCGAGCTTAAGTCCATACCCCTCTAGTCGTTAGGAGTAAGTCCTTTTAAGTCATAGCGTTGCGGGAAATCCCGGGGGGGACATAAAGTTATGTACTGTGTAATACCTATCTAGTTAACATCCAAAAATGGAGTAACAACCACACAAATTCGGAGGCCCTCCGACGCGCGTTTCTCTGCCAAATAAAAAACCCTCTCCACCCATCTGAGAGGGTTTGCGAACCGGCGGTAAAATAAAACTTATGGAACCGTAATCCGGCAGCCGCTCTGGATTCAGCCTCAGGGGATCGGCGGGTCTCGTCGTCGCCGTCTCTGTCGTCGCAATTCTGCTGATCGCACTTCCTGCTTATCGATGGTTCTTCCTGATCAGCGTCCTGATCGGACTAGTCATCGCGAGCGGACTCATGCTCTGGCACAGGCTGCATCCGATCAAGGAGCAGGATGTGCATCCCAAACGACCGCTAGGGCTCTAGCAAACTTTTTTCTTCGAACTATTTTTCTTTCGCACCGCTTGCCATCCACAACCCAAACACTGGAAACTGTCTATATGCGGATTCTGGCGCGCTTCATGCTGTCGGCGAGTGACCTGACGCACTTCCCTCCCCCCGGCGTGCCGGAGATCGCTTTTCTCGGACGCTCCAACGTTGGGAAATCGAGCGTCATCAATTCGTTGGTCGGCGCGAAGCTGGCCCGCACCAGCAACACGCCCGGACGCACGCGAAGCATTAACTTTTATGAAGTCCGCCGAGCAGGGCAACCGAGGCCCGAGCTGCGATTCGCTGACCTTCCAGGTTACGGTTATGCCAAGGTTTCCCGCGAAATCTCTGGAGACTGGGCGCGGTTTGTGGACCCATATCTTCACCAACGCCCGAGCCTGGCGCTGTGTCTGGCGCTGGTGGATTCGAACATTCCTCCCCAGGAAAGCGATGGCCAGTTGATGGAATTCCTGGCGTCCAGAGAAAGGCCACATGCGATTGTGGCCACCAAGTGTGACCGGCTGTCTGGCAACCAGTTGCGGCAGGCGATGAGCACGCTCGGGCAAGCATATGGCGGAGTTCCCATCGTAGCGTTCTCGGCAAAAACGGGAGCCGGCAAAGAGGAGCTGTGGAGCCAGATTCGCGCCGCGTTGTCGCAGTCGCAATTTCCGGAGGTCTAAAGTCTTCCCGCAATCTGCCGATGCAAAAGGAGAAGGATATTGTCGGAGGCGCTCGTGGACCCGCGTATCTATCGCGCACAACCCGACTTGACGCCAGACTCCAGCAACGGCGACGAGAGCGTGGACTATCTTCGCCGGCTAAAGGGATCCGCGCCGGAAGGCGCGCCCGCAGATGCAATTGCACGGAGCGGCGGCGAAGCTCCGGCAGCAGCGAACAGTACTTCCGCGAACAGTACTGCCGCGAACAGTACTGCGAAGACTGTCGCGTGGAAAGAGCGGCGGCAAAGCCCCCGGCTTCGTTGTTCGGGCAGCGCGGAGTTTCGAACCGAGGCCAGCGACGTGCGCATTTGGGGAACCGTTACCGACGTGAGCTTGCACGGATGCTATGTGGAAATGAACACAACGTTTCCCATCGGCACGAAAGTGGATCTCGTACTCAAATCGTTCGGCATCCGGATAGAGACTCGGGGCACGGTTCGCGCCTCGTACCCCTTCCTGGGCATGGGCATTTGCTTCGCGGAAATCGAACCCGTACAGCAGTTGCACTTGAAGGATCTCCTCGGCGCGCTGGCTGGGCGCAGCGCGGTCTCCAATGGGATATCGGCTCAGGAGAACAGTATCAAGGATACTCTGGCGACGGCCGACCCGAAAGCGTTTCTCGATGAGATTACCGAGTTCTTTCAGAAGAACCATCTTCTCTCCCGCAATGAGTTCCACCAGATCGCCAAACGGGCTCGCCGCTCTTGAATCCTTCCTGCAAGGTTATAAGGGCTAGCGGCCGTTTGGCGGGCTCCGGAATAAAGTTACTCTGGTGACTGTGGCTCCTCTGCGTGGTAGGCAATCCATCCGTTATCATTAAAAGCATATGGCCAAATACCTTGTGACCGGCGCTGCCGGCTTCATCGGATCCTCGCTGGTGCGCGCCCTGCTGGAACGCGGCGACGAGGTTCGCGGCATCGATAACTTTGCCACTGGCAGACGCGAAAATCTGACCGAAATGCTCGGGCGGATGGACTTCCGCGAAGCTGACATTCTCGATCTGGATGCCATGCACAAAGCGTGCGCAGGCGTCGATTACGTGTTGCACCAGGCGGCCATTCCGTCCGTGCCGAAATCGGTGCTTGACCCACTCAGCAGCAATCGCGCGAATGTCGACGGGACGGTCAATGTGCTGGTCGCCGCGCGCGACGCGAAAGTGAAGCGCGTTGTGTA
>Ga0137389_10002482_pt1 | contig 11237 bp, 9 predicted proteins | sample 15con2h14BmetaG_FD_104645 | JGI IMG/M metagenome (GOLD analysis project Ga0137389, IMG submission 104645) | Vadose zone soil microbial communities from Angelo Coast Range Reserve, California, USA - 15con2h1.4B metaG | ecosystem: Environmental > Terrestrial > Soil > Vadose zone > Saprolite...
ATTCCTGCTGACGGGGCAGTTGATCGAGTTCAGCCCGACGCCGCAGTTGTTCACCACGCCTGGGGATGCGAGAACGGAAGCGTATATCACTGGGCGCTTTGGGTGAGGTCGGGGAAGGTCGGGCCTGGGCCGGCAGTGCGGGATTGAAGGGATCGATTGAATGGAACGCCACTTCGAGCGAGATCTGAACGAATTGAAAGAGCGGCTGCTGTGGATGGGCAGCCTGGCGGAGCGCGCCGTGCATCAAGCGGTGCATTCCGTACTGGATTCCGACGAGCAGCTTGCCAAACGCGTGTTGGACGAAGAGGACGGGATCAACGAGCTGCAGATGGAGATCGACGATCGCGTGGTGCAGCTTTTGGCGCTGCACCAGCTAATGGCCACGGACCTGCGGCTGGTGTTGGCGGTGTCTCGCATCAACAACGACCTAGAACGCATCGGAGACCAGGCAGTGAACATCGCGCAAGCCTCGTTGCGCATTTTGCGCCATCCACGGGTGAAGCCATATGTGGATTTGCCGCGGATGAGCGAAGTTGCAGAAGAGATGATGCGCGATGCGCTGAACGCGCTGGTGCGGCGCGACGTGGAGTTGGCGCAAAAGGTTCTGGCGATGGACGACCAAGTGGACCACTTCCGGGACCAGATCTTTCGGGAGTTGCTTACGTACATGATGGGAGACTCGAGCGTCGTGTTCCCGGCGTTTGAGTTGATCCTGGTGGCGAAAAACCTCGAGCGCATCGGCGACCACGCAACAAATATTGCCGAGGATGTGATCTACATGGTGCAAGGCCAGGACGTACGGCATCCCACGGTTGACCGACGCTAAGTGACTTGCGATTTTCGTCTGGGGCTTCCCCGCCAGAATAAAAACACTCCAACCAGCCAGCTCAGCACGCTGATAATTGCACCCAGAGTTCTGTCTCGTGTGCGGGTGAAGGACACTGCGATGCGTGATTGCCCTCCGGCTAGCGGGACGATCATTTGGCCAGAGTCTTCCGCTGACTCAGGTTGAATGCGGGCGCCGTTTACCTCAACTTGCCACGCCGGGTAGTTCAACAATCGCAGGGCTAAGCGCGCGGGCTGGGGTGATTCGACATCCAGGATTTTGCGTTCCGGTGTCCAGCGTTCCACGACAATTTTTGGTGGAGCTGCGGCGGCGTTCGGGGCTTGGTTGGCAGCGACTTCTTCGGGCGGGAGAATTTGCGCACGCGGGGCCCTTGCCGGGAGGTTGTAATGGTCGTCGCCAACTGGGTCGTACTCGTCGGTGCCATTGAAGCCTTCGACGCTCGCGATGTTGGCGCGGAGAGTGGAGAACTCCGCATCGTCCCACCAAGTGTGCTGCGTTAGAAACACTCGTGCGCCGGTGATGAGCGCGGCTACGGCGATGATCCAGAGCCAGCGCAATCGTGGCCGCAGGAACGCCGCTGCGAGGAAGTAGATGAAGGGAACGGTAAGAATCGACATCCAGCGACAGGGGAACTGCACGAAGCGCAATTTCGGAAGCAGTTGCCAGACGACCAACGAAGGGCGCAACATCAGCGCGGTCGCGACGGTGGCTAGGAGCAGGAAAACGTTCCAAATCTGATGGCGAGCGCGGCCTGCGGCGGGTTGGTTGAGTCCGCCGTGGTCAGCGATGGCAGCGACGCCGGTGAAAACGATGAGAGCCGCAGCAATCGTAGAAGCAATGTAATTGAAAGAGGTGTGTTCTGGGCTGTTGGTGGCCGTGTACATAAAGTTTTCGGATGGAAGCAGCCCCGGCGAAAGCACTTGCCCGATATTGACCCAGCGCTGTTCATACGCTGCGGGGATGATGTAGAAGGCGGCAAGTCCAAAACCGAGCGTCAATCCGGCCGTGCAGCGGAGCAATGTCATCCACGACCTGCGGAGCAGAGCCGCCCACGCGAACAGCAACGTCATGGAATACGTGGCCATGACGCCGGCAGGCGCGTTGGATAGCCAAACCGCGGCGAATGTGGCGGAAAAAAAGACGAACATCCGTAACCTAGTGTCGCGGCGAGCTTCCATAACCTCCGCAAGTTGTAGAGCCGCGAGAAAGAGCAAGGGGAAGAAAGCGGAGGCCAGCAGCTCAGCATAATCGCTCCGGAAATAAATCATAAGCAGGGCGTTGGGGTTCGCGGCGTAGCAGGTGGCCGCGAAAAGTGCGGAACCTTGCGGCAGCATGCGACGCGCAAAGGCAAATGCCGATAGTCCAGCGAAAATCTGTACCAAAACAATGAAAACCACTGGGACGTAATCCCACGGAATGAAAAGGCTCAGCGCCGGGGCCAGCAGCCAAGAGAGCGGCGGGTAAAAAATGAAGCGCGGCTCGCCGAAGCCGTAATTGGCCCACGCTGTCCAGCGCGGATAGAGAATTCCCTGCTTCCACTCCCCGGCAACGTCGAGCCAGGAGGTGGCGTGGAATTCGAAATCGTGGCCGGAAGCGGTGCCGCGCCAGAAGAAGGGAGCAACGATCAGCAACGAGACGCACAGCGAGAGGGCAAGCGCGAGGAGCCAGTCGCGAGGAGCAGGGCGAGCTGCGTTATTGAGAGCGTCGGGGTTGGGCATCATTCGGCGTTCACAGGATTGTAACCGCTAAAGAATGTTGCGAGCGAGGGCGATGCTGCGCATGTGGCTCGCAAGGACTTGAGCCATAATACTCGCACGCATGAGCACTGCAGCGACAGGGGCCGCGCCGATCATCGAAGTGCGGCAAATCGAAAAATTCTATGCACAGCCGGACGGCAGCCGGGTGCAGGTGATCGCGCCGACGGATCTGGCGATTTATTCGGGGCAAATTCTTGCGCTGCTGGGTCCGTCGGGCTGCGGAAAGTCCACGCTGCTGCGGATGATGACGGGGCTTGCGCCGGCGTCGGCGGGCAGCGTGCTGTGGCACGGGCAGCCCGTGCGTGGCGAGTCGCCGAACGTTTCGATCGTGTTCCAGAGCTTCGCGTTGTTTCCCTGGCTGACAGTGCTGGAAAACGTGGAGGCGCCTCTAGAGGCGCGGGGATTTGCGCCGATCGAGCGGCACAAAAGGGCGCTACGGATTATCGATGCGGTCGGTTTGGATGGATTCGAATCCGCGTATCCGAAGGAACTTTCCGGCGGGATGAAGCAGCGCGTTGGGGTGGCGCGGGCGCTGGTGGTCGAGCCGGAAGTGTTGTTCATGGACGAGCCGTTTTCTGCCCTGGACGTGCTGACGGCGGAAACATTGCGCGGTGAACTGCTGGAGCTTTGGCTGGGGCACAAGATACCTACGCGGGCGATTTTTATCGTGACACACAACATCGAAGAAGCGGTGGTGCTGGCGGATCGTATCATTGTGCTAGGGAAGAATCCCGCGCACATTCACGCGGATTTCAAGGTGGAAATGGCGCACCCGCGTGACCGCAAGGCATCGCGGTTTGTGGAGCTGGTGGACGCGATTTATCGCGTGCTGACGCATCCGGGCCTGCGGCACGACCTTGTGGAGGCCGCCCTTACCGCGGGACAGGCGGTGCAGCACCGGGCGATTATGTTGCCGCACACGCGGCCGGGAGGAATGGCCGGGCTACTGGAAATTGTAGCCGATCAGGGCGGGCGGGTAGATTTGCGACGGCTTGCGGAGGAGTTGAGTCTCGAAGTTGATGCGCTCTTGCCGACGGTGGACACAGCAGTGCTGCTCGGATTGCTGCGCGTGGAAGAGGGCGACGCGATCATCACGCCGGAAGGCCAGGAATTTGCGCGCGGCGACATTCAGACGCGCAAAACAATTTTTAGAACGACCGCGCTGGCGCACGTCCCACTGCTACGGCAAATGGAGCAGGCCTTGAAAGCGAAATCCGACCGCACGCTGCCGGATGAATTTTTTCGCGATCTCCTGGACGAGCACTTCAGCGAAGACGAAGCGCGGCGCCAACTGGAAACAGCGATTCAGTGGGGACGTTACGCGGAGATTTTCGACTATGACGCGGCCACCGGCAAGCTGACCCTCACCGAGGCTTGAACCCACCGTGCCGCTCACTCTTGCTGTTCAACAAACTACACCGCTGCCGCCAACCACGGCGCGACCCGCGGGCTCGCGTTGGGCGTGGGCGTTTCTCATAGACGTCGCGGTATTTTTGTTCGTTTTGGCGGCGATTTATGGCGTGTATGCGATTGGACGATCGTGGTTCGGGCCAGCGGCACCGCAGGCGCAAATTTCGCAGAGCCCGCGTGCGCTTCCACTCTACGCGCTATATTCGCTGGTTCGCATCGGCCTGGCGTACGGACTGAGCTTAGTTTTTGCTCTGGGGTATGGCTACTTGGCGGCGAGTTCGCGGCGTGCGGAGGTTGTTTTGGTGCCGCTACTGGATATTCTGCAATCGATTCCGGTGCTGAGTTTTTTGCCGGGCGTGATGCTGGCGATGGTGGCGTTGATCCCGCACCGCCAGATTGGCGTGGAGCTAGGATCAATTGTGCTGATTTTCACGGGCCAAGTATGGAATATCGCGTTCAGCTTCTACTCGTCGCTGAAATCGGAGCCGCGGGAGCTCAAAGAAGCGGCGCGGATTTATCGATTTGGGCGATGGCAGCGGTTCGCCGAACTGGATCTGCCGTTTGCGACGATCGGCTTGGTTTGGAATTCGATGATGTCCGTGGCGGGCGGATGGTTCTTCCTCATGGCCTGCGAAATGTTCGTGCTGGGCGATCGCGATTTCCGGCTGCCGGGGCTCGGTTCGTTTCTGCAGACAGCGGCGAGCCACGGCAACACGCGCGCGATCCTGTGGGGCTTGGGTGCGATGATTGCGGTGATCGCGCTGCTGGATCAATTGGTGTGGCGGCCGATCATCGTTTGGGCGGACAAATTCAAATTCGAACAGGTCGAGAGCGCGAGCGTCACGCCGAATACGTTGCTGAGCCTGATCGGTCGCGCATCTCTCGTGATTCGGGGCTACCGGATGATTTTCCGGCCGATTATCAATTGGCTGACGCTGACGTTTGCCATCGGCGCACGGCGAGCAGCGGAGAGTTTTCCGACACCGAAAAAACGGAGTTCGCGGCGATGGCTGCTTGGAATTTTAGCGGCAACCGTGACGGCCGGGCTGGGATTTGCGGCTTTCCACGGGGTACGCGAGCTATCCGACCTGCATCGCGAAGATTATTTCGGGTTATTGCGCAGCGCGGGACTGACTTTTGCGCGTGTCAACGCGGCGCTGCTGATTGGCGCGCTGTGGACGGTGCCGGCGGGCGTGGCGATTGGCTCAAGTCCGCGGCTGGCGCGCGTCGCGCAGCCCCTTGCTCAGCTGGCGGCGTCGATTCCGGCGACCGCGCTGTTCCCGGTGATTCTACTTTTTTTCATCCGCATGCGCGGCGGGCTGGAACTGGCGGCAATGGCGTTGATGCTGCTTGGAACGCAGTGGTACATCTTGTTCAATGTGATTGCCGGGACGATGGCGATTCCGAGTGACCTGAAGGAAGCCGCGCAGATTTTTGGTTTTACCAAGTGGGAGCGCTGGCGACGGCTGATTTTGCCGGCGATTTTTCCGTATCTGGTGACGGGGATGGTAACGGCATCAGGCGGGGCGTGGAACGCCAGCATCGTAGCGGAATATTTCCATTTTCAGGGGAGGATTGTTTCGACGGCGGGTCTCGGGAGCACGATCAGCCGTGCAAGCGACTCCGGGCGATTTGATTTGCTGTTGGCGTCGACGCTGATCATGGCCATAGTGGTGGTGGTGATCAATCGATTGGTGTGGAGGCGGCTGTACCGGCTGGCGTCTTCGCGATTTAAGTTGGAGCCGTAAGTTTCGGGAGGCCCGCCGGTCATCGGAGACTCCCGGTCAGCGCTGCGGCGCGCTGCGATCATTCCGATAGATCACACCTTCTTTCATGACGAAGAACACCTTTTCGGTCTGGCGAATATTTTCCGCGGGGTTGCCGGGGACGGCCACGATGTCGGCGAGTTTGCCGGTGTCCAAGGCGCCGATTTTGTCCTGCAGCCCGAGGAGTTCAGCGTCGGCCTGGGCCGCGGAACGCAGTGCATCGATGGGCTTCATGCCGAGATCGACCATCAAATGAAATTCTTCGGCATTGCGGCCATGCTGATAAACGGCAGCGTCGGTACCGAACCCGATTTTTACGCCTTTAGCCAAAGCGTGCTGAAACATTTGTGAGCGCGAAGCCAGAGCTGCTCGGGTTTTCGCAACGATAGCGGGCGGCAAATACATGCCCTTGTCGATTTTCTGGCCCAGGCTTTCACTGGCAATAAGCGTTGGGACTAGATACGTGCCGCGCTGCTTCATCATTTCGAGCGTTTCATCTTGCACAAAGGAGCCATGCTCGATGGAATCGAAGCCGGCGAGAACGGCGCGCTTGGCGCCTTCATTGCCGTGCGCGTGGGCGGCGGTTTTGCGGCGCAGCGCGTGAGCTTCGTCGACGATCGCGTTTAGTTCTTCCTGGGTGAGCTGCGGCGTGTCGACGTCATCGGTAAGAGAAAGGACGCCGCCGGTCGCGCACACCTTGATTATGTCGGCGCCATACTTGTGATCGAGCCGCACGGCGTAACGAGCTTGATCCGGCCCGTTGATCACGCCGTCCAGGGGATCGCTCTCTTTCCCGAAAAGCCCTGGCCGGAAACCGCCGCTGTGGTCGCAATGGCCGCCCGTGGAGCCAAGCGCGTGCACGGTGACGAGCATGCGAGGCCCCGGCACCACACCGTCGCGAATGGCATTACGCAGACCGACATCCAGGTAATCGCTGGAGCCGACATCTCGCACGGTAGTAAAGCCCGCCATGAGGGTTACTCGCGCGTTCGCGCTGGCATCGAGTGCCTGTTCGGCAACGGTTTTCTGCAGGCGGTCTATAGTGTTTTGTTTCCAATCGTCCGAGTACATCGACGTGAGGTGCGTGTGGGCGTCGATGAAGCCGGGTAGGAGTGTGGCGTCTCCAAGATCGATTGTCTCGGCGCCGGTGGGAATGGTAGCCTTCGCGCCGCCGCCGGCGATTTTTCCGTCTGTGACGACAACCAAGCCGGGAGTTAACAGTGTGTTGCTCTTGCCATCAAACATTCGCGCGGCTTTCAGCACATACGTCTTGCCGCTCTTAGGTGTTTGAGCAAGAGCGGGCAGCGCGGGCACCGCCACCAAACCGACAAGCAGCCAGCCACACCATTTACGCATGATGCTCTCCTTTTTCAGATAGAAGAGAACGCACGACAATAGCTTGCCAGTGGAAAAAGTCAAGGATTGCGTCGCTGCACTGCGGTCTCGAGCTTTTTTCACCATTTTCCACAAACTTCCGCAGGGGGAGTCCTTCCGTACTATTGACCCCCTTACTTGCAGCCTCTGACACTGGAGCGAGTATGGCCCGTTATTCCTCTTTTTTGGGGCGCAGGGTCGAGGTGCATTACCGCGCCGGCGACGTCCTGCTGCCCGCCTCGGGCATTTTTGTCGCTGATTCGGGCCGCTCTATTTTCCTGGAACAGAGTTTGGTGCAACACGGGCAGCAAAGGCACTTTCGCTGGGAAATTCCGTATCAATTTATTGTGCGCTTGGTAGAAAAGACCGAAGACGAAAAGGTTAGTGACCCTGGCCAGGCAAGCGCGGCGGCCGTGAAGATGGAGCCAACGGATCAAGGGTCTCGCACCGCGGCCAGTGCTTCGGCTGGCACGCCCACACTACTCCCGCTGCGCAACCGGCCCAAAACCGCTTAGCTCTCTCTCGAATGTGGCTCTCCAAAATCAGGCAATGATTGGCCGGCAAATGCGTTCCAGCATTCCTCGCCAAACCTGTACAATCGACTCGCATCCCAGCTTCACGACACACCTCGCATAGGAGACCTCCGTGGAATCCACCGCCACTTCCAAAACGAAAGTTGGCCTGATTGGTCTTGGTTTGATGGGCCAGCCGATGGGCATGAATTTATTGAAGGCCGGTTACTCCCTAACCGTCTGGAATCGCACGCCTTCGCGTGCGAATGAGCTGGTGGCGCTCGGGGCAACGCTGGCGGTTTCGCCGAGGGAAGTCGCCGCGGCTTCGGATCTTCTGATAACCATGGTCAGCGACCCGCCGGCGCTGGAAAGCGTGCTTTGGGGAACGAAGGGTGAAGATTCCGGCGCGCTGTCCGGGATGAAACCGGGCAGCACGTACATTGACTCCAGCACTGTCTCGCCTGCGCTGGCGAGAAAAATTGCCTCGGCCTGCGCCGAACGGAAAGTGCGCTTCCTCGATGCGCCGGTTACGGGAGGCGACTGGGGCGCGAAGAAGGGCGAGTTGGTCTTCATGGTCGGAGGAGAGGCCGAAACACTGAAGGCAGTAGAGCCCGTTCTCGGCGTTCTGGGGAAGCGCTGGTTTCATCTCGGCCCCAACGGCGCAGGGCAAACGATCAAGCTGGCCATGAACCTGATTCTTGCGCTGCAAGTGGACGCGCTGGCCGAAGCTTTGGCGCTGGTGACCGGCGCCGGGCTGAAAGGCGAAGGCCTGGTGGAAGTGATGCAATCGAGCATGGCGCGCTCCGGAGTGCTGGACATAAAGGCGCCGAACCTTTTGAATGGCGAGTACAAACCAAGCTTTCCGCTGCGGCTGATGCACAAGGACCTCGGTTTGGCGCTCGATCTGGGAAATCAAATCGGCGTGGCACTACCCGCGACGGCTGCGGCGCGAGAAATCTATAGCTACGTGAAAGGTAGCGCGAAAGAAGATTTGGACTACTCCGCGGTGATGAAGTTCTGGCGGCGCTAGCGTGCGACTTTCTCTTGCAGGGCCTGCGGCTTCTGCCCCAGCAGGCCGACGGCTGACTCATAGAGTTTGGCGCGCAATTGATAGCGTTCGTTGGCGCGCGTGATGTAGCGCACCGAGATTTCAATGCCGCTAATTACGGGCTTTATATTAATCGCGGGCGCGGCAGTCTGCGAACTCATCTCTCGCGATCTTGTCGTGCCTTTCCATTCCTTTTCCGCCTGTAGCGCGCCTTCGGAAGTTGCTTCGACCACTTTCTTCTGAATAGCATCCACGATTGGGTATGGATCCTGTCCGACCGGCACAACAATCTGCAGCTCGTCCCAGAGCCACTGTCCCGATGTTGAAAAATTGAAGTAGTGGCCTTCGATTGCGAAGCTGTTCGTGAAGGTCACGCGACGTCCGGTGGGATGGCTCGAATCGGTCCAATTTCCGGTTTCCAGCAGGACGGTATGAAACATGCCGAGTTCGACTACTTCACCCGTCACGCCATTGATTTCCACCCAGTCGCCCAGACGAATTCCGTTCTTGCCCATCAAAACAAACCAGCCGAGAAAGCCCACAATGAAATCCTTGAGCGCAACAGTGAGGCCGGCGCCTGCCAGCCCGAGAAATGTTCCGAGCTGACTCGGGGGTCCGAAGATGACCAGCAAAATGAACAGTACCGCAAAGACCTGCAGCGAAACGCGAGTAACCGTGCGCAACGTCTCCACTTGGCGCCGGTCGAGCAACGTTTTGCCCAGCAAATTCTCGAGCCATCCGTCGAAGAACAACCCGACCAACAGGAGTCCAAGAATGATGGCCAAGCCGATCATGCCGCGATGCAAAACGGCTTGCTGTTTTGCGGCTACAATTGAAATCCAATTGCCATAGACATCAGCAAGCTGTTTCTCGTCCCCGATCCGCTTGTCGAGGATGGTTAGCGCCTTCTGATCGCCGGCGCGCCGCTTGGTGCTTTTTACGATCGCGGCAGATTCTTCCCGGCTGCCGTTGACTTGCTCCTGCGAGGGAGAAGAGCTTTGGCTGGATTGCTGCGTTTGGCCGTTGAGCTGCTTTTCAAGCCCGTCGTGCTGTAAGGAGAGCGAAGCTGCCCCGTTTTCCGCGTCATGTTTGGCGCGCCACAGCTGGAGTTGTTTTTGGTGCAATTCCATCCATCGCCGCAAGCGATTAATCAGGCCACCGGTTTCCGGAGGCTCGGTGACAGTAACTTGTGTGGTGTCCGAGGAATGCGATGCAGCTTCGTGCTGCTCCACCATGGTCTGGATGCGGCCCTGCGGATCGCCTCCCGCGCGTATCAGGTCTTGCTTTGCGTCGTCGACTTCGTCCTGAGCCAACTCGAGCTGGGCCTTGGCTAGGTCAAGCTGGTCATCCAAAGCGTCTTTCTTTGAGCCGCTGGCCTTTGCTTCTGCAGCCGTGAGCGCGTCAACGCTCTTTTTGGCGGAGTCCACCGCGTCCTCCGCTTTTTGCAAACGCGCCTGGATGGCTTTGGCTTCCGCGCTCAAAACGGGCGGGTGCTCCTGCGCGTCGTGCACCGCAGCGGCAAAGGCGAGGTCCATCTCGTGATCGCCAAGGGCTAAGGCTTGCTCGGCAAAGGGTTTTTCCTCGGCGCTGGTCGCCATCTTGGCAAACTGCTGTGCGGTTTGCAGCGGCCTCTGGTCGACAAGTTCCCGCTGCGTGGAGTTTTCACCTTGCGTTGCGTTTTGCGAGACGAGGGTTGGCGCGGTCGTGCGAGTGCGAACCAGGACGTAAACTGTGCCGCCGAGGAGCAGTATCAGAATGATGGCGGCTGATCGTTGCTTTGATTTCATAAGCTCCCAATTCTAACTCCTATCGACGCTTACGCCAGCGTCTTACCAGCCTCAGTGATGCGGATGGGACTAGGCGCACTTTTAGCACAAGGAGGCGGTAGAGACCTTGTACCAGCGGCCGTCCCTGGATACTCTGCGGGAAGAGTGTCCATGCTCAATACTCGTCTGCCTAATTCGATCTTCTTTGCTCTCGTGGCGTTGGGCGCCGTACAGCTCTCCTACTACGCACCGCGCATTCCGGAGATTCTCGGCTCGCACTTTTCCGGGGGCGGGTTCGTCAATGGCTGGCAAACCAAGGCTGCGTTTTTTGGCACGGAACTGGCCATGATTATATTGGCGACGGTGGTCTCTTTCGGTATTCCGCGAATCATCGCGGCTGCGCCGGTTGCGCTGATCAACCTGCCTCACAAAGAATATTGGCTGGCCCCTGAGCAGCGCGAAGGCACGCTGGTCTATATTCGAGTGTGGTCCGCGTGGTTTGGCTGCGGGCTCCTGACGTTTTTGCTTTTCGCAATGGAGTTAGTCTTCCGCGCCAACTTGCACACTCCGCCGCAATTCAACAACGCGGCCTTTATTCCCGCCCTACTGGTGTTCGTTGCCTTCGACACTATGCTAGTCCTCCGCCTCATCCTGTACTTCTCGAGAACTCCAGCTCGTTGACAGTCCGCGCACATCGAATTGTGGGCCTAAATGAAAACGCCTCCGAGGTCGGAGGCGTTTCTTTGTTAATTCCGAG
>Ga0137389_10002487_pt1 | contig 11220 bp, 11 predicted proteins | sample 15con2h14BmetaG_FD_104645 | JGI IMG/M metagenome (GOLD analysis project Ga0137389, IMG submission 104645) | Vadose zone soil microbial communities from Angelo Coast Range Reserve, California, USA - 15con2h1.4B metaG | ecosystem: Environmental > Terrestrial > Soil > Vadose zone > Saprolite...
CCTGACGCGTTTCCAGGCGGAAGCTGACCAGACCAAAGTGAACCAGGGACAGGATTTCTGGAAGACGAACGCGACGAAGGTTGCGAACAACCTGGCGCTGGATATGCTCAAGTGGCCTACCGCCAGTGCAGCGATAGTGAGCGGTGGAAAATCAAGTGACACAAACGCCGTGGTAACGGAATCAACAGGTGGCACACCCAACAAGCAGGTCACGGTGAACCTCAGCCGGCTCGAAGGCAATACCAACGGCGGCATCTGGGAAGTAACCTCCGTTCAGCTCGGGCCTAATCCGGCTCTCACCACCCCCCAGAACCTCGCGCACATTGCCAGTCCCCTTACGGTGACCGGAAACCACAATGGGTTTGAAGGCGTTGCCGGCACGGTTTCTATCCTGGATCACCTCTACACCGATATTGGGCAGGCCATGGTAAACTCGAATACGGCTGCCTTCTCGGTCGATGTGGCTTACACTTCCAGCGTGAGCGCTGGCACCGCTGAAGAAGGGGTGGTAGTGTTCTATCCCGATAACGCCAGCGGCGGGCCGCAGCCGGTAGAGATGGTCAAAGTGTTGATTGGGGCGTGACAAATCTCCACGGCTATTGCCGGGGCTTTCCAGTTCGATCTGCTGCTCCTGTGGAACGCGCCGAGGAGACCTTCGAGCGCATCTGGCGAAGGAGTCGAAGAGCCACGAGCGCGATCCAGCCCCAGCCGATGATGATGGCGATGCGTTCGAGCAGGCCAGCCGGCGAGTTAGGGAAAACGCCACTTTGATCGAGTTGCGCCACGGCGAGGCAAGCGATGAAGGATCCCACAAAGAGAATCCCTGTGACCAGCGAGTAAAGGGTCCAGCCGCGCCAAGCGGGGTCCCTCGCGAAGCGCCGCGCCAGCACGAAAATGGCAATTGTCAGAGAACCGAAAGCGAGAGGTGCATTGGCGCCATGGATTATTCCATGCAAGGTTTGGGTACTACTTGAGGTACCCGGTGGGTAGCCCAGGCTCGAATCGGTTACAAAGAGGCCAGCGATGATGAGGGACAGCCCGAAGACGCCCAGCAGAAGTGGTCCCCAGACTGCGCCTTTGCCTGAGCGAAGCACCTGCCGGAGCCCAACGGCGAAGCAGAGCATGAGCATCCCACAGATGAGGAAGTTGGCGATCTGCATCCATCCCTGGTCACTCAGGCTGAGCGAACTCACGAAGTTGTGCCACGCGCTGTAGCCGGGGCGCGTGGCGCCTTCAATCAAGAAGACAAGTATGAAGAGAAGCGGACCGATCGCGCCACACGCGATCAGAAGCCTGGTTGTCAAAGACTGATCCAGCTTATCATTTTTCTTTGCCAGCATAATTAAGATCCTCCTTTTCATCATCCGGTCTGAGTGATGTGTCATACATCGGCGGGCTGAAGCAGATGCTGGAGCAGGAGCTGCGCCAGCCAGCTTTCATAGCGCTCTGGGGGCCAGCGACGTTCGACGACAAGCATGCGGTAGAGGTCGTAGCTCGTCAGTGACCACAGCGCGTCGATGGCTTCCTCAGGTGCCAGGCCAGGACGCAGCAGCCCCTGTTCGTGCAGGTCCGCAATCAGGTAGGACTGATTCCGTCGCCGTCTCCCCTCGATTTGCCGACCCAGATCTGCCAGTTCTAGATCTATGACGCCAGCCGTCCGCAGCAGTTCAAACTCCGAGGCCAGTGACTCGTAGACCTGGCGGGTGACCAGCACGACGAGCTCCACCCGCTGCACCGGTTTCTGGCTCGTGCGAAGTTGGTCAAGGAGCTGCTGGATGTGGGGAGCGAAGGCGGCCGGATTCACCAGCTCGGCGAGAATTCCACGCTTGGAGCCAAACACTGCTGAGACCGTCTTAGGGGAAACTTCAGCGGCTTCGGCGATCATTTCCAGAGTCGTGTTGACATAACCCCGACTGGTGAACAGTTCACGTGCCGCTGCCAGGATGCGTTGGTGTGTCTCCTCCGCCTGCCGTTGACGCACCCGCGAGTGGTAAGGACGCTTTCTACCTTTGGACACAGATGCATTTTCCATACATCTAGTATATACTATTCAATAGGTGTTATGCTAGTCAAAAGTCCTCCTGGTAGGAATAAATCTGGACCGGCTACTGGCTCATCCGCCAGGCCAGCGCACCGGAGCAACCGGAGGTGGCTCGCGCGTGACAATGGGGGCTGCGATGATGACTATTTCTTCTTTTTCTTGTCGTCACTGTCAGGCTTGATAGCGCGGAGCTTACGGGGGGTATTCTTCAACAGTGGATCAGCCAGGGGGTCTGAAAGAGCTATCTCAACCAGCTCAAGGTCTTGTTTCAGCTTATTGGGATCAGGTTTGTCATTGGGCTTGTCCTTCTTGTCATGCGTGAACATAGGTTTCCTTCCCTTCCTCGTCTAGACGTTGGGACGCCTGTTCAACCTGCTTCCACGTGGGTAAAGCGACCACGCGCACAGGAGCCTGCTCGGGCGCCTCCTGGATGCCGAAGGCAAGCAGCGTGAAATGCTGCCGCAGCAGATCCTTCTGGCTGGCCTCGAGCTGGTCAACCCTGTCCAGCAACTGCTCGTATGAGTCATCGACAAGCGCAACCGCCTCACCAGTTTCCTCGATGTGAGCTGCACAGAAGCTCAACTTCTCGAGGAAACTGGTGCAGAAAAAAACATCCTGGGGATTAGGAAAACCATTAGATTCGAGCCAGTCGCGGGTAGCGCTAGCCATCGCCTCATCCAGCTTCTCATACCGGGCAGTTTTGCGGGCCGTGCAGTAGCACAGATTACCCGACTGGGCAAGAAAGCGAGCGCCATTGATAGCTCCATCGACGACCTCCAGGTGACGTTGCAGTATGGGGGTGTGCGCTATTATACGAACGTTCGTCTCATAGCGCTGCTCGCCTGCCTGTTCTCGGTATGCAGTGACTTCTGGCAGCGCATAAAACTCGTCATAGGTCAGTCCCGCCAGACGCTCTTCGGCGATGCCCAGCTTGAGTGCGAGGTTGCAGAGTGTGAGGTAAAGCGCCTGATTGTCACACGCAATCGTGCCGTCTACGTCCAGGAAAATGCGCATGCGTTCCTCCAAAGCTGTGATCCTTTTAGCAGTATAGCATATTTGAGCACTCGGAGATACAGAAGAACCATACCAGCGTGCGTTTCTTTTTTGCTGGGAGCGCGGGATGATGGGAGCTGCGATGACGACTACTTTTTCTTGTCGTCACTGTCAGGCTTGATAGCGGGAAGCTTGTCAGGAGTCACCTGCAACAGTTCATCTGCCAGGGGATCCTTTATTGATAGCTCGAGCAGCTCAATGTCTTCCTTCAGTTTGTCATGATCAGACTTGTCTTTGTCGGGATCATCATCAGCGAACATAGGCGTCCCCTTCACCCTCTAATAAATCGAGGGCCTACAAAGTCTGCATGTTGTGTCGCCAGTTCAACCTGGCTCCACGATGGTAAAGCGACCACGCGGACAGGAGCATGCACGGGCACTTTCTGGGCGTCGAAGGCAAGCAGCGTGAAATGCTGACGCAGCAGATCTCTCTGGCTGGCCTCGAGCTGGTCAACCCTTTCCAGCAACTGCTCGTATGAGTCATCGACGAGCATAACATCCTCACCCGTTTCTTCAATGTGTGCTGCGCAGAAGCTCAGCTTCTCGAGGAAACTGGTGCAGAAAAAAACATCCTGGGGATTGGGAAAGCCATTAGATTCGAGCCAGTCATGGGTAGAGCTGGCAAGGGCTTCATCAAGCTTCTCAAGGCGATCCGTCTTGCGTGCTGTGCAGTATCCCAGCGTTCCTTGCTGGGATAGCCTCCGCGCACCATCAACGGCTCCCTCGATGACCTCCATCCGGCGCTGCAGTTCCGGAGCATGCGCGATAATACGAACGTTCCGCAGATAGCGCTGCTCCCCTTCGCGCTCACGATAGGCAGTCACCTCCGGTAGGAGATAAAACTCCTCGTAGGACAATTCAGACAATCGCTCCTCATCGATGCCCAGCTTGAGTACGAGGTTGCAGAGCGTCAAGTAAAGCACCCGGTTATTGCGAGCAATCGTACCGTCTACGTCCAGGAAGATGCGCATGCGTACCTCCAAAGCTCTGATCTTTCCAGCAGTATAGCATATTTGAGCGCTCAGAGATACAGAAGAACCATTCCAGCGTGCGTTTCTTTTTTGCTGGGAGCGCGGGATGGTGGGCATGACAGGGGCAAGCCCTGCCACTACTATACACGGCCTCTGGCCGTCCCAGCATCGTATAGTAGTGGCATCCCTTGCGGGTGCCATGCAAAAATGCACCTCACCCCCATCGGTCTCCTCGTAGGTATCACGCACGTCTATGAATCCGGCGCCGGAGAGCAGTGACTTGCATTCTGCCAGGTCCCGCGAGCGGCCAGCCGAAGGGCTGACCTGGAACTGGTAACGGTTGTGGTACGAGACGAGCAGCTCTTCATACCATCTCGCCAGCTCGTCCCTATAGCGTCCGAAGGTTACGCCAACCCTGCCGCCGGGACGCAGGACGCGGTAAAACTCGGACAGGGCGCGCTCGAGGTCGGGAAAGAAGAAAATGGCGAAACCGCAGAGCACGTAGTCGAACGAGGCGCCGGGAAACGCCAGGTGTTCGGCGTCCATGTGGAGCATGGTGGCCTGATGCAGGCCCCGGTGCTCGATGTCCGCGGCGGTTTCCTGCACCATCTTCCCGGCCAGGTCAATGCCTGTCACGTGTCCAGAAGCGCCGGCCTTTTCCGCTGCCGGAAACAGGATGGCGCCTCGCCCAGCTGCAACGTCGAGTACCCGCGCTCCAGTCGAGATCCCCATCAGTTCCACCAACCGGCGGCCGAAGTGCGCGAAGACGGCCGGTCCAATGGTACCGTATGTAGGTGCCACAAGGCTGTAGAGGGCTGCGACTTCGGCTTTCGCGGCGTCCATGTTATCGGCCTCGCTCGTCACGGTTTGACCCATTGGCCCTCTAACGGATAGCCCGCCTGCTCCCAATCCGCCAGACCGCCTGCGAAGTGCAGCACGTGGGTATAGCCGTTGCCCTCCAGGAGTTGGCCGAGGGCTTTACTCGCGATACAATTCTCATCGGAACAGTACACGACGATCTCGTCTTCTTTGTCGAGCGACTGGAGCGCCTCCCGTGTGGTGGAGAAATGAATAGAACCGGGAATATGCTTCGCCTGGTAGGCCCAATCCGCCAGCGCCATCACCAGGCGGAAGTCCTCTTTGCGCTCCAACTTCTGCTTCAACTCCTCGCGACTGATTGTTCTCATACCACCCTCCTTTCTAAGGCCTCGCGATCCCACTTTGCCAGCGTTGCTCCAGCTTCGTAAGTACTTTGGAAAAACTCTAGCAGCGCCCGCTCAGGTGAGGAAGCGCTCCGCACGTCATCATAGCGCAGCACGAATTCCCCCAACTCTTGACTGTAGAACGCTGCCGCCGGACGAATCGTGGTCGTCTTGAGTCCAGGCGGCTCTGGTAAGGTATAAGAGTAGAAAGCTGGGGCCGGGAAACGCTCATCGCCGGGCCAGAACCCACAACTGATCTCTTCGTGCGAGGAGCCTTCCCGCGTGATCCGATCGGCACCTGGACGTTCGGGTGCGCGCCGGCCGGAGAACACGGTCAGTGCCAGGTCGAAGCCGCCCCAGAAAAAGTGGACGGGACTGCTCTTGCCGAGAAACGGCGAGCGGTAGCGCTTCAAGATGGTGTCGGTCTGCACCAGGATGTGCCAGAAGCGCTGGGCGTAGATAGGGTCGTAGGAGGCGTGTACCTCATCTTCATCACAGCGAATGGGATTGCGCACTTCGCTCGGCAACGTGTTGATCGTGACCTCGATCCCCAAAGCGTGCAAGCAGGCCATAAATTCCCGGTAAAAAGCGGCGACGGACCGGGGGATCAGTGGCAGCGTTTTGCTGGTCCCATCGCTCGTGAGAATGTAGAGGTTGTGATCGATGAAGTCAAAATTGACGGCAAAGGTGCGGCCTTGATAGGGAATGGAAGACGTCGTCAGCCCACGCGGGGTGACATACAAGGTGACATGCCACCAATGGTTCACAAATGGACTCAGCTCCATTCTGACCTTGCCAACGATCTGCGTCCACATATGGAGTGTCTCGTAGGTGTCCCTCCACGCCTCAAATGGGAGAGCTGGCCAGCTCTCCGCTCGTTCCCCTTGCTGTGTCTTACTTATACTTTCCATGTGTTTCTCCGCCTGGTTGTCTCCCTGCTCCATTGCTGCTCACCACGAGGGCGTCACGATCTCTGACTCGCTACTTCCGCGGCCACGACATTGCGCTGTCGTCCCAGTCCCTCTATCTCTAATTCTATTCTACCACGTCACTCATCCTGAGAAAGATGAGAGCTAAGCCACCCAGACCTTCACTACGTACGACTGCTTACCAAACGCAGACAACTCGATGCTTTCAGCGCTCACGATATACCTGCCATCAGGCGACCATGCCGCGTCCATACGGATCATCTGCGCTGCGGGATCAGACACCTGATACGTATAAACCTTCTGACCACTGTTGACATCCAGGATAGTTACGCTTGCTGTCTTAGAAGGCGCACCACCCACGTTGCCGTAAGCAAACTCCTGGCCGTTTGGCGACCAGGAGATTCCGTCCACACCTGATTTTCGAGTGCTGCGAGAAAGACTTCGAGCAACAAATCCTCCGCGTCCTCTTTGATCGAAATGCGACGATCCAGATAGCTCAAAACGACCTTTGCATACTTCTGATACAGTAGAGCGAGAGGATATTCTTCCGCCGCCTTTTCTTGATGATGTATCATGCTCCAAATTCCTTTTTGCGAGATCTCAACCTCTCTATCGCTGTCGAAGGAAAAATGTTTCGTGTTGAGGTAGGACTGGGATACGTGTAAAAATCGAGGCCGGGGCAACACATTTTATCCTTGGCATGGGCAAGCCAGCGCTGGATATGCCCTGGAACTTTGAGCGCGTGACACAGGTGCTCGAATGGCGCAGGACGGGCTTAGCGACAAGCTCCGCCCTTCAGAGCTAGGGCGTTGATTGCTTCACCGCTACCAGGATGTCACGTTTTTTGATGACGCGATCTACTGCATGAGCAAACTGCGTGTACGGTAGATCATTACGCACCTTCAGATGTGTTTGCTGCTCTACCAGTTCCACCAGCGCGGAGCGCTCGACGCGGGTGGCATTCCATGCCAGCGCCAGTGTGCCGCCGGGGAGCAGCAGGTTCTCCCAGGCCGGGAGGGCCTTGCGCAGCAGCTCGGCGATCTCAGCGAAATGCTGTATGCCATAGGGCAGGTCGCCAACGATGGCATGCATGCGCGGGCCGCCGGGAACTTCCTGCATGTGTAGACCTGCCTGGTGGGTTTCACCATGGGCCAGGACGAGCAAGCGCGTCGCCCCTTTTCCCCCGATCTCGAACTGGTAGCGGCGCCCGGCCCGCCGGCGCTCATCCTGCTCCTTGTAAGGGATGCGCTCGTTATTGAGGTACTGCTTGACGAAGACGGCGGTGGTCTCGACATCCTGCCGCGCATGCTCTATGCCGAAGGCGTCGTAGCCTGCCGCGAGGGCAAGAAAGAGCGTTGTGCCTCCTCCCGCGAGGGGATCGAGCACCCGCAGGCGCTCTGTAAACTGCCCGCTGTAGGCGCCCGCGAAAATGGCAATGTTGAGCAATACGCGTGTAAAGATTTCGTTGGTCTTGCCTTTGTAACGGCGTATCTCGACCATCTCCAGCGGGACGAAAGGGGTAAAGCATGGCTCCAATGGGCGCAAGAGTGGCCCTTCTATCCCGCCAATGTGCGCGAAATATTCGTACGCCGCGCTCGTTGCACCCAGGCGGGAGAGAATAGGAAACATGCCTGGTACTGCTGTGTCTTCGAGGTCTATGAGCAAGTGAGCCTGGCCTGCGAGCGTTACAGGCTCGACATGGTGAATGGCAGCGCCCAATGGGCTGGCGAGGAGTTCGGGCGCCGCCAGGGCCGCTGTCATGTTGCTGTATTGAGTGCTGCGCTGCGGCGTGATGGTGAGTGCGAGTTTCATGTGGGGGAGTATAGCATACTCTCTCTGGTTCTTGTAGACCTCACATGCTTGCTTTTCGTCTTACCGGCCTGGTTGCTAGGGTTTTTCACGATATGTTGGTACCTGAAGCCCGAGCCCTGGTCTTCTTCATTTTAGAAGAAGACAGCACTGCACTCGCTCCTGATCTCGGCGAAGACAGTTGTCGAGGTATCCGTTGAGGCGATGGAAAGTTGCACATGGTTGAGGCTTTAGATATCTCCATTGAAAAACCAGTGCATCGGGTTTACTATGTAGATAATCAATCACTATCTGAAGGAGATGCCTGTTTTGACTGATCTACTTACTACATCACACAGCCCGATAATTTCACCTGCCCGCACGCGCTACGCTCCCAGTCCGACCGGATACCCGCACATCGGCAATCTGCGCACTGCCATCTTTTCTTATCTGCTGGCTCGGCAGACCGGAGGACAGTTCGTCTTGCGGATCGAGGATACCGACCGCAAACGCTACGTCGAAGGCAGCCTGGCTGCAATCAAAGACTCGCTCGAATGGTTAGGACTGCATTACGATGAAGGCCCGGATAGAGGTGGGCCATATGCGCCCTACACGCAGAGTGAACGCCTGGATACCTATCAAAAATACGCGCTTCAGTTGGTCGAGCAGGGCAAGGCGTATTACTGTTATTGCAGCCCGAAACGACTGGAGGCGGTGAACAAGGCAAAAGAAGCACACAAATTGCCACCGGGCTATGATCGTCACTGCCTCTCTCTCTCCACTGAAGAGAGGGAGCAAAAGATCGCGGAAGGCGTAAAGCCGGTCATCCGCTTTGCCGTCCCTGTGGAAGGCACCACCACTTTCACAGATTTTCTGCGCGGTGAGATTACCGTTGGAAACGCTACTCTTACTGATCGTGTGCTGCTCAAGTCCGATGGCATGCCAACGTATGAACTGGGACACCTGGTAGATGATTACTTGATGAACATCACCCATGTCATCCGTGGACAGGAATACCTACCCAGCATGCCATTTTACGTCTTACTGTACCGGGCGCTGGGCTTTCCCATGCCGGTAGTGATACACGTACCGCTCATCCTCAACCCACCGGGCAAAGTGGGCAAGCTGAGCAAGCGCGATCAAGCTGTATCGGTCGTGGAATATCGCGAAAACGGCTACATTGCTGAGGCGCTGGTCAATTACCTGGCTTTGATGGGCTGGAGCTACGATGACCATACGGAGATTTTCTCCATGGCGGACCTGATCGAGAAATTCGATATCCATCGCATTCACACTGCATCCGCTAAATTCTCGCCTGACAAATTGGAGTGGACCAATGCCTACTACATCAACCACACCCTGACCGACGAGGAATTTGCCCGCCGCAGCATCCCATTCCTGGTCAACAGCGGCTTGATTAGCCAGCACTATGTCCAGAACGAGTCCCACTTTGCATTTATTAAAGCAGCTTGCAAGTTGGCAAAAGAAAAGGCCAAAACCTTGCTTGATGTCGCACCCGAAGTCGAATTTGCCTTTGTTCCAGCTGAACGCCTGGATTACCCGACCGCTGATCTGTTACGCAAAAACGACGGGGATGCAGCAGTCGTCAGCATTCTCGAGGCAGTCGCGGCAGTCATGCGAGATCTACCACAGATCGACTTCACGCATGATGGGCTCTATACAGCCTTTGTCAGGATCGCAGAAAGTCTGGGGCTGAAAGTCGGACAGGTTCTCTGGCCTGTGCGTATTGCCCTGACAGGGAAAACGAAGGGGCCTGATATTCTTGCAGCGATGCTGTTGTTGGGTCGGGATGAGACGATTCGGCGACTTGGGCAGGCAAAATTGAAACTGGTTTGAGAAAAAATCAGTGGCCGCGCTCCTCTTGACAAGCCTATTAAGCAGAGATTAATATATCTATTACTGATATATTTGTATCGGATATGTCAAGTACCCCCAGCGGGACGTGTCCCGGTGGAGGCTTGGGAGCTCGACTTCCAGGCCCAAGACTTGAGCAGACTCAGGTTTGAAACACAACCTACGTTCGGAGCGAATGCGGCACGACCGATGTCAATAGGTACGTCTGGATGCTTCACCAGTCCAGATCACTACGGGCCAGAGTTAAGAAGGGGTAGAGGGTGAACCCGGTGCTCTGTCCAACAAACCGCTCCAGAACCTTGTCGAGGTGAGCATTACCTGGGCAACCAGAGGCCCGCAAGGGCACAAATGCAAAGGAACCCACCCATGTCAAAGGTCTGTGTCATCGATACCCAGCAGCAACCGCTGACCCCGGTGCATCCGGGACGAGCACGCCTCCTCCTCAAAGCGGGGAGGGCCGCCGTCTACAGGAGATACCCGTTCACCCTGATTCTGAAGCACAAGGGTGAGCAGCCCATGCCTGCGCCACTGCGTCTCAAGATTGACCCTGGAGCCAAGACCACCGGGCTAGCGCTCGTTGCTGATGCGACCGGCCAAGTGGTGTGGGCGGGGGAACTGACCCATCGGGGAGCCCAGATCAAGAAAGCACTGGACACACGTCGCGGCGTGCGCAGGGGCCGACGTTCCCGCCAGACCAGATACCGAGCACCCCGTTTCGACAACCGCAGACGCAGAGCGGGCTGGCTCCCCCCGTCGCTGCTGAGTCGTGTGTGCAACATCCTGACCTGGGTGGCGCGCCTGCGTCGCAGTGCCCCCATTACCGCCCTCTCTGCCGAACTGGTGCGCTTCGATCTGCAACACCTGGAGAACCCTGACATAGCTGGTATCGCCTATCAGCAGGGGACCCTGTGCGGATACGAGATCCGCGAGTACCTGCTCACCAGGTGGAACAGGACCTGCGCCTACTGTGGAGCGCAGAACCTCCACTTGCAGGTGGAGCACATCGTGTCCCGCGCACGGGGCGGCAGCGATCGGGTGTCGAATCTGGCCCTGGCTTGCGAACCCTGCAACCTGAAAAAGGGGACCCAGGAGATCCAGGAGTTTTTGAGCCACGATGGGAAGCGGCTTGCCCGCATCCTGGCACAGGCACAAGCCCCGCTCAAAGATGCCACCGCCGTCAACGCGACGAGATGGGAACTCTTCAGGCGTTTGCAGGCGACGGGACTTCCTCTGGAAAGTGGCTCGGGTGGTCAGACGAAGTACAACCGGGTGAGCCGGGGTTTGACCAAAACGCACTGGGTGGATGCGGCCTGCATTGGAGCCTCGACGCCAGAGAGGCTCCACACAGCGGAGGTGTTCCCG
>Ga0137389_10002490_pt1 | contig 11213 bp, 10 predicted proteins | sample 15con2h14BmetaG_FD_104645 | JGI IMG/M metagenome (GOLD analysis project Ga0137389, IMG submission 104645) | Vadose zone soil microbial communities from Angelo Coast Range Reserve, California, USA - 15con2h1.4B metaG | ecosystem: Environmental > Terrestrial > Soil > Vadose zone > Saprolite...
TCCATGACGCAAGCCCGCGCCAGCTACTCCATGGAATTTTCCCACTACGACGTAGTCCCCAATGAATTGGCCGAAAAAGTAATCGCCGCCCACAAATCCGCCCACGGCGAACAATTGGTAGAAGAAGAAGCCTAAGCTTGGCTTCTCGCGACTCTTCAATTTCAACTCTTCATGCAGCGCCGGTTTTACGCTGCTGCCATTTCTTGGTGCCCACGCCACACCAGAATGTTTGCCATCCTGAGGCGATCCGATAACGATCGCCGAAGGATCTCAACTTTAATTTTTTGCAAGGTGTTTCGTTCGAGTTCACGTAAACCGCGGCAAAAACATCCCCGTATGCTGCCGATGCTCCATAAATCCTTCACCAAACTCCTGCGACAAAAACGATTCTTCCCGCCGCGCCTTCCGAAAAAGTGCCAGCAGCACCAACAAAAATCCAATTATCCCGCTTAGCAGTCCCTGTATCATCGCCGTCGCCAGCAACGCCGCCAGCATTCCCGTGTATATAGGATGGCGAATCCACCGGTACGGCCCGCGCCGAATCAATTGATGGTTGGTCTTGATGGTCACCGTCCCGCTCCAGTTGCTTCCAAGAATCAGCCGCGCCCACACCGCGAAAAGCAAACCGAGAATCGTCGCCATCACGGACAACCACAACAAACTCGCATGGGCTGAAATAATCTGACGCGCCAGCCACGCTCCTCCAAACCCCTCCCGAAAAACCAACGCGAATCCCAACATCGCCGGCAGCAAATGTTCGACTTGCTGCATGGCGCTCTCGCTCCGTTTCGTGGACTTGCTGAAAAACGCCATCGCCAGCCACCACACCGCCCAAATCGTCCACGCCTCTTCCGCAAGGTGCAAAGCCCGCCGCGAACTAAGTGACACGGCAGCCGGAAACGACTGCAGCAACGCCGCGCTAGTCGCGTCCGCAATTACATGCGCAAAAAATCCGGCCACGAACATCGTGTTCCCCTGACGCACTACTTCCCATGAAACCATACAACGCCATATTGGTGCTTGCCAGACCAAGATCGCGCTCCAAAATGGACTCACCATGAAATCCAGAAAAGCTTCGAAGCACCGCCAAAAGACCGGCCCTCGCACGCTCGCCATTCACGCTGGAGAACCACGCCGGCACGGCGTCGGGGCCGCTGTGGTGACCGAGATTTGCCGCTCCTCCACCTTCACATTTTCTTCCACCGCGGAAATGAAGCGCTGGGCCGAAGGAAAGAGCAGCGCCTACATTTACACCCGCTACGGCAATCCAACTCTTCGCGTGGCCGAAGAGAAAATCGCGGCACTGGAAGGCGCGGAAGCTGGCGTCGTCACTTCCAGCGGAATGGCTGCAATTTCCTCGGCGCTGCTAGGCGCGCTGAAACAAAGCGATGAAGTGATTTCCACCGCGCAACTTTATGGCGGCACCTACCGCCTGATGCGCGACGTTTTCCCCGATATGGGCATTACTGTCCGCCATGTCGCGACCTCCCTCGATGGCATCGAAGCTCTGGTCACGCCGCGCACAAAAGTTCTGTACGTGGAAACTCCCACCAATCCAACGTTGCGCCTGGTAAATCTGGAAAAGGCCGCAGCCTTCGCGAAGAAGCACAATCTCGTTTCCATTATTGACAACACTTTCGCTACTCCCATCCTGCAAAAACCAATCGCTATGGGTTTTGATATGGTGGTGCACAGCGCCACCAAATATTTGGGCGGTCACTCGGACATCATCGCCGGCGCCGCGGCCGGCAGCCAAAAGTGGATGGACCGCGTCCGGCACATGGTGATTTATCTTGGCGGCTCCATGGATCCCGGCGCGGCATTTCTGCTCATCCGCGGAATTAAAACCATGGGCGTGCGCATACAGCAGCAATGCGCGAACGCCATGGCCGTCGCAAAATTTCTGGAGCAGCATCCCAAAGTTGCCCAGGTACACTATCCAGGATTGAAATCACATGCCGATCACGCACTCGCGAAAAAACAGATGAAAGGTTTTGGTTCGATGCTGGCTTTCGATTTGAAAGGCGGATTGCCCGCCGCAAGAAAATTCTGCGACCGCATACAATTGTTTCTGCTTGCGGCCAGTCTGGGCGGAGTCGAATCGCTCGTCGTTCTGCCCATCTACACTTCGCATTACAATATGAGCCTGGACGAACTGGCTGCGGCAGGCGTCACACCGGGAACTGTGCGCGTTTCCGTGGGCCTGGAAGACGTTGAAGATCTGCTCGCGGATTTAAAACAGGCTCTCGCTTAGCGTACATACGAACCGCTGGATTTTAGCCAATGTCAAGAGCATGATTGTTCATTGCTATCCCGCCGAAGCGTGGCGTGGAAACGTTACCGTGGAAAGCTGCGTGGAACGTTTCCGCGCAGAAGTGTTACGTGCAAGTATTACGTGTAAGAGTCACGGAGGTTGAAATGGCTCGTAAATTCACGGTTTTAATTTTCGCGGCGCTTCTTTCTGTGGCTGCAGCTCGCGCAAACAATTCCACCGCCGGGGTGCCGGCCTTCGAGCAACTTAAGAGTTTGGTGGGGGAGTGGGAGGGCACCAACGGCGGCGGGCCCGTGAAAGTCACCTACACCCTGGTGGCCAATGGCACCGCATTGATGGAGCGTCTGCAACCCGCCAATGAGCCGGACATGATTACCATGTACTCGGCGGATGGCGACCACGTCGTCGTCACGCACTATTGCAGCGGCGGAAATCAGCCGCAGATGGTGGCGCAGGCGACCACCGGCAAATCCGAAAAGCTTTCGTTCACACTGGTTCGCGTTACTGGACTGAAAACTCCGGACGAGGCGCACATGGTCGGCCTGGTGCTTACTCTCTCCGATAAAGATCACCTGACACAAGAATGGAAATACCAGAGCAAAGGGAAAATTTCCGAAAATTTGGTTCAGTTCACCAGAAAACCGGAAAAAGTGGCGACCGTTGTGCCTCAGGGAAACTAAAAGTAAATTCCGCGCGTTACGAACAACTCCACCACAGAATTTGCCCCGCAGCGATTCGTCGCGCCTGAACTGTGGCTATTGCCGTTACAATTGGCGCTATGGCCGACCACGCCAGTCAGCTGCAGGAACTTCGCGCCCAACTCCTGCGCGGCGCGAAGTCGCCTCGCGACCTCGCCGAGCGGGCGTTGGCGAAATCCAATCAAAATGCCGGTCGCAACGTATATATTTCACGCGACGAAAATTGGACGTTGCGAGAAGCCGATCGGGTGCAAAAAGAATTTCCCTCCAAGGAATTTTCTGCCGGCGCATTTCCTTTTGACGAAAAGCCGCCACTATTCGGACTTCCCGTATCGCTGAAGGACTGCTTCGACCTCGAAGGATTTCGCACCACCGCCGGCACTCGCTACTACGCCGAAAAAAACGAAATCGCCCGCGAAGATTCCGCCGTCGCAAAAAAAATGCGCGAGCAGGGCGCGGTCATCACCGGCAAAACCAATCTGCATCCCCTGGCCTACGGCATCACCGGAGAAAATCCCGATTTTGGCGATTGCCTGCAACCCGCCGATGCGACTCTGCTGACGGGAGGTTCCACCAGCGGAGGCGCCGCTAGTGTGCAAGAAGGCTCGGCCGTCGCCGCGATCGGCACCGATACCGGTGGCTCCATCCGAGTTCCCGCAGCGCTCTGTGGACTAGCCGGCTACCGCGCATCCATCGGCCTCGCCTGGGAACGCGATTTGTGGCGCGGCGGAGTACACCTCGCGCAATCTTTTGACACGCTAGGCTGGATTTTCCGCGACCTGCGAGATGCGCCGCTGCTCGCAGAAGGCTTGTTCGGCTTGCAGGTTCCACGCAAAACCGATTTTCGCGCGCCCAATTTTCAGGCCCCACCCAACCTTCAAGTAAAGATCGCCGCAATCGCTCCAGAATTTCTGCACGATTGCGACGCCAACGTCCTCGCCGCATTCGCATCTTGCAAACAGTCGCTCGCTGCCAGCGGAGCGGACGTCCAATCATTTGATGCCGCGTATTGGGACGACGCGCTTTCCATCTACGCGCCCATTCAGGCCAGCGAAGCCGCCGCAATTCACGCCGCAGCTACCGGTGGAGACTATTCCTGCTTCCCAGCGGCGCCGGGCTGCGAGAACTCCTCGCACTTTCCAAAAGCAATATCCGAGCGGCTCGCCTGGGGCGCATCACTCACCGCCGAAGAAGTGCAGCGGCAACGCCAGCGCCACGCAGAATTTCGCAATCGTGTGGATGCGTTGTTCCAGTCGTTCGATTTCCTGATCATGCCCTGCTCGCCCATCAGCAAACTCGAAGCCGGAAGAGATCACACCCAAACCCGCCCTACGATTCTGCGTTACACCACACCGCTGAGCCTCGCAGGAACGCCAGTAGTCACCCTGCCATTTCCCAACGGTGCCGGCATCCAACTGTCCGCCCCACGCGGCCAAGACTCCCGCCTCCTAACCTACGCCGCCGCGCTCGCCACCTAATTTCCTTAAGTTTTTCTGACGACAGGACAAAGTATGGAAAGTCGCCAGAACGGCGGCTACTGTTCGACTTGGTAGCGGGCCATCATGCCGGCTTGCATGTGTTCGTCGAAGTGGCAGTGGAACATCCAGATGCCGGGATCGTCGGGGACCATGTCCACGGTTTCCATTTGCGCGGGCGCGATGAAAATTACGTCGGTGCGTTTGCCATTTTGCAGGACGACGTTGCCGTGCCAATGCGGAGTGTGCAGGTTCAACCCTTCGCCTAGCGTGACCACGTACCAGCGCACGCGTTCACCTTTTTTCATGGTCATCATGGGCAGATTGGCGTACTGGAAGCCATTGATGGTGGCTCTGAAATTGGCGAAGGCGAAACCGGAACCGAAAAGGTTGTAATTGCCCAAGTGATCCGACGGAGAGTTTTCCAGCTTCTCCACGTGCTTGGGATCGCTGGTGTAGGTATCAATGTTGTGCTGCAGATACCAACTGGTATTTTCATCGACGATCATGAACAGGGTGACGAATTCGCGGTCAACGTCGGTGGGACGGCCGGCTGGTCCAGCGGCGCCTTTTCTGCTGATGAGGATTACGCCGACCAGGCCGCTCTCGACGTCTTTCGGTTCATCAGCGTGCGAATGATAGAGCCAGACGACGGAACTGGGATCGTTGGAACCGGGGCCGGCGCGCTCCGGAACTTGCCAGGTGTAGATGTGAGTTTTCCCGGGCGGGACGCCCATTTTGTCGGCGCCGGAGTAGCCGTCGTCGTAGCCGGAGCCTTCGGAGTCCTTGGCGTAGAAAACTCCATGAGGATGCATGGAAAAAGGATGAGTGGCGTTGTTTTTGAATATGACGCGGATGGTGTCGCCGACTTCCGCGCGCAGCACCGGGCCGAGCATGCCGAGATGCTCCCACTCGGGCGGGCGTGGCTTGAGCTTGGTGAAAGTTTCGTCGGTGTATTCACGATATATCGCTTTACGATAGGTAGTGCCGATGCGATGAGGGCCGCGCTCGGTGAAAACTTTGGCGTAGCCGGTAAACTCCATGCCCATCATTTTGTCGACGCCGAGCGGAGTGTAGTTCCATTCGACTTCGTCGGCGGCGACGTAGTAAGTGTGGACGGTGGGTGCAGATTTTTCCTGTGCATTGATAGGAAGTGCGAATGAAAAAAGGACGAGGGTCCGGAAAAGAACAGACCTGTGCATGGGGCTCCTGGAATGACCGCTAATTCTAAGGATGTTGGGTTGGCGGTTCTGAATATGGCCCTTAGTAATTGCATCATACATGCCGGTGGAACGGGCTACAACGGAATTGCGGATGGAGCGTGTGGTGGTGAGGGGGAAAAAGATTCCTCGGATATGAGGCATCCGCGCAATGACAGTAGTGAAACGGTTCTAATCTTCGCCGATATCTTCGTGCCAGATGGCGGGATTTTTTTGAATATAGTTGGTAAGGAGCGTGACACATTCCTGGGAGTCGAGGTCGAGGACTTCGACGCCGAGCGAGCGGAGCCAGTCGATGCCGCCCTGGAAAGTACGGCTTTCGCCGATGATGACGCGAGCAAAATTAAATTGGCGAACCAAGCCGCTGCAATACCAGCAGGGAGCTAACGTCGTGACCATAGTTAATTTTTTGTAGCTGCGCTGGCGACCAGCGTTGCGGAAGGCGTCGGTCTCTCCGTGCAAGGATGGATCGCCATTTTGGACGCGGCGATTGTGACCGGAACCGACGAGCGTTCCGTGTTCATCGAAAATGGCGGCGCCAATAGGAATGCCGCCTTCGGCCAGTCCCTTGCGGGCTTCGGCGATGGCGACAAGCAGCATCGCGCTGAAATCCAACGCGTTCGGCATGGCCAAAAGTATACGCGGTTGTGCTATGACGGAGTGCGAGAAGTGATTGCTTACGTTGAGATCCTTCCCGTTTCGGCAGGAACCGAAACGCTCAGGATGACAAGACTCGAAGGATCGGCTGTACGCGAAACGGAGTTTCGCAAACGTTTTTGCGCGGGGAGCGGAGAAAAACGAGTGGGGAGAAAATGGGGTACTATTTGTCGCGCAAGATGGGCGCACAAATTCAAGGAATGTGGAAATCGATGAGCAGGGATTCACGTTTGGTGGCGTCGCCACGGGTGGTGAACATCGAGGATTTGCGTTTGCTTGCGAAGCGGCGCCTGCCGAAAGCCATTTTTGATTATTTGGATGGCGGAGCGGAAGATGAAATCACGTTGCGCGAAAATTGCCGGGTATTTTGCGACTACACATTTCGGCCGCGGCAGGCGGTGAAATTTCCCGAATACAATTCGCGCAGCACGGTATTGGGAGCGGAGATTTCCTTTCCGGCTTTTTTGGCCCCGGTGGGTTACAGCCGCGTCATGCATCCAGGGGGAGAAGTTGTTGCGGCCGCGGCGGCCGGTCACGCTGGTACGGGCTACACGCTCTCCACAATTTCGGGACACAAACTGGAAAACGTGCGAGCGGCGACGAAGGGTCCGGCCTGGTATCAACTTTATTTAGTGGGCGGACGTGAAGTTGCTGAAGGCGGGATCGAACGCGCGCGAAACGCGGGCTTCAACGCGCTGGTGGTGACCATCGATACGCCGGTGGCGGGAATGCGCGAACGCGATCTGCGCAATGGCATGACGGAAATGTTTACGGGATCGCTGTTCGCAAAACTTCCGTATTACCAGAATATTCTCGAACATCCTGGATGGCTGATGGCTTTTTTGCGCGATGGCGGAATGCCACGATTGGAAAATGTAGTGATTCCGGAAAAAGGGCCGATGTCGTTGATGGATGTGGGGTCAGCGTTGTCGCGCGCTGTGGTTACTTGGGAGGATTTGAAATGGATTCGCGAGACGTGGCGCGGGCCAATCATTATTAAGGGCGTGCTGACCGGAGACGACGCCAAGCGCTCGGTGGATGAAGGGGCGGCAGCGATTGTGGTTTCAAATCACGGCGGGCGGCAGTTGGATTGTGTGTCGTCGTCGTTGCGAGCATTGCCGGAAGTTGTTGCGGCCGTGAATGGCCGCGCAGAAGTTTTGATGGACGGCGGCGTGCGGCGAGGCAGCGATATCGTGAAGGCTTTGTGTTTGGGCGCGCGGGCAGTGCTGATTGGGCGAGCTTATGCTTATGGACTGGCCGCGGCGGGACAGGTTGGAGTGGCCCGGGCACTGGAGATTTTGCGGGCGGACGTGGACCGGACGCTGCGATTGCTGGGGTGTCCATCGGTGGCGGCGCTGGATGCTTCGTATTTGGAAAAAACGCGAAACGGATAAATGGGATCGAGTTCACTCGAGGCTTGGCGTTGCATTGGTAGACGCGGGCACGGCGGGCCGTGCCCCTACGAGCCGCGGCATAAACCCGCGGCTACATAAAGAGAAAAGAAAACGCAAGAAACGTAAAAGCAGGATGGCCACCCGAAGGTGGCCGCTACATATGCCGCTACGTACGGGGAGCGGTGATGGCGTTTCGGATGGCGGCTAGTGGAGCTTCGTCGTTGAATTGTGCGGCGCCATTTTCTACGCGAATTCCTAATTGCTTCCAGAGCGAGTCCAGATCCACTGGCATCGGACGATCGCGCATTTCTTCGTAAAGTTTCACTAGCACCTCGACTCCTACCGCGCGGTCGCCGGTCTGCAGCGCTTTTTCGATGGGCCAGTCGTTTAGCATACTGCCGCCGGCGTTTAGGATTCCGCGCAGAGCGTCCTGCAAACCTTTTTTGTTTTGCGTTTGTTTGCGAATTTCCACGTCAGCCAAAAAACAAAAAAGCGCGCCACCCCAGTAAGTGCGGCCCCAAGTGTGAGTGCGGTCGAGGCCTTGGTCGCCGGATTGCGGCAGACCTTTGGGCATGTCGCGGACTAGTTCGAACCACATTCGTGATGCGCTGAATTGTCCGGCCTGGATTCGCGCGATGGGTTCGATGTAGGTGGCGATGCCCTCTTCAATCCAGTGGTGTTCATCCTGCATATTAGGAAACGTGAGATGAACCATTTCGTGGGCCAGCATCCAGTCGGAGTTCAAATCGGCTTCGCTGGTTTGTGAGCCGACGGCGATTCGAATGAAGCCGCCGTCGCGGGAAAAAGTCTGGCCGCCACGCACGCCTTTTCCTTCGAACGAGCGAATCTGAAGGGTGAGATGCGGCACAGGATAACGTCCGTAGTATGCGACAACTGCGTCGGCGGCTTTCTGAACCCATTGTTTGAGTTGCGAATCGGAAACTTTCAGGGCGTCGGTGGTAACGGTGGCGTCGATTCTCGAGGAAGCTGCTTCGACGGTGAAATTAGTTTCGCCGCGAAGACGCTGGGGAACGGACAACAGTAGAAAAAAAGAAAAACACACTTGCAAATAAAATGAGTTCGCGCATCCGGTGCCGGTCACGGAACTCCTTCCTGGCCTGGATGAACAACATTATACCGCTAGAGGTCGCGAGCCTCGGTGGTTGCGGTGGCGGGAAGGTGAGCAAATCGCCTTAGCAGATAATCGACGCAAAACTTTCCCGGGCCGAAGATCAGGATGATGAGGGAGGCAATCAGAAATACGTATGGTGCGGCGGCATAGAATTTGTCGGGGTCGGAGATGATTGAGAAGAGAGCTTCGCGATCGGCGGTTACGTAGGCCATGATCATGTTGATGGTGAGGACCAGAGCCGTCATGCGAGAAAAAAGACCGATGGCGAGAAAGAGGCCGCCGAAGAATTCAACACAGGAGATGAAGACAGCCATCTGCGCGGGCATGGGGAGATTCAGGCTGGTAAAAAAATCCGTGACTTTGCCGAGATTGTGAAGCTTGCCCCAGCCACTTTGGACCAGTTGCCAGCCCCAGTACAGACGGACCAGCAGTAGGAAAGGGGATTGCAACAGTGACACAAGCGCGAAGAAGCGGTCGTGAAGATTGCTTAGTTTGTTGATGAGTGGGCTCATGCTGACTATCGATTCATAACAGACGAAAAGGTATCACGAGGTGATCACTTTTTTGCAGATCTTCTCTTCTCAGACTTTTGGGCTTTCGCAGACTTTTGCGCCGGAGCGCAGAACCAGCCGAGATTGGACCAGTTTTGAAACCAGGCGGTTACCTGCTCGAGATCGGCTGCAAATGTCTTGGAATGTTTGGAGAAAGTGGCGTCTATGGCCTGGCCGAGGGTTTTGCCCTTTCGAATGGCAACGAGCAAGCCATATTCTTCCGCAGCCATGCGGCGGAAATAGACTGAGTAATCCACGCGATGTACTGCGAGGAAAATGGTTTTGGGCTTGAGTTTGGCGACGGCGGAAACCTGCTTGCGCTTGCGACGTTCGCGGAAGGTGTTGCTGAGAAATTCGGTGTCGTTATTGAATTTTTTGATTTCGAGCACGAGCGCATCGACCGGATAGCGAAATTTCAAGAGTTGCACGTAGGGTTGCAGCGTAAGGCGCAGATTGCCGCTAGCGGATCTAGCGACGTCGGCAGGTTTCAGAGGTTCGTAGGCGGCTGCGTCGAAAGCTTCGATGTCCGCCCATTCCAGACGAACCATATCGAGGGCGATGGCTTGTTTCGAGCCCGCCCATTGAGGATTTTTTCTGAGCCAAGGTTCGAGGTCAAGGCCAAGATTACGAAGAGTAAAAGAACGCGACGGACGGGCGACCAGGTATTCCTTGCACAGCGCTTCGAAGCGGCGATTTCCGAGGACGGCTTGGAGACCGGGAAAATCTTCGGCCAGGCTGGACATCAGCCGCCACCAATATTGGCGATTGTAAATTTCCAAGCGTTCGAAAGAGGTAAGGCGGTCGTTGGGCTTGATGAACGTAGCGGCGTGCTGGGCCATGGTCTCGCCGCTGGGCGCGTGCTTGCTCATGTGCTCGGAGTTGGTGAGCGGATGCATCACCACTTTGGCCATCGTTCGTTGCAGGGTAAGTAAATTCATACGGCACGGGCCAAAACGCTTTTCGCGAGAGAGCGATTCGCTTTCAAGGCTTCGTTGTGGACTTCGCGGAAGGTGGGAATGCTGTCGTCCCATTCAAGAAGAGTGGCAGTGTGGCCGACGCGTTGAATGGCGCGATCGTAGAGCTTCCAGACGGGATCGATCACCGGATGATCGTGGGTATCGAGAATGTATTTTTCGTACTTGGAATGGCCGGCGATATGAATTTGTGCGACGCGTTCTGCAGGAACGCTGTTGACATAATCGAACGGATTGAAGCTGTGATTTTGCGATGAGACGTAGATATTGTTGACGTCGAGGAGAATGCCGCAGTCCGCGCGTTCGACAACTTCGTTCAGGAATTCCCATTCAGTCATTTCGGAAACGTGGAATTCGGCGTAACTGCTGACGTTTTCCACGGCGATGGGAACTTCGAGATAGTCGCGGACGTCGCGAATTTTCTGCGCGGTTTTGGCGGCGGCTTCGAAGGTATAGGGCATGGGAAGCAGATCGTGAGTGTAGCGGCCGTCAACGCTGCCCCAGCAGAGGTGATCAGAGAGCCAGGGAGTTTTGGTGCGCTTGACCAAATCCTTCAGGCGCTTGAGATGTTCGCGGTCGGTGCGATGCGCTGAGCCGAAATACATGGAAACGCCGTGTTGAACGACGCGATACTGCTCGAGAAGTTGATCGAGGACATGCAGTGGCCTGCCGCCATCGATCATAAAATTTTCAGAAATAATTTCGAACCAGTCGACTACCGGCTTGCGGGTGAGGATGTGCTGGTAATGGGGGGAACGCAGACCGATTCCGATGCCGTAGTCTGTGAATCCATTGAAACGATTCGCGGGCACTGATTTCTCCGGCTAAAGTCAAAATAAA
>Ga0137389_10002502_pt1 | contig 11198 bp, 8 predicted proteins | sample 15con2h14BmetaG_FD_104645 | JGI IMG/M metagenome (GOLD analysis project Ga0137389, IMG submission 104645) | Vadose zone soil microbial communities from Angelo Coast Range Reserve, California, USA - 15con2h1.4B metaG | ecosystem: Environmental > Terrestrial > Soil > Vadose zone > Saprolite...
CACCACTGTCGCTCGGGCTCGGCGCGGCACTCGCCGCTCTCTGGTTAATGGGCTGCGTCTACAACATTCCTCCGATCCGGAGCAAGGATATCCCTTACGTGGATGTTTTCTCGGAAGCGGTGAACAATCCGCTGAGGATGCTCGTCGGCTGGTACATCGTTAATCCGGGCGGGCTCGCACCGGTTTCACTTCTCGTGAGCTACTGGATGGTTGGCAGCTACTTCATGGCCATCAAGCGCTTCGCTGAGTACCGCCACCTTGGTGATCGTAGCCGAGCAATAGCGTACCGTCGCTCGTTTGCGGGAATCACAGAGGAGCGCTTACTCATCTCGATCGTGTTTTATGCGTCTGCTGCAATGCTCTTTTTCGGTGCGTTCGCCATGCGCTACCGCATCGAGCTCATCGTCTCGTTCCCGTTGATAGCATTCGTGATGGCGATTTACCTCGCGGTGGGATTCCGCCCGGATAGCGCAGCGCAGCGGCCAGAAGGGCTATATCGGGAACCGGTGCTCATGGCGGCCGTCGTGGCGTGCACAGTTCTGATGGCAATATTGTTGTTCGTAGATCTTCCCAGCGTGAGCCGTGTGTTCGTGCCGACCCTGCCCAGAGCACCCAATGCTGCCGTTCGACCTGCGATCTCGCACAATGTGTTACCGTGAGCGGACTCCAGGCGAGAAGGTGGTGAGGTAGAGATTAAGCGAGCCGAAGGAGAGCCCCGATTTCAGCATCAGCATCATGTGGGTGCTGTCGTCGGTGAGCCAGACTTCGGCGTGTCCTTTCCTTGAGAAGATCCCGGGTGTCGTGATCTGCGGCTGCACTACAATCGCGTCGAACGTTCCTGCTGGAACCGCCACCCGCTCACGCCGCACGACGTGAATGATGATGGGATTTCCTTCAGGCTGGAAATAGCGATTGAAGGAGTAGGTCTGTCCGACCTCGAGCGGAATGCTACGCAGGAAATAGAGAAAAGAAGCGTCGTCGAGTGGCTCATGCACCGACGGGACCTCTGGCTTATCGAGGCGCGCGTAGGTGGCTCGCTCGGGGTAGATCGTGTAGTCCCGATCGGCGTGATAGCGTCCTTCCCGTATATGCTGCACGAATCGGAGAGAGGACAAAGTCGCGGTATCGAACCAGCTCACAGTACTATCGCGAACGCGGAAGAAGAACGTTCCGCCCGAAATAGTGAAAATGGCGCGCCAGGCGATGTGGCCGCGTATTGTGTCGGTCCCGGCCAGCAGCATCGACCCGTGTCCTACGTGCACCCGGCCAAAGCTCACGTCGTATGAAAGACGTTCGCCGGCGCCGAAGGCTGCATTATTGAGCGGGGTGGCTTTTTCGCTGGGCGCGGCCGGGAAGGGCGAGTGTGCGGACAATGCGACGGCGGCCACAACTGCGAGAAGCAGTGGCGATAGAAAACGAGGTGAGGATTTCAATTGAAGACGCGAGGTGACGGAAGATTATCTGCAGAAGAATCAACTGAAGACTACCTGCTTGGGGCGATCGGCGTGCCAGTTGATGGTCGCGGGCTGCAGATGTGTTCAAGCTCTGCCCGCATCCCGCAGCCGGCCCGCCCACAGCCCCCGGCAGGTAGTCTTCAGTTCCTTCTTAGAGCGTCCCCACGATCTTTCTGAAATCCGCTTCACTAAACGCTCGCATCGTCTCGCTGCGAATGTTTCCCTGCGCTCCGAACGCCAACGCCATCCGGGCGACGGCCTCGTCGTTCGGCATCTCGGCGATTGCGACGAGGTCATATTGCCCCAGGGTTAGATAGATAGCCTTGAGCTCGCCACCCGCCTTACGATAGGCGTCTTTGGCTGCGTCGATTCGCGCTGGGGAATTCTTGATCGCGCTGATTCCCTGCTGCGTGTAGCGCAGCATCGAGATGTACGTTGGCATACGGTCCTCCTATGATGTTAGGGTTCAGCGGCTCGCCGTTTCCAGCTTCGCCCTGCGTCGCGAATTCACGTTTGTGAAATCCATGAGATTGAGCGCGTAGTTCGTGTTGACCCTGTTATTCCACGCCGCCGCTTCCGCCGGGTGACCGAGCGCGGCGTGAGCCTCGGCGATGCGATTCATGATCAGGATGCTGGTCGTGTCAGCCTTCATTAGAATCGTCAGCGCATCGGCTGGCTTCCCTTGTTGCGTCAGTAGATAGCCTTCGAGTGCGGGCACCCGGTCACCGGGCACACTGCTCGGATCGGCGGCGGCTTGAGCTTTCAGAGCGGCAAGCTCCTGCCCCGCTGGCGCCCAATGTTTCATGAGACCGTGCGCCACCCCAGGGAAATAGTGGACCTGCCAGGGGTCTCCGCTCGCCGCTTTCGCGGTCGCTATCGATTGATGCGCGGCGTTCGCATTGCCGGCGTTGGCCTGCACTGTGGCGAGCTGCGAGTACAATATGGCCGTCTCCCGTGCGTCTTTCTGCGCTTTTGCCTCGGCGATCGCCGCCTCCAGCGCTTTGGTCACATCAGCGGGCGCGCCCTGCAACACATAGGTGCCGACAATCTGCCGCATGTAGCCAAGCTTCTCCTGCGGAGTCCAGGCGTTGGCGATCGCCTGATTCAGATACGTTCGCGCCTGGTCGTACTGCCCTTGCAGAGCGGCTACCTCGGCAAGTCCCGCATACGCTTCGGGGAATTTGGGCGAGAGGGTCGTGGCGGCCTTGTAGTGCGCAGCGGCGTCGGCGAAGTTGCCGTTCCACTGTAGAATCTCGGCGTAGGTGTCGTGCGGATTGGGTGCGGTCGGCAGGAGCTCCATCTGACGTTTCGCGGCAGCGAGTGCAGCAGCGCGATCGCCGCCGGCCCACGCTCCGTACGCAAGCGAGTTGTACCCGAGGGGATAATTCGGATGGCGCGTGACGAAGTCGCGCGTCGCCGGGAGCGGTGCGCCGAACCCGCCGGCAGCCAACCACGCGATCAGTTCGTCGGCCGGCATCAGCTGTGATGCGGCGCGGAAGAGCGCGTTGGCCGCGTCGGTATGGCCGAGTGCTTGCTCGCGGTACGCGGCGGCTAGAATGAGCTCGTTGTTGGTGCCGCGCGCGGCATCGACGACACCACGAGTCAGCTCGGTATTCAGCTGACTGGGGTCGAGCAGGCCGCCGCCGCCGTAGAGTACACGCGCGAGTCCGAAACTGGGATCGGCGTCGATCGCCGCCTTGAAGTGCGCAGTGGCGGACTCGAAGGAGACGTTCTGCGCGTCCCTCATTCCCGCGCGGAATTCCGCGGCGGCGGTGGGATTGGTCGTACTCAGCTTGAGCGAAGGATCCGTCTGCGATCGCGCGGCGAGGGGAACGACGGACAGAATTGCGACGGCCGCGATGAAGCGAGTGGAACGCGTACGCATTGGCCCTCCTTGGGCGGGATTTGGAGGCGGCCGATGAGATCGGCCGGAGCCAGACTAAATAGTTATCGCCCGCGAAAACGCGCAAGAGTACGAATCTTACGCCCCGGTACAGTGGTCAAATTAGAGGCGTTAGGGGATCAGCCGAACGTCGCTCGATCGGTGGGATTATCGCGATCGCTGATGTAGGACACGGGATTACGCCGGCGCATCCCGCCTCACCCGCGTCATGGCGCTAAGATCCCGTAAAGATTGCGCGTTCGGCTCTCGAAGCCGCTGGACTGCGCTTACTCTCCCTCTGGGCCCCGTGTAAGACGATCATCGAATCCCGGGGAGGAATGGCGTCGTGAAGGCTCTGCGAGGCGTAGTAATCGATTCCCAGCTGGCAACGATAACTGCCCTGCTGTCGTTGTTTGGATTGGCGATGGTCTATTCCGCTGGACAAACGGACATCAAAACCGCAGCGGCGTCCGCTTACAAGTCACAGGCAATATGGCTGTTGATCGGCGTGGTATCGACTTACGGGCTCTTGAAGATGCCCGTTCGATTCATCAGATGGGCAACATGGCCAGCATACCTGTTCACGCTGGCGCTTCTGCTCTCCCTCCTCGTTCTCGGCGTCGGCTCAGGTGCTAACGGTCACACCAGAAGCTGGCTCGCCATTGGGGGCCACCGGCTTGGCCAGCCCGCCGAATTCGCCAAGCTCACCGTCGTGTTGATGCTGGCCAAAGTGCTTTCTGAATCGCCGCTGTCTCCGAAATCCCTCCTGGACTTGTGGAAGCCAGCGCTGGTCGTCGGGCTCCCGTGGTTGCTCATAATGCTTCAGCCTGACCTTGGCTCGAGCATCGTCTTCATCGGAATTTTCTTCGGGATGCTCTACTGGTCGGGAGTCGCATGGCCGATGCTCCTTCTCATCGCGAGCCCGGCAATCAGTCTATTGCTCTCGTTCAGCGTGGGGCTCTGGGGCGCGTGGTTCTTCATTCTGCTCGCGCTCGTTCTCTGGTATCGTCCGTACCTCATCGAGGGAATCGTTCTAATGGTGCTCAACGTCGCCACGGGCGTGATCGCACCAATGATGTGGGAGAAGATGGCGCCCTACCAGCAGAATCGATTGAAGGTGTTCATCGATCCGACCGCGGACCCGCGACAATCCGGCTACCATGTGCTGCAATCGAAGATTGCAATCGGGTCCGGTGGACTATTCGGTAACGGGTTCACGCTGGGAACGCAAAAACGGAGCGGTTTTCTTCCCGAGCAACATACCGACTTCATTTTTGCGGTTGTCGGCGAGGAGCTTGGCTTCATCGGAGTCGCCGTTGCCCTGACGCTGTTCCTTGCGCTCTTGCTGCGGGCAACGGGGATTGCTTCCCGCGCGAACGATTCATTCTCGAGCCTTGTCGCATACGGCCTCATGTCGTCGTGGCTCGTCCATGTTGGGGTCAACATTGGGATGACACTCAACCTCATGCCGATCGTGGGAATTCCGCTTCCGTTTTTCAGCTACGGTGGATCGATGATGCTCGCGAGCTGGCTGTCGGTCGCCGTTCTGCTTCGCATCGCCGGTGAAGGGCGCGGTCATTACAATCTCTGAGCCGACGCCATCTCCTCTGGGGTGCTCAACCGGCGGCTTGGATTACTCCTCAGGGCCACCACCGCTTATTCGAGTATAGCCGGCCAAAAACAGCGTGCAGCGCATCGCGCGGATCATCGGTCCTTACGACGAGATCAAGCTTGTCGGCGAGCGGCACTGCCTTGGAAAAATCCCTGTACCGGCGGAAGCTGTGAAAGAAACCAGTCGGTCCGCCGTGAACGAGCTTGCCGAGGAGAATGTCGGGAATGAGCAGGATCTCGTAGGCGTAGAAGGAATTGAGGGTCTTCGCCGGAGGCAGATCTTTCGTGTCGATCCCCCTCGGCAGAGATCCGTGCTTGCCCCATTGAACGTCGATCTCTGCCCTACCGCGATTCAACCAGAGCGTGTGCAGCAGCGTTCCGTGCCAGTAAGTCCATACCTGGGTCGGCGCGCGGGTATTGGGATCGTAGCCCACATACGCCACCTCTTCGTCCGAAGGTTTGGCCCACGGCAGCCACTGGCCATTCACGTCGTGTCGCCATAGAAGATGATAGGCGATTATCGGCTCGGTTGGATGCACGACGGCGACGACGCGATCGAGCGGAAAGGGCTCGTCACGCTGGAGGTAGAGCACTGGAGCCAAGGACTTCGCGAGCGCCCAGGTGGTGCTGTCCGTGCCGAAAGGTGCCGGATTCGGAACTGGCGGCGCGTACGCTCCACGGCTGCAAGCGGCCAGTGTCGTCACGGTCGCGAGTATCAGGGCACGACGCACGATTTCCATCTCCCTAATAGTACGCGAGAAAGAATTTGCCTCCTGGCGTGAGCTGCAATGTCGGACCAGGAATGCGGAAAAACGCCAACTCGTGCTTGATCGTTCGCCAGACTTTGTTGTCGCCGGGCAACTGCTCGGGATCGAGGCGCGCATTGAGGCGTCGGTTTCCGTGTCTTAAATTAAGGTCCCTGCCACTTACTTCGAAGGTCCGCCGTCATGTTTGAAGCGGCTACTTTCATTCGCCCGTACAACATCACAGAGTCATCAAATTGCGCAAACTTAGCGGTAGTCTTGCGGCGTTGAGGAAAGCGGCAGCATTTCTCGCGCTCGCGATTGTGGCGCGCCAGCCGCTCACGGCGCAGGCGAACGCGACAGCTGCCCAGCCGGCGAGTGGACTTCAGGCGCAGCAGGCCGTCTACACCTTCCTGGGCAATTCACGCGGGTACGACCGCGTCCCCGGCGGCATAATGATGCGCGCCGACCATGGCGCGGTTCTGATCGAAGCAATAGCGGGGATTGGGGCGCGAATTCGAGTGCGCTTTTCGGATGGGAGTCCCTCGTTCCCGACGGCACACTCTCTGGCGACTGGCGACACCGCGCCGCGACTGGGTACGGCTGTCATTCGTGAGGCGGGTGATACAGTCCTCATTTACGCAGAAGGATTGGTCGTGCGCGCAGCGCAGCATCCAGTCCGCCTGAGTGTCACCGACAGTGTAGGACATGAACTTCTCGCCGAGTCTTTTGGCGCCGGGGTGTGGCAGGGAAGGCTCGCCCACGTTCTCCGCGATCTGCCAGCCACCCGTTACTACGGACTCGGCGAGCAGCCGATGCCACTGCTGCGCAACGGCTCCGTTTTTCCGCTCTGGAATACCGATCGCTTCGGCTACCGCCCCGGCGACATGCCGATCTACTCATCGATTCCGTTCTACCTCGGAGTTCGTGACGGCGTAGCGCACGGGATTCTATACGACAATCCGTTCCGGGCGGAATTCGATTTTTCCGCCAGGATGCGATCGGCACTCTCCTACATGTCCGAAGGCGGGATCGATGGCGGAGAGCTTCGATACTACGTGATCCCCGGACCGGGACTCGACAGCACGCTCGCGCGATATACGCGACTCACCGGCAGGACACAGCTGCCCCCTCGTTGGTCGCTCGGCTACCATCAGAGCCGGTACAGCTATTTCCCCGACACGACCGTCGAGAATCTCGCGCGCGAATTCCGCCAGCGTGACATTCCCGCCGATGTGATTCATCTCGACATCCACTACATGAACGGGTATCGGGATTTCACTTTCGACCCGGAGCGTTTCCCGCAGCCGAAGCGCTTGATGGACACGCTCGCGGCGAAGGGCTTCAAGGTGGTGACGATCGTCGATCCTGGTCTCAAGGTCGACAGCGGTTACTCCGTCTATCGTGACGGCCTCGCTCGAGGAGCCTACGTCACTCTTCCCGATGGTACTCCATATATAGGTATAGTCTGGCCGGGTCGGAGCGTCTTCCCCGATTTCTCCCGCGCGTCGGTGCGTGACTGGTGGGGCGCGCAGCATCGGGCGCTCGTTGATGTCGGCGTTCGCGGCGTCTGGAACGACATGAACGAGCCCGCATCCTTTGGTGGTCAGACCATTCCCGACATCACGCAGTTCGAGGGTGATGGTCATCCTGGAAACCATCTCGAGTACCACAACCAATACGGCACGCTGATGGCGCGTGCGACGTTCGAGGGATTCCATCGGCTCCGACCGGAACGCCGCCCCTTCGTCATCACGCGCGCGGGCTACGCCGGTCTGCAACGCTACTCGACCATCTGGACCGGCGACAACAACTCGACCTGGGATCACCTCCGCATCTCGATTCCGATGGTGATCGGGCTCGGGCTTTCAGGGATTCCGTTTGCCGGCAGCGATATTGGTGGCTTCAATGGCGCGCCGGGCGCGGAGCTGTACGCGCGGTGGCTGCAAGCGGCGACACTCGTGCCGTTCATGCGCACTCACGCGATGATCGGAACTCCGAGGCGCGAGCCGTGGAGCTATGGCCCCCAGTACGAGCGCGCGAATCGGGCGACGATCCGGCTCCGCTACCATATGATGCCCGCACTGTACACCGCCTACTTCCAGCACACGCAGCAAGGCAGTCCGGTGGTGAGACCCGTCTTCTGGAACACACTCACCGATTCAGCCGCGCTCGGCACCGACGACGAATTCATCCTCGGCGATCACCTGCTGGTAGCGCCGGTAGTCGATTCGGGCGCAGTGAGTCGAAGCGTCTACCTGCCGGCGGGTCGCTGGTATCGAATGGGGAGTGGCGAGGCCTACGACGGCGGTCGTTCGGTTACGGTTCAGGCGCCGAATGTCCTCAACGACGGAGGCGACACGACCGGTCTCCGCGGCTTGCCGGTGTTCGCGCGCGCCGGCGCAGTGATACCGTCGTCAGCCGTCGTTTCGTACGAGGGTCAGCGGCGACTCGACACTCTGAGCATCGACATCTATCCGGGGTCGGCCACGAGCGAGCTGTACGAGGATGCGGGCGAAGGCTACGCGTATCAGCGCGGAGAGTATCGACGGACGACGTTTATGACGTCTGGCGCTCCGCTCTTGTCGGTGACTTTGGCGCAGACGGGATCGTACCCGGGTGCTGGCTCATTCAAGGTCACGGTCCACGATGTCTCGCGCCCCCAGCGAACATTGGTCGACGGTCGCCCGGTGCAAACTGAGTACGATAGTCCGCGCCGCGAGCTCCATTTCATCATCACCTCCCGCGCGCGCCGCCTGCAAGTCGAGTAACCACGCTCGTGCGGATCGGACTGCCCTCTATGGTGCCATCCGCCGACGCCGAGCGTGGTAAAAGGCTGATCGCTACGAGCGCAGCAGCGCCCGAACCTGGAACGCGAACACAGTGAGTCCGATGGCGAACACGAGCGCGCTTATTTCAATGACTCTGACCACCAGCCACTCGGAATTCATCGAGTGGCCAACGAGCATGAGGATCGATGCTGCTGCGCATATAGCATAAGGGTATCCGTAGCTGACCCGTCCGGGGGGCCGTTGCTCGACCGGGACCTGGGTTATGAGCATCAGCACCAGCACAATGAGAACGGCCATGGTCACTTCCCTAAGCAGCTCACCCTCGGCACGGCTGGCGAGGACAGCCGAGGCTGCCGCTGCGGCGAGAATAAGCGCGAGGTGCGCGACCCAGTTCGTGGCCGTGAGGCGTCCGATGATCGGTCGCATTACTGCGCCATCCCGACCGCGTCGAGCATGAACGCGTAGCGAAATGCGCGCTCGCGCAGCACGTCATAACGTCCGGAAGAACCTCCGTGTCCGCCGGCCATGTTGATCTTGATGTAAAGCGGATTCATATCGGTCTTCATCGCGCGCAGCTTAGCCACCCACTTCGCCGGCTCCCAGTACATCACCTGTGAGTCATTCAAAGACGTCGTGACGAGCATCCACGGGTACGCCTTGCGCGCGACGTTGTCGTACGGCGAGTACGATCTCATGTAGGCGTACTGGGTGGAATCGTGCGGATCGCCCCACTGCTGCCACTCCTGCGCGGTGAGTGGCAGCGACGCGTCCATCATCGTGTTGATAACGTCCACGAAGGGCACGTCGGCGACGACGGCGCGGAAGAGGTCGGGGCGCATGTTGACGATGGCACCCATCAGCAGCCCGCCGGCGCTGCCACCATTGGCAATGAGTCGATCCTTCGATGTGTACTTGTTGTCGCCGAGGTACTGCGCGACGTCGACGTAATCATTGAACGTGTTCTTCTTCTTCATCATCTTGCCTTCGTCGTACCATGCCCGGCCCATCTCCTGTCCGCCGCGGATGTGCGCGATGGCGTAGCCGAAGCCGCGGTCGACGAGACTGAGCACGCTCGAGTTGAATCCCGCCTCGGTCGTCGCGCCATAGGAGCCGTAGGCATACTCGAGCAGCGGATGCGTTCCGTCCTGCTTCCATCTTTTCTGCACAATCATCGAGATGGGGACTTTGACTCCGTCGCGCGCCGTCACCATGAAGCGCTTGACTTCGTATTTTGACGGATCGAAGCCGGGCACCTCGAGCTTTTTCTTCACGACACGCTGTCTCGTCGACATCGCGTAGTCATAGGTTGTCGGGGGCGTAACCATTGACTGGTAGACGAATCTCAACGTATCCGAGTTGAACTCGGCGTTGCCCGTTGGCGAAACAGCGTACGCCGGCTCGGGAAAGGTGACGTAGTGAACTGTCCCGTGGCGAAGCTCCATGACGCGCAGCCGGCGCAGTCCGCCCGAGCGCTGAACGACAACGACGTTGTTCTTGAAGGGCTCGAGATACTCGATGAAGACCGAGTCGCTGGTGGGAATGAAATCCGTCCACTGTCCCGTCCCTACCTGGTCGTCGGCGATGCGCATGACTTTAAAGTTCCGCGCGCCGTCGTTCGTGGTCATGAGGAAGGCGCCGTCGATGTGATCGAGCTGGTACTCGACGTTCGGCCGGCGCGCGGAGACGACGATGGGAGCCGCAAACGGATTTGCGGTGGGAATCACCCGTGATTCGGACGATGTGAATCCGTCGTCCGCGATCACGACGAACTTGCCGCTCTTGGAGCGGCCGACCCCGACGTTGTCGAGGACGTCGCTCTCATGAAAGACCTGCACGTCACTCGATTGCGGCGTACCGAGTACGTGCCGCCAGACGGCGTCGGCCCTGCGGGCGGAATCTGCTGTCTGGTAGAAGAGAACGGTGTCGTTCGCCCAGGCGATCGATGGTACGACGCGTGAAATAGAGTCACCGAGCAGTTTTCCGGTGCTGAGATCCTTGACGTAGAGAGTATAGACGCGAAGGGCGGTGGTATCGTGGAGGTAGGCGGCCCGCGATGCGCCGGGGCTGACCTGGAGCCCGCCGACCTGGCTGAACTTCTTGCCGGCGGCGAGGGCATTGGCGTCGATGACGACTTCATCGGGAGCCCCGGCCGTCGCCCTGCGCCGCATGAAGATCGGGTACGATTTCCCCTTCTCGGTGGCGGTCCAGTACAGGTACCCATTTTCGCGGAAGGGAACTGAGACGTCGGTCTCCTTGATGCGGCCGAGCATCTCGTCGTAGAGTTTCTGCTGAAGCGCCTCGGTGTGCTTCATCCGGGCGGCGGTGTAGGCGTTCTCCTTCTCGAGGTACGAGGTGACCTCGGGGTTGGATTTCTCGCGGAGCCAGAAGTAGTTGTCGGTGCGGACTTCGCCGTGCAGGGTGTCGACCTTCGGCTTGATCGTAGCGGTTGGAGGAGTCAGGTCCTGCGCGCCCAGGCGTGGAGCGGCGGCGAGGCCCACTACTATAGATAGGGCAGATAGGGAGATAGGGCAGATAGGGCAGATAGGGCGGCTAGTGAACTTCGGAGAAGGGGAAGACGTCGCATGGAGGCCTCTGATGGAGGTCGGGGGAACGGAAGCCGGTCGTCTGTTTTATCCCCGAGGTTCGGGTGGTGTCAAGCGCGCGTGAAGTGTGGCGCTACATTGGAGGGAATCTCTGCGCTGCATACGACTCCCAA
>Ga0137389_10002504_pt1 | contig 11194 bp, 8 predicted proteins | sample 15con2h14BmetaG_FD_104645 | JGI IMG/M metagenome (GOLD analysis project Ga0137389, IMG submission 104645) | Vadose zone soil microbial communities from Angelo Coast Range Reserve, California, USA - 15con2h1.4B metaG | ecosystem: Environmental > Terrestrial > Soil > Vadose zone > Saprolite...
CAAAGCGAACTATTCCTCCGAGATCAGCGGTGTCGGTGATCCCGATGGCGCTGTAGCCGAGTGATGCCGCACGGGCGACGAGTGCTTCCGGGGAAGCGCTGCCGTCGCCGAAGGAGAAGGCGGAACGGGCTCTCAACTCGACGAATCCCATAGCTGGAGTATACCCGAACAAATACCGAATACAAGGGGGAGGAATGGTATCGCAACGGAACGGGTGCCAGACGTCAGTAGCGTAGGTGCGAGTTGAAAGTTCACGACGCCCAGACTTACCTCAGTGGCGCTCGGGGCACAGGCAGTTGTCTGCCTTGATCGCGCCGGTGAAGTCAGGGTGTAGTGAACTGCAAACTGGCATCTATGCCACTGACTTCTGGCACCCGTTCAGTTGCAGTTACTTCTTTCCGAACCCGTAGCCAGTTACAACGCAAACCGTCCGACGAGTGACTAAAATTCATCTACCCCGTCCCACCAGTACTTCGATCACATAAATGGCAACAACAGTTTCCTCACGTCGCTTCGATGGAAACGGCTACCAACCTTCGTACATCCCCGCCGCGATCGCGGCGACGCTCGTATTCATCCTCTACCTGCTGACCCTCGCGCCTTCGGTCGCGATGTGGGACACGGGCGAGTACATGGCCGCGGTAAAAGTGCTCGGCATCCCGCATCCGCCGGGCAATCCCTTCTTCGTGCTGCTCGGCCACGCCTTCGCGTCGCTGCCGATTCCAGTCTCGTACGGCGCCAGGATCAACATCATGGCTGCGCTCGCCAGCGCGCTTTCGGCGGGCTTCTGGTTCCTGATTACGGAGAGGATCGTTGCGCGCTGGATCGCGGAGAGATGGCAACGGCTCGTCGTAGCCAGCGTCGCAACTCTCATCGGTGCGACGGCATTCACGGTGTGGAACCAATCGGTTGTCAACGAGAAGGTCTACACCATTTCGCTCCTGTTCTTCACGATCACGTCATGGATCATCATCGAGTGGATCGAAGATCCCGATTCACCCCGCGCGGATCGCCTCGTCGTGCTGGTTTGCTTCCTCCTCGGCCTCGGCTACTCGAACCATCCGGCTGGATTCCTTCCGCTTCCCGCGGCCGGCGTGGCCATGCTCATGACTCGTTGGCGCACTCTCCTTCGCTGGAAGCTCGTCCTCGCCGCCCTCGGCGCTCTCATCATTGGTCTCACGCCCTTCATCTACGAGCCGGTGCGCGCCGCGTACTTCCCGGGCATCAATGAGGGCGCACCTACAGCGTGCGAGACGAAGCTCGAGGCTAGCTGCACCTTCACCACGCTCACGAAAGACCGGTTGATGGCCAACATCAATCGCGAGCAATACGGGCAGAAGCTGGAGCGCGGCGCGCCGTATTCCTCGCAGGTAGGAATGTGGTGGCTCTACTTCAAGTGGCAGTGGTTGCGCGATTCGCACCAGACGATGCAGGGGCTCCAGTTCGTGCTCGCCTTCGTGTTCCTCGGCCTGGGATTGCTGGGCGGTTACGTACACTGGGACCGGGACCGAAAAACCTTCTGGTATTTCGGTCCGCTCATGTTCACGATGACGCTCGCGCTGATCTACTATCTCAACTTCAAGTTAGGCTGGTCGCAGAATCCGGAAATGCGCGATCTCGCGCACGAAGTCCGTGATCGAGACTACTTCTACATCTGGAGCTTTTCCGCATGGGGAGTATGGGCAGCGATCGGGCTGAGCTACATCTGGGAGCAGCTCGCGCTTGTGCTGGGTGGGGATGCTCGAGCAGATGCTCAAAATGGGGACAAAACCGGTGGACGGAAGGCGGCTACAGCCCCGGTCACACCCTGGCCGTCACGGCGCGGATTCATGCTGGCGGCGCCGATACTCCTCATTGCGCTCATACCGCTCTTCGCGAACTGGCGGTTTGCCTCGCGCGCTGGGCATGAATTCACCGACCAGTGGGCGCGCGACTATCTGAACTCGTTGGAGCCGTACGCCATAGTCATTACCAACGGCGACAACGACACATTCCCCCTCTGGTACGCGCAGGAAGTCGACGGTGTCCGCCGAGACGTGACAGTTGCCGTCACCACCTATCTGGATACCGATTGGTTCGTGCGGCAGATGATCCGCCGGCCGATCGAGACATACGACGTGGCAAAGGGGCCGGCGATCTATCGTGACAGCGCCTGGAAGAAGCCGAGTGGACCGCCGCTCAAGATGACGTTCGCTGAAGCGGATGCGATTCCAGAGTACATACAGATCAACCAGCCGCAGATTTTCAAGCAGAACAACATCACGCTGAACATCGAGCCCGGATATCTCGTGCGCGATGAGCTGGTGCTGCTGCGCCTGATCAAGGACGCGTTCCCGGAGCGTCCGATCTACCTATCGACTGGGGGAGGCGGCCACCTCACCACAGCGCTGCAGCCGTATCTGCTCTCCCAGGGCTTCGTGCAGAAGCTCGTGGATCATCCGGTCGCCGACGCAGCCGAGACGCCGCACATCCTCGGTCTCAATCTGGACCTCGAGCGTACGAAGGCTCTCTGGAACAACGTGTATGGCGCGCCGGCTGCCTTGATCAAGGAAGGAGACTGGATTGATCGCGCCTCATTCGGAATCCCTTACACGTATGCGTTCACCGGCGCGGTTCTGTCCGAAGCGCTGAAGGCGCGAGGGGACACCAAGGGGGCCGACGCGGTCATGAACCGGGTGAGGAGCATCGTGAAGGCGGCGCGGATCGAGGGATTCCCCGGAGCCTAGTATCGGGATTGCAACTGCAACTGAACAAGACATTGGCCCAAGCTGACATCTGGTTCAGTTGCAGTTGTAGTTGAGCCTACTTCGATACTAACCCATACCGCTCCCACGCATCGACCATACGATCTCTCGCGGCCGTAGAATCCTCGGCAAGCAGCAGTCGCCGGGCGATGAGCGATGAAATTCCGTCGTCTACGCGCTTGAGAAATTGCCCGCGGCTTCCGTACAGCATCTCGACGCTCGGACGCGAATCACCGCTGGCGCGACGCTCCGCTTCTGTCCGGGGCAACGGAATAAATGTCCCGCGAAAGCTCACGAGCCGGTCGGTCGCGGCGGGCATTCCGGTGCGCAGCTGCCATGGGTAGTACGTCGCGAGCGGAACGAGGATCTCAATGCTGCGAATCCCTCCCACCTCGTTGCCGACCGAATCGATGCGCGACACGAAAACCGGATACGGCGCGCCGATTCTGGGCGGCTCGCGATCGATGATCCCCTGACTCCAGCGCGGGCCGAAATTCATTCGGTACGGCTGATTCGGGATGCGAGCCACGGAAAGAGTTGGAATTTGCGGGAATTTCAGATCGGCTGCCCGCACGAGGTCTCCCGGCGCCAGCTTCGGGTAGACAGACGGTGGCGGCTCCCTCTTGAGCGCAACCCAATCGATGAGGGACGACATCAATGCTCTCAGGGCGAGACGCTGATCGAGCGGATCGCCGCGATACGCGTTCGTGCTTGCGATTTTGGCCGTCTCGGGAATCGGCCAGCTTGCCGGGCTCGAGTGCTGAGCGGAGGAGATGACGTAACGGCGCTCGGTCGGAAGAAATCCAACGTCCTGTTTTCCGTCGGGCGTCGTGTGGGTGAGCGATGCGGCGCGTCCCCAGTACTCGTGACCTCCATCGACGTAAAACACCTTCGTTCCACTCGACCCGGGCAGATTGTCGCGCAATCCTGCCCGCTGTCGGGTTACTGGGTCGCGCGTCGGCAAGCTCGTGAACGGGAAGACATCGGTCGGATAGAAGAACGTCGAGTACGGCTGGGCATCGCGCGACGGTTGCGCGAAGCGATGGTTGAAGCTTCCGCGGCCGGCGCCGCCGGTATGCACAAAGAACCCATCGAAGGCCACGCGCCCTTTCTCGTCGGCGTTGAAACCCTGAAAGAGAAAGTGGCGAATGAATCTTCCCGTCTGCGACACACCATAGCCGATTCCAAATTTGACGTGCGCTACAGCTGACGGATCGTACTTCAGATAGGACATCACGTCGCGCACGGCCGCCAGTCCGGTCCCCACTGCGACGGGATTCCCGCCGCGGTAGATGATTTCATAGATCCTGCCCGCCGTGAATCCTTTCGACATGTAGATCCACCGCGTGTCGTGCACGGCGACGCCGCTGCTGTCGCGCGCGAAGCGCCAATCCGTCCGCGGCACGACAGTGCGCGGACCGACAGGGTCCTCCCGCACGGTAAGAATGTTTGCCACGTCGTTCTCATCGGCGACCGGATAGATCAGAGTCGGTGCGAGACTGTGCCAGAGCGGGATCGAATTGGTGGCGCTGTCTACCGTGATGTCGCTCCGGACAAGGCCGGTGATCGGATGCTGAGCCGAGCCGACGGACGGTGCCTGGAAGTGGAGGGCGGTTCCCCCCGGTAGCACATCCCACTGCCAGCCAAGAGCGACGATCGTGACGCCTCGTTTCATCAGCAGCGCGTCCCCGTAGAATTCGGCCGCCTCCGGCGAAGCAGAGCCGGTGCGACCGAGATTGAAAACGAACGTCGTGATTCCGCCGCGGTTGACGATGTCGATGACGGCGAGGTCGGCCGAATGCGCCGGGTCCTTCGGGCGCAGCATCACGAACTCGCTCACCGCCTCGACTTCCCCAGCCGAATTCCGCGGCGCAAGATCGAGATCGACGATCTTACGGTTCTCCGCGTTCCGCGGATCGAACGCAAAGTAGACGCGTCCGGTGATCCGCTCGTAGACACCCGCGTCTCCGAACGTGCCGGAGATATCGGAGCGGGAGAGGATCTCGACTCGGACGACGCGGGCGTCGGCGGACGCCGCAATTACTGCAAGGGAGATTGTCGAGAGGAGGAGCAGGCGCGCGATTTTCATGGCTAGCTAAGTTCGCGCGCCAGAGGGGCAACTGCAACTGAACGGGTGCCAGAGGAGCAACTGCAACTGAATGGGTGCCAGAAGTCAGTAGCGTAGGTGCCAGTGATTAGTTCACGACGCCGGGACTTTTCTACTGGCGTACCGGCTACAAGCAGTTCGCCCGGGCGCCACAGGGATAGGTCAGGGCGTAGTGAACTATCGAGCTGGCATCTCTGCCACTGACGTCTGGCACCCGTTCAGTTTGCAGTTCCCAGCACCCATTCAGTTGTAGTTCCCAACCCTGAAGCGTGTAGTTGCCAGTTAATCCCACCACCCGTGTAAGTACCACGCATCCTCCCGAGCATCCCTAAATAGCCAGACCATCATCCCATCATCCGTCACACAGCGGAAATACTCGCGGGCGTACGGCTCGCTCCACCGCCCTCCCGATACGCGGTCGGGTCCCGCCGCGGAGGTGATCCGCATCCACTGCCTGTCGCGAAACTCCACCGGCAGCTCGTGATCGCGGCGACGCTTCGTCTTCACTGCCACTCGCCGGGGCTCGGGAAGAAGCTGCAGGGTGAGGCTGGGAGCGGCGGTTGCCTTCACCACCCGCTCCTTCAGCTGGATGCGGGCTGAAGCCTGTGCCGGCTCCTGGGTGATCCAGTCCGTGCGGCGATCGATCAACGGATGCTGCGTGTTGCGCGGAGTCACCACCACCGCGCCCTGATCATCCAGCAGCTGCGCGATCGTTTCCTCCGCCGCGCGCGCGGTGGCAAATCCACGATCGAAGATGTCTCCCTGCCGCTCGACTTCTCCGGTAACCGATTCTACGCGAATGGTGATGCCGACCACGCCATCGGGAAGAGTGATCCGCTCGAGATGCGTGCGAATGAGTCGCATCCACGCCTTGTGGCTCGCCGTAGATCGAGCCGGACGCACCAGGTGCGCGTAGCTCTCGCGATTGGCGAGCGAGAAGATCATCGTCATCTCACGCGCGCACTGGCCGCGCGACAGCAGCTCCGTCGTGATGTTTCCGACGAGCGCGTTGATGATGAAAACGAGGCGCTCGGGATCCTTGAGCGTGTACTCCACCCAGTCGAGAGAAGCAGACGGCAGCGCCCGCGGCATGCTGGCGAAGATGCGGCGCGAATCGTCGGCCCTCGACAATCTCCAGAGGCGCGCGCCCTCGGCGCCGAAACGAACTTCGACCGACTCGAGATCGAGCCTCGCCAGATCTCCGCAGCTCTCCACCCCAATTCCATCGAGCAGCGTCGACAGAGAGAGCGATGACTCCAGCACGCCGATGGGATACGGAGCGAGATACTCGCGCTCCGACCCCGGCGCGATCGCGACGAGACCGCCGTTTCCATGACGAGCCGCGATCTCGGCGCAGACCGGGACAATAGAGGTGGCAGCCCTCACTTTTTCCACTCCCTTCTCGTGAAAGACGTCGAGAAGATCTCTCGCCAGAGATTCGGCGATCATTCCGCGTGCATCCGCCCAGACAATTCCATTCGTTCCCAGCATCACGCGCGGAGCTACTCCGAGCAGCGAAGGAACCAGTTGCTGAAGGAGCTCGTTCTCCGGTTGAGAGGTGGTTGTGCCGATGGCGAGAGAGGGAGAAGCGGCGGCAGGAGTCCAGAGGCAGATGAAGGTCATTTTTCAGCGAGGCGGAGCAACTATATACCGAAGATATACCGAAAGCAAGAACGGCGCCGGTTGGGGCCGTGCGTTCCGAACGAGGGGAAAAAATCGGGCGCGCCTGCATCCCCATCCGTCTGTAGATTCAGGAGATAGGAGGAACCGACGATGCACGCGAGGCTCGCGGAAACCATGGATTACGTGGAAGAGAAGCGACGGGAGCTCCTTCAGAGCTTCGAGGGCGTCGACGGCGACCGGCTTTGCCGGCGAGCGGATCCCGACGGATGGTCGGTGGCCGAAATACTCGAGCACCTTCGGATGGTGGAATCGGGCGTTGCGCGACTGATCACGAAGCGCGTCGGCCAGGCGAAAGAGGCGGGCCTGGGTGAAGAAAAATCGACCGCGTCAGTGCTGCCATCGTTCGGCCCATACAGTGCGATGCTCGAAAGAGCGGTCATGCAGGCGCCGGCGACGGTGCAGCCCCGGGCGAACATCGACATCAGCGACGCGCTCGAAGGCCTCGAGAGCTCGCGTGAAGCACTTCGCGCCGCAGTTGTTTCGGCGAGTGGCCTCGCCCTCGGCGAGATCAAGCACACCCATCAGATTCTAGGCGAGCTCGATCTTTATCAGTGGCTAATTTTCGTGGGCCAGCACGAAGGCCGGCACAGGAAGCAGATAGAGCGGACACTCAAATCAATCCCCGAATGAAAAGACCGACCGGAAGGACCATCGCGCTTGCGGTGGCGTTCATCACGGTGGCGCTCACTACCGCCGCCGTCCGCACATCTCCGAGCAATACCGCGGCGAAGAAGCCGACCATTACGGTCTACAAGGATCCAGGCTGCGGCTGCTGCAAAAAGTGGATCGAGCATCTCGTCAAGAACGGGTACCGCGTCGACGCGAAAGACACTCCGAACATGACGGAGATCAAGCGCACACTCGGAGTTCCGGACGCATTGACTGCGTGTCACACCGCGGTCGTGAATGGATACCTCATCGAGGGACACGTTCCGGCAGCAGATATCGATCGACTACTGGAGCAGAAACCGCGGATCGCCGGGCTCGCTGTTCCGGGAATGCCCGCTGGATCTCCGGGGATGGAAGGAATGGGAACACAACGCTATCAGGTCCTGACTTTCAACAAGAAGGGAAAGACGACAGTCTTCGCGAGCCACTGATCGTCGCGTTTCCCGTCTCGTAATTCGGAGCCATCGCGCCTGAGGGTTCCTCCCGACACCCGTGGGAAATACTTGCGCCTTGGAGGATGTGTATATATACATTCTTCGTGCATAATTTCCCATCTGCTTCCCAGGCTGGGCTCAGTCCCAGAAGAGCCGCTTCCACCTCGTCTCCTACGACGGTTCGGCGCGCAGTGCGCCCTGACGCCGGCCAGATCCTCGAGCTGGTGTCGCAGTACGCCGAACAGGGATTGATGCTCCTCAGAACCTTCGAAGAGGTCGCCTCCCGGATCGACAACTATGTCGTTGCCACCGACGATGCGGGACGCGTCATCGCCTGTGCCGCGCTCGAGGAGTACTCGCCATCGCTGGCTGAGGTCTCATCGGTCGCAGTGGCGACAACTCACCAGGGGAAGGGCCTGGGTACCCAGGTGGTGCTCGGCGTCGAGCGGTTGGCCCGGGCGAGAGACATCGACGAGCTGTTCGCGCTCAGTCTCACCGACAAGTTCTTCATCTCGCTCTCGTACAAGCCGACGACGATCTCGCGCTACCCCGAGAAGCTGGCGCGCTACGACACGCTATCGAAGTCGGGCGTCGAGATCGTTCCCAAGCGCTGCTTTCAGAAGGAGCTCGGGAAGTCCTGGAGCGCTCCCCGGCTTGTCGAGCAGGCAGTGGCTCCCAAGCCGAAGAAGAGAAAGATCGGCTAAGACTACCGCTCGACAATGTCCGCCAGCGCCTGGCGGATGGTCGGGTCAGAGTTCCGCGACAGCGCCGAGATCGCGCGACGTTTCAGCTGTGGATTAGGCTCGTTGCGCGCGATCCATACCAGCTTGTCGGTCGCAGCCTTGTCGGCGAGACGCGAATAAATATTGATCAGCGCGCCGCGCAGCTGCGGATCCGGCGTCAGGTCATAGAGCGCTAGCAGCGAAGGTGTCGTTGCTCCCGCGCGGGCGAGGTACTCCAACGCCCGCCGGCGCGCCTCGGGAGTGAGCTTCTCGTCCCTGACCACTCCCACGAGCCACTGCACGTTGTCGCTTCCACCAAGCTCGGAGAGCGAGGCAAGGACGGCGTCGCGCGAGCGTTCGCCGGTGAGGCGCGGATACAGAGAGCGCAGCAGAACCGCGTCCTGGCCCGTGACATAATTCCGTCCGAGGCCGCGAATCGCGACCGCCAGCAATTCGTCGGGAAGATCGGTGCGCTGAGCCGTCGAGCGCAGAAACTGACGCGCCCGCGGATCGCCGGACGACGACAGGACCCTCATGCTCTCGCGACCAATCCACGAATTGATGTTTCCGCTCGCCACCTGGACCAGCGGCGGAATCCCCGTTCCGTGATCGAGCCGGGACAGGACCGAGAGCGCCTGGGTTCGGACACCCTGTACATCGTTCTCGTTGGTCGCGATCTGTACAAGTGCGGCGCCAATTCTGTCCAGCTGAGGCGCGTCGCTGCGGCCCAACCCGGACAGCGCGGCGCGGCGAGTCTCGAGCGGACGATTCTGATCGCGTCCGATCTCGAGGAGCCGCGACGTCGCGTCAACGTTGTCACCGAGGAGCGCGGCGAAAATCGCGTCTCGCCCCACTCGTCCGTCGGCACGCGAGGCGACGCCGAGGAGATAGTCGGCCGCGTCAGCCGGAGTCACGGTACCGAGATTCGCAACTCCCGCGTCCACGGCGGCCGGGAGTGCGCCAACGTAATAGCGAAGCGCGACCACGTTCCTGTCCGCAAGATCGACGACGACTCGAACCGGGCCGGGCTGGCACGGGTCCGCGGCAGTGTTCGAGAACGATCCGTAAAAATTTCCGGATCCGGTCGAGATGTAGGTCCGGCCGTCCCCGCAGACGCCCGGGTGCGCCGGATAACTGAATTGAACCGAGCGGTCGGAAGCAGACGCAATTCGGTTCGCGAGGGACTGCCCGCGTGCGGGCGAAGTTGCCGCGGCAATCGCGAGTAGCGTCGCGACTGCGAGGTGGGAGATGCGCTTAGTCATTTTTGTCGATGATCTCCACTAAAAGCTTCTTTGTTCGGGGATCGTTCTTCCGCGACAGAGCGGAGATCGCGTAGCGTCTGAGGTCGGGATCCGTTCCCGTTCGAGCAATGTCGAGAAGCTTGTCCGTTGCTTCGGGCTCGGCGCGCTGAGCATACAGGCTGATCAACTGCTCGCGGAGGGGTCGGTCGCCGGCGACATCGTACATCCGCGTCAGGTCGGCAATTGGAATCGTGGACCGCCCCGCGTAGCGGAGCGCCATGGCCCGAACTTCGGCCGTCTCGTTCTGGTTGCGCACAACCGAGAGCAGCCACTGATCGTTGTCCTTCCCGCCAATGCGCGCCACCGCGCGAATTGCGGCGGCCTTCAGGCGCGGAGTCTCGAGCCGCGGGTAGATCGCCCTGATGTACGCCCCATTGTCGGGCGAATGTTCGGCGTCGACGCACGAGAGAGCGGCGATGCGCAGATTCTCGCTGACGTCGTTTCGCTCAATGATCGCCCGAAGACTCTGCCTGGCGCGCGGATTGTCGCTCCGACCAAGTGCCCCGATGGCAGCGCGCTGGAGCTCCTCGTTACCAGGCGTACGCGCCATCTCCTCGATCGTGGAGATCGCCTGATCTCCCGGCATCGCCGCCAGAAAGCGCAGAGCCTCCCCGCGCACCCTGACGTCGGGATCATTGCGAGCCGCGCCCATCACGAGATTCATCGCCTCCGGGTCCGTGCGCCGGCCCAGCAGGTAGATCGCCGTGCGTCGCAGGCTCGTGGAGCAGTCATCACGCCTGGCGAGAAGACGCGCCAAAATCGGAGTCGTCGACTCCGGATCGGTACGTGCCAGGGAGTTCAGCGCTTCCGCACGTACGGCGAGATCCTCACGGTCGCAGGCGCCGCCGGGCTGCGAGGCAGCTGCATTGACCAGCTTCATGGCGTTCGGATCGCCCTGCGCCGCCAGCGCGCCGCGGATCCGCGTCGCCAGCACCGGGGCATCTGTCTTGAGAGACGCCAGTCGGTAGCCTTGTCCGCTGTCCTGCAGCGCGTTCAACGCATCACGGAGATCGGCGGTGCCGCCAAGCCGATAGAGAGCGAAAGCGCGCCAGTAGCGAGCGTCGGACGCATAGACGGAATTCGGAAACTTCTGGGTGATGGCGCCGAACAGCTCTGCGGCTCGGCGGTACTCACCACGGTTCAACGCCTCACGCGCGAGACGGTAGAGAGAATCGGCAGGATCGGATTGAGCCCACGCCTTGGGCGGATCGCTGGCGATTCCACCGAACTGGCGCTCGAACGGCGACTGGCCCTGAACCCGTTCTATCGCATCGAGGGCACGGTTCAGTGCGACACGCGGTGCGACCGAAACCTCATACGGCATCGGCGTCAGCGGCTCGATCGCCATCGGAGCCAGCTCCATCGGCTCGACGGGTTCCATCGCCATTGGCTCGTAGGTCATTGAAGGCATTGGAGCGATGGGCGGGATCGGTGGTATCGGCGGGTTCGGGGGGATAGGCGGGTCCCGACGGGGTCGGGGTATTCGAGGGAGGGGTGGCACATCCAGCCCAGCCGGCATTTCCGACCTGTTCGG
>Ga0137389_10002514_pt1 | contig 11164 bp, 10 predicted proteins | sample 15con2h14BmetaG_FD_104645 | JGI IMG/M metagenome (GOLD analysis project Ga0137389, IMG submission 104645) | Vadose zone soil microbial communities from Angelo Coast Range Reserve, California, USA - 15con2h1.4B metaG | ecosystem: Environmental > Terrestrial > Soil > Vadose zone > Saprolite...
CACAACTTTTGCGTTATGGCACGAAAATTGCGATTGGTAGAAAACGACTTTGGCATCCTGTGTAGTTTCAATGAGTTGCGCGTTGTAAAAATACCGCGCATTTCAACTTCTACGTTATGTACCTCACGACGACCTTTGTACCACATAGGCTGACCGATTTTCAAAGCCGCCAAATTCCTGTCCGGCCGAAATTGGTTCCCACGCACAGCTTACATGGCGCGACATCGTCGCTGCAACTGCGATCACATCGCGCCGGTTTTTCCGATGCGAAGCCGCTCACCACGATGCCGATCTCGTTCTCTACGCCACCGGCAAAAGATCGATGATTGATGAATACCATTCTCAAAATTTGTCGTGTTGGGCCGCTCCTGGGTCTCATCACCCGGTGGCACCTCTATCGCGTATCGCGCTATGCGGATGCCGCCAGCCGCAGCGTTCTACCGTGCGAGCGGTTTCGTTCATTGGCGCAAAGCGGTCGTTCCAGCCAGAGATTGTTGAGTCATGGATGGCATAAGCGCCCGCCAATCGGGGGTTTTTTGGAAATAGTAGGTTGGCTCCCGATACCCAATTCATCCTACTCTGAAGCGAAATCGCCAACAGTCTCCGGCGGGCATTTGAAATATTCCGGTCTTAGCTGCAAGTGCGTGGCCGGTGCGGCAGTGTTAATTGCTGGGTACTCCGACATCCCTGATCGGCTTCTTCATGCACGCCACGTTCGATTATGCTGGCTGCAGGCACGCCGTGGCGAACGCGGGCGCATCCGACCGAATCGCCGACGCGCCCTCGGCAATGTCACCAGCCCCTTGCTCGGTGAGGGATGTCGAACTCGCCGCCCCTAAACATGTGAGACCAGTACAGCCACGGAAGCAGCTTGGTCTTGAGGAGCCACATGCTGCGGCGGGGAACGCGGGGGTCGAGCGGGAAGCTCGGCGTCACCTTGCCGCCATAGGCGAACTCGGCGAGCACGATTTTGCCATAGGCAACGGTGAGCGGACAGGACCCGTAACCGTCATAGGCTCTCGGCAGCGGCTTGCCTTTCATGGCGGCGAGCAGATTGGCGACCACGATGGGCGCCTGTATGCGCACGGCCGCTGCCGTCTTGGCGTTGGTCGTGGAAGCCGAATCGCCGAGCGCGAAAATATTCGGATAGCGAACATGACGCAGGCTCGCAGGATCGACCTCGATCCAGCCAGCGGCGTTTGCGAGCGGACTTGCCTTGACGACATCGAGGCCGGTCTGCGGCGGCACGACATGGATCATGTCAAAGCGCTTCTCGACCTCGGAGACCTTGCCGTCGGCGCCGGTTACGGAAAACAGCGCAGTCTTCGTAGCTCCGTCGATCGCCTTGAGATTATGCTTGTAGGCAACCTTGATGCCGTAACTATCGACCGCCTTCTGCAGTGGCGGAACGAAGAACGGCACGCCGAACAGGGCGTCGCCCGCTAGGTTGAATTCCAGCGAGGCGGACGAGAGCTTGCGATTGCGCCGCAGGTGGTCGGCCATGAGATACATGATCTTCTGCGGCGCGCCGGCGCATTTGATCGGCATGGTCGGCTGTGTGAACAGAGCGGTGCCGCCACGAAAGCTCTTGATCAGCTGCCAGGTATACTCGGCGGTGTCGGGCCGATAATTGCTGCAGACACCATTGCGTCCCAGCGTGTCCGTCAGGCCCTCGATGGCGTCCCAATCGATCTTGAGGCCGGGGCAGGCGATGAGGAAGTCATAGCGGAACTGCCGGCCGTCCGAGAGCCGGACCAGACTCTCTTCCGGATGAAAGCTTGCCGCCGCGGCCCTGATCCACGTCACGCCTTTCGGGATCAGCTTTTCCTCGCGCCGTTCGGTCTGCTTGCGGCGGAAGACGCCGGCGCCGACCAGCGTCCAGCCCGGCTGGTACCAGTGAAGCTCCGACGGCTCGACAATTGCGATGTCGAGGTCCGGGTCATGGCGCTTCAGCTCCGCTGCGACCGTGATGCCGGAGGCGCCGCCACCGACGATTACCACGGCGTGGTTCACTTCTGCGGAACCTGCCGCGCCCTTTCTTTGCACCATAGCGTCCATGGAATTCTCCGTTGTCTGTTGGCTCTTTTGTCACTTGCAATTTTTCATTTCTGACTTTACTTAATTTGTAACTCTATTGATCCATGTCAAGGACTCCCGATGAAACCTATTGCAGTCACAGAAAAGCTCGCCGTCGCCCCACAGCCGAAACTTTCGGATTTTCAAGAGTTTAAGCGACAAGGGTTCACGACAGTCGTCAACAACCGGCCCGACGGCGAAGGCCCAGGCCAGCTCGGCTCTGCGGCTGAGGAGGCGGCCGCCCACGCGGCCGGGCTCGGCTACGTCCACATCCCCGTAACGAGCACGGCCATGACCGAGGATGACGCCCGACGTCTCAAGGAGGCGATCGAGCAGGCGCCCGGCCCCGTCGTCGCGCATTGCAGGAGCGGCGCGCGATCCTTCCGCCTTTGGGTTCTGTCAGGGGATCTCGATTCACATACGGATGCCGAACTGCTTGCCAAGGCGGCAGAACTCGGCATCGACCGGACCTGGCTTGCCGCACATCGCAACAGCTCTGAAGGAGACAAGAAATGACCGAGCCCGTCCTTGAACGACCGACGCCGGCGGTCGTGACCCGCCCGCTCCTGATCGGCAGCCCTGCGCCACGCTTTTCAACCCGCACCACCATGGGCGAGCGCTCGCTCGATGACTATCGCGGCCGTTGGCTGGTGTTCTTCTCGCATCCAGCGGATTTCACGCCGGTCTGCACCAGCGAGTTCGTCGCCTTCTCGAAAGCCTACGGCCGCTTTGAGGCGCTGGGCTGCGATCTCCTGGCCCTCTCCGTCGACAGTCTGTTCTCGCATATCGCCTGGGTACGCTCGATCCACGAGCGCTTCGGTGTGATGGTGCCGTTTCCGATCACCGAGGATCCGTCCATGGCGATCGCTGCTGCCTACGGCATGATTCATCCGAATGCGGCCGATAGCTCCACCGTGCGGGCGACCTTCGTCATCGATCCCGACGGCCTGATCCGCGCCATGGTCTGGTATCCGATGTCGACCGGCCGCTCGGTCGAGGAAATTCTCCGCCTCGTCGAAGCGCTGCAGATCTCCGACAGGGAAGCTGTCTCAACGCCCGAAGGCTGGCGCCACGGCGATGCCGTGATCGAGCCGGCGCCGATTACCGTCGATGCCCTCAGTGATTTGGACCCGTCCGGCGACACGTTGGACTGGTATTACCGCGTGAGAAAACTGTGAGGCGGATGATGAACCAGATCACGCGCTTAAGACCCGACGTCAAAGGCTTCTTCGACCCGCGCACCTCGAGCATCCAGTACGTCGTCAGCGATCCGGCCACCAGGGCCTGCGTCATCATCGATCCGGTGCTCGACTTCGACGAGACGTCGGGGGCGACCGGGACCTTCAATGCGGATGCAATCCTTGCCTATGTCGCCAAGAATCACCTGACAGTCGCATGGATTCTCGACACCCATCCGCACGCCGACCACTTCTCGGCCGCACAATATCTGCACGAGAAGACGGGCGCTCCGACGGCGATCGGTGAACGCGTCGTCGACGTGCAGCGCCTTTGGAAGGGCATCTACAACTGGCCGTCGCTCCCAATCGACGGTTCGCAATGGAATTGTCTCTTCGCGCATGGCGACCGCTTCAAGGTCGGCTCGCTCAACGCGCATGTGCTGTTCTCGCCCGGACACACGCTCGCCTCGATCACCTATGTGATCGGCGACGCAGCCTTCGTCCACGACACGCTGTTTATGCCGGATAGCGGTACGGCGCGCGCCGATTTTCCAGGCGGCAGCGCCAAGACGCTCTGGGCGTCGATCCAGGACATTCTCGCTCTTCCCGACGAGACCCGGGTCTTTACCGGTCACGATTATCAACCTGAGGGGCGAGGGCCGCTCTGGGAAAGCACGGTTGGCGACCAGAAGCGGCTGAACCCGCATCTGGTGGGCAAGAGCGAGGCGGAGTTCATCGCTTTGCGCGAGGCCCGCGACCGGACGCTCCCCATGCCGAAGCTGATCCTGCATGCCCTGCAGGTGAACGTCCGTGGCGGTCGTCTTCCCGAGCCCGAGGACAACGGTGGACGCTATCTCAAATTTCCGCTCGATGCCCTTCCGGGCGCAGCCTGGGAGTGATCATGCGCAAGCCACAGAAGAGCGACTCCAAGGTCACGCGCGAGAAGGCGGAGGCCGCCAGCTCGTTCATGAAGAGCCTCGCCAATCCAAACCGGCTCATGATCGCCTGCGCGCTACTAGAGGGCGAACGCTCCGTTGGCGATCTCGAGACCGATCTCGGTCTTCGCCAGCCAAGCCTGTCGCAACAGCTCGCCGAACTGCGTGAGAGCGGCGTCGTCGAGGCGCGTCGCGAGGCCAAGCAGGTCTTCTACCGGATTTCGGATACGAGAGCGGTCGCCTTGCTCGCGACCCTGCATCAGATTTTCTGTGGGCAGATGCCGGACCTCACGTCTGCCGTCCCGCCGCCACAAGCAGCGCTGGCTCGCAAGAAGTTCACGGAGGCTGCGATGTTCGCCCGCGTCGCGAGCGGCAGAGCGGTATGAGGGAAGGTCGATGCAGTCATTCCTTCGCTCGCTTGCCGGCCCTCGCCATCGGCCCGGGTTCTGTCTTCGTGGTCACCATGCTCGTCGGCATGACAGCTCACGATCCTCTCATTCCAGCAAGCCCATGAAGGGAGCGCGACCATGATCGCGATGATCAGCGCCGCAGTGGCCTCTGGAGCGCTCGTCGGGTTTTCGCTCGGACTGGTCGGAGGCGGCGGCTCCATCCTCGCAACCCCGCTGTTGCTCTACGTCGTGGGCGTAGCTCAGCCCCATGTCGCGATCGGTACCGGGGCGCTTGCGGTTTCGGTGAATGCTTTCGCTAGTCTCGCCGGCCATGCCCGCGCCGGAAACGTCCGCTGGCGATGTGCCGTCATCTTCGCCGTCGTCGGCACGCTCGGCGCCTTCGCCGGATCGAGCCTCGGCAAGCTCGTCGACGGCAATCGGCTCCTGTTTCTGTTCGGGCTCATCATGATCGCCGTTGGTGCGATGATGCTGCGGCCGCGCCGTGAAAATGCGGCGGCCGAGCGGGAAGCCAATCTCGCAACCTGCCTGCTGACGGCGGCTGTCGCGTTCCTGGCCGGTATGGCGTCGGGATTCTTCGGCATCGGCGGCGGATTCCTGATCGTGCCGGGCCTGATGCTGGCTACCCGCATGCCGATGATCAAGGCAGTGGGCTCCTCGCTGTTGGCAGTGGGCAGCTTCGGGCTCGCCACGGCGATCAACTACTCGCTGTCCGATCTGGTCGATTGGCGGATCGCCGGCGAGTTCATCGCCGGCGGCATCGTGGGCGGGCTCGCCGGCATGATGCTGGCTAATCGGCTGTCGCGCGGCAAAGACGCGCTCACGCGCATCTTCGCGGCCCTGATCCTCGTCGTGGCCGCCTATGTCCTCTATCACAGCGGACAAACGATGATGAGTTAGGATGCCGCCCTCGCTAGGCGAGAGTTCAAAAGTCCATCGAACCCTCGGCCCGAAGGCCAGTTCGATCGCTTCTGTTTTTCAGCGTTAGGCTTGCATTGAGCCGCCGGAGCGCAAGCATCGATGATGGCGAGTCCAAGACCGCTTCCTGATGCGCTCCTGTGCCGACCACGAAAGAACCGATTTGCAACATGAGATATTTCCTCCTCAGGAATGCCTAGCCCTTCATCTTCAAGCGCTATGAGCAAGCAACCGCTCCCTCTCTGCACGCTCCATCCTGCTGTTCCGCCATTCGGCATGTGCTGAAGTCGGGCCCTCTTTCTATCTGGCCCTCTTTCCAAAGGCGCTTGGAGGTCTCGAAAGATCTGGATCGATCGCGCATTTAGATCGAGTCCATCGATTCATTTCATTGGTCGCCAGCAGCCCTCGTCGTTAGTTCGACCTCAGAGACGATACAGAGACGGAGTCGTCGCGAGGCACTCGGCCGTTCTCGAGCTCCCTCGTATCCCAAAGGAGAATGGAATGTCTGTTGATACTGGACGACGGAACGCGCTTCTCGGTTTCAGCTCCGTAGCTCTCGGCGTAGCCGCTCTGGCCGCCGGGCCGGCTCACGCCGAAGCAGGTAGCAGCGTAGTCCCGCAGGGCGCGCACGCGCTGCCTGAACTGATGGAGCGTCTCCGTAAGGCTCCACGCAGGCGGGACTTCAAGACGGTGCCGATGATCCTCGATCATGCGGACCTGTGGGACGACACCGCGCTGAAGGAAGTGATCGCCTATCGCGATGCGCGAAAGCAGGTCTGGGATAATACGGACATCGGAAGCCCCTGGATGAATCTCATGCGCAATTCGCTCAATGCGCAGGTGTTCTCCTTCGGGCATCGCGACTTCCTGACTGTTTCGGCCACGCACGGCTCTGCTCACTTGGCGCTTTTCAACCAGGATATGTGGGACAAATACAGGCTCGCCGAGATGGCAGGTGGCGACATCAAGACGAACACGCTCATCGTCCGGAAGGCCGCGCCGTCGGAGCTTTCCGACTTCGAGAACCCCAAGAGCGTGTTCGGGCCTGCCGGCAACACAATCCCGGTGCTGCAGAGTCGTGGCGTCGTGTTCATGGCCTGCCACAACGCGATCTGGGAAGTCACGGGAAAGCTGCTGGCAAAGGGCGTGAATCCCGATCGGCTCTCGCACGAGGCGATCGCTGCCGAACTCACCAATCATCTCGTCGACGGCGTCGTGCTTACTCCGGGGATCGTCGCGACGATCCCCGAGCTGCAACTGGCCGGCTTCCACTACGTGAAATGAGGATCACCATGCACAAGAGATCATTCCGCGCGGCTCTGATGGCCGCCGCCTTTTTGATGCCGATCCTGCCGGCACCGACCTTCGCCGCGCAGCCTGCTCCCGAGGCCGAAATATTTCCACCCTGGCAGCACGGCAAGAACAACGATGCCACGAACCGCGGCTTCGAGTTCACGGTTCCCCAGGTCGACGACCTGGCCGATTTTCACGGCGACATCACCGATCCGAAGCTCGTGCTCTACGTCGGCGGCAACTATTTCTTCGCGATCGCGCCGCTGGTTGCGGAGTTCGAGAAGGAACATCCCGACTACAAGGGACGGATCTATTGGGAGACAATTCCGCCGGGGCTGCTCGTCAGGCAGATCGAGGCGGGTGGCACGATCACCTCGGGGAACATGACCTGGACGGCCAAGCCGGACGCCTATTTCGCTGGCCTCAAGAAGGTCGACGCGCTGATCGGCCAAGGCCTGCTCACCGACCACGCGGTGCCTTACGCCACCAACACGCTCACGATTATGGTGCCCAAAGGCAACCCCGCGCATGTGACCGGTCTGGCCGATCTAGGAAAACCCGATGTCCGTCTCGCCATGCCCAACCCCGAATTCGAGGGAATCGCGAGGCAGATCGAGGCGTCGCTGAAGAAGGCTGGCGGGCAGGCGCTCGCCGACGCGGTCTACAAGACCAAGGTGGCCGACGGCAGCACAATCCTCACCCATATCCACCATCGTCAGACACCATTGTTTCTGATGCAAGGGCGCGCCGACGCAGGTGTCACATGGCAATCCGAAGCGATGTTCCAAGAGCAGGCCGGAAACCCGATCACCTATGTCCACATCCCAGCCAGCCAGAACACAACGGCCATATATGCCGGCGCGGTGGTGAAGGGCGCGCCACACAAGGAGGCAGCAAAGCTCTGGCTTTCCTTCATCCACGCCCCTGAGGCGCTGTCGATCTTCGAGCGCTACGGGTTCAAGCCTTACACCGGCAACGGCGTCAACCAACTGAATCGCCCATGACTTCGCAGCATAGGAGACAAACATGAACATGCGTGCAACCACCCTCGGGGGAATCGCTGAGGATGCGCCCACCATGAGCGAGGCGCAACGCAACTGGCGCATTGCCGCCATCGCGTTGCTGTCGACCCGCTTCATCCAGGGTTTCATTTATTGGGGCGGCGGCTCGCGCCGCTTCATCTATGCACCGTCCAAGCTGGACCCAAGCGCGCCGAGCTGGATGGCGAACAAGTTCCAGACAGCGATGCCGGGAGCTTTGTTCGGCACGGATCATCTGATCAGCTTCATGTTGACGCATTTCTACTTGCTCTATGCAGGCGTCATTCTGTTCAGCGCTGCAGAGCTCATCGTCGGAGCGATGCTCATGACGGGGCTACTGACTCGCGTTGCGGCACTGTGCTCCATGGGCTTCTCAGTGTTGCTGATGGCGATGTTTGGTTGGCAGGGCGCCACCTGCATCGACGAGTGGACCATGGCGGCCTGTAATCTTGCGATGGGTGCAAGCCTGCTGCTCGCGGGCAGCGGCGCCTATTCGCTCGACAACGTCTTGCTTCACCGCAACCCCGCCCTGGCCGGAAAACAGTGGTTCCGCTGGATGTCGGGCAGCCTCCCATTGCCGCAGACGGATAGCGGCTTCAGGAAGCTGGCGTTGGCTGTGCTCGCATTCGTCGTGATCTTCAACGTTGGCACCTACAACTACTATCGAGGCTCGGTATTGACATCTTTTCACGGCGGACCGGTCAGCCCGACCAAGCACCACCTGACATTGAGCCAGGCGGAACTTCTACCCGACGGCAGCGTGCGCTTCCACGTGTATCTTGATGCCGGCACGCCGGAGGCCCCAGTGCATGTGGTCGCAGCTGAACTGCTGAACAACGACAAGCACCCCGTCGCGGATTGGGACGCAGCCGTTCTGTCCAAATTGCCGAAAACTGACTTCGCGAACGACTATGCCTACAACAGGTTCGAGCCGGGCCCCTTTGGGATTCGAGCCAAAATGGGAGCTGCCGCCACTGTGACATTGCCCGTGCCTGCTTCCGGTACAATCGCCGGTGCGAGGTACATACAGCTGACGGATGTGGACGGCCGGACCTTCTCCGCGACACTCGGCAGTAACCCGTGACGGCGGATGCGCTCAGGATGCCGCGGCGCGGTATTCTGCGCATCACTGGACCACGATCATGACCCTCGAACAGCGGCGGAACTACGGTGCACGTGAGAATCGGGCAAAGGGTGCGGTGAGCATCGACAGCAGCGCATCCGCCGCCCTGTTGCGGCAGCGCGCCACGTGCCGCACCACTTGGAAATCGCGTTCCGGCAGATTGAAACGCACTCGATGCAGCAGTCCCGATTCCAGGCTGGGTGCCGCTACAGACGCCGAGATCGCAGTTGCGCCCAACCCTGCCTCGACAGCCGCACGCACCGCTTCGTTAGACGGCAGTTCCAGCGCGAGCCGCAATGCGCCGGGAGACACGCCAAAGCCTTGCAACGCCGCTTCGAATGTCGATCGGGTGCCGGATCCCGGCTCGCGCAGGACCCAGTCGGTTTCGATCAGCCTATCTGGCTCAAGTGGGTCGGTCGCTGACCAAGCGTGCTCAGTACCGACGACGATCACCAACTGGTCGCGTGCGACCTGCTCCTTCGTTAGCATCGGATCTTCGATCATCCCCTCGATGAAAGCGAGATCCGCAGCGCCCTCATGCAGCGCGGCGGCGCCCTGAGCCGTGTTACCGATGGTTAGGCGGATGTCGATGCCGGGATATTTGTGGCGGAACGCAACCAGGTGACGCGGCAGCCAGTAGCCGGCAATCGTTTGGCTGGCATGCACTGCGAGTGTCCCGCGCTTCAAGTCGCCCAGCTCCGATAGGACCAGTCCCGCCGCCTCAACGCGGGCCAAAACGGCGCGGGCTTCGACGAGGAACAGCGCGCCGGCCTCGGTCAGTTCGACGCCACGGCCGACACGGTGGAACAATTTCGCACCATGCCGCGCTTCCAGCGCCGCAATCGCGGCGCTGACGGCGGATTGGGCCAAATTGAGCACTGCCGCAGCGCGCGTGACGTGCTGACGTTCAGCAACGGCGACGAATACCTTTAGCTGCTCCAGTGTCACGTGCTTGCCCGTTCCATGCAGCCGAGCCAACGCGATTAGGCGCGCGTATCGCCGGCTATCGGGGGCAGGGAACGCGCGCTCCTATGCCTGAGGTAGTCGGCGTACTGGAAATGACTTGGCCTCTATTGCTGTCATTGGTTCGGTCTTGCGTCTATGCGCGGAACAAAGTCGTATCGAGCCGGGGGCCTGCCGGCGCCCTCTCTGGCGATCCACCGCCCGTTTGACGAACGCGATTTCGCGCGTCATGCGACCGCATCGAATCCCCGTTCGACTCGTAAAATCTGATATCGCGTTAAAAAACAAGCTAACACCCTTAACCTGCGCTTGCGTTCCGGCAGAGGCTTAGTCGCTCGGCACGAATGTCCGGATTGGTCAAAAACCCGACCTCGCCAGGAACGGCCGCTGTTGGCGCGAAGCGGCCATTCATTAGAGCGTCGCGATCAGGCGAAGCCAAATTATATCGCCATTTCAATACATATGAGTTCGCAGGTTTATCCTGAATGGCGCGCCAAATTGCCATCATTCAGAATAAAACTGCGAACCCCGATCGGCGCATCGCTGCGGATCTAACGGATGCGCACGAATTAATTGCTGCCAAAGACCAACGCATCTGTTCTTCGCCGCTTGGTCGCGGCAGGCGACCAAAGGCATGGTCTCGTGCTCATGTCATTCAGTCGGTGAGAGCCGGTCTCGAAATTGCTCCGCCATCCAGTCGATGAACACACGCAGACGCGGCGACAGTTGCCGCGTGTGGGAGTAGAGGACGTGGACGGGCAGCGGCGACGGCGGAAAGCCGGCCAGCACCTCGACCAGCGCGCCGCCGGCAAGCTCGGAAGCGACGCGATAGCGCGGCACCTGGATCAACCCGAGGCCCATGCAGGCGCACGCGACATTGGTCTCGGGACCGGTCACCGTCACCATCGCCGGCAATTTCACCTGGCGAGCGTTGCCGCCGGCGCCGAAGATCAGCGGCACGATGTCGCCGCTGTCGGGCGATAGCAATCCGACCATCTCGTGACCTGCGAGATCGTCGGGCGTCTGCGGCGTGCCGAAGCGGCCGAGATAGTCGGGGCTCGCGAAGGTCCCCCGTTCGAGCAGCGCCAGTCTGCGCTTGATCAGCGGGCTGTCGCTCAGTTCACCGGCCCTTAGGATGCAGTCGAAGCCTTCGCGGATCATGTCGAGCGGCTGGTGCGCTTCGCTGAAGTGCAGCCGGATGTCGGGATATTGCTGCCGGAAGCGCGGCAGG
>Ga0137389_10002520_pt1 | contig 11153 bp, 8 predicted proteins | sample 15con2h14BmetaG_FD_104645 | JGI IMG/M metagenome (GOLD analysis project Ga0137389, IMG submission 104645) | Vadose zone soil microbial communities from Angelo Coast Range Reserve, California, USA - 15con2h1.4B metaG | ecosystem: Environmental > Terrestrial > Soil > Vadose zone > Saprolite...
CGGCATGGGCCCCGAAGCGTTACGCACCCACCTCGCGCAGTTGCGCCCCGCCGATCTCGGCCTCGACAAAGGCGGCGATGAAGTGCTCGACCGTTTCCGCATTAAGATGCTCACCGAAGGCTCCGGCACGCAAATCTTCAGCACCACCTTCGCGCAATGGACTGCCCGTGAAGCGCTGCGTCGCGCGCAGCCGCTGACGCTGCTGGTACGTTTTGCGCCACGCCAGCGGGAAAGGCCCATGAACGAGCTACTGGCCGCCACGGCGGAGAGCGCGGAACTCGACCCCGTCGGCTCGCTGGTGGACGCCGATATGGGCGCTTACTACAACTGGCTGAACCAGCAGCGTCTCCCCGGCGCCAACCAGTCCGCGTTCCTGGTCTGGTTCGAAGCCCACAGCCAAGCGCTAACCATCGGACCCGCGACGCCCCGCGGCACCACCTCGACCTCCGCCACGGATCTGGGCCAGCTCCTCGCCTCATTGACCTAGATTTACCGGGCCTAACTTGCGAGCCGGTGTGCCGCCGTATTGAGGCCACGCTCACGTTGCGGCATGAGTTGACTGCGCAGAGACAGGTTCCGTGTCCAGCGCCGCGCGCACTTTTCGCCCCAGAGTGTTCAACGAAAACGGCTTGGAGAGGAAGATAAAGTCGGAGTTGCTATTAGGAAACCAACGGCCAAGTTACACGGCGAATTTCGCGTCACTTGACGTGATGTGTTGTCCCGAAAGAGCTTGTTAGGCGGTCGAAAGCATAACCAGGGAATTGCCGGACCTAGGCTTCAAACACATCTCACATTGACGTGTAAGAGGAATGAGCTATGGCCCAATAAGACTCCTCGATGTCGTCGGAGGCCTGCACCGCAGCTTCCCATAATTCGGCTTTGGTATCCGCGGTCGGTTTGAGGGTGTGAATCGCCTTGCCCAGGCTGCCGCTCGTTTGTTCCTGGATCTTCAGTTGGTCGAAAGGAATGCTCAGGTTCTGCGATGCGTGAACTGCTGCGAACAGCTGAGCGAGGTTCGTGAAGCCTTGGGACGCCGCTTGCATGTCCGTCAGGGGCGGATTCTGCTGCCTGAGAAGAGTGCTGAGTCTGTCTGAAAGCTTCTTGTTTTGCGTGAGAAGTACGCCCGGAGTCTTGTCGAGGTCGTCCAAGGCTTGCAGCACAGCTTCGCGTATTTCGCCTTCGATATGCGCGCCCGGTTTGAGGAGCTGAATCGCCTTGCTAAGACTTCCCCTCGTTTGAACCGCGGTCTTCAGCTGATCGAAGGGAATGCCCAGGTTATGCGAGGTGTGAACCGCTACGACAAACTGCTCGAGGTTCCTGAAGCCTTGGGACGCTGCCTGCAGATCTATAACGGGCGGATTCTCCTGCCTGAGAAGCGCGCTAAGTTTGTCCGAAACCTTTTTGTTTTGCCTTAGCAGTTCGCCCGGGGTCTTCGGTGCGGCCTTAACGAGGCTGTGCTGCGATCCGTTAGCGGGTGTGCGCTGGGTAGTCGGAGGCAGTGCACTCAGATATATAACCGCGAGCAGTCCACTAATACTGATTACTAGAAGTTGCATGTTAATTCCTTTACGCTCTGATCTTTGGATTGAACGTCGAAGCCCGCTTGACGGATTCTGAGGGGATCGTCGCTCTGGAGACAACCCCTCTCAGCTCCGTCATCCGCTTACGGCTTGCGGACCTTTTTCGCCACCAGGATGGGGTCGCCTGCGGCCTTGAAGAGCAAGCCGCGCAGCACGACTTTGCTCCCCGCGGTGAGCGAGGAACCTCCGGAGACACCGTCAAACTCGGTCCCCGAGGAAACCACGACCTGCACCTGGTTGATGCCATTGCTGGTGAACAGCGCTGGCAGGTTGTTGACGGCAAAGTTAGGCGCGTTGAGCGACGCCACTGTGCCTGGGAACTGCGACATGTGCAGTTTCACGCGGTCCGTAGTCACCGTCGTGCCCGTGATCGGTGACGAGACAATGAGCGCCCGGACCTTCACTTCCTGTCCGACGAGCAAATCGCTCACCGAAGCGAAGGAAACGCCGGAAGGAATGGCACCGCTCAGATCATCGGAGTCGACTGCAAATTGCGCGGGCGTGTTGATGGAGATCGTCACCAAATTGCCGACGTTGACTCCCGGGACTACAGGCTCTTCGTCCTCGACTACCATCTGGAACTGATTGTTCGCGGCGTTAACCGCAACGATGGTGCCTTCCAGTTGTTCCTCGTTGACGGCATCATCAAGCTGGATTTCGCTTGCGAGCAGCGTCCCGTTGTCTAGGACGAGCAGGTGCTCGACTTCGATGATTTGTCCGACCTGCACGCACGAGAAGTTATTCGCAGCGCAACCGACTTGATTGAAGTCCTGGAACTGCGTGTTGTTGTCCACGTTGATCGTGAACGTTTGACCGCTAGTGCTGTCCTGGAGCGTGAAACCAGCGCTGCTGACGCTCTGGACGCGCCCGTTCAGACCTTCGATGTCCTCGATTTCCATCTGTGAACTGTTGAAAGGCTGCGCCGCAACTGCCGCCAGAGTGACGGCCGGCGAGACGCTCAAGTTGTTCTGAATGGATGAATTCAAATCGAAGTCAACGACCAGACCGATTGGTGCGCTGGCGCTGATCGTCACTGGGAACGGGGTCGAGTTGATCGTCACTGAGGATTGGTTCAGCGACGGTTTGAATTCGCAGACCTGGCCGTTGAGGCATGTCTGCGTACCCATCGTTATCGACTGACCCGACTGGTTCAAGATCGTCAATTCAGGATTGGCAAAGGTGAGGCTGATGCTGCTGTAAGTGTCCTCCGGAGCGTTCACCGCATTCAGTAAAGCCTTCTCTGTCTCCAGTTGAGTGAGTTCAACCTCAATCGGACTCGTCACCACAGGAACTGCGGCTTTTTTAGGATCGGAGGGCTGCAAGCTGGCACCGGTGACGTTAATTTCGAAGGACAATACCGACAGTCCTGCCGGCGGGTTATCCCGGATCGACAAACTGAGCGACCGGGGAGCCAGTGGCTGGGTGGGTTGCGTTGAGCCCCCGCAACCTGCCACCAGCACGGCAATTGCAAGAACTGCTGAAGAAAGAAATGCGAGTTTTCTCATTGGTGTAGCTCCTTTCAAAAACCTTTCTCCCAGACTTGATCTGAGAACAGACCTCGTCAGCAAAATCACGAAACCGCCAGGTAGGAGAAACGCCAAAATGATTAGGATCGTATTGCGAGCTGTCATAAAGCCTCCTCGATGATGTCTCTCACAGATGGTTCTAGTACCCACTAAAGCAAGGGGCGCACCAAATCAAAGAATAAATAAGCTGTTTATTTAGAATGAGTTAGCTACAGACAGGATCGATTGATGTGAGGGGCTTCAACACACATTTGGGTTGGTCCAACTCGCTGCCCAGGCTAGATTTGCACTGAGGGGTCTCGCCGGAGAGCACAAAGTTTGGAAGGGACAGTCCAAGGAGCGTCCTGGTTCGACTGGCGGACTAACCGGGCCGCAAAGAAGTGTTAATCGAGTTGGAATTTACTGGGGTCCCGAATCTGGATTGGTGACGGTCTCTGCTGCTACCGCAGTCTGCTCAGAGATCTCTTGCAGCTCTTTCATTTCCGTGATCTCTGCAGATTCCGCAGACTCTGCTGTCTCGCGTTCTGGATCTCCTTCTGCCCGCTCGAATTCAACCTCTAACTCCGACTTTCCACTTACTTCGTTTTCGCCGGGTTCAGGCCTCTCTACTTCGGGACGCATTTCGTTGGTCGGTTCCGGTTGCTCTGGACCTGAGTCCGGCCCGACGCGCGTTGAGAAACCCGGCTCCACGAGAACTGATCCTCCAACGGCGTTCCGTGCATAGACTTCGACGAGTCCGTCCACCACGTCTACTTCCGTGACTTTGCGCGGATTGACTTCCACCTCGAACTGGGTCCCGCGAACTGCAATAACGGCGCTGGGCGTTCCGAGTTCGAAAGGAACGGCGCCACCCGTCCGCTTGTTGATAAGCGCCCGGATTCGTCCCAGAAGCAATTGGAAGTAACTCGGATCGGTCAAAGAAGGTTGTTGCACCTGCAATCTCGTATGCGCCCGCACGATCACCTCACTACCGTCGTTAAGGCGAAGAAGCAATCTGCCGCTGCCTGTGTCAAGAATCGTGCCCGGCGGAAGCTGCTCTCCCCGCATGGGATTCGAGGGCAACTGGCCCGGCAGGTTCAGACGGATATTGCCCTTCCACTCGGCGATTGTAGCTCCGGCGATCGCAGCAGTAGCGGGCGTGGAACCGGGTTGCTGTTCTTGGGCTGAAGCCATCCCGGCAGCTATCCAGAAAAACAGAAGGCAAAAATAAGTGGAACGAGCGGCTGTGTATTTCATTGATGTACCTCACTAAGAATGAGCCGAGTCACTGGTAGATGGATACGAAAAGACGTCCCTGACCCAGATTCGCTCCACGCCTCGGCTTTTCCTCCGTGTTGTTCGGCAATCCGTTTGACGAAGGCCAATCCAAGTCCCCACCCTCGCGTTGTTTCTTGCTGTTCATTTCTTCGATAAAACGGTTCGAAGAGACGTATCAACTCCTCCGGTGGAATCGCGGGCCCTGGATTCCATACTTCCAGCACAACTGCGTCTCCCTCGACCTCGGCGCACAGCATCACTTCGCTCCCCCGTGCGCTGTACTTGATGGCGTTGCTCGCGAGATTGAGCAAGGCTCCCTCAATGAGGTGCGCATCACCCTGAAGTGCGGGCAAGCCCGCAGCAATTTCGGTCCTGACCTTTATCTCAGAAGCTTGTGCAATCGGTTTAATGACTCGCGCAACTTGTTTGACAGTTTCGCCGACCTGGAACGTCTCTTTGCGCATGGGGCGGGCTCCCGCCTCGAGTCGAAGCACATCGAGATAAGTATTGATCATAGCCACCAAGCGGCCTGACTCCTGGAAAATAGTCGCAGCAGCTTCGCTGCTGGCTCGCTCCTTCGAATAGCGGAGCAGATACTCAGCAAAGCCTCGAATCGACACAAGCGGAGTGCGGAGTTCATGAGTGACGAATCCGAGCGCCTCCGCACGGGCACGATCGCGTTCCAGCCGGGCTGTCTGATCTGTCACCACGACCATGATCAAGTTCGATGCTTCAGAGGGTGACGTGCTTTTGAGTCTTACGGCACGCAAGCGCCAGAGGCCCTCGCCGAGGTACACCTCCGAGTCGAGCCAAACCTGCGGGGCCGCGAGTGATTTGCGCAAATCGCGCCAGGCCGGCTCGCGAAGTGCCGCGGCGAAACTATCAAGGCCCGCCGTCGCGTCCCATCCTTGCTTTTCACAAAAGCTTTGCCATTGCGGATTTCGAAATATCACTCGGCCATCGACGGCGAAAACGGCCAAACCCTCTTGCATCGCTTCCAGCAGAGTTTCATCGAACGCGTACAACGAACTCAACTCCGCTTGCAGTTGCCGAAGTAGACTTACTTTCCAGTGCAAGTCCCCGTCCGCAGGTTGAGTCTCTGCACGCAAGGCAGCAGGTAAACTATTTTTCTTTGTGGGCTGGGCCGTCTTAAGTGCGATTTGTAGTTGCCGAAGACCCTGAGTCAGACCTCGATCCACGAGGACCAGGTTTTGCAGCTGTGCGAGCGGACCGGCCAATAACGCCACACACAAGAATGGCCCCAGTCCGACAAGGACATGCATCCAGGCAAAAACGAAGTAGCTCGCTGCAAGACCAACAGCGAGCAGTGCCGCGAGAGCGACCAATCCCCTCCAAACCGGCCAACGCAGTACTACCCACGTCGAACTGAAACTAAATGCGCACAAGACCAGCAGGTTTAGCCATCCATTCAGAGGAGTCAGGCTCCTTCCGGCAAGAATGGCGTCGATAAGATTCGCGTGGATTTCAACGCCAGGCATCGGAAGCCTGTCGCTCACTGGGGTTGGTATGCGGTCGCCAATCTCTGTTGAGCCGAATCCGATCAGCACCGCTTTCCCTTGCAGCTGGCCGCCGGCTTTCCCATCAAGCAAGTCCAGGACGGAGACTGCAAAAAATGGGGGTGATGTTTCGCCCGGAACAATCTGTCCGCGATAATCAATGGGAAGGAAACGGAGCGATTCGGATTCGACCCCGGCTACCATGACGTGAGAAGACGTGCCGACGGTGGGTATTTTCCGCCGCCCAATTCGCAATTCATGGCCGTCGTCTTCAAGGACATTTCCACTGGCAATACGCGCAACTTCCAACGCAAACGCCCAGCGCGGCCCGCCAAGAGACAGCTCCCGCACCGGAACGCTCCTGCAGATGCTGTCGGGCCCCAAAGCGGCTTGTGCGTGTCCGACTGCAAGAGCGTTCTGCGCGAAGAGTGGCAATGGTTCGAACCAAGGTCGTCCCTGCGGGGAATTGCTGATCTTCGCCACGAGAACCGTGTTTCCTGCTTCTTTCAGCGCTTTCGCCAATTCGCGGTCGTTTGCTTCGTCTTCGGTTTCCGAGAGCAAGATGTCCAGGCCAAGCACTTTCGGGTGCCCGGCGCTGGCAGCCCTAACCACTTGCGCCAGCAAGGAGCGTTTCCACGGCCATCGCCCATACCGTTCGAGACTGGCGTCATCAATCAGTATCAGCGCAACGTGAGGCGAAGTACCCTGGCTCCCGCGTAGACGAAAATACAGGTCTCCTGTGCGGCGACTGAGTTCTTCCACTGGATAAGTTAGGCTGAGTAGCCCCACCAGCGCCAAAAGCAATACGTTCAAAGGCAGCCAGTGCTTTGTCTGAAGGTGCTTCTGATTCGAGCGGCCTGTTGCAGATTCACTCATGTTTCTTTCGATTGCAGGTCGATTGCTAGTCGGCGCGCCTTCTCATATAGCGTCTTGCGTTCAATCCCGAGCTTTCGCGCGGCGAGAGACTTGTTGCCGCCCGATTCCCGCAGAATACGAACAATTTCTTGGCGCTCCATTTCTTGCAGTTTTCCCGGTAGGGATGCTGTCGAATTCTCTGGCGCCGACGTTGCTTCGCTTCGCCGCGCCCGCTCGCGTTCCACTTCCTCGGCAGAGATTTCGTCTGTGGCGGCGAAAATAGCCAGTCGCTCGATCAGGTTTTCGAGCTCACGTACATTGCCTGGCCAGCTCATGGAAGCGAGGAGTTTGACCGCCCCTTCGCTGATATTTACGTGGCGTTGGTTGCGCTGATTGAAACGTTCCAGAAAATGCTGCACAAGCAGCGGAATGTCTTGCGCCCGCTCTTCGAGCGAAGGGAGCTGAATCGTTACTACGCTGAGACGATAATAAAGGTCTTCGCGAAATTGTCCGGCCCGGATCAGTGCGCTCAAGTCCTTGTTTGTCGCTGCAACGATGCGCACATCGATCGGAACAAAGGTGTTCGAGCCCACGCGTCGCACTTTTTGTTCCTGCAAAACGCGAAGCAATTTCACTTGAAAGCTCAGACTGGTCTCGGAAATCTCGTCCAGGAAAATCGTGCCGCCATTCGTTGCTTCAAACAAGCCGCTCCGGCTGGTATCCGCGCCGGTGAACGCGCCCTTCTCATGTCCGAACAGCTCGCTTTCTAAGATGGTCTCAGGAAAAGAGCCGCAGTTGATGGGAGTAAAAGGCATCTCGGTACGTGCGCTGTGCGCATGAATGGCTCGTGCTACAAGTTCTTTGCCCGACCCGCTGGCACCGCTGATGAGCACGCTGGCCGTGCTGGGCGCGACCCGCGCGATGGCTCGATAAACTTCCAGCATCTTTGGACTTCGTCCAATAATCGCTGACTCAGGAGCAAAATTGTCCTTCGGCGCATGGCTGGGTGTTTGCCGCGGCCCTGTCAACTTTCGCAACAACGCGAGCAACTCATCGATCAGAAGAGGTTTGCTCAGGTATTCGTGTGCTCCGCCGGCTACCGAGCGTGCTACTGTCTCGACGCTGGCGTGCGCCGTCATCACCACACACTTGCATTCCGGATGCATATTTTTTAGTTTTTCGAGAAATTCGAGACCGTTGGCCTGTCCAATATAGATATCCAGAAGTGCCAGATCCATGGGGCTTTCACGAAGAAGTGGTTCGGCTTCCTCAACACTTCGGGCTGCAAGGCATTCGTAGCCTTCTGCAGTCAAAACGGCGTTCAGCCATCGGCAAATGGATTTGTCATCATCCACGACGAGTACTCTGAGTGGCTTATTCATACTCATTTCCGGCCTGATTTCCCTGTTCTGTACTCCTTCATCGGATCACCTAGAAACTATACGCAACGCTCATACGCCCCACTTGCGCTCGGAACGCTCCCGTGCTCTGTGCCAGGTGAAAGTAGGTATAATCCGCGCCCATTTCCAGTTTTCCTAGTACGAAGCGGTTCTTCGCGGTGGCCTCCCACGCGATCTGATAAGGGTTCTGGTCAACGGTTTCGGCGCCATACGCGGCGATGTATTCACCCCGGTAGAACTTGCCGACCCCGAAACGGAATCCTCCGAGTCCTAGGTGGCTGTGATACTGGTTGGGATTGAAATAGCCGTTAGAAAAAGTCTGAGTGAATGAGCTATGCGTGTATTGATATCCAAGTCCGACGGCAAAGTGCGAGCTCCCAATCCAACGCAGCAGCTCCGCGTGTTCTTGTTGGGTGCGATTTGAATCTGAGTAATGCTGTTTAGAGAAATCAGCGCTGACGCGCCAGGAGCGTAGCTGCCAGTCAAGCCGCGTCCACCAACCCTCCGCCAGCAGATCGAACTGAGCTGACAGGAAAGTGGGAGTGATCGGCATCCGCGAGAAACCTCCTTGCAGCCAAAAGCTCTTGAAAGGATGAAGAATCAACGTTCCGCGGTAAAGGGTCCGATTCGAATCGTCAGCAAATCGAACAATCCCCGCGCCCCCTGCAACGAAGAGCCAACTTGCCAATCGCACCCGGCCTTCATCATTGACCGAAAAGATCTTTGCCTTTGGCCCCTGGCTGACCCACAGAGACTTTTCATCGAGGCGAAAACTGTTTGTGAGATTGCGCCCAAGCTGAAGATCATATCGCTGTCCCTCGCGCAAGGCTCGATTCCCGGCTGTATCGCTGAAATAGCTCGCGTCCGCCTGCACTCGATTCAGCGCGTTTCCCTCACCGGAGGCCGCCAGCGGCAACTGGTTCTTCAACAGAGCGTCCCGGTACTCCTGAAGGCGAAGGCTGTTCGGATGTCGAGCAAGCGCCTGTTCCACCTCGCGGCGCGCCTCGTCTTTCTTCTTCTGAAATAGCAGGTTTTGCACCAGCCCGATGGCCGCCGCCTCGTCGTCGGGATTTGTCGTTAGCAATTCACGGAAGAATTGATTCGCTGGCTCGTATTTCTTGTCGTAACTCAGCACGCGGGCCAGTTCGAGTTTTGCTTCCCGGTTGGATGGGTCATCTCGCAGAACGTCGCGAAAAACCTCCATAGCCCGCGAGTCCTGGCGCTGATAGACGTAGACTCTGCCCAGTTCAAGCCGCAGCTGGACATTGCCCGGAAAACGCGCGAGCGCATCCTGCAGTGTTCGACTAGCCTGCGAATAATGCCGATGGCGAAGAGCTACCTGTGCATCGGTGATGCTCTGCTGCACCGAAGCCCCTTCCGCTGCGCGCGATTCCGGAGCCTGTCCTAAGAGTATGACGGCAAGGGCGAGGCTGACGCGAAAAATGTAAATTCGAACCATAACCTTCTCTTTCAAGGCCCTCCAACCAGTGCTTCGATCGGCATCGCTGCTCGTTCGCAGATATGGGGTGATCGCGTCACCCGTGTAGCGGCACGGAGTAGAGATCACGGGGCATTAAAAATAATTGTAGCGAGTACACGCAGCATGATTCGTCCCGCCCCTACGTCGCGTGCCTTAACACAAACCACACATTCGCGATCAACACCTCGATGAACCTCCTTGTCCGTCTCACCTCGCTTATTTCTCAGCACTTTTGATTTTTCTGGTCCGCCGGTCGGTTTGGAAGGATGCTGACCCGCAGTACGGACGACGCAACCCGAAACGTAGAAGTATGCGTTAGTTCTGCGGTGCGGATCGGCTGATCGTTGACGTAGATGTTGTCAACGTAAGGCGCGGCATACAGCCGTACCCTGTCTGGACGTGCTGCTATGAAGCAATGCACCTCGGATGCCTCCGGCTCGTCGAACTCGAAGTCCGCACCACCGCCAATCCGTCCCACGGTAATACACAACTTTCTCAGGTGGTATGTCAGACCTTTGGAGCGACCTTCGATAACTGAGATTGTGATTGTCACATTATCTAGCAACGGGACATCGGGAAATTTGGTCGAACTTTGGCACCTCAGCTCTCGCCCGTGTATCCCCTTGACCCACGGCGATCGTGCCAAACGAGAGTCGCGTTGCTTGCCCGCAGGCTCGCTAGGAAATTCGGTCCCCTCGTCTGAGGCGAATCTCAAAATGGTCGGCGATCCTTCTGGAGTCTCTCGGAGCCCTTCGAAAGGCTCCTCTCCGTTCTGACTCACGTTGTATCTCATAATTGAGCTCGCCTTTGCTTTCCGCCCGCATTTCACCGAGCCGTTCGATGACAGTCGTTAGCCAAGTCGGGGACACGCTCGCGGTTGATATCGCATCTGGGCCATCGGCGCTATGTAGTGCAGATTCATCACCAATTCAGCGAAGCTCTTAACCCCCGCAATTTCAACGTCGGCGACTCGTGTCCCTGTGTTCCTTCAACACATGTGAGTTGATGGGAAGCAACGGGAGCGGTGTATCCCTCGTGTTAGGTGGAAGGCCATCGCCGTGACAGTGAGTAATCCCTTTGGTAACTGCTTGAAACTACGCGGCGCGGATGGCGAGAGGACAGCCGCGAGATGGGCATAGGTCGGCCGCCCTGCTCGATGAGTTAGGAAAGCGCGAGAGGGAACTCGAGGGAATCAGCGAAGAACTTATTGCGGCTGACGGCAACGGTCTCGATGCTCGGCTCCAAGAAATCGAAGAGTTTGTCCAGAAGCGTTTGCAGGCTACTGGCGGTCTGCTCTTTGCCGACGTACCCCGGGCCAAAGCTGAACTATCGAAGCACTGCACGGCCATAACACTGACGCCGGAAGGATCGACTTTCCGAATTGCGGGGGATTGGAATCTGCTCGGCGGACGTTCGGATGGTGCCGGGGGCCAGAATCGAACTGGCTACGCCCGCCTTTTCAGGGCGGCGCTCTACCAGTGAGCTACCCCGGCACGCTGGAGTCTGTTAATTTTAGGGGTGCGCGCAAATTGTGTCAA
>Ga0137389_10002546_pt1 | contig 11095 bp, 9 predicted proteins | sample 15con2h14BmetaG_FD_104645 | JGI IMG/M metagenome (GOLD analysis project Ga0137389, IMG submission 104645) | Vadose zone soil microbial communities from Angelo Coast Range Reserve, California, USA - 15con2h1.4B metaG | ecosystem: Environmental > Terrestrial > Soil > Vadose zone > Saprolite...
AACCCAGTGCGTCGCAAACGTACCTCCAATCAGCGTGCTCTGAACCACCTTGAAATTGATTCCGTTTAGGCCACCGTCCTTTGGGTCCTTGCAAAATCCTGCGAACAGTTCGCCGATCGCCTTACGGCCTGTGATGATCGTGCCATTCAGGAGATGGATCTGCGCATCTTCAGGGTATTGGGCGACCAGGCGATTCCAGTCGCACTTGTTCAAAGCGTCCAAGTGCTCATCCAGTACGGCCTGGGGAGTCGGCTGGGTCCGGATATCAGGCAGTTGCATTTCGGCGGCCTGAGGATGCGGAGTGACTGATAGCGTAGCCAATATGGCCATGATCCAACGATACTTCCAACGACGCTGCATGTTGCCTCTCCCTCCCTATCGCCGGTCGAAGACTCCAGTCGACCGAGCCGTTGTTTGTTGGCATTGTTAGCACGAATGTTGAGAACGGAGTAGCGCCCCGAAGACATTGCACTCAGTCTAAAAACTGAACGCCGCAGCCGGGATGTCTCAAACGTGCCATTAGCGACTACTCGATTGGCCAGAGTGAAGAGCGTTTTACAGATGCGGCTGGGGGAACGGGACCGTGTCCCAGAAATCGCATTTCGCTTCGGCCGGCCCTTTCTTCGCAACCGTGGCCGCGCCGATTTCCAGATAGGAGTCGTTTTCGACCGTCGAGGCCGGCCACTGCGGATCATTGCCACCGTTGGGATTGCCAGTCCGAGCCATGCGGGCCCAGTACCGGGACAGCTGGCGCTGGATTGCGGCTTCTGCGTCGGTCGGCTGGTACTTACCGGGGAAAAGAAACGCATGCTCGATGGTATGCACAACTCCGGCCGCCTTCAGCACCGGATCGTTTTCCTGAGCCTGTGCGAAAATGTAACGATAAACCGGCTCCCGTTGCATTTTGGAGAACGCCCGCGCCACACGCCGGCTTTGGCAAGTGAACTCGGAGTCGGTCGTGAACCGCATGAAGGCCAATCGAGGCGTCGGATAGGATTTCACCGGATATTGAGCGAGGATTCTCTCGCGTAAAGCTGCGCCAAACACTTTGTCGATTGCCGCGGCATAGCTCGTATCGTCAGTCACCCGTCCGGCGGTATCTGACCACGGCATAGTTTCCTCCGACGTGTTGCCGATGATCACCGGCATCGGCAGATACTTGCCTTCCATGATCAGCTTGAGCGGCTGATCGAGAAAGATGTGACCGTCCACGTTGGGTCCGTAGACGCGCGGCAGAACGGTGAACGTTCCCGGGACCGCCGAGACGATCTCGGCAATGCTCTTGCCGCGCAGGCACGCGGCTACATCGGCAGCTGGTTCACAGCCCACCGCCGCCGCGACCTTCACACCCGTGCCATTACGCGCATTGTCCGCGGTCTGAATCTCGCAACCGCTCGGCACGCTGCTTTGCATCGCGACGCCGTGGATCAGGCCACGCGTCTGCGGCGAGGTCATGAGCGCGCAGATGTTGCCGCCGCCAGCGGAGGTGCCGAACAGGAAGATCTTGTTTGGGTCGCCGTCGAACGCCGCAATATTCTCCTTGAGCCAGCGCAGCATGGCAATCTGGTCCAAGCTGCCGTAGTTGCCTGAGATTTTCTCCGGCCGTTCGGCGTCCAACGCGGGATGCGCCAGAAAGCCGAGAACGCCAAGCCGCAAATTATAGCTGACGAATACCACGCCCTGCAGGACGAACTTCTCGCCGCTATAGGTGAGACCGCCGAAGCCGGCCGATCCCTGCCCCGACAACAAATGGTTGCCGCCGCCAGTCAGCCATACCATGACTGGCAGCGCCTGCGCCGGCTTCACCCGCGGGCGCCAAACATTGACTGTCAGGCAATCCTCGTCGCCCTTGATCTCCTGCCCGATGATCTGCGGACAGATCGCGCCAAAGCGACTGCCGTCGCGCACGCCTGACCAACCTTCGGCAGCCTCCGTCGGCTTCCAACGCAACGGCCCGACAGGCGGCCGCGCATAGGGAATGCCCTTAAACGCAAGCATATCGCCTTCGACGACACCGCGGACAGCGCCCTGCAGAATACAAGCAACATCAGGATCGTCGGCGGTACAACCCGGCACCTGCGCCGAGGCAGTTGAAGCGATCACGGCGAACAGGAACAGAGCAAGAAGTTTGGTGAAGTGTGCCATTGTCGCATCCCCTCACGTCACGGCAGATCAACAATACCGCCGTACACTGGAAATATCGACACGGTCGATCAATCGCACCGCTAAGCACTCGAAACCTCCGCACGTCTGCTGTGGGTCCAATCGCGTCACTTTGGACGACCGGCCGCTTCCGGTTCACACCGATAAACAGACATTCTCGGGGTCTGTCGGCTTGTCTCAAAAGTGCCAGAAGCGGTCGTAGGCCCACGAAATGGTGGTTCAAAGGCCACGCAATTATCGGTAGATGACCTGCCACGACCCTCTCGGAAATGCTGACTCGAGCACCCGCGTCGTCAGCCGCGCGCGCGAAGCCATCTCTTTTGCAGTTACGGCTTGTAGTCGCTCGGACACTTTGCGGGCGGCCGAGATGGCGAGCTTGGTGAGGCGCTCAATGGCAGCTTCGTCGACCTCTTTCCTGATACGCACGAGGGTTAGTGCCGCGGCGATTCGGGTCCGGTGCCGTGAAGACTGGCGCGGCAATGCCGACAAGTCCTTATCGATGACGCTGGCGATGGCAACGCCGCGCTCCCGGATGCCGCGCATGCGATCCTTGAAAGCGGGCCAGTTGACGCCTATTGAGGTTGTGTAATCGCATCCATCAAGCCTCGAAGCACGGAGTTGCCCGATGAAGATGACGCTGCATCATCTCAATTTGACCACAGCCAACGTCGCGAAGATGAACGACTTCTATCGTAACGTGATGGGCCTCGCGGCAGAACCAACGCTAAGTTCCAGTCGCATCACTAACCAAGGCTATTCCGGCGAAACGGCATTCGCGACGGATGGGCACGTCCAGGTGCACATGTCGGAGCGAGACCTCGCACTCGGGTTCCGCCAAAAGCAATTCGTTAATCCGCTGGAGCGCGGACATATCGCCTTCAGGACCGACGACATTGCTGCTTTCAAGAAGCGTCTCGACGAGAAGGGGGTGCCTTATTCGGACTATGGCACGTGGGCCATGAACGGTTGGCACCAGATCTTCTTCCACGATCCGGATGGTAACGTAGTCGAAGTGCATCAAGCCAACGAGTGAGCGAGGCTGCGCTCGTCCACGTTCACGGGAGTTCTAAGATGCGCATCGGCTACCTCGGCGTCGGCAACATGGGTCAACCCATGGCGGGTAAGTTGCTCGACGCCGGGCACGAGCTCTGGGTCTATGATGTCCGCGAGGACGCCATGCGCCCGCTTCTCGAACGTCAGGCGCGTCAGGCGACCTCACCAAAGGAGCTGGCTGACACATGCGACACGGTCATTGTCTCCCTGCCGACGCTTGAGGTTTTTCGACGTGCGCTTTCCGGACCCGACGGCTTGCTCGCGGGGAAGACTTTGAAGACGCTGGTCAACACCTGCACGGTTGGCGGGCCGTTCGTTCGTAAGGTCGAGACAGAGTGCGCCGCGACCGATGTCACCGTCATCGACGCCCCGATCAGCGGCGGCGTCGCGGGAGCCAAGGCCGGCACGCTGGCCGTGATGGTGTCCGGGAGTCCGGCCAAAATTGCCGATCTGATGCCGGTGTTCCAGCTGTGGGGCAAGACGATCGTCGTTGCCGGTGACAGGCCGGGGGCCGCGCAGACGATGAAGCTCACCAATAACTTGCTCTGTGCCGTCGCCCTCGTCGCCACGTCGGAGGCAATGACGATGTCGGGCAAGGCCGGCATTCCGGCCGACGCCATGCTGCACATCCTCAACAATGGAACCGGCCGCAATTTCGCAACGATGCACGTCTTTCCCGAGACCGTGTTGCCACGCACTTTCGACTTTGGTGCAACCATCGAGATACTCATGAAGGACGTCGATCTTGCAATCGCGCAAGGCGAAGAACTCGGCGTGCCAATGTGGGTGTGCCAAGCGGTGCGGCTCGTTCTTAAGCACGGCGTCTTTCAGGGCCGCGCACAGCAGGATTTGTCGCACATCGTCCAGATCGTCGAGGACGGGATGCGCAAACAGTGATCCGCCGAAGAAGCATTGATAGGCGAGTCAGCGCGATGTCCGCTGTGGGTCAAACAGAGAAGAACTCACTGCGAGCAAATGTCTTCCGGGTTACCCCTGAAAGCGGACATTGCTTCATGCAGTCGGCATGTCTCAAATGTGCCAGGACTCGGACTTCAGCGGAGAGAATGGTTGCGAGGCGTGTGTGGTCATCCGCGCCAACCCGCCCCGCCGTGAGTGATAATGCTCGACAGGTGTTGACGGGTCATTCCCTGTTCACCGAGAAACCGTGCAGCGGGACTCTGCGTTTCAGATAATATAGATTCGAGGGTATTTGCGCCAGTTACCATGGAGCGGCCTAGTACCCCCTTTTCTTAGAAGATGAGTCGCGATTCAACGTCGGGATTATGCCCGAAGCAGCAAAAGTCTACTTTCGAGGAATAAGCCGCCGTGTCACTGAGCTATGATTCCGGGTACTAGTTCGTGTCCCCGACGCTCAGCGCGCTGGACGACGCGTTGAAACCCAGCGGTCAGTTTGGGGGCTGCGCCGTTGTCGATCACCAGTCTTTTCGGTTCGTTGTCGAGGTAGTGAACCAGCTTCTCCGTTAGCGCGCCAAGATCGGCGTTAGAGACCCTCATCACCGCGGAAGCATCCGCGTCGTCTATCAGGGCGAGCAGAAGATGTTCCAGTGTCGCGTACTCATGCTTTCGCTGGGTGGCGAAACCGAGGGCCCGATGTAGCGTCGCCGCGAGCGTGGCCGAAAATGGCGGCATCGAATTGCTTCCCACGGCCGGCAGCGGCGGTTGTGAGACTTTCTCGCGAGCAATAGGTGTCTCTCCGCGGATGATCTTGGCTGCGAGCGTATTCCAATCGGCTACGCCGAACATTTCGGCGACCAGTTCTAGGCTTTGACTGACGGTGATCTTGAGGCCCTTGGCGGCAAGGGCGGCGCGGAGTGTCTGCGCCATGGGTTTGGCGTTGCGGAAATCACGCATGTCTTCATCCTTTGCTTGAACGAGACAAAAGTGCCAGGGGCTTGCGTTACTGGCCCGCTCGTTCGGGCAAAGGGCTACAAAGGCCGTGATACGTTTACCGTCCCCGAAGGGCGCAAGCAGCAGGTCGTATCTACCAAGTTAAAAAAATGGAGCAAATGCGGATTGGTGTCAATCACCTATCGCGGGGCCAGAGGTACGGTGCCGATGTCCGCTTGGGGTCCAACAGCGGATTCATGCACCGCAACAATTGACGACTTCATTCGACGCCGTCAGCAAGTGAGACGAATGTGGCGGATTATCTTCGAGCGCTAGGTGTAGCAGATAACCAAGATCTCTTACTAGCCATTGCCGCCGTCGTTCAACGAGGCTTGCAGGCACTCGGCATCGACCGCGATCGTCGCGCCGGCGCGTTCCTGCTGCAGAAGCATGGCGGACCGTGAATCGCGCTCCGCCCAACCACGGTTCGGTGCCTCGGTCATTTCCTGGAGGGTGAGATTGCTCCGATCATGTCGACGGAAAATAATGCCGGGCACATGTCCGTGGACCTTTACACAATCTTCGGATGTTTGGTGCAAACATTCTCTCGCTGGGGGATTCAATATGGAGTATCCCCAATGAGTTCTCTTGAACAGCGGCTTGCGGCCGTCACCACCACGACAGCTAATCTCATTGCTCAGTTAATCGAATTGAACAGACTGCGCGACCGGCTTACGAAAGCACAACTGGCGTGGAGATCGCGGCGGATAGAGCGCCGACAAAAGCCGCGCCGTTAGCATTAAGAGGCCGCCCAAGCTCGGCAGCCCCTCCGGCCGCGAGTGCTACAGCCGACACAGATGTTGATCAGGCCTGACGTCCGACTTGGGGTCAATCGCGTCGATTTAGCAGCGCCACTTCCGCTTTTCCCCGATAAGCCGACATTTTCAGAGTCCGCCGGCATGTCTCAAAGGTGCCATGAACGGTCATCGGAGAGCGCAGGGTTATGCCCTGCGACCTGACGAGGTGACACCCAAAGCTTCGTCGCCAACGTTCTAAGCGATCGTGTGGGCAACGCGACGGAAAATAAGACTATATCGCGCAAGAGTGCTCGCTCAAACCGGTACTCTCACATCAAGACACGGACATCATTGTAATTGCGCACCTTGATCGCGATGAACCGAAATCCCATCAGATACACAGGGATTGCTGTCGCGAAGCGCCCCCAGAAACCGAGCATGGAAAGCCTCCATACCCAAATCTTGGATGGTATGTGGCCACTTTGCGCAGCTGCCCGAAAGTACTCAAGCGCTTCACTTTTGCCAATCTGGCCTCCCTTCCTATACGAATTAGCCGCCATTAGATAAAGCGCAGGCCCAAACCCGGCGTTGCAATCAGCCTGGATGTCGTCTTTCAAGGACTCATCCCCCTCAAGATATTTCATTTTCGCGATGTTGAAGCGCGCAAATTCCGGCGACTTCTCTTCTAACTGCCGGAGCAACGCCATGGCCATCTGGACGTCTTTCGAAACCAATCGTCCTTTGAAATAATCCCAAGCTAAGTAGAACAGCGCTTCCGTGTCCCCTGTGGCGGCCCGGCGGCGGTATTCTTCTTGCGATCGGTATTCTTCTTCAAGGGATGCTTTCGCCATGGTCCTAGCCAAGTTAAGGAAGATCACGTACATCGCTTCGCTGATCAGCTCAGGGCCAGAAGCGGCCGTATATGCCCGGCCCGCAGACAGCATGAAAAGGTGCAGTTCATTTCGGTGCCTCAATCCTTTTTACGCAAGCCTCCGCATATGGCGTTGGTGCGCAATCCCAGTCAGGGCCGAGGGACGAGCCGGTTAGTCTTAGAGGCGGCGGGTGTGTGACGTAGAAAATCAAAAAAGCGGCCACGAATGCAAGGACCGCCACGATTGCAGCGACATCTCTAAAGCCGAAGGATAAGTAGAGTTTCCGCGACTTCGATGGTGTCCATCGAGGTCTTGGCGATATCGGCCTCTTCATCGAGACCGATAAACAGACATTCCCAATGTCCGTCGGCATGTCTCAAAGGTGCCACGAGCCGACCTTCCAGGCCCTGGTGAGGCTTCCTCGGGTCTACACGCGATAAAGCTTGGTCTTCTCGGACAGAACGCCGCTGAAACCTATCGACGTGTCGACCACGAGCGCCCTCATTGCGCCAAATGGTCGAGCAAGGCCTTCGCCTCCTTCAAGTCAAGTGTGTCGAAGCCCTCGGTGAACCAGCCGTAGATCGGGGCGAGAAGGTCGTGGGCGCATTGCCGTTTGCCCTGATCGCGCCACAACCGCGCCATGCGCATCGCGGCGCGCAGTTCCCAGGATTTAGCTTGCTGCTCGCGGGCAATGGCGATTGCGCGCTCGAAATACACCTCCGCTTTCGACGCGTCGGGCACAGGCGAAATCAGCGTGATCTCGCCCGCCGTTCGGTGGATCTCCGCCTCGCACCACTTTTCCTTGGTTGTCTCCGCCGCACTCATCGCTTCGCCAATGCAGCGCCAAGCCTCCTCGAATTGCCCAAGCTCCGCATAGGCCTTCGCCAAATTTGATAAATGGCCCGGCGTAAACAATGTTGCCCCCGTTGCACGCCAAAGGCCGATCCCGGCGGTAATCATCTCAGCTGCGTCCGCTGCATTGCGGGTAGTATTGAGAAGCCAACCTTTGTTCATCATTCCGAGCGCCTTCCAGTACAAGGTTCCCTTTTCATCCGCCAAAGTGAGAAGTTCATCGAGGATCGCGTTTGCTGTCGAGTAATTTCCACAGTAGGTATGGGTTATCGGTGTCAGCGCGTACATCAACGTGGCAGCTTGACCGATTTCGCGCGCATTCTTGAGTGCGCGCTCGGTATCTGCGAGTGCGGACTCGGGATAGCCGAGCGCCCACAAGGCGAGCGACCGCCACCAGAAGGTGATCACACCGACGTCTTGGCCAAATCGCGTCGCCAGCGGACGATGCTCGGCAGGATCATAAAGCGAGATCGCCTGATCATAGTGGGCCCGGCTTTCCGCGAAGGCTCCCCTACACGTCAGGGAAGTGCCCATGAGGCGATGCCCGATCGTGAGCGGCAGGGTTGCCCTCTGCTTCTCAGCGAGCGCCAGGAACTGCGTCGCAAGCTCACGCACCGCATCACCGCTGAACGCCACAAAATTCGCGGCCCAGAAGCCATAGAGAACCGAAAATAAGAGCAGAGGATCATCGGAGGGCTCTCCGAAGGTTTCAGCTTGTTCGATCAAGTAACGCGCCCGCTCCGCAGCCGTCTTGGCCTCCGGCGACGCATAGCCTTTCACATGCAGCAGGGGCGTTATGATAGTGACCCGAAGCCTGATTTCCTCGCGTCGCAGCGCGGGAGTGCTAGGCAAGGTCGCAATCTGGTTGAGTGCCCTTGTAAGCTGCTCTGTGGCTTCAACAAGCGCTGAGCGCTCCAGCGTCCGCTGCCCCGCTTTGCCCCACAGGCCCGCGGCCTTCTCGATCAACCCGGCCTCGGTGCAGTGACGTGCCAGGATCTCCGGCCGGCTCTCCGCAATCTCGGCGAATTGGCTTTCGAGGGTCTCGGCGATACGGGCGTGAAGTGAGCGTCTCGGCTCGCGCAGCAGCGTGCCATAGGCCGCGTCCTGCACGAGGGCATGCTTGAACAGGTAGGTCGCATGCGGCGGCACGCCTTGCCGGAACAGCAAGCCAGCCTGGATGAGGCGGCCGATCGCCGATCCCAGCTCCGCCTCGGGCTTGCGCGCCACCGAAGCCAGCAGGGCATGGGAGAACTCTCGCCCGATTGCCGCCCCAATCTGCGCTACCTCCTTGGCTGGGCCAATCCGGTCGAGCCGCGCCATTAGCGACGCATGCAAACTTGCTGGGACCGCCAGGGCAGAGGACGGAACGGCCGCAACCAGGCGCCGGGCCGCGCCCTCGCTCTCCGCCTCCAGCACCGCCTTCGTCATCTCCTCGACAAACAGGGGAATGCCATCGGTCCGCTCGACGATTTCCCGCCTGATGCTCGCCGGCAGCTGCTTGTTGCCGACGACGCGATCGATCATGGCATCGACGTCGCGCTGTGTCAGCCGATTGATCGTGAGGGCAGTCACGTGAGGCTGCCCGATCCACGGCGGGTCGAATTCCGGCCGGAACGTCACGATCAGCAGCACGGGAAGGATCGCGATCCCGTCCACAACCCGACCGAACACTTCCAGACTCGTGGGGTCGGTCCAATGCGCATCCTCGAAAATCATCAGCACTGGATTCCAGCGTGTCAGCGCCTCCAATTGTGAAATGAGCGCTTCCAGTGTTTTTTGCCTGCGCTGCTGTGGGGTCAATTCGAGCGCGGGATAACGTCCATCATTCGGGAGCGACAGCATCTCCGCAAAGAGCGCGGCATCCTGGGTCGAGGTCGAGGTCTGCGCGAGCAGGGCATCGAGCTTGTCGAACCTCGCTTGCAGTTTGTCGTCGTGCGCCAGTCCTGCAGCACGTTCCATCTGGCCAATGATCGGATAAAGCGGGCTATCCGTGTGCTGAGGGGAGCAGAAATAGCGCAAACGCGTGTGCGGTTCGGTGGCGAGGTTTTCCAGAAGCGCCGCCGTGAGCCGCGATTTCCCGATACCGGCCTCGCCTGAGAGAAGCACGACCTGTCCTTCACCCGCCTTTGCCCTGGACCAGCGCCGAAGCAGCAGTTCGGATTCCTCTTCCCGCCCCACGAGCGCGATCAGGCCGGTCGTGTGCAGCGCCTCGAAGCGGCTCTCCACGGAACTCGCCCGCAGCGCCGCCCAAGCCCGCACCGGCCCGGCGATGCCCTTGAGATCCGTGGGTCCGAGGTCCTGCAGCTCGAACAAATTCCCGAGAAGTCTTCGCGTGCCGTCGGCGATGACGACCGTATTCGGCTGGGCGATCCCCTGCAGGCGCGCCGCGAGGTTCGGCGTCTCGCCGACGATGCCGCGCTCCTGCGCGTCCCCCGATCCGATCAGGTCGCCGACGACTACCAAGCCGGTTGCAATTCCGACACGACTCTGCAGGGAAGCGCGCGACTTAAGCGCGGTCACCGCTGCGATCAATTCGAGCCCCGCTCGCACTGCCCGATCTGTGTCGTCCTCGTGGGCCCGGGGATAGCCAAAATACACGAGGACACCGTCGCCCATGTATTTCGCAACGAACCCGTCGTAGCGCTGCACCGTGCCCGAGACACATTGCTGATAAGCCGAAATGACGTCCCGCAGATCCTCGGGATCCATTCGCGCGGCGAGCTCTGTCGAACCGACCAGGTCGGAAAACATCACCGTGACTTGCCGACGCTCAGCGGAGTCCAGCGGGTGAGGCACGGCATGTGCCACAGTCGCAATGGCGTCCGCGGGTGTGCTTTTCTCGACGTCTTTAAGGTCGGCAATCGCACGCAGCAACTTGCGGCGATGTCCGAGCAAGACGCCAAGCTTCTCCAGATCTTGGTCCGTCAGATCGGGGAGGACGCTGAGGTCGATCCCGTTCTCATTGAAACGCCGGGCGTACTGTCCAAGACCGAGCTTTTCGAGCCAGTCCGCAATCTGCCGCATCGCGGTTCCTCAAGCCGTCTCGCCGCAGCCCGAGATAGTCTTCTTTTTTGACCCAGACGATGGCGAGCCTACACCATTAGGCAGATTAGCATATCCTGGGCGTCCACGCAGGGTGGATCGGTCAGGCTTGGAAACTTACGGGAACTTGTGGCGGTGGAACCGCGGGAACGTCTGGATGCTGATCAAAGCCGCCTCGGCCAGGACAAGCGGACGACCTTGGTTTCGACTCGCCGGCAAACGACGTCGAGTATCGATTCACCGCATGTCCGTTCCGGGTCAAACTGAGAAGTCTGGATGCTCAACCGGGAGGTCGGCTTCGCCCCGAATAGCAGACATCCCCAGAAACCATCGGCATGTCTCAAAAGTGCCAATGATCGGGATAGGGGGGAGCCTCGCGGCTCCGCCCCTCCCACACCACCGTACGTACGGGTCCGTATACGGCGGTTCGAGAAGTTACGCTAACGCGCTTCGATCAAATGATTCGAC
>Ga0137389_10002549_pt1 | contig 11092 bp, 12 predicted proteins | sample 15con2h14BmetaG_FD_104645 | JGI IMG/M metagenome (GOLD analysis project Ga0137389, IMG submission 104645) | Vadose zone soil microbial communities from Angelo Coast Range Reserve, California, USA - 15con2h1.4B metaG | ecosystem: Environmental > Terrestrial > Soil > Vadose zone > Saprolite...
AGAAGGTCTTGAGGATATAGCGGGTTCCTGGGCGGGTAGTTGCGCCTCCGCGATAGTCGACGAAGAAGTTGCGGAGAAGAGCGGCGCCGGAGTGGTATTTGGCGAGATCGACGCGAGCGTTAAGGGCCGGGGCCCATTCGCCTGAGTTGAAGGAGGTTTGGATTACTGGGTTGGACATTGGTTAGTTAAATCCTGGCCACATAGCGCCCCAGTTGAAGCCGGTATTGTAGGGACCGGAGTAGTCTTCGACGAAATCGATGCCTCGGATGCGCAGCCAATCAGGGGTTACGTCGTTGACTTTGAGACCTTCATTGGCATCGTTGCCGCGGGCTTCGGTGATCATCGCATTGGCTTGGGCTATGGCGAGGTTGGCGCGTTTGGTATCGCCGGTTAGGGCTTTGCAGAGGGAGGCGCCGAGGATGTCTACGAAGGCTTCTTGGAAGGAGTCATCGAAGACGTTTTCGTCAGAGACATCGCGGACGTAGTTGAGGATTGCGAATTCTTGGTTGGTGAGGATTACTCGCTGATCGCTGGAGGTAGGGTTCTGTGTGAGAGTAAACGTCGCTCCAACGCCGACACCGGTGGTAGAGCCTTGTGCAACTGGGTTGGTTTGGATCGCGAAGTAGCTACCCCCGATCGGAGTGGCTTCGCCCCGGATGATATTATTAACGCTGACAGTAGTAATGCTACCGCCGCCACCGATGCCAGTGACCGTAAGCACAACTGGCGCGCCAACGGGAGCGGAGCCTTGAGGAGCTTGAGCGAGGGTGATTTGTTCGCCAAGGACATAGCCGGATCCTGCTGCACTGGGGACTGCTGAGGTGACGGGGAAGAATTGATCGATGGCGATGGTGAATTTGACCGGCGGACCTTGCCAGAAGGAGGGTGATCCACCGGTGACTGCGGTGGTGATGGGGATTCCTGATGCAAAGCCGGTTGCGGTTTGGGGAGTGACCCAGCAAGCGCGGATGCAATCGAGGGGGTATTGATATTCGTAGGCCCAGGGTGGGGCTGGTTGGCCCTTTTGCCAAATGTTGGTGGCTGGGGAGGTGTTTTCGGGAGTGCCAAAGGTTGAGGTGATGTAGGTGAGGATGGCAGTGTTGAATCCACAAGACCACGGAGCCATGCGGAGTAGGCGTCGGCGATGGGGGATGTAGATGAGGTTGGCTTGGATTGCTTCGTTGGAGCCATTACTGGCGAGGAGAGCGGCGGTCACGGTTGTGCGTGAGCCGAAGGAGGCTAAAGCTCGGTTGACTATTGAGGTTGTGTCTGCCACCGCCGCTCTCCGTGGTTAGTATTTGCCTTGGGATCCGCAACAGCCGTAGTTGGTTCCGCCAAGGCCTGGAGAGCCGGAATGGGAACCACCGGAGTCCGGGCCGTTGGTGATGCCTTGGTTGGTGCCATGGAGGCCCGGGGATTTTGGATCGGTGATGTTCTTTGGACCCTGGGGCGGTTGGTAGTTGCGGACGTCTTTGGTTTGGCCCGGGAGGATACCGCCGCAGGAGGAAACAGGACGTTGTGGTTGGGAGGTTCCAGGACCGTAGGAGGAGAGGATGTCACTGGCCATCGTCGTGGTCCACTTCGTTGATTGTGGGTTTGGGTTCGGCGTCAACTTCCACAACTGGCCCAGGAGCCTTGCCATGTTCTTCGTTGATGACTCGCAGCCTGGCCATTGCGGTCTTCGCAATGTTGCTCAGCAAATCCCCATGCGCGGAAGCTTTCTCATGCACGTGGAGTAGGTTTGCGACTTCGTCTAGATCTGCCATTGTAGTCTCCTTACCGTTTGCCTTGTGAGCCGCTCTTGTGGATGACCATCCCAGCGCCCGGAGCGGAACCATCGGTGCTGGTGGAATATGGAGGTGGGTTGTAGCCTCGGCCTGCGGACCAGGGAGTTGCGCCGCCGTTAGGGGAAACAACGCCGTCTTCCATGACATGGTTGCCGAGTTTGTTGCCGAGGTAGGAGACCGCGCCTGGATTGATTGCTTTGGAGTTGGGTTCGACCTTTTGCCCGGTTGGACCGGAACGATCTGCACGTCCTTGTTGCTTCATATTCCATTCTCCTTTGGTTTGGGTAGTTGGCGAGTGTGGTCCCAGCGGTTGAGTGGATCTTTGGCCATCTCTCGGCGGACCTTTTCGAATATGCCGCCGTCCATGTGAAGTTCGACTAGGAGTTGACGGTAGCGATCGTCGCAGCGTTCGAGTTCGCGGCTGATGTAGTCGGGGACGGGGATGCCGCGGGATTCATAGAGGTAGGAGACATCATGGACGTCGTGCATGTACATGATGAACCGGCGCATCTTTTCTGGGACTTCCGATTCGGCTTCGCGCATGTAGTTGATGACTTCGGTGAGTTGTCCGCGGATGATTTTCATATCATCCGCGATGCGCTTGAGGTAGACCTCGGCAGAGTGTTCGGGTTCGGTCACGGAGTTTTCCTTTTATGGTGGTGGAGCAATATGCGTGCAAGAACCGAATGTGCTTGCAGTCATTGTTCCAACTTGTGAATTAAACCCAGTGATACAGTTTGCGGCGGTAGCACTGGCACCAATAGCCACCACCTGATTTGTCCCTGCACCAGTTGCCCAGTAGTTATTATTCGTAACTACAATACCAACTGCGCTGTTGATGTTGAAACCAATCGCACTGGATGTGTTTACGTTCTGGCAAGTGTTTCCGGTGATGTTGATATTGTTGATCCAAGTGCCGTTGGCATCGGTCGGAACCGAGACGCAGACTTGGCCACCACCGAGTTCGTTGTGACCGATGACAATGTGGTTCAACCCGCCGGTCGTACCGGACCTAACTATGTTGACCGAAATGCCAGAGGTGGCGAGCCCTTCAATACTGTTTCCGTCTATGAAGATGTCGGAGGTGACGACGCCATTAGCAAGGGAAAGAGCGATGCCATTGGCCATGGTAACGCCGAGGATTTTGTTATTCTCGATCCTCGTCCCGCCAGAGCTATTCCAGGTAATCCCAACGCCCGAGCCGCCTGTCTGCTGAATGAGGTTGCCGTAGACAGTGTTGTCACCGGAGTCGCCGTTGTTGGTATTGGCAATGCGGATAGCAGTGCTCGCCGCGAGGGAGGAGACGATGGTTGAGTTTACAAGTCTCCAACTGGAGGCCTTTACAAAGTCAACGCCGATAGCGATGCCGCCATTCAAATACAATCGTTCTAGTACAGAGCCTGAGTTCTCATTGGATGCGGTACCAGTGATGGTTATAGCTGCAACACCAGCGTTAGCAGCTGGGGAGTATTGCATCCCGAAGTCGTGAAAGTTAACGGGGTTACCGTTGGCGGTGGTGACAGTGATACCAAGGACAGAGGCAGATGTGACGGTAAGGCGGGATTGGCCTGTATAGATTCCACCGCTGAAGGAGCCAAAGTCCAGCGATCCAGTAATCGAGAGACCTGAGTTGATTGCACAGTTACCAATCCATCTCACTGGGCGGCCGGAGGTTTGGCCTTGATTAATTGCGTTTTGAAATGCGGTGGCGTCGTTGGTAGTGCCGTCACAAACAGCACCGTAGTCGTTGACCCAAACTATACGGTCGAGGACGGCCTTGTCAGTCGTGGCAACCCCGCCTGTGCCGACGGGGGTGTAGGTGATCTGCCCAGCGTTGTAGTCACCAGAGGTTGCGGCTACCGCGCCAGTTCGGGTGAAGACGCTAGTGACTGGATACGGTGGAGCTGTAAAGCCACCAGCTTGGTTTAGAAATAGCGAAGTGCTACTACCTCCTGAAGCAGGAACTGCACCAGATAGGGTAGAAGAGAATGGATTAATCAGGGCCGTTAGCTGGGCATTGGTCAACCCACCAAAGGCACCGGCGCTGTTAAACTGCACTTGACCTGGACTACCGCCAGGGACCCCAGTCAGGATTGAGGTAGAGACTTGACCTGGAATCCCGCCAGCTACAGAACCACAAACGGTGTTGGCCCCAAACACACCGTTGCATTGGGCCCAAGCTCCTGTCGAGACAAGGCACAGGGCAAGAGTAAAGATAAGCTTTTTCATTGCAATAGTGTCCATCCACCGGTTTCTAGGATTGGTTTGAGAAGGAACGCGCCGAAGTTGGAGGCTAGGCGGATCGTGGCGAGGCCTGAGATAAGTTCAGCCCCAGATGGGTTAATGGTATATGTGTTGGCCGAGGCAAAGCCACCGATATCGACGATTGAGATTGGAGTTAGATACCATTGCCCTGGGAGTGCACTGGGGATACCTGCCTTGGACGATGGCAGGTTGATAGTGACATTGGCATTGGCGTTGATGGTGATTAGATTGATTCCGCGTGAGAGAGCATAGGTGCCAACTGCGGTGATTGGGAACAACGCCTCCTGTGGTATCGTCTGCCACCCAAGAGAAGGTCCCAGCCAAACCCGTTGGTACTGGCGGAAGGTCCCACCTTGATCTAGATCTAGCTGGGATGACATGGTTAGATCCGCCGTACTGGGTGGGAAACTTTGACCGGGGTTTTGGTTAGGCCTGCGAGGGCACGCTGAGTGGCTTCGACTTCCTCATTGGTTGGGAGTGGATCGAGGTCATCGGCGACGTGTTTGGTTGGATCATAGTCAGTCACTTCGTCACCGCTCGGCGCTTCGGCCTCATTCCGCTTCTGGTTTAAGTCGCGGTTGTAGCGCTGCTGCATTGCAGCTTGCCGTCTAGAAAGTGGGAGCTCTCCATCCTCTGTGATGGGTTCCATACCAAGAGCTGAAGCCATAGACTCGCTTATGTCTTCGCCTTTCCCTGACCTTCCATTCCCTGATAAGGCACTGATGAGAGATTCAATCTGCTTCTGCTGAGCCGCAACGAGAGCGCTGAGGTTGGAGACTTCAGAGTTGACGCCCTGTTGGGAAAGGGAGATGTTGGATTTGTTCATTTGCTGTTGAAGAGTAGCCAGGAGCTGATTGGCGAAGTCCTCACCCATGGTTGGGGAGAGGCCGTCGATTGGATTGATCCAATGGGGACGTTCGGCTTCGGAGAGCTGTCGGGCTTCCTCGTCGAGGGGCTCCATGTCTGGGGTGGGTTTGAAGTTCTTGCATTCAAGGTCGCCGGGCTGGGCGGAGCCTTCCATGGCGATGACGCAGAAGCCGGTGGTGCGGTTGATGCAGAAAGGATCTTCAGGGTCGATGAACATTGGGACCGGGTAAGTCTTGCGGAATGCCCGGCCAGTTTGGACGTTGATTTCCTCACGCTGCCATTCGCTGGGCTGGCCGAATTGTAGAGCTTCGAGATAGTGCTTGGCGGTTAGTTTCCATCGTGCCATTTGTAGTCTCCTTTGTTGAACTCGGATACGGAACTCTCATAGCATGCGGGCAGGGGGTTTCCCAAATTATCGATAAGTCGCCACAGCAATGATATTACCTGCCGTGGCACTGACCGAGAAAATCTTGCTTGAAAACGACGAGTTGAACATCCCCATCGCTGCGCTTCCCACGCCGCTGGCGATGTCGAAGGCGACAGTTGCAGTCGCTGGAAGACTAACACTCGGGGTCAGGACACCCGATGTTGGCCCGAAGTTGGTTCCTCTGGATGAAATTGCCAAGACTAGCGCTCCCTTGGTTACATCAACAACAGCGGTGTTCTGAAGGTTTCCTGTGCTGTGCGTCCGCACCAAGGTGCTAGAAAGATTCCTTGCAGTCAGAACATAGAATTCACGATTCTGAAAACCCGCGCTACTATAGTTGACGGTAACCGTTCGAGTGTTCGCGCCCACTCCGACCACTGCACTATAGATTGCAACTGCATCACCATTGACGCCAGAAACATCCAAGGTGGCCGTTATGCCATCAATAACGACGCTTGTGATTGAGCCGCCGGTTATCGCAACGGGAACAATGACGAGAGCGGCAGACGTGCCAATAACAGCCGTGCTAAGTGTGTCCGTATTGCCGCTGTTGTTCGCAAATGACTTGTTGGTTGCATTACCGGAATAAATATAGGTACCTGTCGCCGCAGCAGTCGGATCGACAAACGGCCCCAGCGCGTTTTGTGCTGCCAGCGTTTGGTAGACCTTATTGCCAGTATCAGCAAAAGAACGAAGCGCCGTCCACGGACCGGGCTGTCCGTCCAGATTGAATTGCACGGGCATCGTACTAAGAACCGCCCGTGATGCCGCGAAATACGCTGTATAACCTTGTGATACGCCAGGTTTTCCTGCCGTACCTGGTTCATATAAATAATTGAAGGCATAATCCAAAGCTTGAGCGTTGTTCCCTATATTGGTCCCGATGAGAACAAGATTTGCCCCTGCCTCATAATCCTCCAACTTCAGGCTGTTCGAGTTGGTAAGAAGCGCTTGGGATGCCATGAACGCCCCAAGACCGCCAGTCAGATCACCATTGTTCGTAAAACTAAAAGAGCCGCCATCTGTAAACCCGCCTGTACACGTTCCAGTCGCAGCCACCGAACCCATCTGGTTCGCAAAATAGGTGTACTTGGTTGGATAGGTTGCTGGTGTATTTGTGAAGTTCGTCAGGCTGTCATCCATGATCTGGAAGAAATTGCCGTCCGCCAACCACATCGTACCGCTGTAAACCGAACCGGTCGTATTGATCGGAATGACAAACGAATTCGTTGTCACAGTTGATATCGTGAATCCTTGATTATTAAGATGCACGGTACCATCAACACTGACAAAAATACGAACCTTGCTGCCTGCGCCATAACCATGAGCATTGGCGTTGATCGTGGTCGTCGCGCCCGGTGTAATCGACTGGATATCAACGCTGCCAACGAAGGGTAGGAAGTAAGGTGCCCCCAATACCTCGTCCATGACATCCGCCATGATAGTGCCGCCCGGCGCTTCGTTAGCGAGATACCAATTGATGCCGTCTATCCCAGCCTGCGTGACCGCTGTGTTAACAGTCTGGCTGCCAAGCGATCCGCGCCAGCTTGAACGTCTTGATGGTCCGTACACATCTTTAACGATCTTCCAAAGATGTGCCGCGCGGTAGCCAGCCCATTGCTCGCCAAAACCAGCAAGTTTGACTGTGCCAGCGGTGAAGGCGAGTCCCGTAGTATCAACACCCGTGATCGTGAACTGCGTTGCACTATCGATATGAACAGTATGCCCGAAGTTGAATAGCGGATCGGCAGTTAGTACAGTGCTCATTGTACCGGTTACAGAGAATTGCAGAAGCGGTGACGAACCAACAGTGCCGAGCGCAGCCGTGGAGCCGACCGTCGCAACGCCGGGATTGGCCGCTGTGATTCCGGTAATCGTCACCGCTGCTTGATTGGGTGGGTAAGGTTGTCCTCGACAATAGAAAAAATTAGATGCACCTGGGTTCCAGTTCTCGTTAGAAAACTCGAACCGCATCCACAAGGCCCCGCTCAGATTGTCGCGGAAGTAGGTCGCAACCGAAGTAACAAAAGCATCCGTGGCGCCCATTGGCACGCAGAAATGCCCATTGCTCTTGGTGCGATTGAGCAAGTCACAAATAATGCTTGGGTGTAGTTCGCCCTTCGCACCGAACGTCCCGTTGCCGCCACTACCGTTGTAGGGCTGATTGAAATAGAAGTAGTTCGCATCGGCCAACTGCGCATAGCTAGTGACACGGCTCGTCACCGTGTTCATCATCCCCATAAAACGGATAGAGCCAAATGGCTGAATGGCCAACAGAAAGTCCGGGTTCCAAAATTCACCGTTGCCGACGTTGGTGGCGTACTGCGACTGATAGACCTTGATGTTCTGCGGCGGATCATTCGGGTTAGTGATGTTGAGTTGCAATCCGAAGTTCGCACCACTGGTGCCATTTGCGCCGACCGTCAACGTCCCGCTATTAGCTCCGAATGATGATGCCTGTCCTGTACCCGTATTACCCGTGAACGAGGCGAATTGCCCCGTTGCAGTTCCGGTCCAACTGACGTTAAAGACCTGATTGGCATAGTTCGGGAACCCTGTTGTTCTGGCCGAGTTATCCTGCGAATTAAAATTCCACGCAACTGATTTGACCTGTGCCGGAAGCGTTCCGATCAGATTGCCGTTGCTATCAAGATAGCCGGTATTGAAAGCATCGCTGCCGCTAAAATGCAGGTCGATCGTCGCAGTTCCAGCTGTCGTTGTGTTGATAGCCGCGCCGCCATTTGTCGCGGATACCGTGAAATGATCGGCATCAATAATTGACTGTACGAAGAAATTACCGTTAGAAAGTCCGGCCGCCCCAGATATTGCGGAAATAACGATTGTCGTTCCAATTGATGTAGCATGAGCCACATAATTAATTGAGGCAGGCGATGCATTTGAAATCACTACAGCAGCCTTCTGGGCATTAAGTCCGTAATTGCCCGATGTCTTCAGCCAATTCAGGATGGGGCTATCGCCCGTAAAGAAAGCTGCTTGAGATGGATTAATGCTCATACCGCCGCCGTTGCTACCTACACCGCCATGAAAGTGCAGTCCTGCTTCCGCGCGTTCCACGATTGATGAAACGAAAGATGCGACGGCTATTGTACAACTAGCATGAATGAAGTCACGGCGATTTAGCACGAGGTCAGCGTTCCCCACCGCGTAAATTGATTGTGACACATGGTTACGCTGTTTCCGGGCGTGGAAAATGCAATTGGATAGATTAAAACCTCAGCAACGCTACCAATTAGTTTCTCAGCAAAACTGTCTGATCCAAGCAAAATACCGTTACCAGAGCTTAGCGCACTAGTAGCACCTCCACTTGCAGAGCCGTTGGAGCCATCAACATTCATAATACCAGACGAGACTTGCTCTATACCCTGTAGAGCGTGCCACGCATTATCCGTCGCCGCATTTACGGCAAAAGCATTATTAGCAAATACACCAGCTTGGTTGGCGACACTATTAAAGAACATCTCAGCATCATTAGCCAGTGCTCCACCAACAATTGCGTGGATCGCTCCAGAGCCTGTATGTATTGCAACCGACGAGAATGTAATCGGTAGACTTATCGAAGAACCTAGATTAGCTGTCTGCAAAAACTGCGATCCGCTGAATGCCGCACAAAACGCCTTCCCAAGACTGCCACATGAAGTGGTAAGCGTCGGTCTCGTTGCCACAGTCGCCTGTGTAGCATCACATGGTCCTGTACAGGCGCTTCCAATCTGATCATACCAGATTTTTATTGTGCAATTTGCTCCCGGACAGGCAATGCCGCTAACCGTAGCAGACACTAGATTACCGGTTATTGCGTCACTGGATAGATCAGCGCAACCGACATCCACGCCACCAGTCGAGTTGCAGATATTAGCAACTTTTGTTCCTCTCTTGGCCGAATTACAGGCCATTAGAGAATAGCAAGCAGTTGGATTTATAACAGCATCAGCGGCTCCGATGTAAGATATACTGCTTGCCAACGGCAACCATCCCGCCCCAGTCAACCAGACAAGGCTGAAGAGCGCGATGAAGAGGGAGGTGAGTTTTTTCACAGTTGATAGCCCCAGGAATTAACGTCAACCGCTGTGGCCGTACCATCAGCGGTGGTCGTAATTGTGATCGCGGTGTTGACAGCTGAAGCTGGAATGCACGGATTAAAATTTTGGGTTACGAGGATTTGTCCAGCTGTGGCATTAACAGGTAATTGGTAAACTTGTGATGAACCTATAAGGCCTGCTACAGTTACAGGACCAATGGTTGCAACGCCACCCAGAGAAGATATATTAAACCCACAAATGAACGTGGTTTTTGATGCGGCCGCTGCGAGTGTGCCGACTACGGCTGACGAAGATCCAGTAGCATTCCCTGTAATAGCAGTTGGTGCGGTCGTAACCGAATTGACTGGGTATTGAGAATTCAGATTGACTGGGACGGACAACGCAGTAGTTGATCCGCCCGTGGCGATGATACCCGGGCTATTCGGGTTGAGCGCAGTGACGAGAGACGTATCCGTAGCAACCGGAGCAGTGCTGGCCGGTTTTACCGTCGCTAGATTAGTGCCCGCAGTGTCGACAATCTTGACATTGCCAATGGTGTTGGCACCGGCTGGAGTTGCCGCTGTGACCGCCGAATAAAGTGCATTGCCTGTTGTATCGGTGTCGATGATCTGTGCGCGCTTGGTAGTGCAACGGGTTGTGCCTTGAGTGCCTGTGGTTAGGGTAGAGGCATCGTTGAATTCACAACCCTGTGGGGTCATGTTGGAAGTGCCTTGGGTCCAAGTTGCTTGGTCTTGGACTGAGAGCCCACCACCTCCACCGCCGGAGGTTATTAACTTGCCATTGGCGTCGCATTGAACATAACCCCAGAAGCCCGAGGTGATAGTTGGTGGGGCTGTGTTGAAGGCACAGGCTAATGCATTTGTGGGGATCGGACCTTGAATTTGTTGGGCCCAGGCGGCTGAGCAAAGGGCCAACCAAAAAAAGAGAATTAGCTTTTTCATTTAGCCCTCCTAGAATTGTGAATACCATAACATGATTGAAACTGTGGCCAAGGTTGAAGTAGCGCAGACCGCTTGGCTTTGATTGCTTGAATTACCCGCGATCTGTATGTGGTCTTGGTTTGGAGAGTTCGAGCTGACGGTAAAGGAAGGCGATAGCTTCTTCGTGCCTGTGTCACAGTTGGCCGCTCCAAATGTGCCTGAGGTGAAGGCGACTACGGCATTGGTTCCGGTGTTGGTTACATTCCAGCCACAGATAAAGACGGTTTGACCAACGATGGCCGGGATGAGAATGGCTGCGGTTGTGAAGCCAGTTTCTAGAATAGCGATTTTATTGCAGAGAATTGCGTTGGATGGGCCAACAGTGTTCTCGGCCTGCGCCGCACTGGAGAGGGTAAGGGAGAGGAGGAGTGCGGCGCAGAAGCGAAGCATTAGCGGAGCCTTTGCCATTTGGTTGTGGCTAAGACGTACATCCATTCAAGTGAGGTGCCAGCGGTTAGGGTTTGGCTGTTGAATGTAGCTTGGAGAGTTTGTCCTGTCGCTGGGGTTAAGGTTACCAAAGAGGTGAGGGTGGTATCTGTGGCCAGCTGTAGGATTTGTCCATCATAAGGAGTCAATGGAGTAGTGATGGTCCAGTTGGCCGGAGCGGTACCGATCCAGAATAGAGTGCTATCAGAGGGGAGCATCTGGTAGGCTTGAGATCCAGAACCGGAGAAGGTTTTGAGGCCAGTGGCGTTGCGAAGCTCACCT
>Ga0137389_10002551_pt1 | contig 11085 bp, 13 predicted proteins | sample 15con2h14BmetaG_FD_104645 | JGI IMG/M metagenome (GOLD analysis project Ga0137389, IMG submission 104645) | Vadose zone soil microbial communities from Angelo Coast Range Reserve, California, USA - 15con2h1.4B metaG | ecosystem: Environmental > Terrestrial > Soil > Vadose zone > Saprolite...
GACTTCTTGAGCTCTTCTGATGTCTATTTTGAAATGTTTGATTTGGGTGCGGGGTCTCGTGACCCAGCGCTGATACTCGGCCATCGCTGCGAGTGCCCGCACCGCCGACTCGGGGAAGGTGTAGTGGGGAATATTGTTGGACTCCAGCACATCGACTGCAGGCGTGATGTCTGTTAGACCTAGGATGCTTGCGAGAAGGGTCTTACCGCCTCTGGGTCCGACCGACGCTATTGTCTCAGCGACCTTCTTCAGATCGACCATCGCATGTGGAGTCAGAAGGACGAGACCGCAATCGACACTCTCGTCCCCTAGCACTTGAAGTGCGAGTTCGTAGCGATCTGATTGAGCGTCCCCGATGAGATCGATTGGATTGTTGACTGAGGCTTCTTTGGGTAGCCCTGCGCGAAGTTTGTTCTTTGTAGCTTCTGAGAACTGAGAGATTTGCAGCCCGTAGCGGACGCTTGCATCTGTCGCCATTATTCCCGGTCCACCGCCGTTTGTGATGATGGCCACCCGGTTTCCTCTGGGAAGGGGCTGTTTTGCGAAGGCTCGCGCATAGTCAAAGAGATCGATAATGGATTCGACCCGAAGAACCCCTGACTGCTTGAGAATGGCATTGTAGGCCTCATCGGATCCGGCGAGTGCGCCTGTGTGGGAGGAAGCTGCCTTCGCGCCTTCGGGCGAGACTCCGGCTTTGACCGCGATTATCGGCTTCTCCTCGGTGACTTTGCTTACGGTGTCGACGAACTTTCGTCCATCGACGATGTCCTCCAGATAGAGCAAGATGACTTTGGTCTTCGGGTCTGCTCGCAAATATTCGAGAACGTCGTTCTCACTCACGTCGGCTTTGTTTCCTAGGCTGACGAACTTGCTGAATCCGATTCCTTCGCCTGTTGCGTAGTCTATCACTGCTTCGCCAAGTGCACCGCTCTGCGAGGCGAAGGCTATCGAACCTTCTAAGGGCATTTGTGAAGCGAACGAGGCGTTGAGTCTGACCTCTGGGTCCGTGTTGATTGTTCCTAGACAGTTCGGACCGACCATTCGCATGGAATATTTCTGCGCCAGAGAGATGACTTGACGCTCTAGTGCTGCGCCGTCTTGTCCTACTTCTTTGAAGCCTGCAGAAATTATGATGAGCCCCTTCACTCCTTTCTTCCCGCACTCTTCGGTGACAGCTGGGACGACCGCTGCGGGAACGACGACAACTGCCACATCTACGCTCTCCGGCAGGTCCTGAACTGTAGGATAGGATCTCACGCCGCTAATCGAATGGTCTTTCGGGTTGACCGGGTAGACTGTGCCGGCGTACTCGTTGAGGAGTATGTTCGTGAAGACGGCTCTTCCAACGCTACCCTGGCGGTTGGAAGCTCCGATGACTGCGATGGACTTTGGAGCGAATAGCGCTTCAAGGTTTCCAGGCTGTCGCATGTCCAAGAACATAGAAGGGCTTGTTTGAAAAGGCTAGGATTCCTTCCAAATCATGATCCTTCCCTTCTGCCGCTCAGGCACGTCTTCCGGGGTTATCGTCTTCATCAATTCTTATCTGCGAGATAGCCCGCACTTCACATATGGTGAAGGAAGTCCGACGGACCACCTTTAGGCATGGCTTAGCGTTCTATGGAACGCTGTCTTTCGTCGCAAGCTTCCTTGGGGCTAGACTTTTCGCGACCCTAAACCCGACGGTAACAGTAGTCCGGGGTGGAATACACTTTCACCATTTCTGGTATGGCCTAGCCATGGTTGTTTCTACAGGTTGGCTCGGGATTACTCTCAGCAACGAGAAGATGGGCCGCAACTTGGCAATAATATTCGGTCTTGGAGCAGGGCTGATCGGGGACGAAGTTGGCCTGCTTCTGACATTCGGGGAATATACCAGCAATCTCACAGAGATATTCTTCGTCGGAGCAATCGCATTCATCATCCTCGTAACATTGCTGTCTAGGGGCCGAGAGCACATCGAGAGAGAGGTAATCAACATAAGTCGAAAGGAAAGGCTGACTCAGATAGGGGTCTTCATCGGGGCGTTTTCTGTAATCTTCTTTGCGGCCGACAACTGGGCGGTAGGCCTTGCGGTTCTGGGTTTGGGAATACTGGTCTATCTCAGGGGTTTCGAACGTGAGAAAAGACCCAGGAGTCTGCGGTCCCTCGCTTGATAATCTCCCACATCTTCCCCTGTTTCCTGGCCAGAATCAAATTTTCTGGGTAGCATGAATTTACCCTCAAACCGTGAGGGCAGAGACGCTATGCGTATCTTGGCCTTCCATCAAGCATCACGTCAAGTAGGAGTCGTAGTCATGCGGACGAACCTGATTTCTGGGTTCCAGATGTCAGTCAACTACTGGTTCGACCTTGTCTTGCAAGGAATGGGCGGGCCCATCCGGGACTGGGTCTATGACTTCCTGGATAAGAAAGGGATCAAGCGGGAGGACATCCCGAGTAGGTTTGAGGATGTTGTGAAGATATTGCATGAGAGGCTGGGGACGAGTGCGCGTGTGATTGCTTACCGGACGATGGTTGAACTTTACAAGGAGTTCTCATTGAGCGCAAACTTCGACTACGAGGATTCCCTAGAGGACAGATTCGTCTTCCTCAAAGAAAGAGTCTTGGCGGATCGGCTGCATCCGACAAGAACCCCCAGCCTAAAACTCGCATTCTAAAACAGGTCCGGACATAACCATCAAGAAGTCGCCCAGACAGTCCAAACGGCCCCGGGTCAAAAACCGCTCTCGTGTCACAAGGATCATATTGCTGGCCCCTCTTTCTCGGAGGGCTCTCGCCAGCTGAAACTGGTTTAGGCGTGTCCCACAATTCAGGGCGCAGAATAGAACGGTCTACCAATTTTCCATCTGCGAATTGTCGGCATGATCAAGCGTGAAAATCTCGGAGATCAAAATCGCTTCCCCCGATTTCCTGATCAGGGCTTGTTCCGCGCTTGTCTGGGCATGTAGCGGAACAGTTTTGCGTAATTCTTTTTCGAAGGATAGTGGCGAAGAAGATTACTCTTTGTTAATTCCCTCTCAACCGCGAGTTTTGTGTCGCGGGAAATTTTTGTTTTCTAAATTCTAGGACGGGTCCGTTCGCCGTCTGAAACGTTTCTGGGCGAGATTCCAGGTTTGTCGCGCAGAACAGGCGAGTCAGCGGTTTTTCGACCGGTCTCCATCTGTATCATTGCATGGTTGAAGTGGGCTTCATATGAAATGCTCCTCCAAGATCCGAGATCAGGGTTCATTCCATGCCCCTTTCGCCGAGAGTGGTGATTTGCCAAATTATCGGCGTGTCATTTTTCAGGCTGTCTATCCCGACAGGGTTTCGTCAGGCTCTGTCAATGCCGAACTCTCCTCAGCCTTGTTCCAGTCCTTGGCGATCTTGACTAGCCGCAATAGATGTTCGTGGTCTTCAACGCTTAGCGACTTACCAGAGTCTATCTGGGCCTTGATTCTCGCGAATATCGGGGCGGACTCTCCGAAGGGACCTTGGGACTTTTCCACTATCGCGAGGAGTCTTCGAGCCTCTGCCAACCTGGATGAGATGGACTTGCTAGAAGGCTGAGGCGGCCCTGGCTTGTTCCCTTTTCTCTCCATATTTTTGGTCCACCCTATTATTTTGTGCAGAGTTTTGGGAGGCGGGTAGATAAAGAAGTCAGCTGAGGTCAAAGCGAAAACTGTAAGTCTTTATTCTAGAAGCTAGACGCGAAGATTGATTCGGGTTGGAAAAGGTCGATAAGATGGCTGCGGGTCTTATGTGGAGAATTATGGGAACTATCGTCGCGTTTTCAGCATTCTTGATCGGGTCGCTGATCTATGTAGGGTTCTATACGAGCGGGTTTGACCTAACTCAGAAGGTCATAGTCGTGCTTGTCGCCCTGATCGTTGCTTTTGCGGCAATAGCGATAATGTGGGTGACCTTTGCTGGACGCAGGGGATGGATGCGGGACCGATGGGGATCCTGAGCGCCTGACCATTCGGCGATTATTCAGCGAACCGTGAAGATTCCATTTCCATTCTTGACGGATGTCTTCTATGAGACGCTTTGTCTCGGGGTTTGGTCATGAGTCGCTTTATCTTCTGGGCTATCCTTTCGAAGACCTCCTCGATGGACCAGCCTTCCTCTTCGAAGTCGAAGTGTTCTTTGGGAAGTTTGATGAATACCTGAACCTCGTACCGCCTTCTGTCTTTCTCAAGCAGCGAGGTCTTTACGACTGCTCTCGCTTCAATAATGTCGGGGTGAATGCGGCCAAACGCTTGTAGTGATCTTTGAAACTTCAGCTCTGCCTTCCGAGATTCAATGTCGTCCTTCTCAAGACCTAGTACCTGTATCGGGACATCTACGAACTCTTGTCCAGCCATTTGATACTCCCCAAATCACCTATCTGACTACTAGTACCGGACAATGGGCGTGGGAGACTATTCCGCTTGAGACGCTTCCTAGCAGCATCTTCTTGAATCCGCCGAGGCCCCGGGTCCCAACTACTATCAAGTCAACGTTCTCTTTGACAGCGTGATTGATGATCGTCTCGACGACAGAGGAGACGGCTTCAGGAATCTCCGTTTTTACGTGGACGCCCTGTTTCTTAGCTTTGGACTCCGTCTCGCCAACAATGCCCAGTGCAACTTTTCTGGCATACGCGTAGTAGGCGTCGATCTCATGCTGGGAGGGAGCGGGGAGGCTCATTCCAGTTGGCGATGCAATTGTGGAATGATAATAGGACGTAGGAGGACTGATCGCATGAAGGACGATAAGGTCTGCTTTGAGCTTCTCGCCCAGTTCGACAGCGGCGTGAGCGGCTCTCTGCGAACTCTCGGAGCCATCCAGAGCCACTAGAATCTTCTTGAACAAGGGCTTCGACGTAGTGGAGGAAGATTCCGGCATACGCCTTATGGTCTTTGCTTCCATTTCTCTCATCTATACTTGCATGCGGGCTGGTGGTAAGGCTTTCGCAATGGCCAATAACAGAGTGTTGCCGAGATAACTGGTAAAGGACGTTGATTAGTCGGCTTGAACGCCCTCTAGAAAGGTCGCGGATGGGACGAAGAAGAGGTTCCCGGTGACAGCGCGGCTGAAATCCAGCAGTCGATCATAATTGCCCGGGGGCTTGCCTACGAACATGTTCTGCAACATTCGTTCGATTGTGCGAGGAGAACGGCTGTAGCCGATGAAATAAGTGCCAAACTCGCCCTCGCCCGCATTCCCGAAGGGCATGTTGTCGCGGAGTATCTTGATCTCCTTCCCATCCTCGACTATCTTGGTCAGCGCGTTATGAGCATAGGTAGGCTTGACCGAATCGTCCAGCTCTACGTCGGACAGCTTCGTGCGGCCGACGATGTGTTCTTGCTTTTCCGTCGGTAGCTTATTCCAGTCGGCTAGATTGTGGAGGTACTTCTGCACGATCACGTAGCTACCCGCGATGAATGCGGGATCCTCGTCGGCAATGAGGGTGACATCCATAGCCTCCTGAGCCTTAGGGTTCTCTGTCCCGTCGACGAAACCGATGAGGTCGCGGCTGTCGAAGAAACGGAATCCATGCACCTCGTCTACTGGAGAGATCGCGGTCCCAAGCCGGGCCATGATTCGCGTCGCCAGCTCGAAGCACAGATCCATCCGTTGCGCACGGATATGGAAGAGCATGTCGCCCGGTGTTGAGACGGCGTGACGCTCCCCCGCGCGGATCTCACGGAACTTGTGCAGTTCTGCAGGCCTCGGCTTTCCGAAGAGTCGATCCCATACTTCGGATCCAAAGCCCAATACGCACGAAAGACTTCCCTCAAGTTCGCGAAAACCCACCGAGCGTATAAGCGCAGGAAGGTATGCACAGAAGGATCGTATTGTACCTCGATTCCCAGCGCCAGGCTTGGCCGTCACAACTAGAAAAATCGCGGCACGGGTGAGAGGTATAGCTACCGACTGCGGCAACGCAGGCGAACCTTCTGGCGCAATCGGCTTCGACATAGGCAGGGTTCCCCATCCTTGAGGGCTGAAAACCCTTACGGTCCTTTCTCCAGTCTGGTCATATTTGCTACGTTTGAGAATTTACTGAGCTGCCACATGCCCACGTATGCCATCCTCTTTTCTTTCGTTAATTCTCGTATAGAGTGGATAGGAGTGATCATGAAGAAGGTTCTTATCCATCTCACAACGCGGCGAACTCCATGAGTAACTTGAAAACTGAACTCGAACACATCAAGCACCACATCAAGTATCCCGCGAACAAGACACAGGTCCTAGCAGCATGCAACAACATGACAGACGTTCCGTCAATCGACAAGGAATTCGTAACCAAATCTCTCACTGACAACAACTACAAGGGCCCAGAAGACGTCGTAAGGGCTCTCCTCAACAAAGTCTAAGCCTTTCTCCAACTTCCCCTTTTTTCTTTAGCTTTCTAGAGAATGCCAAGCTCGTTCTTCTAGGGCAAGCCTGTTCTAGAAGTTAATATCATCGCTCGGTCCCAATCTTTCCGTACCAGTTCTCTAAATATCTAGAGTGCGCGCAGAGTGCAGGAGCGGAATATGACGCTTCTCGACATCTGTCTTAGAGCAAGTTCGCTTGACGGCTTCTCATGACCGGATCGGGATTCGGGAAGCTCTCATCGGCGAAACTGCTTGCAGCAGCAGCTCTCATCGCCATATCTAGCGGTGCCGTTGTGAGCCTGAGCGTTGGATACGTGGTACATTATTCCGCCCCCGCAACTAGAACATTCTATCTCTTTGACGGCACCTTGCCCTTCAGTGAGCCCACATTCTACAACATACCCCATGACACATTCGTGCCAGATACGATTACTGTCGATAAAGGAGACCATGTCGTCATCCATTACATCAACATAGAAGACGTCTCCGAGAGCCATACTTTCACGATGGACCTGCCTTACAAATTCGATGCGACCCTTTATGGGAACGCGACTCAACAGGGAGTTGTCGGCACCTATCCTAACGTAGGTAACATTGTCCTGTCGCAGGGCCAGAACGCAACCATCACCTTCACTGCAAGCTGGGCTGGGACCTTCCGCTACCTTTGCGAGTTTCACCAGCCGACGATGACTGGATACTTAGTGGTAATCGGTTGACAGGCGAGGGAGAATGATCAAAACAATTTCCGACAAGTCAAGGGCGAGTTGGAGGCTCTAAACCGCTTGAAGTTCCTTCGATGGAGCGCAGTCGCGCTACTACTCGTCACAGGGATCTTTGATCTCTACTATGGAAACTCGTTCGCCGGATTCTACGAGAATCTCTGGTATGTCATGGGAGGAATCTACATCTTCGCGGCCCTCGTCATCGCTTCGAACATAGAGCCGCATTTCTCGCAACTCACGGTCTTCGCCTACACACTATTTCTGTGGTCCCTATGGGCAACTGTGGCCTTAGAAACTGGCACAGGTCTCGATGCTGTTGCTTATGCTGACAAAGCTGTTGAAGCGATTCTCGCTGTCAATATGGTATTGCTATTCCGCAGCTCACGCATTTCCCTCAATCCTCGCTGAGCTATTCCGTGTATTCTGCAGCTCGTTCTATCTGATGACAAGCACCGGACAGTGGGCGTGATCCACCACTCCGCTCGAGACGCTTCCCAGCAACAGCCTCTTGAACCCACCAAGTCCTCGGGTCCCGACAACTATCAGATCAGCGTTTTCTCTGACGGCCTGATTGACTATAGTTTCTACCACGGAGCTAGTTGTCTCAGGAATACCGGCCTTGACCGTGATGCCACGTTTTTTTGCCTCAGACACAGTCCCGTCAACAATGCCGCGACCAACTCTCCTAGCATATTCAAGGTATAGATCAATCTCTTTCTCGTGAGTGGGCGGCTCGATTACCGGGCCTTCCGGTGAGATCTCTGTATGGTAATAGAGTGCGGGAGGGATGATTGCGTGGAAGACGATAAGGTCTGCCTTGAGTTTCTCAACCAGTTCCAAGGCTGCCTGTGACGCTCGGATCGAATTCTCAGAGCCATCCAAGGCAACAAGGATCTTCTTGAACAAAGACTTTGAAGAAGTTGTGGGAGTCCCACCTGTTGGGGTAACGGTCGTGGTTGCCATTCGACTCGCCTATTCTCCAGCTGGGCGTTAGCACTAAGGTTTTCGCTTCAGACTACCGGGAAAGCTTTGGCCTCGCCTTAGGCGGTCTTGTATGCTTCCAAGAATACTCCAACTTGATGATGTTTAGGATGACGAAAAGCTCCAGTGAGGGAAGCACCATAATCCCACGCGCATTTGGGATCCGATATACCGTCCCGTAGGGTCGCGGCATTTCTTCAGCATTATTGTCTCTCTTAAGCGGTTGCTACTTGGACTGTCTTGGCCATTGCCAGGATCTGTTCCCGGCTAGGCTCGTTGTGATGAGCTGCTTGGGCGTGCTGCTTGAAGTGCTCTACAAGTTCGTCGTCGGAGTCGGCCCGTACTCGGAACCCACAGGCGGAGCAGGCGACTTCTTTCGTCATGTTTGTTCAAATTTTCACAACACTGTGTGCTGATTTAACACTTTACATCGCTAGCTCCTCAATGGTGGAATCGCTTAGAAAACAGTTGTAAGTCACGGTAATTTATTTTTCTCGTCAGCTACAAAGGGGTGTTTGAGTTCTCTACAATCGACGCTGGCCATGTCTAGCCGATGGAACATTACTGCTGGAAATTTGACATGATTTTCCCTCGGCGGGATGTAGCTTCTCAGCGACGCTTTGTCACTGCAGTCTGCGTTTCTTAGTTATGACAAGGATAATTCAAGCTTTATGGAGGGTCTGTTGTCGAAAAATGAGGACGATTCTGGCTGCAGTCGACCAGTCTCACCACGCTCATGACGTGATGAGCCGAGCGGCTGAACTGGCGGTCTTGCTTCGGAACGACCTGGTTGTTCTTAGCGTAATCAGCTCGGACCCGATGAAGCAGTTCAACATCGTCGAGGAGCAGAACCGATTTGCAAGCTTGCATCGAGAATTGATCTTCAAGCATTTTCCCGAGAATAGCCTCGCGGTCGAATCACACAGTGGAACGGGCGGAGTCTACAAGTACGGTACTGCCGGAGTAAGGATCCAGTCACGGATTCTCTCGGGCAATGTTGTCGACAAGATTTGCGAGTTCGCGGATGAGGTCAATGCCGACATCGTCCTCGTTGGCAGCAGGGGGCTCGGCAATATCGGTAGCCTTGTCCTCGGCAGCGTCTCAGAGAGAGTAGTGCACAAGTGTACTCGGTCCGTACTGGTCGTCAAGGGTGAAAGACTCGAAGGCCAAGATTGGCAGGGACTTTCCTCTGGCCAGAAGTCTGGCGCCTCAAGAGTCTAGGGACCCTTAATCATAGTGCCAGATGCGTCGTTATTTCTCCAACCGAAAATTTGCAGTTGACGTTCTTACTGGTTCGTAATTGTCGTCCCGGCAATCCCTTTGAGGGCTTCTTCGGCCTTTTCCAGAGAAGCAATGACCACTCTTCTCCCTGAAGAGCCAGATAGGAAACTGACTGCGCTTTCGATCTTGGGACCCATACTGCCTGCTGGGAACTGACCTTCCGCGAGATACTTCTTGCACTCCTGCACGGTCATGCTGTCGAGGGCTCGTTGATCCGGCTTCCCGTAGTTGATGAACACTTTCTCGACGTCTGTTAGAATGAGCAGAGTCTCCACTCCGAGAGTCTTGCCCAGCAAGGCAGCTGTTCGATCCTTGTCCAAGACAGCTTCAACGCCTCTTAGCCTACCATCCTTGTCTCTCATCACAGGGACTCCACCCCCACCCACGCTAATCACTACAGTCCCAGTTTCGAACAGGCGAATGATTGTCTCCTTCTCCAAGATGTCCAAAGGCGTGGGGGAGGGAACTACTCTTCGAAAGCCTCGTCCACTGTCACTGATGATATGCCATCCTTTCGATTCTTGCAGGCGGCGCGCTTCCTTTTCAGTGTAGAATGGTCCTACGGGCTTTGTTGGATTCTTGAAGGCCGGATCTTTCGGTTCGACGAGGGTCTGGGAAACTATTGTTGTAACAGGGATGCGTTGTCCCGCTGATTCTAGCTCGCTCTGGAGTGCTTGCTGGAGCATGTAGCCTATCATTCCTTGGCTCTCGGCTCCGCAGATATCCAGAGACATTGGTGGCAATGTTTCTTTCGCTATCTCATTCTGTAGCAGAATGTTTCCAACTTGTGGGCCGTTGCCGTGTGTGATGGCAATTCTCTCGCCTCTACGGAGAATCGCTGCAAGATGTTTGGCGGTGCTTTGCACGTTCATCTCTTGCTCTTCCGCTGTTCCTTTCTGGCCGTGTTTGAGAATGGCGTTGCCTCCTAGACTTACCAATACTTTCATTGGTTCAACCTAGTTCGAGAATTTCCGGTTGAGGACGCAGGTCATGCAGCGGATACCGCCGTATCCTCCTGTAATCTCCTGGAGTTGGAGAGATGTCACATCGATAGAAAGTTCTTGGAACTCTCGTTTGTGTGGGAAGAACTGGTCTGACTGTTTGAGCCTCGTCAGGTCCTTTCTCGCTTCATCCAAGAGAGCACGATAGCGGTGTGGGTCAGCTAGTGCCTTGGCCTCGAGGTTTCGCAGGACCTTCTTCACCACCTTCTCAACTTCGATGGCTAGGATGCTGTGGTCTTTTACGCAGAGGAAGTTTGATGCGTAGCACATCTGTTCAAGGGTGGTTATGGGGACAATTGTGAACCTGTGACCCATCAAGTACTCGTACAGATTAGGGGTCTTGCTCATCCTCTTGTAGTGTCCAAGTGATGATCTCCGGTAAACCTCAACCTTGGCCCGCTTCAAGAGTGGAATACATCCCACGGCGATATTCTTTCCTGGAAAGTTGAGGTAGGTGTCCAGGTGCATGTTGATCATCGGGTCGGGCTCGTCTCCGGGGATCAGTGGATGGGCTGGTTGGTGAATTACGGCAACCTCTTCGAAGTTGATCCCGCGATGGAGAACCTGCATTGCACCGTTCAGATTTGTCCGGTCGCCAATCCCGATCATCGCGAGTTTGCCCGCTGGTATGAAATCGCCTCCTTCAAATGTTCCGGGTGCCTTCACTCGATTGACTAGTTTCGCTCCGGCCATTTCCAGTATAGTGCTGGTGATGTCTGGCTCCATCCGACGTTGCGGCTTTGACATTCTGCC
>Ga0137389_10002556_pt1 | contig 11079 bp, 10 predicted proteins | sample 15con2h14BmetaG_FD_104645 | JGI IMG/M metagenome (GOLD analysis project Ga0137389, IMG submission 104645) | Vadose zone soil microbial communities from Angelo Coast Range Reserve, California, USA - 15con2h1.4B metaG | ecosystem: Environmental > Terrestrial > Soil > Vadose zone > Saprolite...
GACGAAATTCCAGTGACCGCCTTCGTCCCACGCAAGCGGAAGCAGGTTATCCGGTTCGTTCAGTGGCCGCAGGAAGCAACGTCCCGTGCGCGCCACCAAGGGCATGAGCAGGCTGGCCAAAGTGGGCGAGAGCAGAGGGGATTCGGGAATCGGCAAATAAGTTCGCGCGTAGCCGTAGCCGTAGCTAAACGATTGACCTCCCTGCAGAGAGGACAGAATTTCGCGATCCTCTGACAGCCGGAGCTGGGCGATCTGGCCTTGGCTCATGGAAAGAACTTTGGGTCGCGAGAAACTGCCATTGGCGTTCCGGTTGCGCGATTGCAGTGAGAGAACCAAATCGCCGCCGTGCACGTTCTTCGCGACATCCACGACGTATAAGATCTCCAGCTTGGACGGCCAAGCCGCGCGATCTCGAGGCGGAAAGACCTCGCCGAGTTGTTTCCGCCAGTCCGGTTGTTTCGGCTTTGCCGGACTCCAGACGACCGCAGGAGAACGCGATGAAAGGACCGGCGCCGTCCCATCTTCCCCATAGAGTTCTTCATCGCCATCGTAGTAGTCACGGCCATCAAGACCATCCGCGCCAAGAGCATCCAAGTCAAGGATCAACTTGTCTGCCGAGGCGGCTGCGGTCAAATATTGATGCTGGTCAGCGGCAAGGGTGGTGGCCCACACGTGCTTGCAGGGAACGCCCTGCTCCACAAAATGGGGGCAGTCGCACCAAACTGCAAGCTTGTTATCTCTCCAGGCAAATTCCACCTCGTAAAAGCCTGAACCGCGCACACAGGCAGTAAGCTCGGATGGGGAACCTTCGTGGATCATGACGCGACCCTTACAGTAGTAGTCGTCGCCGCGCTTCCGAACATTCTTGGTAAAATTCGCTGCCAGCTTGGCGGAAAGACTCATGCCCCAGCTCTACAAAACTCGCAGGATATTCTATGCAGGTTTTTCATGATTTTCCATGAAAAGAAAAGTCCTCATCTGGCTGCCAGCAGCCTCTGGAACTCTGGATAGGACTTTCCTTCGGAGGTAGAAAGATAATAGCAAGGAGTCGCTTCTTGAGCTTTTATTTATGTTTTATACGCTTTTTGGCACATTCGCCGTATTGGCACAGCGCTTTGATCGTTTGACATTCGATCACAGCGACGGCACCACGACCCGAGTACCGCGGATGAGTCTGGGAGGTTTGTCATGAATGGCTCCGGCTTCATTGAAATGCTGGCTCGGCAGATGAGCGCAGAGCTGCGAGCAGAGCGCGACGCGACGCCTCCGGGAAGCAGCACACCGTTGTTCCCCGAGCATTCGGTTGCGAACCGAAGGGTTGGGCCTTTCCTAGAGAGCTTTCGCAGTCAAAATCATAAGTCGTTGCTCAGCCGTCGCTTAGGGTTATTGGGAAGCCAATCTTCTCTCTCAAAGGCGTTGTGGTTGTTCCGTAGTCTCGCGAGGCATTGCAAAATATGCGATCGTATCGTATATTATGCGCGTGTGGATACCACGGGACTTTGAACCTAGCTTGCAACGATCTGTCCGCACTCGTCCGGTTGTGGTGCTCACCGGAGCGCGCCAGACCGGCAAGACTTCCACCCTTCTACGGCTATTTCCGAAGTATGGGTTTGTCTCCCTGGACCTTCCGACCGAAGCAGAACAAGCGGAAAAGGAACCACAAAACTTCCTTGGTCGCCACCCGCCGCCAGTGATCATCGATGAGGTGCAGTATGCTCCTCGCCTATTCCGGCATCTCAAGGTGGTTGTGGACGCGAATCGCGCCCGCAACGGCCAGTTCCTGCTTACAGGTTCACAGAAATTTACGTTGATGAAGAGTGTTTCCGAATCGCTGGCCGGGCGGGCAGATATTACGGAACTCGAGACGCTTTCCTTTGCCGAGATTCACTCCGCAAGGCCAGCAACCTCGGTCGAGACGACGATCGTTCGGGGCGGTTTTCCCGAACTGCATGCGAACCCGGACATTGACCAGGTAGCGTTCTATAACTCCTATCTTGCCACCTACCTGGAACGTGACGTGCGGTCACTGGCCAACGTTGGCAATCTGCGAGACTTCGAGCGTTTTCTACGCGCTTGCGCCTTGCGTTCTGCAAACTTGCTAAACAAAGCTGATCTCGCGCGTGACGTCGGCATCGCTCCTTCCACCGCCAATCATTGGTTATCCACCCTCGAGGCTTCCGGGCAGGTGGTCCTCCTTGAACCATGGTTCTCAAACCCTACCAAGTCCATCGTCAAGAGCCCTAAACTCTACTTGGCAGACACCGGCCTGCTTTGCGCTTTACTGAACATCCGTTCCGAGGATGCCCTCCACCAATCACCAGCGGCGGGCGCAATCTGGGAAACCTTTGTTTTCGCTCAACTGCGTAGTCGAGAACGCCGCGCCGGACGTGTTGGCAGTCTATTCTTCTGGCGTGACCGGACACGCGAAGTGGACTTCGTTGTTGATGTCGGTGGACGGTTGGACCTTTTCGAAGCGAAGTGGACCGAACTTCCGGGTGACGGTGATACGGTAAACCTCAATTTCGCGCGCACAGTTGTGGGCAAGTCGCGAGTGACCGGGGGCGCAGTCATCTCTCGCACCCCCAATAGTTTTCCACTCAGCAGTGGATTCCGCGCACTGCCAGCGTCCGAATTGGAATGAGGCAAATCGTTATTTTGGAACTGGTCGATCGTTTGCAAGTCGTTGAGCTGGACGTCAGGTTTGCACTTCCAACTGAAAGGCCCAAGTTGCACCCTACTACACCTACAGGTGGGTTGTTGTCACATGTTGCGTAAGTGATTCTGCTTCAAGAGGAATCAGAGCGCCGGCGTGGAAGAAGTTCGAGAGAATTTGAGGCCGCTTGGAAAACGCGGATATGAGACCCGAAGTCGGAGACCTGTAATCTGCAGCCGTGGAGGTGTCCGTCATCATTGGTTTGGTCGCGTGCTTCAGCGGAATATGTCTAACAGCGCATTCCGAAACAATCCAAATCGTGAATCGTGGTACATCAATCGGTTGAAGAAATCCTCGAGCATTCGGTTCCGAACCGAATGGTCCCCTCTTTTGATCGGCGACATCTATCAAAATCCTGCGTTTTTCGCCACTTTCGGTAGTTTTATCAGCCTCGCACTTCGCAGCTGCTACTACGTTTTTATTACGTTCGACATCAGGGGAAATAGGAGGAACTGAAACCTGTCTCTAACTGATTGACTACAAAAGAGGAAGTGGCTCCCCGGGCTAGATTCGAACTAGCAACCCTTCGGTTAACAGCCTTGAGACCAACTTAATCACAATTTGCCGGAGCCGAGACAAATCGAGGGGAATCAGCTAGTTCTGATCAAATGGGGCTAACTCAGATTCACCTTCTCTTTTCAGTTTTCATTACCATTTGCCGCCATTCGTCACGATTCGCATGACACCTACATGACACCACGACTTGGGGGGTACTACGCTGTTTTCAGGAGCGTCTGCAGCTTGGCGCGGTCAAAGCCCACGACAACCTGTCCGTCAATCACAGTGACTGGGGTCGTCATGTAACCAAGCTTCTCCAGTTCAGCCAACGCTGCTTCATCGGCGGCAATGTTTCGATCAACGAACTCAATCTTGTTCTGTGAAAGAAACTCCTTCACCTTGGCGCAGAACATTCAACCCGGCTGACTATAAACAACAATCTTGTTGCTCATCGAATACCTCCCCGAAGTAGCTGCTTGCCCCCCGCATCTCCTAGCAATCTTTGCGTTTTCGGCAAGCGCTAGAAGAGGCGAGTCCATTCTTTTCACCATCTATGTATAGCCAGCAATTCAGTCTTTTCTGCTCTGAGTAGATAGCCTCTAATGCCTTCCGCGTACCCTCGATGAAACGGATGCGAGGCCGGCTGAGCACGTAGAGAGCACTATTACGGCGACAGCTCGAACGGTGAGCAAGAGACACTCCTTTTGATTGGGTCCCTGTTGGAAATTCAATCGCAAAGCTGGGCGTGACCCGGTCGGGGAATCCATAGTGCTTCGATTCCCTTGCCATCAGCTTGGTTGCAATGACCGTCTGGCATGGCAAGGGTGACAGTCTCGGTTGGCCAGCTCCGTTTCTCGAATTCAACCACCAAGTGACCTACGATGATACGTAAATACAATCGCGATCTCTTTCCGTATTGACACGACCACGGCCGGGCGACATCGTTTTCTCGCAAGCAACTGTTTCTAGATTGGAGGAATCTGGAAATGTAACGATCATCCCAGCCGGGGAGAAGCCCCATGATTAAGCGTAGCGGTATTTCGATTCCCCTTCTCTTCCTGTCCTGCGGACCCAGTGAAAGGGGGGATAAAGCTCCCCATGGCTTCTACGAAAGTTAACCGTCGAGAATTATTGAGAATTGGCGCTGCCACGGCTGCAGCAGAGCTCGCGGCCGTGCTTCTGCCTGGTTGCGGCGGCGGAGGTACGTCTCCCGGTCCCATTCCATCCGTTTGCTCCAAATTGACTGACATCGAGCACGTCGTCATCTTCATCCAGGAAAATCGCTCCTTCGACCATTATTTCGGAAGCTACCGCGGCGTACGTGGATTCTCTGACCAGAGTCCGGCATTCCAACAACCCGACCCTGCAAATACCACGAACCCTCCGGCCGGCGTATTGCTGCCATTCCATCTCGATACGTCCAAAACGAACGCAGCTTGCACCCACGACATCACCCATGACTGGGTGCCGCAGCATCAGAGCTGGGACAGCGGCGCAATGGATGGCTTTGTGACCTCTCGCCTCGCGACCAATTCCAATGATGCCGTACTCACCATGGGCTACCTCACTCGCGCAGACCTTCCTTTTTACTATGCCGTGGCTGACGCCTTCACGATATGCGACAACTATTTCTGCTCGGTGATCGGCCCTACTGATCCCAACCGCCTCTACACCATGGCGGCTTCCATTGACCCGGCTGGACAGAACGGCGGACCCTTACTGCAAACGCTAGTCGCAAACCGGTTGTCGTTCTTCGGCAAACTCACCTATACGACGATGCCCGAACAGCTTCAGGCTCGCGGAATTTCGTGGAAGGTTTACTCGTCACCAGACCAGAATATTCTGAACACCATTTTCTCCGACAATGTTCTCTCGTACTTCAAGAATTTCCAGAATCCCGCATCGCCGCTCTACCAGAACGCATTCGGGCCGCAGTTTCCTGTTGATTTTCTGGCAGATGCGTTGTCGGGAAACCTACCACAAGTCTCCTGGGTGCTCGCCTCGATCGTTGACTCCGATCACCCCCCAGCGCCCTCACTCTTTGGGGAGAACACCCTGTCCGCGATTATTAGTGCTTTGACCGCGAATTCAGCGCTATGGGCGAAGACGGTCCTATTCGCCACTTACGACGAGAATGGCGGCTTCTTTGACCACGTCGCACCGGTGACAGCGCCCCCAGGCACCCCCGGCGAATACGTCACTGCGCCCGCAGTTCCGGACCCCACGGTGGTCGGCAATCCTCCCATTCTCGGCCCCATTGGATTGGGTTTTCGTGTACCGATGCTTGTGATCTCTCCGTTCAGTAGGGGTGGGTTCGTATCATCGGCTCTCTTCGATCACACCTCAGTGCTGCGATTCCTCGAGACACGTTTTGGCGCCGAAGTGCCCAACCTGAGCGCATGGCGGCGTGCCACTGTTGGCGATCTCACGAGCGCGTTTAACTTCAGAAAACCTGATCAGTCGGTTCCCCCTCTGCCGTCCACGCTCCCAGCAATTCCGCAGGTTCTTTCGGAGTGTGCAGCCAGCCTAGCCGGCACAACGCCATATCAAGTTCCGAACCCACAGAGCTCTCCCACGCAGGAGGCTGGAACGGCGGCTCAACCAAGTGGTCCATGTTAGGCATCCGCTTTTTGCAAGTGATCTGGCCACGCTTGGGGGGAGAAGCGCTGTTGAAAACAAGATCGGCGTTAGCGTCGGGCCTCGGACAACTTTGCTGGTTCCCCAGGGCAGCTGAGCATGCTTCCCGAAGTCGGGGTGATCTGCCCGGCGCTCGCGTTCAGAATCTCATAGTCCCGATAAACGATAGTCAGCAAAGAATGCCCCACAATGCGCACTTGCGTATTGGTTTCATTTCGCGCCGGTAGCCAGAACTCGCCTATCTTTTCGTAGGTGACCTGGATGGCATTTCGCTTCGTCCACCACGAGGGATTTTTGGCTGGCTCGCCTTCCATGCGCGCCAGCGCGAAGTCCTGCCCGTCTACCCAAATCCGGCCGCGGAACAGGAACTTATTCTTGATTCGCGGCGTAACTTCGAGGATATAGAAGCCCTGGTCGCCTGTCCGCTCATAGGTTACCAGGTGGAATTCGTAGTTTTTTGGACCCATCGCCGTCTGCCGGCGTTGTTCCTCCTGCATGGCCTCTACCTCTGCTTCGAGAAGTCGCTTCAAGACTCGCGCTTGCAAGAGTTCTGAGCCACTCTCCGAGAGGATACAGAATTTCTTTTCGTCAGGCCGCCGGTAGGTCATCGCCACCACCAGCGTGGCACTCTTATTCGACAATCCGTGATATTCGAGATTATAAATGCGGGTCCCACGGTAACTCTGCAGGGCCTGAGCGCGTTGCTCGTTCCTTTCCACCATTCTTTGCACGACCTGATCTGCGGTGAGCGGGGCCACGGATGTCTCTTGTGCGAAAGAAACATTCGCCGGGGTTCCGGCGAGGAACAGGCACATCGCCAAGCCGATCGTGGAGAGCAGTTGTACTTTTCCTTGTCGGGATGTCATCGCGTGCTCCACGTTCCCACATAGTTGTGCGCCGGCTAGGGGGACTCGCTTGCACGACAATCCTCTAGCTTTACCAAGGTAGCATCCTAGCGGCCGCGAAGGCGGTTGCGTGTCCCTTTATGCACACCTGCATACCTGTCGTCGACGCTGTGCGCGATAGAGCCAAGCAGCCCCCGTTCGCGCTCCGACCCTTCACCCGATTCTTGCACGGGGGCAACCTCTAGGATTGCGTTGTCCCGGGCGATGCTGTTTGACGCCGCGACCTTTGCTTTCGGTATTCGAGCCAGGTGAGAAAAATGACGAAGATGTCGAATAACGTCAACAGAATCATCGCAACGGAATGGGAGAGAGCGAACCTATAGGTCTGATAGCAAACAAACACCGCTAGAGTGACAATCATCAATGGATAGGCCCAAAGTTTGTTCCGTAGCAGAGCTATAACGAGCACGAGTTTGACGGCGCCGTGCGAAAGAAGATACAAAGAGGCGAAGTACTTTCCGCTGCCCGCGAAATACTGAGACGCACGGACTAGGTGCGTGGCGACGAAATCCTGCGGATCTTCGGAGAGTTCTTGATGGAGAACGGCCAACACGATCCGATTCATCGTGTGCGGATCAATCTTGAGAAGCACAATCGCGCAGATCGTCTCCAGCAACGAGTGCAGTCCTTTGAGTGAGATGCTAACGCGAAAACTTCGATCAAGGAGCGGGCCACTCCAAAGGTCGCGCCTGTTGGGCGTCTCGTGTGCTCGGATGAGATTTCGCATTGTCGTTCTCAGTCTTTCTGGCTGATCGCTGTACTCAACCAGAAACTCAACATCTCGTAGAGCAGGTTATACCGATTCTGGCAGTGCGAGGCCTCACTTATACTGGGCTATCGAGGATTGCGCGTGGCTCAAGAGAGGACGGACGGAAACTATTTGTCCTTCATAATATATCTGCCGAGCTTGTAACTTTGAAGTCCGACCCTGCCGCGATTTAGGTTCGGTTCGTGTTGCTCTTAGATCTTTGCTCTGAGATAATTCAACTCATGCGCACAAGAATGTCGCGCGCGGCAGTGATGATTGTTCTGCTGACCTGCTTGGTTTGCCCTGTGTTGGAGACGTTTGACCATTGGGATCACACGCTCCAGACCGGAAATGATACCGAATACACTTTGGTCCTTCTAGCATTGTGTGTGGGTGCTGTTTACACACTTGCGCGATTGATCGTCAGATTCGGTTCGGGATTGTCATCCATCATTGTTGAGCTCTGCTCCCCAAGCATTCGGGGCTCGCTGCTCTTCTTGATTCATCCCATCGCATTGGATTCCGCTCCAGGAAGTCGTCCGCTTAACCTACGCATCTAGAATTGCGCTCAAAATCTGTCGCAACCGAGACTACCCTTCCTCCAGTTGTAGTTTCGATTTGAAGGCGAACGAGGCCTTTTGGGTAGACCTCAGGCGCGAATCTGCTCTCGTCTTTGCATGTTGTTGCATTGGGGACTGCACCTGGCACCGCGATTCGCTCGAATACATTCGTTCTTCTAGGAGAGCAGAGGGGCAAACGATGGAACACGTGACGAACGCGGCGGGGCTGAACGAACAGTTTGCAGTCCGTTGCCGCGGCCTGACGAAAACATACGGAACAGGCGAGGCAAGAGTGATGGCGCTGCGTGGCATCGACCTTGACGTACGCCGCGGGGAGCTACTCATGCTGGTGGGCCCGTCAGGGTGCGGGAAGACCACCTTGATCTCGGTCATTGCGGCGATCCTGGACCAGGATTCCGGGAATTGCGAGGTGCTCGGCCGGGACTTGAAGAGCATGGACCAGAAGGAGCGCACACACTTTCGCGGGGAGTCGATCGGTTTCGTGTTTCAGTTTTTCAACCTGCTGCCAGCGCTCAACGCGGTTGAGAATGTTTCCGTGCCACTGCTGATCAACGGCGAATCCCGGAAGAGCGCGGAAACTCGAGCAAGGGAAACTCTAGTCGAAGTAGATCTTGGGACGCGCCTGAGTGCGCTGCCGGCGCAGCTCAGCGGTGGCCAGCAGCAACGCATGGCCATCGCCCGCGCGTTGGTGCACGACCCGAAGCTGATTGTATGCGACGAACCGACAAGCAACCTGGATCATGAGACCGGGCGCAGCGTGATGAATATTCTGCGCGGCGTAGCGAAAAGCCCTGATCGGGCACTGATTGTGGTCACCCACGATCCACGCATCTTCGAGTTTGCGGATCGTATCGCACACATGGATGACGGCAAGATTATCGAGGTCGTTGATGGCAAAAATAAGGAGCGCCCGCAATGATTCGCAAATACATCCTTCCCCTTCTGGCGATTATCGGTGTCGGCGTAGCAGTGGTTATGGTCATTAAGGGTAACCGAACCCGCCCAGTTGCCCCGCCAGTGGTCCAGTCAGCAAAGGCGCCATTTGCCTCGTATATCTTTGGTTCAGGCATCGTCGAGGCCAGGACCGAAAACATTGCCATTGGCACGCCAGTTTCCGGCATCGTAACGGCGATCTATGTCAAATGGGGCGACCAGGTGCAGACCGGAGATCCGCTATTCAAGATCGACAGCAGTGATCTACAAGCGCAGGTGCTTCCAGCGCTCGCCAAGGTCAAGGAGGCCGAAGCAAACCTGGCAAAAGTAAAGAACCGGCTCAGGGTCGGCGAAGGCTTGAGCCCGGGAGTCTCGATCAGTGTCGAAGACATGGACAACAGACGCTTTGACGTGGCGATTGACGAGGCGGCGCTCGCATCCGCTGAAGCCCAGGTCGAGCAAATCAAGACCGAGATTGGGCGGCGGACGGTCCATGCTCCCTTCCCGGGGCGCATCCTGCAGATGAAGACGCGGCTGGGCGAGTACGCACAGAGCGGCTCACTCGGCGCGCCGTTGATGCTACTCGGCGACGACACGCTGTTCCACGTGCGCGTCGACATCGATGAGAACGACGCCTGGAGATTCCAGCCCTGTGCGCCAGCGATGGCATTCGTTCGTGGCAATCCAGATCTGAAAGTTCCCGCGCGGTACGAGCGCACCGATCCGGATGTCGTCCCGAGGATGTTGCTTACCGGTGATACCACGCAACGGACTGATACCCGGGTGCTGCAGGTCATCTACAGCTTTAACCGAGCCTCTTTGCCCGTCTATGTTGGCCAGCAGATGGATGTGTTCATCGAGACGCTTCCGGTTGGGGGGACAACAACTCAGGCGAAGTCTCCATCAGAACCATGCCGTGATGACGCGCTCAAGAATGCTGATGGCCGCACCCTCCAGCGGAGGAAACCGTAGATGCTTCGGCTGGCCTTGAAGATGCTGGTGGGCGACCGCACTAAGTACGCGGGGCTGCTCTTCGGCATCACGTTTACTTCGTTCCTGGTCACGTTCGCCTTTTCGTACTTCTGCGGCTTCATGACACGCGGATTTGCTCTCGTCGCTGAGAACCCGACGGCGGACGTGTGGGTCATGGACCCTGCGGTTGAGTCCGCTGAACAGACGACGAACCTGCCTGATTCGGCACTCGCTCGGGTCCGGAGTGTTGAGGGCGTGCTGTCAGCAGTGCCGCTGGCCTTGGGTACGTCGGAAGCACGCTTTCCAAACGGAAGATTTCAGCCGTTCCAAATAATATGCGCGGACGACGCCACGCTGTTCGGGGTGCCCGCTCTGAAGAATGGTGCGTCACCGACGGTGCTTCACGCTACGGACGCGGTGATCGTCGATCCGGGTGGCACCGTCGGCAAGCTAGGAACACCTGTCTTGAAGGCTGATCAATGGCCCTATGGAGAGCCGCACCTTAGTGCACCAACGCGGGAACTGACCGTAGGCGACGAGCTGCTGATTAACGATCACCGCGTTGTTGTAACGGCCCGATCGGACGCTCTCCCGCGGTATCCGCCGCGACCGCTGCTCTATACTACGTTCTCCAACTGCGGCCGCATCCTGCTGCCGGAGCGGCACCTGCTGACGTTCGTGCTTGCAACTGCTGCGCCGGGTGTCTCTCCACGCGAACTAGCCACACGCATACATGCCCGGACCGGCCTTAAGGCACGTTCCTCGGATGACTTTAAGGCCGATACAGTCCGCTGGTTTCTAATCAACTCTGAAGATGTTGGTGATATCGCCGCGATGCTCTCGCTGGCCATGTCTGTGGGTTTCGGTGTAACGGGCGTAATGCTCTACATGTTTACAACTGAGAGCCTGAAACAATACGCGGTGCTCAAGGCCATGGGCGCGACCTCTAAACTGCTTCTGGCGATGATCTTAGTGCAGGCGGGGCTTTGCGCGCTTCTAGGTACCGGCCTAGGGTTGGGCATGTGCGGAATTATTGGCCAGATTGCGGTGACGGAGGCGGACTACCCATTCCGCATGATGTGGTTCACTCCA
>Ga0137389_10002558_pt1 | contig 11079 bp, 7 predicted proteins | sample 15con2h14BmetaG_FD_104645 | JGI IMG/M metagenome (GOLD analysis project Ga0137389, IMG submission 104645) | Vadose zone soil microbial communities from Angelo Coast Range Reserve, California, USA - 15con2h1.4B metaG | ecosystem: Environmental > Terrestrial > Soil > Vadose zone > Saprolite...
AACCAGCCCATACGACTCGACGCGAGATTCTCCGAGCCCGTATGGCAAGCCGTCGATTCCATCGTCGATTTCCGGCAACGGGAGCCGTTCGAGGGCGCACCGGCGACGGAACGCACGGTCGTGAAAGTCATTCGGGACGCGGACCTGATCTACGTCGGTGTCCGTGCGTACGACAGCAACACGCGCGGTGTGCGCAGCTCGCAGCTTCGTCGCGACGCCGATATGTCGTCGGATGACAACATCACGGTTCTCATCGACAGCTATCGCGATCGGCGCGGTGCCTTTCTGTTCCGTACGAATCCCAATGGAGCTATGTGGGACGCCCAACTCGTCGGTCTGGACAACGTCAACGAAAACTGGAACGGCATTTGGGACGTCGTCACGCGTCGCGATTCCGTCTCGTGGTCGGCGGAGTTCGCAATTCCGCTGCGAACGCTGCGGTTCAATCAGGGCAACGATATCATCGGCCTGAACATTCGCCGAGTGATTCGGCGGAAGAACGAAGAAGACCTGTGGCGATCATGGGGGCGCGCTCAGGGCCTCGACAATCTGCTCCACACGGGAGACATCACCGGCTTCGCCGACATTCGCCGCGAGCGACCGCTGGAACTTCGTCCCTACGTGTTGGCGCGCCTGATTGCGCCGTCCTACGATAGTAGCGGGACTCGAGTAGCGCCTTCGGGAAATGGCGGCAAGGCGGGGCTCGATGCCAAGCTCGCGGTTTTACCGACGATGACGGCCGACCTCACCATCAATACCGATTTTGCCCAGGTCGAGGCCGATCAACAGGTGATCAATCTGACGCGATTCCCGACGTTCTTTCCGGAGAAGCGCGAGTTCTTCCTGGAATCGAGTGGTCTGTTTGACATCGGTACACCCGGGCGAACGCAGCTTTTCTACTCGCGGAGGGTTGGTCTCGACTCCGCTGGCGCTCCCGTCCCGATACTCGGCGGCGCACGCGTCTACGGGAAGGCGGGACGATGGGGAATCGGACTGCTGGACGTGCGCACTGGCGGAGGCGAACAGGCGAACGACGTCGCGATCCGAATCGGCCATGACCTTCTCGACCGCTCGACGATAGTCACGATGGTCGTCGCTCGTTCCCGTTCCAGAGCGCGTAACGAACGCGGAGCCGGCGTGGATCTCGACTTTCCGCTGGTGGTGAGTGGCTATAACGTCGAGCCGCACTTCTGGATGATGGGAACGAGAACGGCCGCGGCGGCCGGGACACCGCTTGCGTGGCGAATCTCGACCGATGCCCCGAACGATTTGTTCGACAGCTTCGTCTCGCTCTATTCGATCGATTCGGGCTTCAATCCCACGATGGGCTTCGTGCGGCGGACGGGAATCTGGGAAACGACCGGTCACATCGACCTCCAGCCGCGCCCGCACCTCTGGGGTATTCGTCAGCTCGACCTCACACCGCTTCCGAGCTGGGACATCATCACGGATCGAAAGCATGCTCTGACTGACCCGTCGACGTGGCAAACCGCCGATTTCGAATGGCACGTGTTCGCTGGCGACCTGCAATCCGGCGATCACTTCGAGGCCAACGTGCGGCGTGAGCTGGACGCGCCGAGCGAGGCATTCGAGATCTTTCGCGGCACGACGATCGGGGCTGGCCGTTATTGGTGGACCACTGGCGACATTCAATACCAAACATCGACCGGGCGCCCGTTCAGTGGCGAGGCGATCATCAGCAGCGGGCAGTTCTACGATGGTCACAGCACGACCGCGGAGCTCGGCGCGACTTTTCGTGGCGGGGGACACGTGATCGTTGGAGCCACCCATTCCGTTACGTCGGCCCGTCTCTCACCAGGAAGTTTCACAGCCGTCGAGACCACCGGACGAGTCGAATACACTTTCAATACGCGCACTGGCTTCCTGGGATTCGCTCAATTCAACAACGAATCTCAGCGCGTGGACTTCAATCTTCGCTTCCACTGGATTCCCAGGATTGGTGATGATGTGTACGCTGTCTGGAACTCAGGCTACACGACCGATCCATCCGTACCGAGGCGGTTTCCTTCACGCAGCGTACTCTCTCATCCGTTGAATGGCGCGTTCATACTCAAGGCGGTACTTCGAACCTCTGGTATGCTCGGGGAATGACGCACAAGAGAGACGCCAAAAACGATCATCCAGATTGGCAGGAGATAGTTGTTGACGGCCGCGATAGGGTCAACGACGCCGGTCACGTTTCGAAACATTCCGATCATTCCAGCCAGCGCGGTGAAGACACCGAGGTATCCCACCCAGCGAGCGAAGCGCGCACCTCGCGCGAGCATCGCCAGACCGGAGAGCAGAAAAAACAGGCTGAAGCTCAGCTCGCCCAGAAATTCGCCGACGTAGCTTCCAAGAAAGCTGTTAAGGCCGGCAAAAGTGGCACTGATCGCCATCTGATCTGCGTCGCTCCCAGCGGCGTACGCCTGCGCGAGGGTCCAATGAATGCTCGGCCATCGCAGCAAACCCAGCATCATACTGACGGCCGAGACAATGGCGAAGAGCATTGCCACACGCATGCTTCCTTCGCGCACGTCGCGCAGGGCCTGGAACGCACCAACGCCCGCTGGAATCCAGATGAGCGGCAGAAATCCGTAGATCGCCCACACTGTGCGGCCGGTCATTCCCGTGGCGAGAAGACTTGGGAGAACCTGGGCCGCATTGCCGTCGAGCACTTGCGGATAGTTGAATCGTGCGGCGAGAAACGCGAAAACGCCCATGAAAGCGAGCGCGCCGCCTATCAGAAAGGCACCGCCAACCCGAACTATCGTAACGTTACGCATATGTGAAATCCCTTACGCCAGAACGAGATTCATACCTCTATGGCGTTGCGGCTGGAAGCCTTAGCTCGAAAATCGCCCCGCCACCGTCCCGGTCGAAATAGCTAAGACTTCCCCCCTGCGCCTCGGCCAACCGACGCGCTATCGACAGACCAAGGCCGCCTGACTGCGCTCCGGACGCCCTTGCCGGCGACCGATAAAAGGGAGTGAACACGCCGTCTCGCTCGACGAGTGGGATTCCGTTCCCGCGATCGGAAACCCGGAAGATGAGCGCGTCTCCGTTGACGCCGCCCGTAACCTCGATTGGAGTAGCCGCCGGAGCGTACTTGAACGCGTTGTCCACGAGGTTTCCAAGGATTCGTAGGGAGTGGACAAAGTCGAATCGCCCGAAAGAAAGGGTGGCTGGATCGTCGAGCGACACCTTGAGCCGATCCTGGTCTGGCCTGCCCGCAACCTGCTGAACTACGGCGCCGAGCAGATCGTCGGCGGCGTTGATCTGGATGTCGAGCGGCAGCGCTCCTCCCTCCAGGCGCGCGACTTCCAGCAGGTCGGTGACGAGACGATTGAGCCGGTCGGCTTGTTCTTCGATGATGAACGTGCGCTCATCGCCGAGCGGTTGCAGCTCGTGCGCTAACGCCTTGATTGTCGTGAGCGGAGTTCTCAAATCGTGTGAGAGAGAGGCGAGCAGGGCGTCCTTAAGTTTGTCCGCCTCCCTCAAGGCTTCCGCGCGCTCCACCGCGGCCCGCTCCGATCTTGCGCGGTAGAGCAGCTGCGCGGCCACCACACTCGTAATGAGGAAGACGAAGAGAACGAGCCAATCGAACGGGTTTCGCACGAGGAGCGTGTTGTACGGCGGCAGGAAGAACCAATCGAAGGCCAGAAAAGCGGCCAATGCGGTGGCCATGCCAAGGATCCGCCCGCCGGCTGCACTCGCGCCCAGCACTACCAGCAGAAACACGAGCGCAACGTGGGCCTCGCCGAGATGACTGCGGACGGCGAACATGGCAAGCGTGGCCGCGGCCAGGGACAGAAATGCAAGGGCCGCCCATATGGAAGTGCGCGCGCGATTCACGTGATCGCTGTTATTGGGGCGCCGCAAAGCGGTACCCGACGCCCGGCTCCGTGAAGATGTAGCGCGGGTCGAGCGCGTTGGATTCAATCTTTCTTCTCACGTTTGCGATATGCACGCGGAGGTACTGTTGCGCATCTCCGTACTGCCTGCCGGGCCATACAGTCGCAAACAGCTGCCTGTGCGTCATGGTCTTGCCGGCGTTTGTCATCAGAACCCGCACGAGCTCCCACTCGGTAGGCGTGAGGTGAACGAGCTCGCCATCGCGTAAGAGAGTGCGTCCCTCGAGATCCATCGTGAGGCCCTCATGACGAATGGTCGTCCCCGCTATCGCACGGTGAGAGTTTGCTCGTCTAAGGAGTGCTCGCACTCGCGCCTTCAGCTCCAGCGTGCTGAACGGCTTGGTGACGTAATCGTCCGCCCCGGCATCGAGCAACGTCGCCTTCTCCTGGTCTGCGTGCCGGGCGGAGAGAACGAGGATCATCGCATCGGAGTTTTTTCGGATTTCGATGCAGACAGCTACTCCGGTCATGTCCGGCAGGCCAAGGTCGAGCACGACCAACGAAGGCTTCTCGACTGCGGCGAGATGCAATCCTTCGACGCCGGTATCCGCCTCTACTACTTTGGCGAAGTCATCCGCCAGCGCGTTCGAGACTGCTCGGCGGATTTGGGATTCATCGTCGATTACGAGAGCGGTCTGACGAGCCATTCCATTATGATCGCACCTTCGCAGGCCCGACACTACTCAGGATCACTTCCGCCTTTGTGAAATCTTTGTACAGTGCGGCGATCGGGTAGGCGAATTTCAAGCACTATGGCAAAGGTAGTCAAGCGGGTGAAGCGCTTTCTGTTCGGAAGGCCCCTCCCCAGCGAGCGGCTCGAGCACGAAAGGCACAAGAAGACGGCGCTGGCTGTCCTCTCTTCCGATGCCATTTCATCCGTGGCCTACGCCATTGGTCATGCGTACAGGTTGCGCGATCTGATCGAGCACGATGATCAGATCGGCGAAGAGGTTCCGGAGCGATTGGAAGTCGGCGTTGCGGAGCGGTTGGAAGAAAGTGCCGCACGACGGGTCGAGGCGGCGTGATGCGATGCGTTTCGATGCTCGTCCTGGCTATCACCGCGTGTGGGGCCGAATCGCCCGAGAGGCGATTCGCGCTCGAGACTCAGCCGCCAAAGAATCTCGTGGGCGCGTGGGACGCGCAGCTGTCTCTCGACCGACCTTATCAGCTTGAGCTACACGAGCCAGCAGTTAAGCGAATATGTGGAACGATCGGGTTTGTCGTGAATCACTACGCGAGCAGCGGGTCGCGTGCGGGGGACGACTCGAAACACGTGGGGGTCTACGACCTGGACCTCTCCCTGCTGGGACTCAATTGGCTTGGCGACGATTCCTTTCCGACTGCCGTAGCAACTTCTGTCGACGATTACAGGGCACCGGTCAGTGGCGTGAGCGACTCCGTTGCTATCGTGTTGAATCCCGGCAGCCGGGAACGAATCGTTCTCCTGGGCCGGTACTCCATCGGCGAAATAAGGGGACGGTGGACGGCGCAGTCGTCTCGCGGTACCGCCAGCGGATCATTTTCTCTGTCGCCGCATGTCAAGGCGCGAAATCAATCGCCGAGCTGCGCAGGATTTCATTAGCGGCGCCCCGTTTCCGATTTTCGGAGATCGGGCGGCCATCCGACACGAGGGAAGCCGCCGTGTCGGTGTTCGCGGCCATCATACCATTGTATCGCACTTCTCTCGGTTAGGTGGCGTTTTGTGCCTGGATTCGGCATCACTCTGGCCTGAGAGGTGGCAAGACCGTACAAAGAATTCGTAAAGAATTCAGAAAAGGCATTTCGCGCACTCGCCGCCAGGTGATAGTTAGCCCAAGACGATGCGCCCCAGACTCAAACGGCTTTTGTACGGCAGTCCACGCGATGTGGAGTCGCCCAGCACGTATCACTCCATCTCGCTGATCGCCCTCCTTGCCTGGGTTGGACTGGGAGCTGACGGCCTTTCATCTTCGGCATACGGACCAGACGAGGCATTTCGCGCCCTCGGTCAGCACACGTATCTCGCGATTGCGCTCGCGATCGCCACGACGATCACGGTTCTCGTCATCTCCCTCGCCTACTCTCAGATCATCAAGCGGTTCCCTTTCGGCGGCGGTGGCTACATCGTCGCGACCGAGCTGCTCGGGCCCCGCTGGGGAGTCGTGTCAGGATCAGCGCTCCTCGTCGACTACGTCCTGACTATCTCGGTCTCGATCGCCGGCGGCGCCGACCAGGTCTTCAGTGTGCTCCCACTCGGAGCAGCTCGCTGGAAGCTGATACTCGAAGGAGCCGTAATCTTTATTCTGATTCTGCTCAATCTTCGTGGCGTGAAGGAATCGGTGACGGTCCTCGCACCGATCTTCGGTCTGTTTCTGCTCACACATACCGTGCTTCTCGTTGGTGGTTTGGGGATGCACGCGCACCAGGTTCCAGCCGTCGCCAGTGAGGTGCGTCGAGGTTTTCAAACCGGCCTCACGAGCCTGGGCTTGATGGGCATGTTCGGAGTTTTTCTGAGAGCATACTCGATGGGAGCCGGGACCTATACCGGGATCGAGGCGGTTTCGAACGGCTTGCAAATCATGCGGGAGCCAAAGGTCAAGACTGCCAGACGCACAATGACATTGATGGCGATTTCTCTCGCTGTCACAGCGAGCGGGCTGCTACTACTCTACCTCCTGTTCCACGCTCGTCCCGTCGAGGGCAAGACGATGAACGCGGTCCTGCTAGATGCCTTCGCCGGCAGATGGACGATTGGGCAGTACCACGTCGGGTACAGCTACGTCGTGCTCACGTTGGCTGCCGAAGCGGCCCTTCTATTCGTGGCCGCGCAGGCGGGGTTCATCGATGGTCCGCGGGTTATGTCCAGCATGGCGATGGATTCCTGGCTTCCCCACCGCTTCGCTCAGCTCTCGAGCCGGCTGACCATCAGCAATGGCGTGCTGCTGATGGGGGGAGCGGCGCTCGCGACGCTCCTATACACACGGGGAAATTTGGTAGCGCTTGTCACGATGTACTCGATCAACGTATTCGTGACTTTCTCACTCTCCCAACTCGGAATGTTCCGTATGTGGCTGCGCCAGCGGGGCGAGGGCCGCCGTCGTGGACTGGGCGTGCACGGTCTGGCTCTCGCACTCTGCGCCGGAATTCTGACGGGCATCATCTACGAGAAGTTCGCGATAGGGGGATGGGTTACGGTCGCCGTCACGGGCGCGGTGGTGTGGGGATGCTTCCTGATCAGAAGCCACTACCAATACGTCCAGCACAATCTGGAAAGGCTGAACAGCATCATGGAGGCGCTCCCGAGCAGCGCGGTATCGAAGCCGCCTTCGATTGACCGGAAGAAACCCACCGCGGTCCTTCTTGTTGGAGGCTACGGTGGCATGGGCGTCCACGCCTTGCTCACGATTCAGAAGCTATTCCCGGGGCACTTCCGGAACATCATTTTCGTCTCGATCGGGGTCATCGACGCGGCCACGATGAAGGGAGTGCAGGAAGTCGACAGGCTGCGCGAACAAACGAAGGAATCTCTCAGGAACTACGTCGATCTGGCGCACAGATTCGGTCTCGCCGCCGAATCGAGAATGGCCATTGGCACTGACGTCCTCGATGAGGGTGAGCAGCTCTGCTCAGCCATCGCAGCGGAGTTCCCACGGGCCCTCTTCTTTCTCGGAAAGCTGATTTTCGAGCGCGAGCGTTTTTATCAGCGGATACTGCACAACGAAACGGCCTATCAACTTCAGCGACGGCTACAGTTCGCGGGGTTGAACACGATGGTGTTGTCGGTTCGCGTGCTCGAGCCGATTGAGCTGCCGCAGTTTTCCTCAGACGCTGCATAGAGCGGGAGGGCAAACCTGCCCCATTGAGTTAAGATAACTGCGCAGAAGGTGAATGAATCTTCCGTGGGGCTATCGACAATGGCGGTCGAGTCGGGACAGTTGCCGGTTGGAACTTCGGGGCATGGTCCGCGCACCGAGATAAGCGGCGGACGGTTTGCCGCTGCGCGCCGGTTCTGGCGCGCACTTGGCCCCGGCATCATCACGGGCGCGGCGGACGACGATCCGTCTGGTATCGCGACCTACTCGATTGCCGGCGCCCAATTCGGAACCGGACTCCTCTGGATGGCGCTCCTGAGCTGGCCGCTCATGGCCGCCGTTCAGACCATGTGCGCGCGGATCGGGATGGTAACGGGGCGCGGACTCATGAGCGCACTCCGGAAGAAATTCCCGAGGCCGCTGCTGCTCGCGGCGTGCGGCGCTCTTTTCATAGCGAACACGATCAACATCGGGTCCGATCTTTCGGGAATGGCCGACGCCGCCGAATTGCTAACGCGCGTGAGTTCCCACATCTGGGTGGTTTTGTTCGGTGTGCTAATTGCCTTCGCGACAGTTCGACTCCGCTACATCATGATCGCCGATATTCTCAAGTGGTTGGCGCTGATTCTGTTTGCCTACGTCATAACGGCCTTCATTGTCGGACCGCAATGGAGCCTGGTCGCGCGCGACACCTTCGTGCCACGCATGCCACCGGAGCCGGGTGCATGGGCGATGGTGGTCGCGATTCTTGGCACAACCATCAGTCCGTATCTGTTTTTCTGGCAGGCATCCCAGGAGGTTGAGGAAGAGAAGGCCATGGGCCGCCACTCCATTCTTGCCCGACGGGGAGCGACCCCGGAGGAAATCAAAACGCGAAAGTGGGATGTCGGCCTTGGAACTCTGTTCTCCAATGTCGCGATGTTCTTCATCATCCTGACGACTGCGCTCACGCTCCACAAAGCTGGGATTACAAATCCCCAGTCGAGTCGAGAGGTGGCGTCAGCATTGCGTCCGCTTGCCGGCAAGTTCGCAACGCTTCTTTATACAGTGGGGCTGCTTGGTCTAGGCACCCTCGCGATTCCGACGCTCGCCGGCTCTGCCGCTTACGCCTTCGCCGAGACGTTCGGCTGGAATGAGGGGATCGACGAGCGCTTCGGCCGCGCGCGTGCGTTTTACAGAGTGGTCATCATCGCAATGCTGCTTGGCATCGCCCTGGATTTCGCGAACGTGAATCCAGTGAAGGCACTTTATTGGACCGCGATACTCAATGGCCTTCTCGCTCCATTCCTTCTCCTCGGCGTTCTGATAACAGCATCGGACCGGGTGCTAATGCAAGGCCAGCCCAGCTCCCCACCGGGGCGATTTGTCGTCGCGTTGACGACGCTGGTGATGTTCGGAGCGGCAATCGCGATGTTCGTATTCTGATTACGCGGCCCGGTTCGCTGGCTCGAAGGGAATCTCGCTTGTCACAGCCGCCTTTCGACCCGAGAGCACCGTGAACCATTCGTGCGCCGACGCGACCAGTATCACGATTACAGAGAGGAGGAAAAACGCCGCGACGGCCGTATCGATACGGTCGTTGAGTATCAAGCGCCTGGCCTCAGCCAGTGTTTGAACACCAGGAGGCAGCGAGCCGATCGCTAGTCCCTCGCCCACCATCCGCGCGTGCGATAGAAATCCGAGCCTAGGATCTGTCGAAAAGATCTTCTCCACGCCAGCCGTCAACGTGACGATCGCGAGCCAGGTGAGAGGAAGAATCGTCACCCAGGCATAGCGCGCCTTCCCCATCTTGATGATGACCGTCGTGCCGACGCACAGCGCGACCGCGGCGAGAAGCTGGTTGGAGATTCCAAACAGCGGCCAGAGAGAATTGATTCCGCCGAGCGGATCCATCACGCCCTGATAGAGGAAGTAGCCCCACATCGCGACCACGATACCGCTCGCCATCACGACCGCGGGATACCAGGACACGCGTCCGATCGGCGCCCACACGTGCTTCAGTAAATCCTGGAGCATGAATCGACCGACGCGCGTTCCGGCGTCAACCGTCGTCAGAATGAAGAGCGCCTCGAACATGATCGCGAAGTGATACCAGAGCGCCATTGCGGTCGAGCCGCCGAGTACGCGCGAGAAGATGTGCGCCATCCCCACCGCCAGACTCGGCGCGCCGCCGGTGCGCGAGAGCAGCGTCTTCTCCCCGACCTCCTGAGCGAGGACCTGCATCTGCGCCGGATCGAGCGTGAACCCCCAGTGCTGCACGGCCGCGGCCGCGCTGGCAGCGGTAGTGCCGATCGCGCTCGCCGGAGCGTTGATCGCGAAGTACACGCCGGGCGTCAACACGCAGGCAGCGATCAGCGCCATCACCGCCACCAGCGACTCGGTGAGCATCCCACCGTAGCCGACCATCCGCGCGTCGGCCTCGTTCGCCAGCAGCTTGGGCGTCGTTCCCGACGCGATGAGCGAATGAAAGCCGCTGATAGCGCCGCACGCGATCGTGATAAAGGCGAACGGGAAAATCTTCCCGGCGAAGACCGGGCCCGTGCCGTCCGTGAACTGCGTTAGCGCCGGCATCTGCAGGGGAGGAAGCACGATCACAATCCCGAGCGCCAGCGCCAGCACGACGCCGATCTTTACGAAAGCGGACAGATAGTCGCGCGGGGCGAGCAACAGCCACACCGGAAGCACGGACGCAAAGAAGCTGTACGCCATTATGAGCAAAGCGAGCGTCTTTCCGGTGAGGGTGAACGTCGGCGCGAGCGCGGGATTTGACGCGACCCATCTACCCGCGAGCAGCGCCACGAACAGGAGCACGAGTCCGATCGCGCTTGCCTCCAGTACGGCGTGCGGTCGAACCCAACGCAGGTAGACGCCCATGATCAACGCCGTCGGGATCGTGAGTCCGATCGTCACGACGCCCCACGGACTTGACTTGAGAGCATTCACGACGACCAATGCAAGCACCGCGATCAGCACGATCATGATGCCGAGCACCGCGACGAGCGCCGTGTAGCCGGCGATGGGACCGATCTCTTCCTTCGCCATCTGGCCCAGCGACTTGCCGTCGCGCCGAACCGATGCGCAAAGGATCACGAAGTCCTGGACCGCGCCGCCGAGGGCGACGCCGATGATTATCCAGAGCGCGCCGGGAAGAAATCCGAATTGCGCCGCGAGCGTCGGTCCAACGAGGGGACCGGGTCCGGCGATCGCCGCGAAATGGTGGCCAAAAACGATCCAGCGATTGGTCGGCGTGAAGTCGCGTCCATCGTTGAGGCGGACTGCGGGTGTGGGGCGCGTGGGATCGAGCGCGAAGATCCTGCTCGCGATGAATTTGCTGTAGAAGCGGTACGACACGGCGTAGGTGCACAGCGCCGCAA